>Ga0209208_10005611_pt1 | contig 17459 bp, 13 predicted proteins | sample S1TSphfallax_3_FD_187694 | JGI IMG/M metagenome (GOLD analysis project Ga0209208, IMG submission 187694) | Host-associated microbial communities from peat moss isolated from Minnesota, USA - S1T2_Fd - Sphagnum fallax MG (SPAdes) (version 2) | ecosystem: Host-associated > Plants > Peat moss >... | reverse complement strand
ACGATCCATAATGTGTTCCATGATTTCATTCTAATTGTCACATGGTTTTGTACACATTAAAATTGGCAAAGGGGACTTACTTTGAGAGGTTAGATTTAAACATGCATATAATGTAATGAATTGGCATGCATAATTCATAAAAATACAAAGCTACAAACTTTTGAAATTGAAAACTAAAGAATATAACATCCACATGAATTTACTTTGGTCTATACCATGATGGACTTCAAAACTTGTTAAGAATTTTGTTTTAATTTTTAAAAGTACCAATTTGACAATGAGACCAAAAGGTCTTCCATTAAATCAAATGAAATATATGATTTGTGAACTTTTATTTGGTGAAATAATCAATGATCTCTAGGTGTTCTTATAAATAAATTGGAAAAGAAAAACTTCAAATTGATGGATTGTTGTTATCTAATTACTAAAAACATTTGCAAACCCACCAAAATACAAAGGAAATGGAGTTTCAAATTTGCAATTTCTTACCATTTTTTGATCCACCCTACCGTTATGCACTTACAAAAGCATTATATCACAAACTTACCATGGTTTATAGGTTCATACAAAACTTTGTATGAATTTAGTTAAAATATAAATGGTATGTACTTCACATCAAAACATCATAAGTAGAAAAGACACATCAATTTTATATATACGATTTTCACACAATTTCTATTGAAATTTTGTGACATTGTAAATTTGTGCTAGGCTACTTGCTCCAATAATAATATTTATAGATCTACATTGAGATTACATCCAAATGGGAAACTTTCTAAAAGCCAATACACTTAGTGTGTCAATACTTTGCACATAAATCATGATAAAATACTTGATTTAAGGATGAAAGTTGTCTTTTAAAAGCATTGTCAATAGTTTTCCATCACCATATAAAGCTTTGTCCCTCCATAATGAAGCTTATCAATCTTTATGTTCCTTAATACATGCCAATATGCCTAACTTGCAACAACAAAAGTTCATATCCACAAATAGATGTAGCTGGATGTTGTTCAATTAAAATTATTTTATTGATGACAAGACAATTGATAAAAAAAACAACAACAACAAATCAGCCACCATAGCAACATTAGGGTTCTTGGATCCCAAAATTTGTGGAAAATCCTATGGACAGGCCCTATCCAATAAACCCAAAATTATTTGAAAATTGCAAAAATATGAGATAGTTCACATGAACTCGAATGCCAAATGAGCATGTATATATAATCCTTCTACATAATGCACAAAAATGGCTTTTAAAGCCCCAAATGTGGTCCTTCGTATTCATGTGCCAACTACCAATCTCATTATACAATATTCTTGGAGAACAAAACCTTTGCATCAATGCCAGTGGCCAGATCCCAATGTCTTTCACTAAATATCATTTGGTCTGAATCATCTTTTATCATGGTCAGATTTCTACTCTAATTTGACAACACCATTAAAGTTTCCATAAAGTCACCACCTCTCTTTCACCTCCTATCGGCTCCTTCTTTCACTGGTATTGCAAAGTTCTGAAATTTTATTAAATTTCAGTATGAAATGCTGAAACTCAGCATTTAATGCCCAAGGTTCAAGAGTAATTATAGTAGTTGTACAAGTAGGAGCAGTGAAAATATATGTAACAGCAGTTGAAGTGCTGAGGAAAAAAAGAAAGAGGGGATGAAACTCACTTAACCACCAAAATTGGTGGAAAAACTAGTTTGGGTCCAAGGTATTTCGTTCTGTAAAATTTCATTCCCAATTATGCATTTGATACCCTGTTATGCCAAAACTGGCCATTCTCACCCCCTAATCTCCTGAGTTAACAGATAACTTTATTATATACAAAACACTTAAGGCTGACAGTTCTTTTCCAAAGCTGGTAGAGATCCAACCATTGGGTCTCTCTGTATAACCCATTGAGCAAATGCATTTTTTGAAGAGGACCGGTCCAAATTCATACACACTGCATTGAATATTGGGTACTTGGTATGGCACACAAAGCCAAGATGAATGGGTACACAATATCCCTTCCACCTTGGCTGGAAAAATCCATTGGAATGGCATGTTACCAACCCAAGTTAGTTGGCAACATACACTATAACTTGCCAATCTATGGATCACATCAAAAGAGCATTTCCAGCCATGTATTGTACCAATATTCACAATGTATTACTGTGAACATTGAGTTCTATTTTTGAGAACTCCATGCAACATTTCCTATTTTAACTGTTAGTTGCAGGTTTGAAATTTGAACTTGCCATAATTAACTGTTCGCTGATTTGAAATCAGCTAACTACTTTGAAGTTCTTTTTTTTTGAACTCCATCTCGTAATTTAACTGCTGCTAGCCTGAACTTGCCACAAGGGGAAGTGCCATTGCATGATGAGTTGCTTGTCTACATGTGAGCTTTATCCTATTTGGCCCCTTGCGTGCTTGTTCACAAGTGAGCTTTATCTTCTGCCAAAATCCATTCCATACACTCATACTGGGTACCAAATGCACATTCTGTGATGTTCTCTTTCTCCAAACCAATTTGCTACCAAGGCCATTCCCCACAGGCACCAAGCAAGCGTGAACAGTTACGGTAAGAATTTTGGAGGTTGGCAATGATGAGTTGATTCCATTTGTATTCTTCTGCTAACATTTCAGCAGAGGATCACCAAATTAGAATATCACAGAGATGCAAAGAAGACCTAATCTTATGATCAAAAACTATACAATGTTTACCAGTACTGGGTGGTCCTTAAGAAATATAGCCTACTAGAAATGATGACCTTGAGTATTTGCACTCCTCAAACAGTGTGTTGCATGTCCATGGACAAGCATACTTTTCTCAATCCCAATGCATCAACCATATACAAGGAAACAATCAGCATCTTAAACATGAGTGCAAGGTGGAGACTTGATGTCCCAGAAAGAAAGCACTATAACACTGCCCAGTAAGAATAAAATTTTGACACACAAGGACTAAATGAAGGTAGATGCTTACTGTTTTAACAATCCAAGTGAGCCACAGATCCTTATGAATCAGGCTTTTGATCAAGAAGTGCTGCTTGTCCATTTGTAGATAGAGCAGAACCATCAATTTTCAGAATCAAAGGTTGAAGGAGCTCCGAGCTTGGATCAACTGATTCAAGGGGTTCAGACGCAACAATTACCACATCATTTGCTGGGGTATTGTCCTCAATCACACGCTCAAGGGAATTTTTGGCAATCCACATCACCAATATTACCGCCACAACTGCAATAAACTCCCCATTTTCCCATCAGATAACCAAAGTATTATTCCAAACTGTTCACAATTAGTTAAGGAATGTCTCAATATTGAGCATTCCTTTATTGGAAGACTCAACCACATGTTAAATCAATGAACCTGCATTTGCTCTGTTCATCCTGAATGGAGGGCCATGAAATCTTATAGTAAGATCAGAGAGATTCCAGACCATAACAGAATTTCCACAGGGAAAGAAGAAAAACACCAAATGGAATTAACAGGATAGAACTGGAAAGTGATGCCAACAATTGTGTTTCACAAATTCAGTGACCATCAAAAATCAAGTCCTGGTAGAGGTACAAGCCATCATCAAACATCAACACAATGTACTCAGTTCCTGTCACAATCAGAAGTAACCACATGACTCAGCCATAATGCCACCTAACCAAAAGTATATATATGGCAAAGAAAAAACAAAAACAAAAACCAAAAAAAAAGGGAACACCAAAACAAAAACCAATTTAAGATAATGGAAATGCATTTAGGAGACCAAAAAGATGAGGGAGCACAAGGAAGACACAAGCAGACAGAAGAGACAAAAAAAAACCTAAGGGCACATGGCTTTCAGAACAAAGTGGACTTTCAGAAAGCCCTCAATAAGGATCATGGAGACCTTAAAAGAATCCTTAGAAGATTCCAAAGGATGAAACTCCAAAGTGAAGGTTCTTCTTTGTGAGTCCTTGTTTGAAACCTTTGTTCTTCACAATAATGATTTAAGTCTATTACTTGAGCTTGTGAACCTGCTGAAACTTGTCTGTGAGTGTGTGTGTGTGTGTGTGTGTGTGTTTGCCTGTGTGAGTGGTATCAAACATAGCTAGTTGTTGCAGATTCAATGACCGTGAACAGCAATGTGTGTGGTGGTGACTAGCTACTGCAGCATTCTCACTGACTTCATCAGCTTCCAGACTGGTCACCAGTGACTGGTTGCTTATAAGGGAAATCACCCTGGTGCCAAAAACATGCATGACCATAGCATGGTTTGGCTGCCAAAACTATCCTAGTAGTCAACATGTACCAACAACTTAACAAGAGAATAGTACTGCATACAGAACAACTTGGGAATCAAATTGACATAGAAATGAGTGTGCTTGAGAGATCATACTTACTTGTTAACACCAAGCCAATCATCAGCATAATCTGTACCAAGATTCAAAGCACAACACCATGTGTGAACCATATAGATTAGTAGCAAGCTTAACCAATTGATGCAAGCATTCTGTTGCAGAAAACTCTCACAACAAATCTGCAAAAAATAATCTTCTTAGAAATGATTTTCTTGCAAACACATAGATAACAAACAGGACAACATTGCTCAAAAAAACATAACATGACACAAAAGTGCAGGAAAAGCATCAACTATGATACAATAAGATGCTCAGTGGTTCAGTGCTTAAAGTATAATAAAGCTACTTCGGATTTCTTGACCTTTGGACTCTTTTTGGAATGATTCACCTTGGACACTCTGATGTTTCAACAGTTCTCACATGGTCATATTATTCTATTTCATGTTTTGGAAAGCATGGTAACAGTCATCTTTCCCAACCGATTCTTGAGAAATTACTTTACTGTCTCTCTGACAAGATATACCATCCTAGAACCTTGTGCAGTTTGATATCATTGCATATTTGAGACTTTTAAAACATGGAATCTCTCTTTGTGGAAATCCCTATTGACACTCAAAAAATCTAAGCTGATGATTTTCAACATTTTGTACATTGTTGTGTTACATTTCTTTGGTCAAGTCACTAAAGACACCCTAAGTCAACACATTCTTTTGCACAACCTAATATTTGGAAACCTGAATACAAATTGACTGGACTGCACAAACCTTAATATTTGACACCACATGTTGTGGCTGTGGAGGTAATGGGATAGACACATGAACAGGTAGGTTAGATCACTTACAAAGTGACCTCGAGTGAAGTCACCGCCACCTTGACTGATGTCTGCGATATTTTTAATTGTCGTCCCCACGTACACAAATGCTAATGTCAAAGGCTGCACCCAAACCCAACCAGCAGTCACCACTTCTGGAACAGATGCAATACTTCATTTACATGATGTCAATGTAACATATTCTGTAATGAGATAATGCATCAAGACTGGTTGCTCTCCATCTTACAGCTAATGGTTCCAAGTAGATATTGGAAACACAGTTGCCTACTTATATATCTCTCCAACCATACAGTACAAGCCCTCCATAGTGTCCACATGCAAAGGAGAACTACAATCCAATGTGACATGAAGATGGGTATAGAGAACAAGCAGAATTTTGGCTTCATACCATCATACCAATCCAAGATGCGAGGATATATTTAGAGGTACTAATTGGTGTAACAGACAGCAAGTAGTTCATCACATTGTATGGCAGCAAAGGTACAAGTCGAAGAAGGAACGCAATCTGCAGGAACACTAATATATCAATCCCAAGCATTATCAAATTCCTTGTACATTACACTTCCTCATATAAATAGGAAAACAGAGGTGAAAGAGCACACAAAGAACTTACATAGCAGAAGAAAAATATAGTCGATGCAAAGTCCACAGGTTTGCTGCCCAACTAATGAGTCAAAAAAAGGATCATGCAAGATGATGGGGGTACCTTGAAACCTGACTTATGAACAGCAAGGTCAATTGTCTGAAATTGTGGATAGTCCTTCAGCTTTGAAATTACATATGATCTTCCTATCTGCAATAAACAAACAATGTTCAGAGTCTAAGTAGTCCATTGCTCAATCAGATCAAAGCAGTAAGGTGTCATTTGCAAGCCAAAATTCACAATTAGCATGCAAAGAAAACAACCCTAAATCTGTTGAGAATTAATCAGTGCAGCAAACCACCCTCCATGCAAATAGGTTGTATTTCTGTTTGGTTTGCTAGTTGTTTAGACATACTTTGCCAAGGTGCAGAAGAGATCATGGTTAAAATATCATTCAGGAAAAGTAAATAGATGATTTCTTACAGTTCGACCAACCCAGAATGCAGCAGTAGCACCAAGTATTGACCCTATCGAGTCAATTGTAAAGCCAAAGACCAGGCCAAACAAATATCCACCTCCTAGCTGCCAACAGACACTCCATACAACATCCATATCCTGTCAAATTTTTTAGGACAAGAAATGCTTAATTGGGTCTGGCCTACAATCAACTATTTCTATTGGAGAATTGGAACACCTGATCTTTAGCTCTGTAGACTGTTCGTAACCAACTAAATACATGCCACTTGGTCTGGCTCTATGATCAATCCTTATCAGAAAATTGGGTCTGATGCTTTCTTTCCAGCAACAAACTCAAACAACAATTCAAACAGATAATATGGAATGAAGTACAGGTGGGCAAGGAAACCAATCAGTACCGTAAGCATGGTAGCAGGGAGAGCTAAAACTGCACATGGAATATATGCTAGTGCCCTGCACATGACAAGAAAAGTACAAAAGAAATACTTGAAATATGTGCCAGAAACAATAAGGTCAGGCAGTTCACACTTCAAACATTTACCCACTGTCAAAAAGCAACAGCTATTTGCTTTACATTAAACTTACCATACAAAAAACCCTAAAATGTTGATAGAAAGAGCTTATAGACTGCTAAATGGCAACAGACTCTTTGATTGCAGAGGTACTGAAGGAAGCTGACGATAAATCTCATGGAAGAATGTTTTTGGAGATTGCTTCAACCTAAGATATTAGGTTTCTCCTATTGGCAGCATGATATGAAAGGGCCCCTATGTTGGATAGCTATATGGCTGATGCATGCCTGTAGTACAGCTTTTCAGCATGTTTACTCGGACTTTCTCCATTGCAATCACTGAGAAAATTTGTATAATTCATGTCTCCACAGTTTCCAAGTGGTGACTCCGCATGACATAATACTTTCAAAACTACACCTAAGTTGTCTACTGCACAGATTGTCTGCCCAAGAAATGCACTTTCCATACAAACTTCTACAAGGCCTTCTCTCTGTTTGGTACATGGTCACAGAAAGAAATTCAGAAGTAAATCAACACCTCAGGTGGCCTAATGGACACCAAAATGAAACATCCTTGTAATTCAAAAATTCAAAGTGCTAACAGACTGGAACCAGACAGGAAAAAAATCAAGCAATTTTCTCCACTGAACATCAAGCAAAGAGGATACTTACAGAACAAGTGGACCCCATGGACCAACATCCATTTGAATCCAAACAAGGAATTTTGTCAGCATCTGCAGCAACACAACTCTTGAGTTGGTCAGCTGATAGAGTTACTCATCCTTGAACCAGTCTGAACAGAAGTGAAGAGAACCAAGAATCTCCCAGCTCTCACAAGACAACAGGAAAATGAATTTTCATATAGTTTTTGAAAACATCAAAACTTTAGGGCTCCACATCCAAGAACACCCAATGTGGGCCTCCAATCATAAGTATCATTGGGAAACAGTTTCTGACAGTTTCAGTAGATGATCTTGTTCAACAATGCAGCTCAAGAGTATCAGCAAGTAAAGGGAAAATTAGTGAAAATTGCACTGCATTTCAGGTGAGAACCTTGTGCTATATTGCAGCATGCAGAAGCATGTGTACATGTGTACCCACTTCTGCTAGGGTTTCAAGTCACAAGGGTGAAAGAGAATAAAAGCATCACCTTTTCCACATAGTGATAGAAATGTGGCATCTGGAAACAGATGAAAACCAGAGCAAGAAGCAGCGCCGTGAAAATGAGTATGCGCCATACTGTGCCCGCCATCCCTCCCTCCCTCCCTCCCTCCCTCCTCTGCTTTGTTCTCCACAAGAAAACCCTAATCCAGTACTTCAAGGGATAGCTAAAGCTTCCCTTTTATCCGTTCTTCCCTCTCAAGTTACACGGGTCTACACATTGCGTGAGAGGCGCAAGGAGGGAGCTACTACCGCCTGAACTTACTACTGAACAAAACAGGAATTGTGACAACAAAAGAGAGACTGCAATACAGTCCAGAGTGCAGCAATACGCAACGACAAGCGGTTCAGAGCAGTTGCAAGAACCCCTTGGCGTCTTCATCCGATTCAACTTCTTGACCTCATGTTTCTAATACGATATTCCTAGGAAAGAAGGCCCTTGGTACCGCTGCGGAATCAATCAAGACGAGGAGGGTTTCTTGCCGACGACCAATACTCCATGCGTTCTGTCTCTTACCGTGTTCAATCAACCAACCATTCAAACAAAAAGTTTGTACTGAAAACTCCTCCAAACAAACAAACAAACAAACAAATCCTTCAATGCAATAATACCCAAATCCGAAATTCCTCCTACAAGATCCTACAGACGATGATTCTCAGGTTTCGTTGCTCGACGATTCTCTGGTTGGTTACTGGAGGAGATTTTCGTGTCTCTGGTTGCTCCATCGGGCACGGCAGCGAAGTCGCGGACTCAGTCGTCAATACGCTAGGGTTTGTACTTTGTACAAGAGCGTACATTGTACGTATAGAGTACATTGTACGTATAGCGTACATTGTACATTTCACATAGGTACCCCACTTTACCTACCTATAATTCTTTTTTCTTTTTTTGGGGGGGTCAGTTTTTGGCCTTGCCTACCAAGGCAAAGGAAATTTATTGTGTTTAGATTCATTATAGAGTATAGTAGCTTAAGGGATTTTTATAGGCCCCTAGGTAATAATAATAGGTCTATTTTTATATGAGGATTTTTTGAAATATGATATTTTAGCTTGTGTTGAAACTTGAGATTAGTTATAGAGTTATGATATCTTGAAGGATTTGGGTTTTTTTTTAATTTTTTAGAGAGTTTGTTTTTAAGATTATATTTTTTGCATGGTGAAATATTTGAATTTTCATCATTTTTCTAAATTTGTCTTATGATGACTCAATTTTATATATAAAAGTAAAAGTGGTGTGGTGTTTGTTTGTGTGAGTAGTGTTTGGAAGATTCTTCCAGTCACTGCCCATTCCCTTTGGAGCTTCCCCAAATGTAATTCCCCAGATGTAACTGACTCCAGAGAAAAAAAAATCAGGGGCAGTCTGATTTTTTGAGGCAAAAGATTTGGTAGACCAGAAAAAAAATATTTAGGCCTTGGACAACCCAAAATCTTTTTTTTTTTTTTCGATATTGACCAAGACTACCTTTTTTTTCTTTTAGCTACTGTCCGTCTGATTAACAGGATGGATGAAATGTTCGTTCAGCTTGATGACGGGATGAATTTAGAGGAAGACCAGAAAAAAAATAAATAAGCCTTGGACAGCCCAAAATTTTTTTTTTTTTTTTTTTGTATTGACCAAGACTACCTTTTTTTTCTTTTAACTACTGTTCATCCCGATTAAGAGGATGGATGAAATGTCCGTCCGGCTTGAGGACAGGATGAATTTAGGGGACGACCAGAAAAAAAATATTTAAGCCTTGGATAGCTCAGAATCAATTTTTATTTTGTTTTGTATTGATCAAGACTACCTTTTTTTTTCTTTTAGCTATTGTCCATCCCAATTAAGGGAATGGATGAAATGTCCGTCCGGCTTGATGACGGAATGGATTTTGAGGAAGCTTTTTTTCTCTTAACTACTGTCCGTCCCGATTAAAGGTATGGATGAAACCAAGTTTAAAGAAACCGAGGTACTTCACAGTGACCGAAGGTCACGGGCACTCACTAGTTTTGATAATGCCCTTGCCCCTAGTGCTTTTACTAGTGTGTGTAAAGACGTCTTTAGGAAAATTTCTTCTACTAGGTCTTTAGGAAACTGGTAAGGATTGTAGGAAGGGGGTTGCCCGGGGGGTCGGGGGGCGGGGAGCTTTTAGGGTTTGGTGGGGTCCAGGTTCATCGCCTTGTCGTCATCGTCGTGGTGCTCCGCGATTGTGTGAGCAAATTCGATTTGAACGTGTGACTCAGAGTTCTTTGAGAAAGAAGGAACCTCTCATTAGCAGCAACAGCAGCAGCAGCAATGGCTGGAGTGGAGGATAGCACCAACAATACTGGGACTCGGCACGAGGAGGAGAAGAAGCCCTTGGACGGCGGAGCGGGTGGTGCTCATATCAACCTCAAGGTCAAGGGTCAGGTATTGCTTGCTGTAGGAGATACATGTGGGTCTGTAGTTTTGGCCTACCTCAAATTTTCCTTTTTCTCTCTTGTTCAGTGTGCGATTGCTCTCTCTCTGTCTCTCTGTCTCTTCTTTTTTTTAGGGGGTCAGTGCTTTAAGGTCGGAGGAGGGCCGTGACGGATTTGTCTACGAGAAATATTTTGTCTAATTTTAAGGTGATGCTTTCAAGGAGATTTCAAGGATAATTGTTTGCGAACTGAGAGTCACGTCAACTTCCTGCGCGCGGGCATTGTAACTCGGCCATTTTCATCTCATAATTCTTCTAGGAGATGCTGGTTTTTGTGGATATTTAGAACTTGTTGTCTGGAATAAAGTAGACTTTGTGGTACAGTTTCTTCTAAATTCCAAAGTTCGTTTGTTTACAGAAAGATCCTAATTGGATGTCTACAAAAAGGGTGGAAATTCAACTATGATTTTATTATCTTTATTATTATTATCATTTTCTCTAGAACATTTGCTGGGGGATGTATATCACCCTTGGAACCATCTCAGTCCCCTTTGTAGGAGAGAGGCAGGGGCTCTCTCCTCAAAATCAAGCATTCTGAACTCCATGGAAATTGACAATATATATATATTTCACCATTCCTTGCTGGTGATGTGCAATAGGTGGAGATATCCATGTTATGTCTCAGTAGGAGAATTTAGGACTGTCTAGACCATTTTCAAGAGATGGGTGTTCTTAGAGAGGGTTGAAGTGTGGGTGGTGTGTAGGATGGTGGAGAAGTCTTCTTCAGGATCAAGAGCACAGCTACACTGAAGAAGCTGATGCATGCCTACTGTGACCGACAATCTGTGGACCCTCAGTCCATTGCCTTCCTTTTTGATGGCAGACGTCTCCGGGCTGAACAGACTCCTGCAGAGGTTCCTTCCTGCAGTCTTTGTGCCATCCCTCTCCACTTTCATGTATTATCTGTCTGTTCCGGTTTCCATCTCTTACAGACCCACAAGGTTTGGGCACATTCTAGAGCTGTTCTCATGAGTACAGTCCCTGTTTTTGGATTGTGTTGACATATCTCTGAAGGCCTTGTTCCTCTTTGCTTATCTGGGCCAAATTCTCAAGTTTTGTTTATTTGCCAGTCCTCTCTGACTCATTGTAGCACTTCTATCTTGTTTTTTAATATCTGACTTCATATTAGTGATGAACCCTGGAGTGGTGTTTTGAATGTGATTTGGGTTTGCTTGTTTGTATCTGAAGTTCAGATACATTTCTTTTGGGGAAAATTGTAGACTTAATTGCATGGATAGCAACCTCTGTGAAAATTGTCTGATGTGTTTTGCAGCTGTCTTGATACGGGTCAGCTTGCCTTGGGTCCAAGTGACACCATTAGTGTCTGAAGTGGAGCTTTGGTTTGCCCACATCATGTTGATTAGTATTTTTTGTTCTGAGGAATTGGCAGGTTTCACCTGAGCCATATTTAACCTGTGCTGCAGGTACTTGGAACAGGCATGCAAATTACAGCTTTAGTTTCACAAATTGTTGGTGTCTGTTTTGCAGCCATGGTTTGGCTAAAAATCATGTGTCTTGCAACTTCCTTATTTGGAGGTTTTTCTTTGACTTTTAAGTGAGAAACATTTTGCCCTGTTTGTGGTTACCTTTCTATCACAAGTTGGAGATTTCTGAGCACTATTGTGTGTTTGTTTTGCTGTTTCTGAGGAAGGTCGTGCTTGGAAAACTGATGTGAAATGATTGGTGGAGGGCTTGGATACACAGCTTGACATGGAGGATGGGGATGAGATTGATGCAATGCTTCATCAGACTGGCGGGAGGGCTCTTTGACATCTAGTCTAATTTGAAAAATTACAATGATACTGGGAACACTTCACATGTTTATGCATGCTCCAAAGTCTTCTGGGCCAGTTTTGCGTCGAAACTGTGGCATTGTGAAACCAAAAGTTTGGAAGGGCAGGAGTTCATTGACCTGAGCACACAAAAAACAGCTCAAAGTTTGGTTCTCATTATGAAGGAACTTAGTTGATGTTCAAAGGATGGTAGCAATTTGTGAATTCTCATTCGGATTTTTAAGCAGCTTGTCAAACCCTGGAATACCTAGTGTTGTCATCTTGGGTATTGTAATTTTGAATAGCCCTCAGTCTTGTTGTACCTATGCAGTGTCAGGGGTTGTTATTTTTATCATGTTTTTTGAATATAAACTTCATTAAGGAACTGCTGGTTCTTTTCCATCATTCTGATGGCAGTTGTAATTTTACCTTTTTTCCTTCAGACAAAAACCATTAAGGAATGGTTGCTTCCAAGTTTTTTTCTTTGGTTTTCATGGTTTTTGTGGGTTTTATACTCTGTTCCTTTAGCATTATTAGGTGGCCTCTTTTTCCTGTTTGCGGATATGTTGTCAAAACTGAAAATCTCAATAGCCTTAATTCTCTCAAAGTCTGTTCAGGCTGACCTAAATTGTATGCAAAGTCATTTGTTTTCCTGTTGATGACTTCGGTAAGTAATTGACATTCCACCACAAGAGCAGGAAATCCTGTGCGAGTGCAGATGGACAGTTTGTTACAGTGGTGAAAGATTTGCTGAAAAATCTAAACAGCTCCTTCAGGGTAGCATAACTGCATGCTTGTAGTCTGCAGCTATTTCATTTTGTATTGTTATATAATTTGTGAGTTTAAAATATATGTTTGATTAAAATTCACTTGCTTTTCTCATTGCTCATTCCTATGAAACAAGTAGGTAGTCATTTTCAAGCTTTATGTAAAATGAACTCAGAGCTGACCAAGACAAATATCTATCAAGTGTAATGTCTTGGTAGTGGCAGTGTACCTGATCACTCCCAGACTAGGAGGAATGGAATGGAAGTGTGCTCCACAGTAAATCTGGCCTGTCTGCAGTTATGTTGTGGACCATGCAGCTTGCTTGCTGTTCTCAGTACCATGTGTCACATACACAGCTCCAAAATACCTGTGACCATTTGCCAGTCGTAGCATTTCATCACTTGTTATTGCAATGATCCTCTAGAATGGAGCTGGTGTCCATAGAAAACCACAACAAAAGAGCTGTGCAAGGAAAACTGTTAGCAATGTGTTAGCAGGATAGATAGGCTCACACAATTGGCTGACTGTTGTTGTAATTGGTAACTACCACTATACAACCAATCATTGAAAATATTAAGACAGATAATGAACAAGCACAGATAGATGGACAGGTTGTCTGTGACACATTGATTTGTCTAGTGCATTTCTAAGTCCGAGATTAATGGTTCTACATCCAAGCATTCTAAATGGTAAGTGCAGTGACCAAATTAAAAAGAGCTAGTAGGTGTGGAGCCACCAAGTGGCACACCTCATCAGTGAGTATATGGTCCGTGTGACCATCTTAAAGTTTGTGTAGCTGTTTGGTCCTAAGATTGGCAACAGGTTAGTGAAACAAACTCTTTGCATGCAGTGGGGAAAGAAGTCCTTTGAGATGAGTCCAAGACCTGCAAAAAGCTAGGAGAATTGCAATACTTCAGCAGTACAATGTGCCTCACACAATCACCACATGCAAATATCCAAACTTCAAAAAATGCAGGTACAAAATGTACAAATAGCTCACATTGAGCAGAGGGGGGGGGGATTGAGCATCTGCATGCAAAGTCCTACAGCATGAGCTTGGAAAAGTATGTGTCGAAATCACAGTCGATAGTTGACATCTGCTGGACCAACTGCAGGTCTGCACATTCCATGAAACATTAGTTTCATCTATGTAGCAAACTTGCTCTGGAAAAAATACATAGATAGAAAGGTGAAGATTACATATGAAGCCTGGCCAGAAACTTGCCAGAGACGATAATTGTCTCCCATATATAGACTAGAGCAGTAGACAAAATCTTCCTCTTGCCAGATGCAACATGACTGGTCTTTAAGAGAGCATTTCATCCTTATTGGGTATTCCAGCAGCATTTGCAGTTCTATCTATTCTTGCCTACACCATGCTCACTCTTTAACACTCCAACAATCTTTTGCTGATGACTGGACACAGAGAAAGACAACAATTAAAAAAGGTATTCAAGAGAAGCATACAAAGTATGAATGTACCTTCAGTGCTGCTTGGTCGGCCTGAAGAAAGAACAAAGGTCTGTTGTGGATCAGGCATTGTCATACCATCCTCATCTTGCATCCTTGTGTTTTCAGCCCTTGAAAGTGGAACACCTTGAAGATCATAGATATGTCCTTGCAGACCTATTGTCTCAGAACCTAATTTGCAAACTGCAAGTTTTCTCTTCCTCTCTTCTTCACCCGGGTCCTCAATACCAGACATAACACTCTCTTCAGTGCAGCAAAACTCCAAAGTGGAGCACTGTTGCTTGCTTATATGTGACAGCAGCATAGAGTTCACTGGATCCAACTCAAGAATTTCTAACCCTGACCTCTCTTGGCTTGCTTGAGTGCTGCTCCCAGCTAGAAAGCTAGATCCATCTTCCATAGAGCAGCTTCCAATGTCTCCACCAGTTCCTGTCAATCTGTCTTCAAAAGGCCTTCCATGTGAATCCAAAGATTCTACTCCATGAAGAGAACCTGAAAGTGACTGCTCAATTTCACTGAAGCGTTGAGCACTACTTCCTGCAGTATCAGATGATTCAAGTTTCTCCTTCTCTTTTGCTATGAAAGTGTCAAGCTGCAAACTCAGTAGACCACCGCTATCAGACCACATGTGCATTGTTGCTCTTTCATTTTGGTCAACTGAAGCAGCTTCCTTTTGGTCTACATTGACAAACCTCCCCAAGGATTGATGACGCTGACTGTCCCCTTCCTCACTAGATGCGAAGGCACTTGTGTTCCCTCCACTGATCTCAACATGCCCACCATCAGTATTCCAGGAGCTTGTGTCCACTTCTGCAAGAACCCTGGCAGCTCTTACCTGCTCTGCAAATACTGGCTGCTTCAAAGGAACTGAGAGCAAACAACTGCCTGGCCTCTCTGCAATGGCATTACCGCTGAGCACATCTATTCCAGAAATTGCAACAGAGCCATAGCTTGAAGATGCACTTGATTGTAGGTGCACCTGTCGATGTCGCTTGTGATCAAAAGCTCCAGAATCCTCCTCCGAACCTCCAGTTGAGAACCTAGTTAATCAATGACCATTACTTTTGTAAGTAGAGGATCAACCAAGAATCTAGAACATAAGGACTAAGTACTTGAATGTGGCAAATCTCTCTCTTAGCTGGTGTACATTTTCTTTGCCAATCTGTAAAAACATAATCCAAGATCAAAACCTGGGGATGGTAGACTTAAATAGGAATGCCCATCAGGCCCCAGCTCCTATGAACATGAGTGAATTGGACTTTAGAAGTGGCTTTTCTGTTCCCATCTCATATACAAAAATGACAGATAGAAGATAGCCGATGTGTCAGGTCAAGCAAAATGGAAAACCAACACACACACAGGACAGTGGTCGGGGCCTCCTGTGCCCTGAACATATCCATTAAACACACCACTGGTGTATGCTTGGATGCAATGCTAAGCTTCTACAGGAAACCTAAAGGAGAAAATAGATCATGAGAATGAATATAACAAAGGACCTTGAGGTACGAGATAACGGCTTGTGGAAGAACACAACGTCAAAAAGAGAAAAAACTCCAATGGAGGTACGAGGATGTCTACCAGAGGACAAGGAGGTTCAAAGAGGGAAAGACACAAGAAAGAAGCTTATAGAAAGCCCTTGTAAGGAGTTGTCAGCTTACGAGCTGCTGTCGATCCGTTACAACACGAAAGTGGCGCAGAAAAGAGAGATGCAAAAAGAAGCTCGACTTACTCCTTCCGTTTGTGTCCATCACGATGCCGGAACGTAGGACTGCAAGCATCATCGCCGACAGGCGGCAGCAGCAGCTCCTCTTCTAAGCCGGATTCAGGCTGACTGTCCGAGGAGAATACGGGAACTGGTCCCGTTTGCAAGCCGATTGTTTCCGCCAGCCACAAGCTCAGGCTCACTGGAGGAGAAGGAACAGCAGCGCCGGACACCAAGCCTTGCGTCGTCGTCATCGTCGTCGTCGTCGTCTCCTCTTCTATCTCCTTGCCTATCGTCACCTCCCCTTGGCTACCAGCCATGATACTCTCCCAACAACATGCTAAAGCTCTTGACCCCGACTTCTCCCGAAGCCAAGCTCCTCCTCTTCCTCTTCTTCCTCTTCTCCTCCTCCTCCTCCAACGGTTTCGGAATTCCTGGCCGAAACTTTAACAAAATGTGACGCCTGACTCCTAGTCTTCATTCCTTGCATCTGCTTCCTCATGTTCCACCTTGTCCACATCGTCAGAGAACGACGACGACGACGACGACGACAACAAAGAATCCAAAGGAACCACCAGTTCCGAATTCCGCAAACTCCAAAAATCCACTCTCCGGCTCAACAAATTTCGCATCATTTTGTTGTACCGCCATATACCCCCTCTCCACTACACAAGTCTTTCCCTGAAGCAAAGCAAAACAAAACCGAAACCGAAACCGAAACCAACCAAGAAAAAAATCATAAAATTTCTCAGAGAAATAGAAAATCCGCGGCTACAAGAAACCGGTTCTCGGAAAAAAAAAACTCGACACACAAGTCGCATTACAAAAAATAGATCCATGCCTTTTGTCGAAGCAAAACGCACCGTCGCCTGCAAACTCTCGCGTGCGACGGCGTCGCGTCCCTCCATCGCCGCCTCCAATCCCCATCCCCCCCGCTCTCTCTCTCTCTCTCTCTCTCTCTCTCTCTACACTACATTTCTTCCTTCCTTCCGGGTCCTTGAAATAGATGAATGTATAACGAATTTTTAAAATTCTCATCCTGTTTGCTCGCGTCACAAAGTATTGTCGAAATGAAGACGAACGAAATTCATCGTAGGTATCTTTATTTACTGTTTATCATTCATTTACAGCCGTCCATATCCAGAAAGCCACCCCACCCCCCTTCCCCAAACCAAAAAAAAAAAACCCCACATTCCTAGTGAATTCTTAGTCGAAAGGATGAATATAGTAACTAAGTAGAAACATTTTTTTCATCCATCCATCTATTTATCTCTCGCCCTTTTCTATAGGAGGGCTGCTGGGCTGTTAGGACTTTTGGACATGAAAATGGGATGGATTTTATTTCCCTGATTTTTTCATCCGGTACTGTTGGCGAGAGGGGGGCGTGGGGCCACGGGCCCTCCTCGTGGATCCTATTTCTCGTCGGAG
>Ga0209208_10005610_pt1 | contig 17466 bp, 12 predicted proteins | sample S1TSphfallax_3_FD_187694 | JGI IMG/M metagenome (GOLD analysis project Ga0209208, IMG submission 187694) | Host-associated microbial communities from peat moss isolated from Minnesota, USA - S1T2_Fd - Sphagnum fallax MG (SPAdes) (version 2) | ecosystem: Host-associated > Plants > Peat moss >... | reverse complement strand
CTATAAATAATATCCCAATAAAGAGAATGAAACATGAGTGCAACCTTTAAACAACACAAAGTGGGAATGAACTTTTTCATGGAACACAAATTCCCACTTTTGTAATTCATGTTCAAAATTTACAAAACAATTCAAAAGGTGTGACATTCCATGGGTGTTGATGGCATGACATTCCACCACACGTGGGTTGGAAGTATGTGGATTCACCAACACAAATGTTGATTTGCCAATAACCTAGTAAAAATTAATTTCGCACCCCACTTTCCCATGTTTGCAAAGGAAACCTTCCAAAAATAATTGTTTCCATGGGTCTACACAACTTTAAGACATGTTATTTCTTGTCTAGAACCCCTACATACCTTCTATAGTTGCCTCTTGTTGTTTGTAGTACCTATAGACCCTTTATTGCTACCTCCTACCATTTGTAATGCTTGTAGACCTTTTATGGCTATTGCCTACTATCTATAGTAGTTTTTTTCACTATGTAGACTTCAATTTTCAAGCCTATCTCATTGATATTAACATTTATTAACAACTACCATCTTGTGACAAAAAGGTGTTTCCTACTTTAGAAGCTACACAAATAGGAGAAATATATCCTATCACTCTTATTCAAGAAACATAAAATTATTATATGAATACAACAAGACTCTATATGATTATAATACAAGTACTCTCCCTAACATCCTATCATATTCTAAATGAAATCAAACACCAACAAAACACTTGAGAATCCATCAACCATTTTCCATTATAAGAATAAAAATACATCTTACTTCCATACTTTCCTCCTCTTTTTATTAACACACATACCTTCTTCCCATGCGAAGGACCTCATAGAAAACTCCAATATAACATTCAATGGAATGATTCACATTCCTTTTTTTGTCCTTCTAATCCCCCTTCCTTTTAAGACCACACAAGGCCAATATCTTCCCCATGAAAATAGGTCCTTATTCTAATCCTTCCTAGAAATCCACTAGGTGATTGGTGAATTATGACCAACCATTCAACTAATTAACCCATTAGCTTCAACCTTTGGTAAAGGATGGCAAGTCTACCATTAATAACCATCTAGTTATTAGGATGTCCCATGGTATTAATCAATTTAGGAACTTCTATCCTTAACACCCTATTTTGTTCTTTTTGTTGTAATTTCAATTACTACTATTGAACAAGATGATCATAATGACAAAGACGTGAGTCCTCCCCCACCTTTCCCTCTTGTTGTTGTTGTTGACATCCAAAAACTAATTAGTTAAAATTCCGAACTCTAACAACAATGGTGATTCTAACATTGATATTGTTGTCATGCTACTTTGAAAGGATAATCAACAACACAAGATAAAAAGGGAAGAGATAAAGAGAGGAATAGAAAGAAAGAAAGGAGAGGGAAAAAGATAGAGTTCAAAACCTTTTATGACACAAGTAGAAGCCCTTTTCTTCTTTTTTTCCTTCCTCTCCACACACTTCCTCTTGTCACATAACATTCCTACACACTTTGGGTATTCAAACCCTATTTGCGTTCAATTCCCAAAGGGGTGATACCCTGAAACTAGCGAAAAATCATTGTTTTCACATTCAAAGTTTTTTCAATTGCAATTCTTACCCCAAGTTGCAAACCTTTTTGGTGTTTATGCAAACATGAACTTTCAATATCATAAACACAACAAAGCAAAATGAAACCTACAAAGTATTTGCTCATACAATCTCATGCAAAATACACAACCCAAAAACAAAATATCAATGCAACGTGAACACATTTAATTTTGCATCAACAACTAGACATGAGTTTTGATAATAAGGTTCACTTACAACAAGCAAGAATCCAAGCCCAAAATATAGAATGAAAACATAACACACAAATCATGTGCCAAAAAAACGTGCATAAATACACATGAAAACTTTCAAAACAAAACACTCTATTTAGGGGATCTAGAATCACCAAAAATGATTTGAGATCCCATAGCTTGAGATTTTATCCCAAACACCATATAATTTAAACTATGTTCACATTGAAATCAATTCCGAGCTAAAACATAATTACTTACACTAATTCAACTTAATTGTAAACTAATTATAACTTAACTAGACATTTGAACTAACACTTTGGACAAGTTCCTTGATAGATCATAGATAGTTGACATGATGAAAATTTTGTTAAATTTTATTGATAGGGCAAAAAAATGGTCTTCATTTACAAGTATACCCAAGGGTAAAATATTGTGATTATAGTGATAAATTTTCACTTTGCATAAATTATCAAAACTTCCATGGAAAATTTGCTTGCAAACAACTAGATTTTTAAAAAACTTTTATGCTATACTTGATAAGTACATTCATACATTATAACATTTCCTATTTTATGTATAAACTACATTTATGAGAAGAAAGGACCTTGATTTAAATGAAGTGCCAATTAGCATATATGCTTTTGATGAAATTCAAAATGAAAAATGATCCCAAAGAAAGGCCTTTGAGATTTTTAAATGCCAGATTTCCAAAAATAAAATAAATTAAAATTTTCATATTTTTTTATAAGGTCCAAATAGGTAGCAAAAAATATAGAAGGATGCTTTAATTTTTTTTACTTCCATATTTTATTTGGTTAAATCTTTTGGTGGATGATCACCAATTTGGTTGCATCACAAATTGAAAATAAATAAAGGTACCAACCCAGATACATTTTATTTAAAAAAACCCTTTACAATGTACATGGTATTTTTCTTTGGTATGTGTGCACACATGACAATGATCAACAAACCAAGAATGAATCCCCTAGAAATGTGTGTGCTTGCATCACCATTTCTGCTTGGTTTTATTCACAGTTCATTGGCTATGCATGTAAAGGAGAGACTACAAAGGATGTAGTTTTCATTTGGTCCTGGGAATATTCATCTGGAGTTATTATGAAATCTGAGTTCAGTTTTTTGTGAAACTTCATGTAGCATTTTGTATTTTAATTGTTGATGATTTGAAATTGCTTTGTATGGGTTCATAGTTTTTGAGAATTTGGTGGAACATTTCCTATTTTAAATTGTTGGTGATTTCATATTTTGGGAACTTCATACAACTTTTCCTACTTTAACTGTTGGTGGTCTCAATGTTTTTTTTTTTGGGGTGGTAACTCTAGCTACAAGCTTATCCCTAACCACCAGGTAGCTCACTGCTCCTCAATTGGTTTCAATATTTGAGAATTTCATGGAACATTTGCTATTTTAATTGTTGCTCACTTGAATCAGTGTTGTGCAATTAGGACATCTTTCCATTAGGCTGTTGTGATGAGAGATTCTGTGATCATAGCAACTTTCGAATTTTTTTTTTAATGTATATGTGCTCATAGTCACCTCACAATATTGTGATCAAGCAATTGACTAAATGCAAAAGCTGTGACATCTATTTTCATGGAAACATGTTCCCAAAGCTCCTAACATTAACTAATTACATATTTTCAACAATGTTGCAGCTCGCCAATGGAAAGCACCTTTCCATGCAACAAGAAACAAGGCCTTATATCAGTCAGTGGCTTTCCATCAAGACCAGCCCAATGAAAAGACTGGTCCTGGTATCAAAGAACTTACAAGACTAGTCTGACCTGAGGCAGTAAAGATCTCACACCAGCACTGCCTGGTAGGGACTCGAGGTAATGCCAGGGCTATATGAGTCTCAGGATCCATGCATATACCTTTGCTATATGTCAGCTAAAAATCACCCTTCGACCCTAATACCAGGACCAGGCTGGTAAGAAAGTTATAAAAAAATTCCAAGCATCTGGCTGATATGAACTTGGCTCTTGAGGTGCAGAGTCATTTAAGAGTCATGAACTGCTTGCTGCTTGTTGATCATCTTTCGTCATTTTTGCCTTTTGATGCTTTGGTTTGTTAATGACAAGTGAATGAGCAACAGTACCAATACTGGAAGGAGAGAGCAAGGAGGAGGAAGAGGAGAAGAAGAAGAAGGAAGAAAAATTGGAGTGTTTTTGTTTTTTTTTTTGGGTTGGGTTTGATGGGGGAAGCAAAGAAAGCATCACTTTGATGGTAACATGAAGTTTGTCTAAGGTTTTGGGAGTTTTTGGAGAAAAGGGTAAGATAGGCGGGCGGGCGGGTGGTGGTGGTGGTAGTATTGCTTATAGCAGCAGCGAGAGATAGAAGAAGAGAGTAGTTGGGATTGGGTGTTATTGGGTGTGCTAGGTTGATGGAGGAGGAGGAGGCAAACGGCATGGAGAAACAGAAGAGAGAGACAAGGAGAAGAAGAAGAGAAGGAGATTGTTGGGTCTAGAGAAAGTTTTTGGTCCAGTTCTTGGAGCTTGGTTGAGATTAGTGACAATACAGTGAGCAGGGTGGAAGGAGGAGCAGCAGGAGGAGGTTTTGTGGGTTCATGTGTTTTTTTGTTTTTCAAGGAATAGGTGCTTGGACCTTTGTAGTTCGTTTGTTTTGAAAGATGATGGTCTCGGAATCGGCATCAAGACAAGAATAGCCTAGTGGTGAAGGTTTGTGGGCAGCTTGAACTGGGTATTTGATGGAGTGGCTAGATCACCAGGTTGTCCCAAGTGTAGGAAAAGAGGTGGAGTAGAGCAACTGAGCTGAAGAGGCACTCTCAGTCAAGCTTGGTGGTGGATGCATCATCATCATCATCATCATCATCCTCCTTTGTACAAGATGCACCAAAGAATGGGATTAGGGTCCCAGTACAAACATGGCTGAAGAAGAGGGAAAATGCAGATGGCTAAGAAGGAAGCTGGGTTTAGTACATGGCTACAGAGAGTGCGGCGGACTGGCGAGTTCAGTGACGTTAAGGTTTGTGTGAATGGAGATGTATTCCGCCTTCATATGCTGCCACTTTTGAATGCCAGTGCTTACTTTCGCAACCTGCCCAGCAGCTCAAATGGGTCACCATCCCTCTCTAAGGATGGTTGCACCAGGATCATCAATATCACTGATTTCCCAGGTACCATCATCATCATCATTGTCCACATTTATTGTCAGGCCGTTACAAATTTTCCACTAGAATTCAGATGCCTCCATTCTATTCTTCTGGTTTGAGTATTGGAACATCTGGTGGCCCTGTAGTAGTACCTTGTCTATTGCAATGCTTCAGGTGAAGTTTTGAACCCCATAGTGTATTCTTACATTGCTGCATTGTGATGTGAATTTCAGGTGGTGTAGAAGGCTTCTCTGCTATTGCCGATTTCTGCTACCTTGTAAAACCCAACTACACCATACAGAATGTTGCGGCCATCCGTGCAGCAGCTGAATTTTTAGGTGTTGTGGATGTTCTGGAAAGCACCAAGAAGTTTCTGTATGCCAACATCTTTGTACAATGGCAAGCCAGTGTGTCATTCCTTCGGCATTATCGTCGACTTGGTTCCCCTGTGGATGAGTATGTGGAGATCAGGTGCATGAAAGTCATTGTGGTAGCATGTGCAAAGGCATTTGGAGAAACAAAACACCTTACAGCTCCTATGTTTCTTGCAAGTAGAACTCCAGGAAATCAGCAGACTTCCCCTTGCCAGACTTCAACAGAGATTCTGGTGCAAATGTCATCTTTACCTGACAGCTACGCCTCAGAGGTCATCAATGCATTGGTAGATGCAGAGGTGAATCTGAATCTCAAGTGCCGACAGGGTAGGAGTGTGCGGAGCTGGTTGAACAGTCTCATTGATGACAATTGCCAAACAGACAGAGCAAGGTGCTGGGTGGTTCTCTGTTTATCCCGCATGCTTATTGCAGGGGCCCCTGAAAATCAGCCATGGATGGAGCTTTCTTCACAGTACTGGTGCACCTTGCTTGAGCATGTGGATCATCTGATGACACTGGTTGATGGAGCCATGAAGGTAGTATCATCACTTTCAGAGCATTCTTCTTCAATGGGGCAGGAAAGGGTTGTCAAGTTACCATGTTGGAATATATTGAAGTGGGATGGTGAGAGGGGAGTGCTAATAAAATGAACTGCTCTTCATGATGTGTAGATGAGACTTTCAGATGTGAAGAAGGTATTGGAACACAGGATTGGGGTGAGCTTGGACGAGCTAGATGATTATTTGCACTGCTACCGATTTGGACCTGAGACACTCATGTCTATGATCAGCTACTATGTGGATGAGGCTGATCCTGACCAGCAATCTCTGGAAGAGGTAGCTGGTGAAGTCGATGGATTCTTGTGGAATTTTGCAGAGACTGGGTCCATAGCTCCAGACATTTTTCTGTCTCTATTCAAGGTAATGAATGCTACAGGTGCATTTAGTATGAGCAGTTGTTGGATTCATTTGTGTGAATGTCAGTTGGGTTCCCTTGACATGTGTCTGCTCTGACATTTCAGTCTGTCTGAAATTTTTGTGATGGCTCTTCCAGGCATTCCCAGCCTCCTGTCGCCAATCACACGACACAACCTATGCTTCAATAGAGAAGCTGTTGGCAAAGAGGACAGATTGCAGTTCAGAGGATAGGCAGCAGCTATGGAGGCTTGTGGATCCTTCAAAACTCAGTCCAGCAGTGAATGAAGCAGCACTGAATAACCCGGGCTTTCTGAGCCAGCCACATATACTTGAAAGTGTGCTGCAGCATCACAGTGAAGAGCTCTCAAATGTAGATGTAAATGATGGCCAAAACCTTCGCCATATAATGCAGAAAGTGATCAATGCAAGCCTCAAATTACTTGAAGAAAGCTCTCGGCACTCAAATGAGATAGTTGCTGCAGAACCCGTATGCAGACCTGCTAGGAGGCAAACTGCACGACAGCTGTGAGAGCAAGTTGTGACGCATTGTGGAGATCAACAAATGTGCAATCTGACTAAAGGCAACTAATGGGTGCAAGTGAAACTGAGGTCTCAGAAATCTCTGAAATACTTTCCACTGCCACAACTGTAAGTTCACAAGATAGGTTTGTCTAACCTCCTATTGCACCCCAATTTCATTTGACCAGTAGGTCTGTAAAGCAAGCATTACAGTCAAGGAGCCTGTTAGTAAGTATGCCGGGGCTCCCATTGTACCACAACACAAAATCTTCATGTCCATAAGCACAACCATATCAAACTTGCAAACAACTATTTTTCATGTTGCAAATGCTCATATTTTCTTTGTTCACTGGGTCTGGTTTGAACTACTTGCCTAGTATCTAACAACAAATGTTGGGTGTGTACCCACTTTAGCTGGTAAGAACTGTTGGTTCTGATTAGTAAGAACTGAACCTGAACTGCATCAGAGTTTTGGAACCTCAACAGGAACCAGAGAACCTGATTTTCTTTTCTTACAGAACTCGAACAGGGACTGGAACTGAGCTTTTTGAAAAAAGAAAAAAGTGACTAGAGTCAGAGGGTTAACTGGAAATTAACCATTGGTTCCGATCCAGGTTAGTAAGAACCAAACTGGAACCTGGTGAGATTTTCAAAACTTGAACCAGAATTTATTCTCTTGAAGAAGAACAAGACCCAGAACTGGATTCCTGGTACTTACATCATGTTATGAGAACTTGATCGATTCTATTATATATATATACTGCTGAGAACTGATCAGGGTATCAAGATTCTTAATGTTTTCAAACTCACTTGGTTTTACATATACAATAACAGACAGTTTTCACCTTTGGTCGGTTCTCATTAATGTGAGAACTTGAGATTGGTTCTCACTCTGATTCTCACATGTAAAAGTGTCAATGTTTTCTCATTTTGAGAATTGAGCTGAGAACCAAGTGGAGAACCAACCGAGCATTTGAGGATTGCCCAACACTGGTTTGAACCCCTTACCTTTGTACTGACCATCTGCATGGATCTACTTACCTTGTGGACACCTACTATCCTACTGACCTTCAACTGATACCTTCACCCTCTTGAGTGAGGCCTTTTAGTGGTCATATTTAACCCAGCAAATGTTACATTTGCACTCAGAGACCCTGATTTAGTTGAGGGCAGGATATTTACCCTGGTTAGATGCAATCTCAAAAAAATTGGTATTTTTTCCATGGTCCCAGCATAGGTGCTGGTTCACCCCAGGCCAATAATTGAGTGTGTCCCTTTGGAGGGAGGGCAACTGCAAAATGTCATGTTGAAAGTGCACATGTTTCTTGAAGCCATAGACATGCAATTAATGCACTTGTAAGCAAAGACCTCCCACTAAAGAAGCATCTCCACTCACATCCCCTATTCTTCACTAGTGGTTATCACATTAACCATATAGAGTTAATTATCTTTGGAGGGGGGGGGTTAACCATAAGCATGGAGGGGGTTGCAACCACTTTTACTAAAAAATAAAGAAGTGCAAGGTGGGGACATGTTTGAACTAATGTGATGGATCCTAGTGTTAAAAATGTTCATGTCACACCATTGGGAGATGAATTCCTACTCAATGATACATTGCGTGAAGGGATCTCTCTTAAGTTTGTCTTTCTTAAGAGCTCATCAAGTGGCAAGGCACACCTCTATAGTGGCCTTTCAATAGTTAATCCAAACATTTTCCTTGGAGTAAAAAACCTCAATCCTATTATAACAACATTGAGTTCAATCAAAGGAGGTCCAAAAGAAACTACACATAATATCAAGCAATTGCCTAAGAGAAGAGAATCCTACATAATGAACCTCAAGAGAAAGACTCTTCCAAATTAGAAGGGAGATTGAAAATTTCACCAAGCAAAAGGTGATCCCAAGTGTTGAAGGTGTTGCTAGGCATTCCCAACTGTCTTAATTGTTTAAAAATCCTTTCACACAAAATTAATACATGTGGGTAGACAATTAAATAATGCCAAGGGATCTTAACATGAGATTTGCATAGTTCACAAAATGGGTCCTTTCCCATGTAAGCCAACTAAAATCCAATGCGAAGACATTTCTTGTCACGACCTTAATCTTGGGCCCGTGACCACAGCTAAGGCATGAGAAGATGTGATTGAAATAGTATCTTGGGATACAAACACAATCTCACAAATGTGACAAAGTGCAAGGAATGGGTCATAAGCATTCCCATGTGAAGAACATTTTGGGAGATGTATTCTTGAGAGAATCCTCGCTTTTTGGGACAAAAGTGCAAGTAATAAGAGAGGTGCAAATTGGGTTTCAATTATACGATTGAAATAGTCTTGGAGCATAAACATGGAAGTGAGCTTGGATTTTTGTTTGGAGTTGTGAGCTAAGCATTATGGCAAAAAAAAATGTCAATAATCAAATTAATAATTTGACTCCTAACCATTATAACATGAGAAATATGGATTATTTTTTTTCAAATTGAACATGTGATATGGCATTAGAAAGGTCTCTTTAAGAGTTGTATTGTTTTTGAGAGCTCCTAAATTAGAGTTTGAATGGAAAAGTTATGAACTTGCAAAATTGCTCAACTCATAATTTGATAAAATTAGAATTTTTTGGGACTTAAGATGTTTGCCATTTTGATGTAGCCTACCAATGATCACAAAACATATTATAGCAAATAAGGTGGCGACTCCTTTCCAAATCTAGGTTGGTTTGCCCTTGGTTTGTTCATGCGTCATTTTGGTTCCAATTTGCACTAACCATCCTTTTAAAAAAATTGTGTATGTTGATTTCATCGTGAATCCACGCTTGTGAATTTGTTCTTATCCCATCTTAGAGCTCTCAACCCCCATTGATTTCATTTTGAATTCACCCTTGTGAGTTTGTCCTAATCCCATTTCAAATCTCCCAATCCCCATTTTATATTGAGAGCTAAAGAATGTACCTTAGGTTACAATTCATTATAAATTTGGGAATGGAAATGGTTATTTAATCTTTGATACCACTTGACAAACCTAGGTGTTAAAATGTAAAATCCTACCTTTATTTATTTAAGTAGGCTAAGATAATTCACTAATTAAAAAAATTACCAATAGTAGGTTTACCTATCAATAATTTTGAAAATTACTAATAATAAGTTTAATTAATTAGTTCTAGAAGGGATTAGTTGGCCAATTAATTGTCATTGAAGTAGGGCTTATTTTAAGGACTAGTTTAAAATATGTTCCTCTAACTTTTAATAATGGATAGTGAGGACTTGGACTTAAGGGGGGTGTGGGAACCCATTTCTTTCTATATATATATATATATATAGATAATTTTCTCTCTTTCTATTCTTTTATTTATTTATTTTTCTTTCTCATATTATTTTACAATGGGTGAAAGGTTGTTGTATTTAGGCCATGGAGGCAAGCAGTGTGAAGGAAAGGGAAGAAAAAAAGAAAGGATGGTAATAAATAAGAGGTACTTCTAGAATTTTTTCCTTTTTTTAGTTTATCTTTTGGAATTTTTTTTGTGTGACAATATCTAAACAATAATTTTATTACAAGGTAGAATTACCACCACTTGTGTTATTCCCTTTTGTTTGTTTGTTTTTTTTAAAATATTTATTTAAAAATTCCAATGATGATAATAATATCTTTGATCCTATGAGATAATTATGCTACCAAACATAATTATCATCAATAAGAAATTTTTAATTCATCTTATGAAGATTTTTATTTTATTTTTCAATAATTGTAATACAATTGCACTAATTAAAAAAAAAATCTTTATTTTACTACCATATTCAACATTAATGTTAAGTTGGAAGGTAATTTGGTGGGCCCCATGATTGGCCTATTTACACAAAGGGTGCATCCTTTGATGTCCATAAGGAGGCTAGCCTAAAGTCCTTTATTTTGGAACAAAGTATGGCAATTCATTTATCATCATCCCCTTGATCAAAACATGTCATATTTTCATTTTATTATCCTTTTCCAAAATTGGGATATGGGTTAGTTTAATGAAAAAGAAAGCGGTAGTTTTGAAGAATCCAATCTTCATTTGTTATTTTTGAAGCCTTTTAGTAAGGAAGAAGGGGTCTCAAAGCCCTCCTTTGGTTCTTTCAACACTTGAACTTTTGTGAAAGTTTGGATAAACATAAGTTTTTCTAAATTTTGGGTTTCAAAGGGAACCTAAGTAAAGGTGACTAGATCATTAACTCAAATTGTGGTTCTTCATCGATGGTTTCATTTAAGGGGTAAGCAAATTTAAGGCTAGAGGTGCATCTTTTGCTATATATTTTAATCATTTTTGCTCCCATTTTGAGCTAAATGTTTAATCTTTTTCTTGTTCCCCTTCTTAGTGTTCTTAATTTGCTTCCATGAGTGACTTGGATTGGGTGAACTCATGGAGTGGTTGGGATAGTGATCACCTTTTCTTGGATTTCAAGGTTTTGTTATGAAGGTTCCAAGCTTTTGAAGGGGTTTTCACTTGTCCATGAAATCCCTTTGCATCATTTTGCATATATGACAATATTGAAGGCAAGTTTTTTTTCTCTTGAAAACATCTAGGTGCTTGACAAGGATGGGTCATCACTCAATCCAAGGTTACATGGGAAGGTTCTAGGGACTTACTTTACATGATAAATTGCTTGAGTAGGGAGCTTTAAGTTGTATTGAAGATGGGTAATGCTTAAAACTTAGAATTTTGTTGTCTATCCAAGATGGTTTATCAACACTCTCAATTACTAATATAAATCCACAATTTGTTGCTTTGAGTTTTCTACTTTCTTGCCCCAAGAACTTGGGCATGTTGGAGGTTGGAAATTGTCTATTGTCTTGACCATTATCCTTATGATGTTGAACATTGGGGCGAAAGGTGTCATAAGCTTTGGGAAAATGATTGAATTAAAAAAAAATTGTGACATTGATTCAAAAGGCCATAATAAATAGTATTTTGTGAAATTATGGCCTTTATGTCCACTCAAATGTCCAAGGAGGGAAAATGATGTCCCTTGCTAACTTCATACTATCCTTAACATTTGTGACCATGGGACATGATAGTGTTTTTATGTAGGAATCTAATGTTTAATTTCCAATACCTCCCCTATCTTATTGGTTATTTGAATGAGGTTTGACATGTTGCAAAATAAGCTAGACGTATTTACAAATTCAACTTTGATTATGTGTGTTAAGGCAAGATCCTTTGCAAATAGTCTAGTGTTGAAATTGGCATGCCATTTGGAAAAGTTAAATGCTAACCCATTGAAGTCAACTAAAGACAATTTATTGGTCTCAATTATACCAATCTTTTCATAAATGACCCTCAGTGAATAATTTCAAAAACTTAAATGATTCATTTAAATTGAGTTTAAAACAATCCATCAAGTCCAAGTTGTGAATCAAACATCCATCGAAGACTTTACCAATTATCATGCACTTGGTCTTAATTCCCCTATGGCTCTAACCTCCAAGATTTAAACATTTGAAATATCTCCTTCGAGTTCAATGGAATTATCAACAAATGATAATCCTTCATACAACATGTGTGCAAAAAAGTTGTTAGGTTCCTTGTGTTAGTTTTATCCTTTTATAACCATATGGATTTGATAATAATGCTATTGGGTTCTTGTTCTTCATGTCCATTTACATACCATGTACATGATGACCAAAACCATATCCCTTTTGTATTGTATTACAACTACTTAAATAGATGTATCTTCTTACTTTGTGAAGTATTATCATTCTAAAATTTCAATAGCCCAATGGCCTTATTCCTTAATGTTGTTTCTCTATGTTGCAAATCATACATTTTTTATGCTCAAACAATATTCACTTCAATGGTGTTCTAGATCTACAAATTGTGTGTTTCTACTTTCTTTTTATTTTTTTGTTCGTGTTCATTCTCAAAGTAACCTCCTATGTCTACTACATTCTAAAAAATGCACACTTCACACACACAACACACAAATGTACCCACATAAAGGCAAAAATGTTGTTTCCCATTATATACAAACAATACATCTTTTTGGTTGACCTCCTCCTCTCAAAATAATCAACCCCTTTATGGTCTTCATCTCCTCCTCTATATATGTTAGCAAACATTTATTCTTCCCTAACTACTATTAACCACTTCCTAAGATTTCTTGCCACTATCATCCTAACTTGCTACTAACATATCAAGTTGATACCATGTGTTAGTTGGCATGCATCACACTCATGTTTGCATTGGTTTGTACACCCCAATTTGTTCATCATTGGTTTGCTACCATCCATTTTTCCCAACCAATAGCTAGTTACTATACTCTCTACATACTTGTGGATCTAGGCTTCTACAACCTAGTTTGCCTACATATGTTATGCTTTATATTTTTTAAGTGCATCCTTTACTTATCACCTTGATCCTTTAGTTCCTAGGATGGCATTATTGTTAAAAGATTTTTCTAAAATGAAAATGGGTCTAACTTTCCTATCTTGAAAGTCCCACAAACTTCCCATACTTGGGAACTAATTAGGTTTTCAAAAAGTAGGGAAATGTTGTAACTTACTTCTAGAGTGGAGTGAAGTGACATTGAATTTCCAATCACAGTTGAACTAAAGATATGTGGGTTAATTAAAGACTTTGGAAACGGGTCAAGAGGAGGATGGCATGGACATTTTCTTGAAAATGGATTTGTTCATCGTGAAAATGGGGGGGTGGTGAGATATAATTAAGAAGCTTTGGTGACAAGAGCTAGGTGTTGAATAGCCAAAAGTCCCAAGATTTGAAAAACATGGGTTAGGGTTTGGGGGCTGGAAGTCCAAGGAAACCAAAATTGACCACCAAAATTGAAAACATTAAGAATTTTGGGACTTAAGCATCATGGGTCAAACTTTCAAATATTGAAAGTCTTGAAAGTCACAAGTGTTAGAGGTCAAGAGTTGGAAATATTGCCTCAAAGAACCTTGGAATTCTTAATTTGAAGGATGGGAAAAAACATGTGATATTCTCAAAAGATTCATGATGGTGGTGGATAAGTCAAGATTCCTAGAATGGGAGGGTTGTGTGTTGGTAGAAATCGGACTAGGATTCTTGAAAAGCATAATGCAAGGGTTAAGGGGGGTGTGAATGGTAGTGACCAGTTTTTGGAGTCTATGTGCATTGTAATGGGTCTTCCACCTAGATGATTTGCATTGGGAACTAGTAGATGGCCATTATCCACATTCACATTGTGTCCAATGAATGAATATGTCATTTGAGCTATCAATTCCTCTTGAAATAAATGAATGTTTTAGGTCAATGCAAGGTAATGTGGTTCACTTTTGGTCTCACAATGGAAATTAATGTGGTTCACTTTTGACAACACAATGACAATTAATGTGGTATGAAGGTGAATGTGATGATTAATTTGTATTTTACATGTAGCACTACTTGTAAATTGATGACCATTAAATCACCTCTAACCACTTAATCACAACTAATAACCTTTATTTTCCTCACCATTAACCCCCCATGTATGTTGGAGTTTTCTATAATGACTTTAATGATTAAATTAAATCCCATGCCATAGGAGTGGAGTTTTATGGACCCAATGTGTTGGTTCAACCAAAGTAATGTGCACCATCTTTCTACTTTCTCATTATGTTTTTAGTTTGCTAATTTTTTGTTTCATGTAGAATTTGTAGATCCTAGGTGTGATTCCAAAGAAATTAAAATGGGCTTGGTGTAGAAATCTAGGATGCTATGATGATCCATAATAATAATAAAAAAGGAGAGGACAAGGATTTAAATAAAAGATCACAAGAAGGTGACTAAGCAAGTCAACATCGAGTGACAACTAAAAAATCAAGTTATAGTGCACTACAAATGTATAAGTTAAGTGATGATGATGATTAATAATTACAACGATTATCGATGATTAACTTTTAATGATATTGATTACTACTTCCTATTGTCGAACCTTATTGATTAACTAAGGACCTAGGAGTGTGTTAATTTTAACACCCCTTGTCACATTCTATAAATTAAGATTAATTTGCTTGTATTTTGGCAAGATCTTTTGCATCTTTCAACTTGCAAACTTGCATCTTCCCATCTCCCATCTAAATTTTTGAACTTAAGTTTGCTCAAAAGTTTGGGAAGAAGATGATTGGAGGCCACATGTGATAACTTTATATCACCTTCAAGTAGTTTTTCATGAATATAATGATAATGCATTTTTATATGTTTGCTATGAGCATGATAGGCTAGATCTTTTGCTAGTTTCATGTAACTTTGGTGTTGTAGACATCGAAAACAGACTTTGAGTTTGTTTGTCCTATATATTTGAGAGGTAGTGGCAACCAAGTAGCTTATTTGGCTCCTTCAATTATAGCTATGTAATATGCTCCAATTGAAGACAAAGCCACTATTGGTTGCTTTTGTGAACTCCATGTGATAACTGATGTTCCTAAGAAAACAAGTATCATGAAGTAGATTTTTTGTTTTCAACATTTCCTACCCATCAACATTTGTGAATCCTTTAAGAATGTTTTGTTCCCCCTTTTGATAATAAATTCCATATTCCAATGTACCCTTTAAATATTTTAATATGTATTTAATTGCATTTAGATGCACTTGTTTTGGATTACCCGTATATCGATTTAGTATTCCAATTCCAAACACCATGTCTAGCTAAGTATTAGTGAAATATATTAGCTTCCCAATTATATGTTTGAAATTGAATAAATCTACTAGATTACACTATTCCTATTTGTTGATCTTAAAACCTTCGAGTAAAGGTGTGACAACAACATTATAATTGTGGAATCCAAATTCTTCAAGACTTTCTTGGGCATAAGTGTGTTGGCACATAAAAATGTTAATTCCTATATTGATGAATTCCACATTCAAATATAGCGGCAAACTTCCTAGATTGGACATTTCAAAAGTACCTTCAAGTTGTGTAATGAGCCATTGAGTTTTTGAATCATGGTTTCATGTAATCAATAAATCATCAACATAGAGGATTAAGATGATGATCTTCTTTTTTTCAATGTGATAGCACATGTTGTAATTGACATCATTTCTTTGTAGTCCTTGGTGTTGTAGGTATGAATCAATCTTGCTATACCATGCATGATCATGGAGCTTGCCATAAACCGTATAATGCTTTTGACGTTTTACATATTTTATTTTCTTGACCATGAGTTACAAAGCCTTTTGGTTGAGACATGTACATCTCATCACTAAGAGTTATGTTTAAGAACATAGTTTTTACATGAAGATGATAAACTTTTCAGCACTTGTGGGTTATAAGAATAATAATAATGCAAATGGTACCCCATTTTACAATAGGGGCAAAAGTATTTTGAAAGTCTATCCCCTCCTTTTGCTAGAAATTGGGCGTCATTAATTATGCTTTGTGTTTGAAATTAGACCCATCAATAATGGGTTTCAACTTGAAAATCCATTTAATAGAAATTATAGTTTTGCCTCATAGCAAATCTATTAATGTCCATGTCTAATTCTTGGAAATAAAGTCCATTTCTTAACACATAGTGTTGCGCCAATTTGGATTAATGACAACTTCTGCATATGTAGCAGGTTCTAAAGCCACGGGTGATTCTAGAACTTCAAATTGTAATGCATATTGGTGTCAAGCCATGAACTTGTAGAAACAACATTATTATATGAATCCTCATTTGTAAAAAATAATCTTTCAACCAATAAAGAGTTTTTTGGATGTGAGCTTGTATAATTGGTTGTTTGATTTCATCTTTTAATCTATCCATTGTAGAAGAATGAAAAGATGGCATTGATGCACTTTTTGCATCTTTTGTGGAAGAAGTAAAATCTAAACTTTTTATGGAGGAAACAAAACTTGAATCATTATTAAGTTATGTTGGAATAATGTCATGATCAATGGTGGGTTTTGAGTATTGATCAAGACTTGATGGCAGCAATATTGGCATTGAATGTCCTTGGTTCATGCATTGTGATGTTGACATACTACTTAGTTGTTGGAATTTTTCTGCCTTCAATGGGTTGGAAATTGAAACTTTGTTAGGAGTGAAAATAGTTGGAGCTTTTGGATACTTATGTAACATAAAAGTAGTTTCATCCACCATGACATCGTGACTTATCATTACCTTGCATTTTTCAAGATTGTAGCATCAGTAACCTTTAGTCATTTCATCAAACCCAACAAGAATTCCTATATGAGCCTTAGTTTGCAATTGGTTCATTTCTTGCTTAGGTACATGAACAAACATTTTATAACCAAAAATAAGTAAATGATTGAGATTTGGTTTTATTCATGAATAAACTTCCTCATGAGTAATAACTAAATTGGATCTTGTAGGCAATATGTTGGAAAGATAAGCAAACATGTTTACAACTTCTGGCCAAAGGAACTTATACACATTGGCATAAAACTGTGAGTCGTTTAAAAAATTGACATGTTCTTACATTCAACAACTCCATTTTATTGAAGTGTGTGTGCTTGTGTAAGTTGATGTTTGATCATGTGTTGCTCAAAATATTTTTTGAATTTAATTGATAGGTATTCACCTCCATGATCAATTTTAAGCACCTTGATTTTTCGCCTTGCTTCATTCTCCAACATGTGTTTGAACAATTTGAACTTTTGGAATGCATCATCCTTGTGTTTCATAAAACATATCCACACCTTCCTTGTTTTATCATCAATGAAGGTAACGAAATATAACAATCCTAACAATGATGGAACATGAAAAGGTCCACAAAGATTTGAATGGATTAGTCCTAAT
>Ga0209208_10005609_pt1 | contig 17470 bp, 17 predicted proteins | sample S1TSphfallax_3_FD_187694 | JGI IMG/M metagenome (GOLD analysis project Ga0209208, IMG submission 187694) | Host-associated microbial communities from peat moss isolated from Minnesota, USA - S1T2_Fd - Sphagnum fallax MG (SPAdes) (version 2) | ecosystem: Host-associated > Plants > Peat moss >... | reverse complement strand
TTGGCAACCTGAAACCACTACCTGGTAAATTGTCCAGTAAGATCAGTTGACATCAACATACAAAATGCATGCAAAGTCAGAGGCTCATGATACTGTCTCCTAAGAAACTGAAATGCACACACACACCAAAGGAACAGGGACACTCTTATCGTTTACATATCTATGAGATTGCAGAGAAATCTCCACATCAACACTTCAAAGGTTGTTGTTAACACTATAATGAGTAGTCATAGCCTTATGAGAGTCGCCCATAAAAGCGTCAGACCTTCTACTACACCTTCATCATGAATAGCAGTGACAAGGTGCCTTGACTAACCCACCCACTGACTCCATCAGCTCCTGACAGTGGGTGGGTGTAGATACACCATCATCTACATGGAGTCCTGAGGAAATTCTTTCTAAAAGCTGAAAGTGCACACACCAATCACAGCTTTTGTCTTTGGTGAAGCCATTGATTGCCAAAGCAGCAGCAGCAGCAGCAGTAACTTGAATTCGTATGCTGCATTTTTGTGGAATCACATCCCTCACACTCTAGGCCCCACACACTGCTGATTAGAGTACCAATTATCCCTTGGGCACCTGTTGCCCAAGACAATCCGGCCTTACTCCAGACCATCTCAATCTGCCCCCCATCTCAGAAGAGAGCTAGCTGGCATGTTAGGATCATTTCTCCAGATGTTATGGACACTTTCTCAAAGATTTGCACCAGAAATACGTCTCGCCTCAGCAGCAGCTGCTGCAGCAACCCCTGGAGGCAAACTTCTCAAAACAGAACCCAGCTGCTCTTGGACAGCAGCATTGGATTCTCCAGCATCCGGAGTGAACAAAGCATTCACATCACTGAGAGTGAGTACATATCCATCAACTGAGTTGGTTGTTCGTCTCATACTGGTAGTAGCCATATTCATGTTGTGATTCTTTTGCCGCAACCTGTATATGCTCTCCTCTACCGTATCGCTGACCTGTACAACAGACCAAGTGTATTTTTTGTGAGTTGACATCCATCCAAGAATGACGGATGTGCATGGAATGCCAACATCCAGGTAATGGAATTGTAGCTACCCACATCAACTGCAGGTATTTTGTGATTCAACAGAATACTAATACCAGTTTCAATCTCAGGTTATGAGTTGCACAAAATATACCGGCATACAGAATGTGAACAAAATCCTAAACCCTAAAACCTAAATCAAGAGGATGGTCCACTGTGTGAGTCTGTAACTCACAATGAATCGATGGACATATGTAACTTGTTGTTGGCCGATGCGGTGGACACGGTTGATGGCTTGAGCTTCCGCACCCGGATTGAGCAGTGGTTCCATCAGTATGACATGTTGAGCTTCTACTAAGTTCAAGCCATTAGCCCCATGTCTTATAGGCAACAACAGCACTTGCACCTGCTCTTTTGTCTGCTCCCTTTTTTCTTTCTGTCTTCCAGCCTTTCCAGGACCAGGAACGATTTGCATGCTGGTTCCTCGAAACCTGTCAAGTGCAGCATTCAATTTCCTGGCACACACAACAACACCAGCAAAGCAATGTGATGTCAAGACAAACTTTCTCATGATTTAGCATTCCAACTCAGTAAGGCCTATGGTTAGTAGACATAGAAGCTGAAAAACCAGTTCAAGCTACAGAAGAATCCAACAGAACTCCAACCATCTAAAAAAGCAACCAATCAAATGAGAGGGGAGTAGTGGACCCGCGCTCCTTGATCCGAGCAAAGGTGATATGGTTGGCAGTCAGAGCATGCTCCACTACATCAAGCACATCCTGCCACTCTGAAAACAGAAGAACCTTTGCATTTGGATCTCTTGCCTTAACCCACAGTATCCTCCTCACAACAGCCTCTAGCTGTTGAGCAGCTCCCGACCCAACAATAGCACTTTTCACCATCAGCAGCCATATACCAATCAAATGCACTCCAAAGCCAACAACAGCATGTAGGGAATGTACAATTTCAGGTCCAAACCTTAGCCTGAACAACTCTTCAAAGTATACTCTCCAATGCCATTCCTAATGTATATACATAATAGCCCCCAAAAAAAGCAATATTGTCTTGCAAAAATTGCACTCTTCTAGGAATGATTGCAAAGTTGAAGGCAATTGGCTGGGACAAAAACTTCCATTAGAGGGAATCAAAGTACCTTTGTTCCATAGGAACCCTTGACCGACAAAGTAAGTTCCTCATCCCCATCCTCTCCTCCATGAAACTGACTGACACTGGGATCTGGTCCAGGTCTCTCAGAGACATTATCCACATATGCAACATCACCTACATTAGCACGACGTCGGCAACTGGGGCAGTTGATCCGCTTCTGGGATCCTGAACCATGTGGCAGCGTTGACCGCTGCACCAGAACCATAAAACCTGCACCACCCACCCACCCATTCAGAAATGCCAAAAAGTATTAGAAGACTACACTTTCCTGCCCATTCATTGATGGGATCACCAGCAGCTGTTGGTAAAGAATGACTCTTATGCACACATGATGTACTATTGCAAAAATATCCGGAATGTGTGGAGAAGAACCTGTTCGCTAAACCCTAAACCCTAAACTCGTAACAAAACCACTGGTGATGAACTGGGCATCAGTATTGACACTTGATTCTAAAATACCACCACAGAAACTCAATACCAACAACTGGCCATTCTCTTTGGAAAAGATGTCAAAGAACAACGATGAATAAAAGCAAAGAGTGCGCATTTTTACATTTGAAACAAAGTAGGTGGCCACAAGGAAGAACCATGAACTGTGAGCCAAGCTTTTCATGACACACAGGGCACGACTCCTCCTCTGCTTTCTCCCATCCTTCTGTTGTTTCACTTGCACCATTTTCATGTGAACTATAATTCTGACTGCCAGTGCTCAACTTCCCTGAAGCTTTAGCATCCATCATCATTGCCTTCCGCCTAGCATATTTCAGCCCCTGCTTTTGCAACAGGACACATCAAGGTCAAAGAAACCAGGAGGAGAAGGGAAAACATTCCACTCTAATATACCACTACAGAGAAGAACACCCAAGACCTACAAAGATGTAAGATGCTATTTTCGCACAGTCTCTCTCTCAGCTGTTGTACCTTCAAATAGCGGAGCTGTCCCTTTGCTCGCATGAAGTCATCTAGGGCCATAAACTTCTCGCCTGTTAGCTGTACATTCCTCTGTGGGACCTCTTCTGGGTGCAGCTTAAAAAGCTTTTCCAGTTCACCATGTGAATCCTCCCCAGGATACCACAACTGAAGTCGTGTGGTGGCCATATTAATCTCATCCAGTGCATACAGCACCCCTCGTTGTGCTAAAGCCAACACTCTTGCTTGTGCATACTCCTTCCTCATTGCCTGTAAAAAAAATCTACTTCATCATCATCAGCACAATATAAAACTCTGAGTAAACATAATACAAACTAAGAGTGTCTCCAGCAGTGCTTAGTATGTGAACCAGCAAAAATATTTCTCACATTCAAGTCCAGTTATTTACTTTTTTCCAACCCGACCCATAAAACTGAAACTGGGACTGCAAATAGTTGGGAGACTACTAATAGCAAAGCACAAGGACCAGTCATTATGATTGGACAATCAGAAACAGGGAGCACCAGTCAGATCATATTTATTACTCTTCTCTGGCAAGTGTTAGGCTTTGTTGTGCCTTTTACCAGCCTCGGCAAACTATGCAAAAATGCTGGGCCAAAACCATTTTGCTGAGCCAAACCAGCATGTTTTGACTTTTCTTCATCCAATTTTAGTTTGCATGGTCACATACTAAGCACCAGTTGAGTTGCTCTACAAATAGCCTTGCATGTGGTTACTACATCAATGCATACTGAAAGAAAACTGTAACTGCAAATAGTAAAGGATACCTATGTAGAGGAACTAACTTTGCTCTGTACTTGAAGGGAAAAACACAACTTGCTCATAAGGTTTCTGTCACCTCTAGATGTAGAAGGTGCTGCTTGGCTGCTGCTAATCCATCCCTCCCAGTCACAAGCTTTACATGACCTCTCATGATTGTTAGGATCCGCTCCGTCTCTGATGGTGCTCTTGTCACCTGCTCCATGGTACCAATACCTCAAGATTAAGTAAGCACCCACAAAGATCACAATATGGAGGAATATCAAAAGCAGCCTTAAGATATGTATACTTTGAGAGGCTTCAGAAACTCTTGTGAAAATCTTTGACAAAGTTGCTCTTGAGCAGAAATTTGAAGTTCAGGTAGGTAAGCATGTGGGCTACTACTGACCAGTGCTGAACCAGGACCTTTGTAACGAGTCCCTCGTTCAAGATCTTCTATTGCTGTCATCTGATTGCCTCTGAGGCCACTGGTGTTAGTGCCTATGCGCTTGAGGGCAAGGCTACTGTGTTGCGCAATAAGTGCCTCCTCTGCTGACACAAGCTCGTCTCCTGCTGCTGTTACCTTAAGTAAGAATAATCTGTTCTCATATGCCTGCACTTTGTCACAACCAGCAAGAAAATAAATTACCCAACCGTTCACTGACATAATTCCTTAAGCCCTTTAACAACCTCCACCTTTTGTGTGTCTCCTCTTGATTGTGATAAAATGCACAGCAAAGGCTCTTTAATACTTTGCTGGAATACACAAAACTGAACTTGAGTCATCACCTGAAAGAACTCCTCAGCTTCACAGTGTGCACACAAAGGACCATCCATAGTGGGTTGGCAACGAGAACAAAGACCAGCACGCTCGACATCAAGGGGATCAGGGTTATCCATTCGGGCATCCAGAAGCATCAATCGCTGCAAAAGCTCCCTCCGCCCAGCCTCAATTGCATCCAGCTCCCTCAGCAACACCATTTCCAACCCTGAAATGTCCCGAAACCTGCAACATCACCAGCATCATCATCAATCCACATTTTTCCCTATCTAAGAAACTCTCCCATGCGCAGAGGAGATTAGGTTACATAACTGTCTTCAAAAGCTAGTAGCTGTACAATTGAAGTCATATAGGTACTCATCACAAAACAAAAGTTCTCACCTCAGTGCAAGACTTGATGTGTTACGATGCTTAACACGTCCCATGTTTCCAGATTCACCCAAATGATCAGACTCCAGAAGCTGATCTCGAATCTTCTTCACAAGCTCCTTGCCATGGTCAGGCTGTTTCTGCACTGACATAAGAATGTCTAACCACCATGTATTTTGACCTGCTGCTCCTCCTCCTCCCTCCTCTACCTGTCAGATTCTCAGACTCCTCAGGGCACAGAACTCTGAAAGATCTCCCTAAAAAGTCAATCCTAACATTGAAAGTCGAAGAAGCACTACTAATGGGGACCCATTACCTGCTTGTGTGTAATCTGAAAGTCCTCTCGTACACTTGCAAGCTTGGCATGAAAAGTTGCCATGTACCTTGCCTTGATTTCTTGACACTGTTTGACAAGGAGGTGATCCCTCAATGTCTGGGGAATACCCGGCAGTTGTACAGCACTTGGGGGGCGGTTGAGGATTGAGGCAGCATTCTGAGATAAATTATCCTGGGCCTCAGGCCTTCCAGGCAGCTGCTCTTGTGATGGTTCCTCTGACTCAGCTCCTTCATTAGCACCCTCCAATTGAGATTTGCTTCCAAGAATCTGAAAGTCAACAAAAAGTTGAGAAATAGATCACATGCTTCATTTACTCCTTGTGTAAACAAACATCCTTCAGAGAAAGATGGATGGATTTCATTTCAGTACCTCTGCTAAGTTGTGAAGGGTATGGAGTTTTTGAAGGGGATCGACACGTATGTCATCAGAATTCTCTTCAGAAGATGCAAGAGCCTCCCGGTAGATGGAGACAGCAAGGCCAATGTTGTTTTCAATCAGGGCCAGAGCAGCCAAGCCATTAAGTGCTCCAATGAGTGATCGCTGGGCTTCCTCTGCTTCCAGCCTTGCTTTGTCAGCCAACACCTACGAAAACACAGATTCCTCAATTTTAGCAAAGGCAGCAACAATGAAATACGTACAGCGCATATCATCCAGTTGGAAATCATCTGTGACCAACCCAAGAGAAAAATTGATGGGAGACTTGAACAAATCAGATGAGGGATTGATTACAATGCCATGCCTCCAGAATTTCATCCATGGTCATAGGTGAGCGTTGCAATGAGCGAATCCCGGCACTGCCCACTTGTGGATGACAACAAGCCTGTCTGAGGCGCAGTAAATGATTCAATAACTTTGCAGCCTCCTTATGCGTAAGTGGCCTGTCCTCAAAATCGATATAAAGTTCATTCTGAATGCTTGGTTTCTCACTGCTCTTATTCCTCAAGCCTGAGGCATGACTCAATGCCTCCTCAGAGCTTATTCTGCCTGTGTTTTTTCTGTACTCAGCAATAATTTCACGAGCTTTGACAGCACATCGTTCATGCTGCTGGCGGTAAAAATGGGCTTCGATAGGAGAGAATCGAAGCCATACCAAGCGTTCTTCTTGTGGAGGTAAAGCAAGCTCATCCATCACTTGCAACTTGGTGGAGCGCCACATGAGCCCTTGGAAAAAATCATGCATGGCATCTATTGCACCATGTTTTCCTTCCTGCACACACAAATGAAAAACAGCTGTGTTTACAAAATCTCATGGAGTTTCCAACAAATTAAGTCACCCCACAATGATTACATTCAAGGTATATCATCATGAGGCCTGCAAGACAAAAGAGAACACTGCACTGTAAGACTACAAAATAACAACTCCATCTAGAGGGTTTAGGGTTTACCTCATAAGGCTGCTTCAATGCCAAGCTCCACCATCGATAGTCATCAAATGGTTCAGCACCCAAAAAGCGCAGGAGGCCAAAGAGATCATCAAGACCACGCTGAATGGGAGTACCACTCACACACCAGCGATGAAATGCACGCAGACTTAGTGCCATTTCTGTAGCCCGTGCTGTTACACTCTCCACCATTTGAGCTTCATCCAAACAAACCCTCCACCACTTCAGTCTTGTAAGGGGTGTCGGAATCACTCGATACCTGTTAAAGAAACCCTATATGTGTCAGTCTCGCAGTGCATGCATGGGGGGTAACAACAAAGCCTCCAGAATCTTAGAGAAAATCTCTCCCTGAACACAAACAGATGGAGATATCTCAGAGATTGTCAGGACCCCCAAGTCCTCCACATATTTGCTTGTTGTTCTGAGGAATAAGTAACACACATTTTACCTTTTAGTTTGACGGAAGGAAAAACGCTCATTTGCATGTGCATCTGAAGGGATATGAAAAAGGTCTCCTCTAAGTGTGTCATATGTTGTGAGGACAAGGTCTGCTGTTGCAAGATCATGAGCACCCACCACTTTCTTTGTCCACGCTTCAGAGATATCATTAGCATGTTCAAAGTCTGCAACAATCCTTGCCCCCTTCTGTACACCTTCATACACCATGACCCGCAGAGCCCCTGCTCTTACATGCCTGAAAGCAACACCATTCTTCAGCATTATAAACACTACAGTACACTCCCTGACCCATAATAGATTTGCAACTGTAGTGCTTCTTCCATAATGAAAATCATGTCATGACAGAGCCAGCCTCTATGAAATTACATCTCTTTTTGAAAAAAATTCCACAGTGTGCATCACAAAGGTTTGCTTATACAAAATGCTGTCTGTCCACCTCACAGCAAAGAACATCTATGGAAAATGGGTCACAACCAATTTGCAGTATTATTGAGGACATACTTGATCTCAACTCAAGCTTTGAAGTGAAAAGGAAGATAAAAAATTCCATTAGATCCTCCTGCTTTTTCTGCAGCCATGTGGTGCCTCACATTCTAGTCTCAACATTTTACCATTTGGTATTGAGTCCAAACCAACCAGCAAGAAAACAAAAAAGATCACATTGAGAAGAAAAAGGCTGAGAAAAGAGGAGAAAAGAACCGAGAAATCTCATCCTGCCATTGGCGCAATATGGGAGTGGGGCATACCACCAAAGTGGCCCCACATTCTCCTTCAACCTCAACACTTCCAATAATTTCTGCACATTTTCCACAAACAAATGCTTCTTTGTCATCTTCCACAACCCAAGACTCTTTAGTACTTGCTCTTCCCCTTGCACTACTGGACACCTCCTTTCCTTGCTTCTTCACTCTCTTGCTTGGTGTTGTCTCCATAAATGTCTCAGATTCTCGGGCTCGCTTCCCTACATCCAAAGAGAAATGAAAATTCTTCACAATCTGCTTCAACCCTTTGCTGTCAAACACAGCCTGAAAATTGCAGTGTCATTCTAGCTACATTTCATATGTAAGATAGTTAGCAAATATGTAGAATAATTTTGTTTTCTCACCACTTTGTCAACTCCTGAACTGTACTGAAATTCTAGAGTTGATGTCCTTCTGTAGTATTAAGGAAACCTGCATGACAGTAAATAAGCACCTATGTTTTAGGTCAGGAGAAATCATCACACCTAATTGCATTTTGTTGTCACTCCTCTTGTTGGGTTGAAGTCCTTGAGCAGCAATTCGCTGAAGATTTGCCTCCACATCTGGAGGTGCAATGTACCCTACGCACAAGGCATGCTGCCATGCATCACAAATGTCACACTGAATCCATGAACCGTCATAAGATGGGTCCTCATGGGTGGCACCACAAGTGCAATCAACCCTGTCACACTTGCGACTGTCCAGCTTTGCTTGAACCATCTTTGCTGCTTTCACAGAATCCAATTTCAAAGCCTTCTTGTTGGGGTTGGCAAGAATACATCCTAGTAGCTCCACTGTCTTTCCTAAACCCATCTCATCTGCACATATGCATATCCAGCAAACCCCCAAAGTAGCTTTCAGGCACTGGATGGGCAAGGAACCTCTTGAGGACTGTGAGCAAAAACTGCTCACCAGAGAATGAACTCTCATCACCCATTACAAGATATTATTGTGTCTCATAACAGATCTCCAAGTGAGAACAATAAAGAGCACAGACCTGCTAGAATGCCACCATGAACATATGACAGGAAGTTGTGTGGCTCCTTTGAGAGATACCCACTGCATTAAAAGCACCCAACCCCAACAATACCAGTTCAATGAGACCCCTGTACATCTGTGTTTCAACATCTCAACCCCACCTTAAGGAAACCATAAGCCAAAAGTTTCTTTGCTGTGATGAAAAGGCCATAATCAACCACAGTTGCATTTGAGAAGATAACAGAAACAGTGAGCAACATTATAACACCCAGTGTACAGCCATAGCAATAGGCCATGGTGACTCATCATCAGCTTGGGCCAAACCACTTTCCAACCTTAATGTTCTTCAACCTGATTCGCTGCATCACTTCATGTACAGCCAAAACTAGTGCACAGGCTCATCAGGCGACACACCCAACATAATGGGCTGATCTATAAGCTCTAGCCAACATTTTTATCAGTGATCAATTTCCCATTAAGTCTACTAAAGAAAAGTCAAAACATGCCAGTTTGGCTAAGCAAAATGGTTTTGACCCAGCATTTTTGCAGAGCATGCTGAGGCTGGAAAAGAGCTTGGCAAAGCCTAACACCTGCTATTGATTGGCTAGATGGTTTGATTGGTCCAGGTGGTTTGCTATTAGTAGCCTCCCACCTTTTGCAGTCCCAGTTTCAGTTTTATGGGTGAAGTTGGGAAAAAGTAAATAACTAATCTTGGATGTGAGAAATACTCTTGCAGGGTTACATACTGATCATGGATGATGCTGCTCTAAGAAATTTTCACAAAAGCCACTGCATAGCAAATTGATCTACTCAGTGTGGTCTCAAGAAGGTATAAAAAACATAGCAAACCTGTAGGGATTGTAGAAAAAGCGCGACATGCCATCTAGTGAAGCTACAGGAACCCAAAGAGGATGTTCACTCCACCCTGCATTGTTGCTGTGGTTTTCACTTTTCAATGTGGCATCTGGATCTGTAATAGGACTTTGATAGCTTGTCCTGGTGGTGCCTTGTTCCCGCTCTATCATCCAATAGATGGCACGGCGCTGATAGGGTCTGAGCTCTGGCAGAAGCTCCATGAACGCCATGTCTGTGCATGGTTCATCTCTGTGAAGTCATGTACATCAAGTTCAGAAACTTCATTGTTGCCAAAAACACAGAAGAAACTGGACTGAATTTGGGGACCTACAACATCAATGCTTCCTGCCTATTCATTAGCAGGTGCTGGAGAAAAAAATTGTGCCTGTTAGGAGTGTCCGGTTATGGTTTTACTTGGATGGTCTAACTGCGTCATAGAGGGCAGTGGGGTCAAATTCCCCCTGTTGCTTTCGTGGAGTTGTATGAACTCTCCCATTCTCTTCAGGACCACCACATACTTGAACATTTTTGGGTTTTTGATTCAAGCTCTTTCTTCCCTCCCTGTTGATGGATTCAGCTGAAAGCTCTGGCCGAAGCCATGCAACCACATGCTGAGTTGACTTGGAGAAGACAGACCTTGAATTATTTGCTATAAGTGTCTCACAACTTCCAAATGACCTTTCAGTTACAAGAACACATAATTGGCCAGGAAGGCAACCTCCACTGAGTGGCTGTCGTGCCTTAAGGGTGAAGAATGAATGTCTGATCAGGTACACAAGTCCTGAAATCGCATCATCAGGACCATCAAGTAGTCCTGACATGACAACTTCCATTGAATCTCCTGCCACAAGCTCCACTACAACATCCAGCGAAGAGAGTTCTTGCCAACCACCAATCCTGAACTTGCCTTGATTCGATATCTGTAACCTAACCTTTAAAGCTGAAGCTTCTATATGGCTTTCTACAATAACATTATTCTCCATCATGATGCCTTTAAAACCCACCGAGGGAACAACATTCATCAAGCTGATCTCTGCAATCTCAACTCCTTCCTCATCATTGAGCACCACTGGCAAAAACTCCAGTGCCGAGCTTTGCTGAGCCAATTTCTGCCGGGGATGGCCATCCTTGTTGCCTACGTTACCAGTCCATACACAATCAGCTGAAGAGCCCTCACTCACCAAGAATTTTCATGACAGCATGATAGCAAGTTTCAGGTAGAAAGAAACACCATACTAGAAGAGAGAATATATTAGGGTTTTCTTTTTTGAGGTTCTTTTCTTTTCTTTTCTTTTTGTATAAGAACTTGGCTGAAGAAAACTCTGGGGTTTTGCATACCCATCTGTTCTAAACCCTAAATTCAGAATTTGGAGCAAAATCCTACAACAATATATTCATGACACCAGAAGCATGAAACCCTAAAAAAGCCAGAAAATAGAAGCATTCAGCAACAAGAGAACAACCCTGCAGGTTGTTTTTGTTTGTCCTTCTTCAAGGGGAAGTCCCCAAATCTTAAACCTGACAAATCCCAAATCCAAATGGTATGAAACAAATATTGCTGACAAGAAATTTTGAAAAGAAGATGGAGAACAAAGAAAGAAAGTGGGTACCTACCATCTTCTTGTTGGGAGTTGGGGTCTGAGGTGGTGTCAGTGATGGTGGTAGCAAAATCACCGTCATCATCATCAACACCACCCCTCTTGGGCCTTGCCTGCTTCTTCCTAGCCATTTAAAAACTCCCCAAATTCTCTCCAGAGGAGGAGGAGCTTCAAAACTGCAAATTTCCAAACATAAGCAGCAGCAGCAGCGGGTGGTCTTGTACAAACTCTGGAGACTTTTTCGGATCAAAACTTCTTTGCCAGAAGCCGGAATCCAATTCTTTCTTGGAACGACAACCACAATGGAACTTCTGCCATCAATCAATCATAAATTGTTTCAAATATCTCTCTCTCTCTCTCTCTCTCTCTCTCTCTCGCTGTGACTTGTTTAACTTGTTTCTTTCTTTTGAGGAAGTGGCCCTTGAGCGCTGGCAGGAAATACTAGGGTTTGACCTCTTGCTCGCGTTTAATGGCTCCCAGATGTGTTCCTTCCATTTGCTTGTGGTGGACACCCCACTTGACATAGGCAATCAGATTTGCAAGATTCAGGGTCTTGCAATTTCCATGCCATTTTTTGTGGGTGGCAGGCTGGCTAGGCTGGCTCCGGGACACAGCAGAAACTAGAAAGATTGTGGAGAATGCATTTAGGGTTTGTGTGTTTTGGTATGAGTCAATCCTGAAAATCTATCCTCTTTTCTCTAGAGCACAGTTGTCATTGATTCCATCGAATGCTTGCAGACATATGGATCTTACTCCATAGTTCACATAACAAGAATGGTTATGGCAATACACATATGAGTTATGTGACTTACACATGACAAGAGTTGTTGTAGAGTTTTCTCTTGCAATCTCATAGATATGTGCTGCTTTTGTAGTGTTCCTTGTGTTTTAGGTGTTTGCTTGCTTTGATGAGTTTGAGTTTGTGAAGTGGATCTGAATGCAAGCTATACTTGAATGTGAATCTCTTTGACTGAGATGCTCCTGTCATTTCAATATGAGTTATGTGACTTACACATAACAAGAGTTGTTGTAGAGTTTTCTCTTGCAATCTCATAGATATGTACTGCTTTTGTTGTGTTCCTTGTATTTTAGGTGTTTGCTTGCTTTGATGAGTTTGAGATTGTGAAGTGTATCTGAATGCAAGCTATACTTGAATGTGAATCTCTTTGACTGAGATGCTCCTGTCATTTCAATATGAGTTATGTGACTTACACATAACAAGAGTTGTTGTAGAGTTTTCTCTTGCAATCTCATAGATATGTGCTGCTTTTGTTGTGTTGCTTGTGTTTTAGGTATTTGCTTGCTTTGATGAGTTTGAGTTTGAGTTTGTGAAGTGGATCTGAATGCAAGCTATGCTTGAATGTGAATCTCTTTGACTGAGATGCTTCTGTCATTTCAATTCCTCGAAGACCCATTTGCTCTTTCACAGGCTCCAAACTTTGTGCATCTATACTTGAGCCTGAAAGGACTCCTACCTTAACAAATGGCATGGCATGTTCACAGGGAGATACAGCAAACTGATTTGAGTACATGTGGAGATAAAGGGGAGTCATGAAATATTGTGCTACTGTTGTTGTGAGAATCCTATGGCCTTGTTAATTTAGAGGATTTGTGATGACTTCTTGTTTGCACCCAACTGCCCTATACATTTGCCTAAATCAATACTTATGCTAAATTTGTTGGCCTTGCCTTGGGACACAAGGATATTGTGTTTAGATTCATTATAGAGTATAGTAGCTAAAGGGATTTTGGACCCTAGGTAATAGGTCTATTTTTTATATGAGGATTTTTGAAAGATGATATTTTGGCTTGTGTTGAAACTTGAGTTATAATATCTTGAAGGATTTTGGTTTCTTTTAGAGGAGTTTTTTGAAGATTATGTTTTTGCATGGTGAAATATTTGAGTTTTCATAATCCTTCTTTTGCCTTAAGATATTTTTTAATGTAAATGGCAAGGCCATAGTGTGACACACCCCTTGATGTTGTTGTTGTTGTTAGGGCAATCATCCTCAAGAGGATTTAGCCAAATTCAGCCACGGGTCACAAAGGAAAATTGGCAAATTTTAAGACTCCTTCAGCTACAGGTCAGATTGGAAAATACCAAAAAAATGTAAATTTTATTACTGATGTTGGGGTTTAAGGACATTCATGTTTGCACCCAACCGTTTGCCTAATCAATAATTGTGTAAATTGTATTGTTGTCTTTGGGTTAAGGAGATTCATGTATGTTAAACGTATCCCAACCATTTGTTTCAATCAATAATTAGATATATAAAATTTAGTGTGGCGGTTATGGTTTATTGTGCTTCATGTTTGCACCCAACCAGTTGCCTAAATCAATGATTATGTAAAATGTGTTATTGTTTGAGTTTAATGTGTTTCATGTTTGGACTTTGCATCTCAACCATTTGCCTAAATCAATACTTGTGTAATATATATAGTTGTTCGGAAGGTTTAATGTGCTTCATGTTTGCACTCAACCAATTTTTGTGTGTTGTGATCATGTAAAATCATATATTGTTGTTGAGTTGAATGAGCTATATTGCAACAACCATTTCCCTAAATCAATAACTTATTTATAAATTTTGTTGTTGGGGTTTAACAAGCTTCATGTTTGCACCTAATTGGTATTTGCTTAGTTTTATAATTATTAATTTTAAATATTATTATAATGCAAAACTTAATTATTGTTGTTGGGGTTTAAGTTTTGATGAGCCTCATGTTTGCACCCAACAATTGACTTGTAATTTATGGAAAATATTGAGCATGCCAATGGTCTTAATTTTCATCAATACAAAAATATTGCTAAGTTGTCATCTTTCAACAAAATCACAACCCAAGAAAACCCATTCTTGAAATCTTATGTTCTTTAAATTAGTTTGCATAATTAGTATTATGGATGACATCTAAAAAACACCTTGATTGAGGTCATTAAACATATATTAGTAATTTAAAATTAATTCATTATTCAAATAAATTATTTTGTTTAACATAATTCATCATTCATGGATGAAATTATTCATGAACATCATTTTAAAATTTATAATGAACAGGGTTCATTCATCATCCAATTTTCATTTATAATGTGTAAATTATAAAACAAGCAAAAATTATTTTTAAAAAAGTTTCAAAAATGTTTGTTGGATGGTGAGTCATATGAAAGTTTTCACAAAAGTTTTTGTGAACTAGATCTTCAAACAAATATAAATAGAAATAGTCTTCTTCCCATTATTTTATATTTGTGCAAACATTAGTCTAAGGTATGATATTATGTTTTAACCTTCATCCTTTTGTTCACATTTTCAATCATTTCATGTTGTGAATGAATTTTCAAAAAAAATTGCGTATTTTCTGAATTTATTTTAAATTATCATGTTGTGTGGTTGGATTTAATTTTAAGTCTATTAATGTTATAATTTTAAAAAACATTTGTGCACTTTGGAAACCCTTGGTCATAACTTTTTTTTTAATGCATGTGACAACTACTATAATACCTTTTCAAGTTCAACATTTCACTATTGAATAATTATTTTATTTTGAAATTTTGATTTCGAAACAATTTTTTTTTTGAATTTTCAACAAAACTTCATTTAAATTTTAAAATATTCACATGTTATTCATCACCAATAGTCTACACAAATGTTTGTTTCATGACACAAGTTTTGATCCCCAATCCTCCTTTGTAATAAATAAGCACTAACCACCAACATACCATCAGGCACTAAAAAGCAAGGTTTATTTTTTACATTTATTGCATACACAAAATCAAAAAGGGGAAAAAATTTAAAACATGCACATAATAATGCAATTCTACACAAGGTTACATTGTCATGCCCATAAAAGGTGTCAGGCAAAGCTCATGAGGGGTGTTTAACAATAAAGGAGAAAACATTTTAATAATTTAGGAATCTTCTGAAATTTCAACTTTAATAAACAATAATTTTATAAATTTATAGGAAGGGACCTTAATTTTCTAAAATTTCAGCATTTAAAAAAATGATACAATTTATGTCAAACATAGAAAGGTACTAAAGTACTATGTAAATAAATTAAAAAATGTCATGCATAATGTGTAATTAGACATATCATGTCATGCCATGTATTTTTTATGATGCAAAGCAACCCCATGGTAAAAAATAAAGTCATGTGTTATGATTTCCATATGTAATTAATAGCCATTTCTAAGAATATTATTCCTTGTATCACTGGTAAAGTGAAAAAAGGTCTTCAAGTGTTAATACATTACAATGAATTAAAAAGGGCAATTATTACTACGTAAAAAAAAATTCCATATTAGTTTATTTTGAAATATAATGTATTAATTTTAAAATCAATTGTTGATTGCTTTTAAGTAAGGATTTATCTTGGTCACAAGTTTTTATGCATATACATTTAAAAATGGGATTTTTGAATTCTAGTCATCTTTCATATTAGGGATCGATGTTTAGGACTTGAATATTTTGTGTGACAAAAGTGATGACAAGATTTACCTCATTAGCAAATGATTACCAAGGAAACACAATTTTTTGAAATTTTTTATATTTGTAGTGATGGTCCAACCTTTAACATTTAGTGATAACAATAAATGTAGGGATTTTTAAAAGGTAAAAAACAAGAGCATAATATTGGAAGTTCAAAAGGTGGTAGAACTATTATGGTTGCACTTTTCTACACAAATATTTCAAAATAAAATGATGGAAGTCTTAATTTTCATAAGTCTTGAGTGATATGGTCTTTGTTCACAATGTTTCAATCAAAATCACATCAAAATACCTAAAAACATGATAGTAGAAAAGATTCACAAATTATATTTTAAACCTATCTAGAACAAAAATGGCTATAACTATGTGTTTAATGAAGATATCAAACGAATTGTAAAAGTCAAGCATTTGTGGATTACCATTCATTAGTTTTTTACTTCACATATAATTTTTTGGACATGGTTTTGGGGTTCATAATGGAGTAAAAAGAAGGATAATGAATTGGGTGATGTATGTTAAGTGGAGAAACTAAATGCAAAAATAGTGCAAAAGATATATATGATCAAATTGTTGAGTGAAAATGACATAACTCAAAACTTTGATGATGAAAGAAACTTGATTCAAAATGCGAGTACATGAGCATTATTGTGTTTAATGAGGTTATATAATATGCAAGATGCATTAAAATTTTGTTATTAAAGGTTAAACAAAAGGAGGGCTTGAACAAGCAAACAAATAAAAAGATTCTACTCGAAAACAAAATTATTTGGAATCCAATGAAAACTTGTGACAATAACTTGTGATAGCAAAAAAATAATCAATAAGGTTGATGATGGAATTGGGGAAATCAAACAATGCAAAAGCTTGTAATGTCGTGAACACCCAAATGAAATCATAAAAAATGTTGTCAACATTCTTAAACACCTTGTGAAAACAAAAAAAGAAAATTTGAAAAGGTAAAAAAATATTTATGAGGGCATGGGTTGTGGGTTAATTATATGATTTCACTACTACCAAAGTGGGGTGTAATTTACTAGCTTAAATCATTATGGGACCTTAAAAGTGAAATAACTTCATTGCATTTTACTGATTTCACCTAATGAAAGTTATTTCATTATAATATCACTATGTAGACATCATGTTTCATTTCTGGTTAACATAATTCACTAGTACAATTTACTATAACGAATATGTTTATTTTTATGTTTTTAAAAATATTCTATCTATGTTACTTTATGATATACCCTATATTATTTTAAGCTACTTTAATTATTTTAACTTATATTTTATGTTATTATAGGCTATCATAAATTATTGTACCCTAAATTATTATATGTTATTTTACCTTAAAATATCTTAACTAGTTAATTATAAGCTTTTAAATTATTTAAAATTAAATTATTCAACTAATTTTAGGCTATACCTTAGGTTATTTTATTTAAAATTAATATATGTTATTTCAAGTTGTACTTTAAATTATTCAAGGTCATTCTACTTAATGTTATTATAACTTATTTTATCCTAAGCATAATAACTCAAAAATAATCTAAAACAAAATATAATGACCTAAGGTAAAAATAACTTAGAATATAAAATAATAACCTATGAAAAATAATTTTAAATACCCTACAATATAATAACTACCAATAGCCTATGATATTATA
>Ga0209208_10005607_pt1 | contig 17472 bp, 11 predicted proteins | sample S1TSphfallax_3_FD_187694 | JGI IMG/M metagenome (GOLD analysis project Ga0209208, IMG submission 187694) | Host-associated microbial communities from peat moss isolated from Minnesota, USA - S1T2_Fd - Sphagnum fallax MG (SPAdes) (version 2) | ecosystem: Host-associated > Plants > Peat moss >... | reverse complement strand
GGCCATTATTTATGCATGCCCTTCCTTTTCCTTGGCCTATAAATTACGATCACATATCTTGATGTCATAAATCCTTCCCACCTTCATTGTCAATTTGATTTTCTTGAAGATATTTCCTTTTTTTTTAAAAATTATGACGTCGCGCATTATCACATCTTAGGGCCCCAAGCCGCACAAACGAATGAAGAACCACCTTCGGATTCATCTTTAGATTTGACCCTAATCTAGCATCCTCGTGACGAAAAACCCGAACCTCAAGAGGTGTGCACTTGTCTTGAAATTGAACCCCCTCGAGCCTGGTACTATCATATTTTGCCGAACTCCCGCACCCTGGTGATCTTGTTACAAGTCGACCTTGCTTTTAGTGATGAACCTGAAACTATTTATAAAGGTTGTTACGAAACCAAAAACACTTCTATCTTCGCTTGGTCTTCAATTCTCAACATTGGACAATATCATTAGTTGCGCAATCCGATTCGTCAATTGCCTCTTAATAGCAAGCAGACTACCTAGTTCGTACCATTCGACATGTTCTCGATTTCTTATAGTTATGAACTATCATTATAGCATAGCCCAGGACTTAACATGTACTTGTAGCTCCTTGTTGAGCTTATTCATGATCTAAATAAATGTTTCAGTCCTTATGAAACTCCTATTACCATTGGCACATTATCACATTATCTATTTAATCATTAAGTTGATTTGAATTAATCTTATGTTCCTACGGCTTGAAGATTGTTCTATTTTTATTGGGCCTTTCATTGACCCCCTTTCACATGTTTCATAAATTCCCAACATCCTTGCTATTCGTTAAATACTAGAACAAGACCAATGTTTTGTTGCACACCGTGAATTTTGGTGTTTATTTTTCTCCCCCCAACCTTCTAAAGATTTCTCACCCCTAATTACACCATTGAGGTTCTAAAACTATGGTTTACCAACTTTTTGTTGAAGAAAAGAATTAACCCAACCAATATCATATTTCAGAAAAGAAAACAACCCCCCCCCCACCCATGTGCATTCATCAACCCTTATTCTAACCCAAAGTTGTTAAAAATCCTTAATAACTTCATCCCACTTGAATATCCCTAACACAATTCTTAAAAAATGAGACCGGCCATGGCCATGTCGATATGGCTCACAACTACCCAAAGATGCGAGTTATGGGAAAAGGATATTCATTTTTATACACATAATTTTGGAAGAATGAAATAAATATAAGTACTTTGTAGCAAAAACTACAAACTATGTTTTGGATATACCACAAATTTAATCTTGTTGTTTGATTCAATTTCAACAAAACAAGGAGTTTTTTGTTGTATTTTGATTAAAGTTTTTCGTAAACAAGAAAATCATAGATTTTTACAATGATTTTCATATTTAGATTATTGTGTGAATTCCTTAAAGTATAAAAAATTAAGGAAATGAATTATAATTCTATTTTTGGATATTCTACATTGTATCTTAGAGTACAAATTCAAGGTATATGAAATAACCATGAATATGGTGTTTTAATGAATTGCATAAACATGTGTGTTTGGAATCAAGGCATGAATTGTGAATGTGTGCATATTGCAGTGCAAATCTATTGTTACAATATAAGTGTGGAATAGTTTTGTAAGGATTTAATCCACATCTACCATTTGTTGACCATCTTTTGGGGCATTTTTATGGTTTTTTTTTTATACAACAAGAGGGTTTTATACATTTTTTGTTGTTCATACTATAGATGAGGGTGTTCAAAAGAAGTGGTTTAATTTTTAATTTAAATTTAAAAAGGGTATGTTAAAAAACATCATAGGTTTAAGCGATTGATGTTGTAAGGATTATAAAATGATTTGCAAATTTTGAAAAAAAAAGGATTATGAAACAAGATGAATTGGATGGTGACCTGGAGTTTACAATGACAATTGGATTCGGAGGCAAATTGTCAAGTTATTGAATGAGAAACATAAAACAATCTTGAAAATAGAGATGAATATGTTGGAATTACATAAACCCCATATTGGAATCTAATGTTGGGTAGATGAGTTTTGAAAACAAAAGAAAGATTGCAAGGCACATGTCGTTTCTACCACAAGAGGTGGTAAGGCATGAAGTACAAATTGGTGGTTTTCAAAGAAGCAACAATTATAGATGATGATTTCCATGGAGAGAGTTGTAGTCAAATACTCATCCAAATGAGTGGGTGTAATATATTTCTCAAACACAATTTGTGGTTTAGAGTTACGAGGACCAAAAAAAAGTAGGGACTTATGTAGTATTTGATTAACTATCAAAAATCTCAAATTTAAAATCGGTAACTAATTGAAAAAAAGATATTACAAGAGGTATACAATCTAAGTTTGTGTACCAATCTGCATTTATAGATTATTATGAACTAATGGAAGACTAGGAAGTGGAAGAAAACACCAATATTAATTAACTAGAGGAGATTAAAGAAAATTACCTACAATCATCTAAATATGCATAAGCACAAGTGAATGTGTTGGATGAAGTACCACAGTCATACTCACATCAAGGGAATTCAAAACTAGATCAAACAAGGTACACAATCGAAACACGGGATCATAAATATGTGGATACAGAGGTAGCCGTATTATTTTCAAGAATCTATGCATTCTGTAAGGAAGAAGGACATGCCATTATGGATTGTCCTTTTGTGCCTTTTCACATTATAATAGGTATTACTAGACATTTGGAGTTACAAAATGTGGTAGGAGCATTAATGGTACAATCACAGGACTAGGAGCCAAGAAGTCCTATAATCCAGTACAAATTAAAAGGCATGGAGTTAGGTAGTCAATTGGGACCACATAGTCAACAAATTTGTCCATCCATTCAATTTATGAACAAAGTACCAAAGGTGTATTTACATCCACATTTTGCACCACTGAGGATACCAATGGGTAACTACATAATGGGGCATTGTCAAACTTGAATCAACTCAATTTCACCAAGAATGTTAGAAGTAGAAGTTGTTAAAATCTGAAAACAACATGTTGAAGTAGAGGTTATTCGACTACTTCATGTTATCATACCAACCATAAAAGTGGAAATTGTTGTTGCACCCAACACAAACTTTGTCAGAGGTGGAATATTAATTGGATCTGTAATGAACTTGGGTTGTGGGTTGGGAAGGGTCTTGGAGCAAAGGACTTTGAATAGAAGTTATGGACTGCTAACAGAAACTATTGGAGTTGTTGGGACACCTAAGATGGTAATGACTACTCATATGAACAAGATTGTAAATCGACACCAATGAGCTCAATAGCTACTAGAAGGCACATAAATACATATGTTGAAATTCTAAAAGGAAGATATCAAGAACCATCTGTCGTAATTACAAAAATCCCTAATAAAAAAAATGACCATTTTGTAAGGCCAAACATGGTAGTTCTTAAGTACCTTGACTTCAAAAAAAAATGTTGACCTACATGTTCATGTCAAAATATTCAATTTTGCAATGAAGGCCAATGTAGAAACTTTAGAAGAGTATATCATCAATGCATTCAGTTATACGTTAAGAGATACAACATTGGACTAATGCCATAATTACATGTCAAAATTTCTTGACTATATTTTTTCGAAACTTATACAAGCATTTTGCAAACATCATTGGAAGATTCAGAATGACGAACAAATATACATAGAGTTAAAAAACATGAAACATGAAGAAATTGAGAGGGTGGAGGTTTACTATGCAAAGATTTAGATGTTGGCTCATGGTTTATAAATATTACCCATAGACAATTTCTTAGGGTTTGTGTTCAAGGCGGGCTTGCAATCATACCTCAAAATTGTGACTACAAGGACGAAGATGTCAACACTACAACATCATAAGGAGGCGACAATGTTGTGTGAAGAAGGCATGATTATTACACAAGCAAGGAATGCATTTTCAATACCACAAAGTATTAAACAAGTAGCACCACTGAAAACACAAAGTAATACAAAATAATATTAATAAGCATTACATAAATTGTGTAATGACTAATCACAATGTGGAGACATGCAAAAAGGAGTACACCATAGTGGTAACAATAGAGGCAACACAATCGAATCAAATACCACAAAAGACATCTTCATATGCATGCCACATCTATGGTTTGAATGGACAAAAAATGATAGATTGTCCAAAGTTTATTGAGATGCAAAAGATGTTTCATGGGAAATCTATAATAATAGTAGAAGTTCAACTTGTTGCCGAGATACTCACAATAGATGTGAATGTGATGGATGTTAATGTTACAACAAGAATAGGTGTTCAAAGATAGAAAGCTAAAGAAAGTAAAGAGTGTTGTTGACTAGGAGAAAGAAGAATGGTTGAAAAAATCAATGGTGGAAACAATTCAACATATTCAAAAAACACAAACCTAGATAGAAAGGTCATCCACATCCATGAGTGATGGAACACAATCTAGCTAAGTATGCCAAATACTACTCCTATGGAAACACATAAATCTCAAGAGGTAGTGAATTCATAAGAAAAATTGATTACAATAGTAGAAATGTTTTTGGACGTTGGTAAGCAAATGCTAGAAAAAAGTAGTATTTTAAACTTGGCATAATTGCTTAAAATAGCTCTTGAATTAAAAAGGTATATTTGGTAGAATCTAAAACAAAAATTTAAGAAAACAATATTAGAATCCCTATTTTTTCAAGTTAACCAAGTTGATTGGATGGGTATTTTTTATTAGAGGACATGTGTTTTTTACTAGAGGCCAAGGCTTAAATGATAATGGGTGTCTTTTGATTAATCAATTTGACAATTAGTCAAATTAGACATCTAATCAAATTGGACTTAAAAATACCACCTAATCAAATTGGTTAATGGCCTAGTCAATAAGACCGCCCAATTTAGTCAAATTGGCAAGTGCCCTAATCAATAAGGCCATGTATTATATTCAATCAATAAGGCTAATCAATAGGTTTGGTCAAAATGGCCAATGGCCTAGCCAAAAGGGCCAATTACAAATTCCAATATTAGTTGAGTATCTTGGGACTACATGTAACATTTTAGCTATATTTGACCAATGAGAAAAAATTGAAAAATGTAAAAGCTATTTTATAATAACTAAATGAATAATGGAAAAAATAATTATGGTTAAACTAATTATATATATGGGTTATTTAATTATGGTTAAATTGATTATATTAAAATTAATTATGGTTGAAATACCTATGAAAAAACTAATTAAAATTAAAACTAACCATAACCAATATAACCATATTCAATTTAATCATGTTCAATAACTACGGTTTGTTTAACCATTACTAATTAAGCCATTGTTGGATTTGCCATAATTATTTTTTTCATAATTGGTTTTGCCATAAAATATTTATTCATTAGTTAGTTTAGTCATATTAATTTTATTAGTGGTTAGTTCAACAAAATTTATTTACTTGTGGTTAGTTTAACCATTTAAAATTTATCCATGATTAATTTTGCCATAATTATTTGAACCACTTTGATTTTAGCCAAAATTATTTCATTCATGTTTATTTTAGTCATAATTCATTTTTTCATAAGTGGGTTTGCCATAAAATATGTATTCAATTGTTAATTTAGTCATATTAACTTTATTAATGGTTAGTTTAACAAAATTTATTTACTCATGGTTAGTTTAACTATTTTTAATTTATGCATGGTTGGTTTAACCATAAAAATATTTATTCATTGGTTAGTTTATTTTATTCATAGTTAGTGTAGCCATTTCTAGTTTAGCCACAGTTGGTTTAACCATAAAATATTTATTCATTAGTTAGTTTAGCCATTTCTAATTTAGCCATGGTTAATTCAGCCATAAAATGTTTATTCATTGGTTATTTTGGTCATATTTACTTTACTTGTGGTTAATTTTGCCATATTTATTTTACTCATGGTTAGTTTTAACTATTTTTGGTTTGTCCATGGTTGGCTTAACCATAAAATATTTATTCATTGGTTGGCTTGGCCTTATTTACTTTATTCACGATTAGTTTGACCATATTTATTTACTCATGGTTAATTTAACCATTTTTAGTTTAGCCATGGTTGGTTTTGCCATAATTATTTTACCCGTAATTAATTTTAGTCGTTATATATTTAACCATAATTTATTTAAATATGGTTAATTGAACCATAATTAGTTTAGTCATGGTTTTTTTCATAATTATTTTTAATTTTTGGTTGGTTTAACCATTGTTAGTTTAATAATCATTACTTTTTCCATAATTATTTTATTCATGGTGAGTTTAATCATTGTTGGTTTTTCCACAATTAATTTAGCCATTATTAGATTTCCATAATTACTTTAGTTGTGGTTGGTTTAAGCATTATTATTTTACCAATCATTAATTTTTCCATAATTATTCTTTTTAGGTTAAATTAGCCACCTATTTAACTTATGTAATGTAAGTATGTGGCTAAATAGCCTAAATACAAGTAGCTTATATGTAGGTGTATTTATTTATACATACCCTACCTATATTGTTTACCTAAATTTTAGCTTATAGGTAACCTAGTTTTATAAGCTAGGGTAGGCCATTTATGTACTTATGATAAAATTATTAGTTGGTTAACTAGTTATTTACTTAAAATATACTAATGAATATGTAATTAGGTTGTCAAAAAATAATTTATGCAAATACATCATTGATAACATATATTGAATTAGGTCAAATTTGTAAAATTAGAATTTGGTTGTAATTATCAATCAACAATATAGTTATCTTGGTATTTTGTATAATTCAAGGATTTATAATATGGTTGTAATCATTCATTATAACTAAATAACTAGACATTAAATATTACTAATTTTTATTTTAACTTAATTAACATGCATATTTACCTACCTCTTTATTTGTTTATTTCTTTAATTTATGTATTTTACATGGTTATTTAGGAATAATGTTGTATGAACTAAAACACTTTAGTGTTCTGTAGACATGAAAATGTTTATCCCTCCCAAAAGTTTGTCCCATATTGTTTGTCATCCTTTCCAAATGACAAGCAATATAAATGGATGCACCATAAGCATCCAACACACAAAAAATATTTTAAAAAAGAAGGCCACTTGGGATGAGCCAATTGAAAAGGCACAACCTTAAAGCCCAAAATGAAATAGGATTTTACTACCTAGGTCATCTAGGTGTAGGCTTAATCTAGGTAATGTACATTAAGCCTAGTAAAGATCATAGCTTAGGTTTCCCTAGCTTACTTTAGGCTTTTATACTAAGTTGTTAGTTATAGGTTCCTAGACTTAAGAGCCTAGGTTGTAGGTTTGTATACATAAGTACCTTAAGAGTAGGTATCCAATTTTAGCCTAATGGCCAATGTTTAGATGCTACGCAACATTTACCTAGTTAAAATGGTGTTTGACTAGTCAAAAAATCATTAGACTGTTGTATTGACTAGTCAAAATGATTGGTCAAAAATATTAGTCAAAAGTACTAATCGAAATGACTAATAAAAAATGCCAACCTAGAATGGGTCAAAAAGTACACGACCTAGTCACAATCGACATGTTCAAAACAATTTCTCTAAAATGACAAGTGGTTTTTTTTTACACATGTACAAAATGGGTTTTTTTTACCAAAATTTGTAGTAAAAAAATTAGGAATTCTAATAATGAGAGCAACCATAGATAAACAAGTTAGTCCTTCAGTACCATAACTAGGGACAACTATTGGAACAATAGATAATCACATGGCGATTATCCAAATATAGATTGGGAAGAATACAATATAGGATGTGTTATTGGATGGAGGTTTGGAATTAATATCATCACAAAACAATTGAGATTGAGGTTGGGGCTTCCAAAGCCAAAACTTGCACCATATAATTTAAGGATGGCATATAAAAGAACCACAAAACCAATGGCTTTGATTAAAGATCTAAAGATATATGTTCATGACATTCTTTACATACTTCAAAATAATGTGGTAGATTCTAATTATTCCATGTTGTTAGGAAGACCATGGTTGAAGGATGTTAAAATGGCACATGATTAGGGGAATAACATTGTTACCATACAGGGAAATGGGACAATTATAACAATTACAATCACCAAACATTTGGGAGGTGAAATAAGAAAACCATAAATGTTATTATGCTACGATTATTAGAATGGTAGCATAGATGAAAAGGAAGATATCACCTTTGTTACAAAGCTAGAGTTATTCTCAATGGGAACAATCAATTTACCTTAAACAATTCAATTTATGAAAACCACAGATGTGGAAATCATGGATACTAATGGGAAGATTAGTATTTCACATTTAAATTTTGTAGAACAAAGCACAAAAAAGAAAACAATTGGCAATAGATATGAACTAAAGGTAGCTTTGGAGGATAAGGTGTATTTTGAAACATATTGTAGTCATAAACCATGGAGTGTTACAGTGGATGAAACTCCAACAAAAAACAAAGCACATTAATTGTAGATAGTTGGATGGACATTAATTAAAGATCAACAATTGATGAAGCTCAACTTGGGAACTAATGCAAAACCGCACAACTAATGAAGATTAATGCATAGTTGGAGATAAGCAAAATGTTGGAAGTGGAACAATTATTGAAGGAGTTCAAAGATGTTTTTTGCATGGAAATACAAAGATCTAAAAGGGATTCCACCAAAATTGGCACAACACAAAAATGAATTGGATACTACTATACCATCGGCACATTAGGCCAAGTACATATATTAATCCAAATTATGCTGCAACAGTCAAACAATATATTGATAAATTGTTAGCAATTGGATTCATTCAATCTTTAAAGGAGGCCACATGGTTGTCACCTATAGGTAATAGTACCTAAGAAGAAATGGTAACCTAAAAATTTGTATAAATTTCTAAAAATTAAATGTTGCCACAAAGAAGGATCCATTCCCATTACCTTTTATAGATGAAGTTATGAACCCAATAATGGGGTATGAATCATATTCCTTTTTAGATGGGTATTTAGGATATCATCAAATTTTTATAGCTCCAGAGGACAAATACAAGATTGCATTTGTTACAGACTAGGGAGCTTTTACATGGAAAGTGATGCCATTTGGAATTTAAAAATGGACCTCCAACATATTAAAGAGTTATTACCAAAGCATTCATAAAATGTTTGGATGATTTTATGAAGATATTTTTGGATGATTTTATAGTGTATAATGACATGGGTAGTCATTTATAGAAACTTGGATTATGTTTTCAAAAATGCAAAGAATATGGCATTAGTTTGAATCCAAACAAATGTTCATTCATGTTACTTTCATGGATGATTTTGGGTTTTATTATTTCCAAAGAACGGAAACTACTTGATCCAAAAAAATTACAAGTAATAATAAACATGCCACCACGTAAGAATCCACAATAGATTCAAGTATTCAATGGGATGGCACAACTTTTTAAATGCTTCGTAAAAAACCTTGCTGCTATCATGGTACTTATCACTAAATTGACTAAAAAGATAAAGACTTTTCTTTGGACAAAGGAATGTTAAAAGGCTTAGGAGTTGATCAAACAAAAATATATTGAAACATTGATATCAATATCACAAAATTGGCAAGTGGAGTTTCATGTTCATACAAATGCATCTTTATTAGCTATGGGAGCTATGTAATCTTAGAATTTAATAGGGAAGAATGATCAACCAGTGGTGTATGCTTCTAGGCTTTTGAACAAAACATAACATAATTATAGCACAACAAAGAGAGAGGCTTTATCAATGGTTTTTGCTTTGCATAAGTTCAAACATTATTTGTTGGGTAACAAGTTTGTATTTTATGTATATCATATGGCATTAGTCTATTTGGCCAATAAACCACGAGTTTCATGGATAATAACTAGATGGTTGTTAAGTACAAAAGCAATGGATGTGGTGAGGAAGGAGTGCACCACACCTTGTAATGGTTGCAAAAATATGTGTTTCAAGGTTCTAGGTAGTACACCTATTGTTTCTCCACCCTAATAATATTTAAACTGTAATGTGAAATTTCTTTATCAATAGAAATGATGATTTTCTTTTCCATTTTTCCTCATAGCTTGAGGTCGAGGTTATCCACCTTTGTGATGCCACAATACAAGACCTTGGGGTGTTAATGAACCCCGTTGAAATACAAAACACTCTTCGAAATACATCAAGCATTGGTGATTGGAGGTTTGGGAAACATCTTTTTTTTACAAGTTCCAACAGAAGGGCATGATTATGAAAAATAAGACATTTGATCAACAATATGTGGTAGTGGAGGTTGCAAAATGCATGGTTTAAATGTATGTGTTTGTAGATTTTTTTCAAAGTTATCATTCTAAATTCCCTTTATGCGTTATGAAATGCATTACAACTTACATTATATATTATAGATATTTTTACCACATTGTACTTCCTACTAATGCAATTTTAAAGATGCCAAGGTGTTTACGAATTTGAAATGATCCTATATCAAACAAATTGATGTATAAAAAGGATCTACCAAAAGAATGGTCTTCACAACATCTCCCACATTATGGGTGGTACGTAAACTTCTTTAGCAATTACACCCCATCCTCTGATATTAGCCTCTTGGAGTAATTTGATGTTAGGTTTGTGGAAAAGTTCATCATTGCTAAGGTAGATAATAAAGGGGATTCTGGAAGACACAACAAAAGGAAGAATAAAAAGAAGTTGGGTACTACATTTGTAGATATTGTGGGGTAAACTCAAGATACGGATGTGGATATTCCTCCACATCCCCAATTGCTAGATTTGATTGAACAAAAAAAAACCCCTTCACCTTGAAAATGAAAGTTTGTGGACTAGATGTCATGACCTTAGCCTTGGGCTCACGACCAAAGCAAAGGCATGGAAAGGTGTGGGCTAAAAGTACAACCCAAGAGTCACATTTGCATTCTTGGGAATGTGAGGGAATGAACCCACACACTCCCAAGTGGACTCCCACTTTGGGAATTAGAATCCTTTTGGAGTCCTGAATATTCAAAGAGGTATCTTAGGGGTCAAAATTCATTGGATCAAAGAGTTTCTTCTACCATTGGAAAGATCTTGAAACTTAAATTTCTAAAATGGGTTCGCTTGACCCATTTGAGTACTTAAAACACAAGCTATGGCCAAAAGAAGGGTCAAAAGTCAAAGTGTCAATTTGACTCCTACCCATTAAAAGTCAATAATCTCCTTGAAATAAGTGCATCCATGTGATTTGCAACATATTGTTGGAAAGCTCTTGATAAGGGCTACAACTTTTTTTTAGACCTCATCTTTATAAAAAATCTTCATAAGAAGTTATGGCCTTCCAAAGTGTTAGGAGTCCCAATTTTAAAATTTTCGAGACTCCCAACTTATGAGTCATGGGACAAAATGACATTTGGATGCAGCCCCCATGGTTAATCACAACGAATATTATAAGGCAAAAAGTGGTGGCTTCCCTCGAGTTCGGGCTATGGTGAATCTTGTGAGTGCCCATGGCTCATTTGTGCATCAAAAGTGCTCCAACCACACACTAACCAACTTGTTGTTTGGTTTGTGTTAATAATTAACTTGTTTGTCATTCTTCTTAATCCCCATCCTAGAGCTCCAACACGCCCTTCTATCCCCGAAATGTTGCGAATTAGGGAGCGTACCCCAATTCTTTCTTCTTTCGTTGTTTTCACTTTCGAACTCGCATTTGAGTCTTTCAAGGAGTGTGGGGATGCATCATTAGAAGCTAAAAAAAATTATTATTATTCTTAAACCACCTCCATTTGCACCAGTTATCCCCTTGTCCAAGGTGACTTTAGTCCACTCCATTATGGCTTTCAATGTCTCATGGTCTACTATTGGGAAGGTCGAGATTACTACATGTTATTGGCTTAATTCATATGATCAAATTCATGACTTATTTTCAAAGGTTATTCTCAAGTCCTATTTAAATTTTTTTTTGCAATCTTTGTTCATTATGGTTTCATCAATGTTGGGTCATTGTTATAGTTTATAGGATCCTCCATTGGATAAGGTTTCAATGGTTTTTGGAAATACACCCTCCAACCTCCTTATGTCGCACATATCTAGTCCCTTAGACATGATTTCTCATTTGAACAACCTTGATGATGATCTTATTGTGTCAATGTTTAGTTTTGTAAACAAATACCTATAACCAAATGGTTGCATGGTTTTTTTTCATGAGGATTCACCCCGAGTTGCCAAAACCATCAAGTCATTCTTGGTGAAGTTGTAGCTTCAAGATTATTTGGCGTTGGTCCATTGTCAATAGTTTGCAACGTTCCAAGTTAAAATTTACTAGAAAGAAGGTGATTTACTTCATAGAATAATTTCCTTTGTCCTTTTTACCTTGCTTTTCACCATTCATCACTCATAGATTCTCTTTTCTTTATAAACTACATTCAATCAAAACAACTATGTTTGTTCGTGAATAAGGGGAATTTAAATTCCAACCTCAAGTCAACAATTCTTTGGATAAAGGATTATATAGCTTGGTGAGGATGACCTTCTATGCAATTTGTCAATATTGGAAACAATGGACATGTCCAATTTAAGTGTCCCTTTCAAAATTTTGCATGAAATTCAACTTTTGGTTTTGTAGCATCTCATCCAGGGATGCTCCTTGGTTAGGAATGTTGTTGTGAACATTAAGGCCTTAACAAGTATGCTTGGGTTGTTTTGTGTTAATTTCAAATTTGTAAGTAGTATTTCTTTTTATTATTATTGAATTGTGTCGATTATCATGTAGGGAATTTCATATGGGCATGCAATAAGAGATTTACCAAGAGCTTCTTGAACCTTTTGTTAAGGAGTTAACTATTGGGGATGGTAGTTCTAAGGATGTGCATGACATAAACTTTGATTCATCAAACCCAAAGAAAACAAAAGTCAATCTTTATTGTGAATAAATTTGTCATCTTTAATTTAAGCTATAATTTTCTACAAATCTTGCATTAGCCATATACTCACATTGTTGTTCCCTCATTGTACAGTTTTCACCAATGTGAAAACACATATTATACCTTTTTTTTGTTACGAAGAGTTATTGCCAAGCCCTCCTAACAGCCTCAATTTGCCTGAATATGCTGAAGACATTGATGCACATATGTATTCACTATAGTCTCCTCCTTCCACAACTACCTCTACTTGGTATAATAAATGGGTATTCAAATTCAGTGATGACCAAACTATTGAGTGATACCTTTCACGTTTATTTATAATGTTTGTTTCTTTAAATGTTCTAATTTTGTTCTTAGATATCTTATCATGTTTTTTTTTAAAGCCACATCCACTGCAACTTTTGATACGTCACTTTTCATTAACATTAATCATACCATAAATATTTTAAATGAAATTATATTTTCATGGTGTCTTTTGCCATAATTTACATTGTAGTTGCATAATTAAAACAATAATATAAATGTTTTTCCCTTATGGTCCTAAACATTTAACTTGTAGGTTTGGAATTTCCATAATTTTTTGGTAATGAATATCTTAATTTGCTACTATGTTAAAATTTATAGATCTATATTTATTTATTTATTCAAAAATATTGCTTACATTGCTTAGGAGATTCCAATTGAATTAGCTAAGAATCTCCTAGCCTTGTTTGTTTGAATTGGGATAATTTCAACTATAATATAAAAAATTGGTACATGAATTTTTAAAAATTCTTTTTTATTCATATTCACATTCATCACATAATATAATATACTTTATGTTATTTATGTTGTCATATTGAGTTTATGTTGAAACTATTTTTTATTATAAATTGCATCGATGGATACCATTTTCCCACAATAGTTTTATGTTCTATCATTTTATAATTTAGCGAAAGGGTCTTGGCATGGTTGGGTGGACCAAAATCCGGCAAAACAAAAAAACTTGGCCCAAAGTTCATTTTGCTAGTTTTACAATGTGCATAATGTTGACACATGATGATGACAAAATGATATCTATCCATTATTAACAATGTTTTTCCATGTGTGATTTGTGCATTGTAGAGGATAGTGATGTATATAGGTCTAAATTTTAAAAACTCAAAACACCTTTGTTTCTAAATGCTATGGACTTTAAAAAATAAGGTTTGTTTTTTTAGTAATCAAAAGTCTATAATGTAATACTTCCAATTCATATCATGTAATTTTTTTTTAATTTTTTTTTATTGATACATTTCCACCTTGAAACCAATTCCCTATACAAGTTTTAAATCCATCATTGAACCAAATTAAAGTCCATTAGCCTATTTGTAGTTGGCGTTACACCCCAATTGTTCAATTTCAAAAGTCCATAACTATTGGGATTTAATGTTTTTTGCATTAAAAATTTGTACCATGTAAATATTAAAGTTTATTATTTGAAAATGAGTCCCTATTAATTAAACCCAACATATGTAATAATATATAACACTTGTAATCACACCAACTATAGAAAAAATACCCCAGTGAGGCCAAAATTGGTCCACCCTATTGTGCCAACACTCGAGAGTCTATTTGAAAAGCACATATATAAAAACATTTATTCTAAGATTATATCCCCCTTAATAATCTTTCCATATGCATTACATTATTATAGTTATCACTGTAACATGGACATCTATCATGTTAATTAAGGTAATTATCATTTTGACTTTAGCTATTGGTTTAGATATTGTGGTTGAACCTCTTTTTATCCTTGAACATGGTTTGCATTTAACCAAATTTTGGGTAGCTTGTTTATTTGTGACCTATTATTCCACAAATATGGCAAAGGATAGTTTAATGGTATTGGGGGTTTATGGCCTAAGTAATATGACTTGAGGGACTCAAATGTGAGTCCCAAACAGAAAACAACAGAAGAGTAAAGGAGTCGAGGCACGCTCCTTAGTTCATAACATTTTAAGGGGTAGAGGGGCGTGTTGGAGCTCCGGGTTGGGACTAGGAAGAGTTGACAAGCTTCACTCACTCACAGGGGCCTGCACAAAACCCACACAAGGTGGTTAGTGCATAGTTGGAGCACTTTTGGTGTTAGGACGAACCATAGGCAACACGGACACATAAGACTCACCATGGCCCGGACTTGGGGGAAACCACCACCTTCCCCCTTATAGTATACTTTGCACCTCTCCACAAGGCCTACATCCAAATGAAATCGCGTAAGCCAAGACTTCTGCGAGTATGGAGCCCCATAACTTTGCAAGCAGACCTCAGATCGAGGTGCATTCTGAAGCAAAGTTGTAGCTCTTGTCGAGAGTTTTCTAACGTATGTTGCATGTTGTCTGCAGCTAAGTAAATCGAGTCGATTCTTGACTTTTTTCTGGTCGGGAGTCAAATTGGCAATTTGACTTCGGGCCCTTCTTTTGGCCATAACTTGTGTTTCAGATGTCCAAATGAGAAATGTGAGCTCATTTTAGACATCTATGTTCTAAGAGCTTTCTAATGATATAAAGAACGCCACAAGCCATTGAGTTTTGACGCCTAAAATCACTCGTTGAAATTTTTGGAGTCCATCGGGAGTCCATTTCCCAAAGTGGGAGTTGCCTTGGGAGTGTGAGGGTTCACTCCCTCACACTTTCTTACACTCCCGGGAGTATGTGATGTGACTCCTGGGCTTCCTCTTGGCCCGCAACCTTGTAAACCCTTTTGCCTTGGTCGCAAGCCCAATGTTAGGGTTGCGACATAATAGCTTTAGAAATAGCTATAACATGTGCTTTCATCTTTTTGTTTTTACAAGTCTCCATGTCATGGTTAATGCGATGATAGTTGGTGCAATACATATTTGGTTTTGTTGCTATTTGGTTTCTTGTAACAATGTTCCTTGTTCATGTGGTTTGTGGTACATAAAGTGTACTATGTGCTTCAGGCATTGAAATACCTTCTTCACATATTAGCGTTGACTCCTTGTGCTATTGTAGAAACCTCGCTTCATTCTTGCAGAAACAATATGTAAGTAAGACTATAGTTCAAATCAAAACATTATGGTCATAAAACTATTAATAGTAGGTGTTTGTAAGTTATTGGCCAATGTTAATGGGGTTAATATATTGCCACTAAGGTTATTTTACCTTTGGATTTTTCAACAATAGGTTCCTGAAACATCAACAAATACATACAATGCAAAATCAAACTTAAACTACAACAAATTTTTAACTAACATGTACACAAATTGCTCAAGCTTGAAGGAAATAAGTTGAAAGAAAAATGATCCATGTTCCATAATTGAAGAATGAAATACATAACCATGAATGAAATCCAAAAAGTCCCTTCAACATGTTTGCCCTTTTAATCTTATACTAGCCGTTTCAAAATACAACAATCATAGCTAACCATTATAAATAATCATTAATACTTAGACTAATAGTCCAAAATTTCGTCAACCTATCTTCTTAACCTAGTACATTACCTACTAGGTTTAGAAACTGATTAGGTTAATATTACAAGTTAGGTTAACAACATGCTTACAATATCAATCTATTAAATCACTTTTTACCAAATTTGAATAATATTATCCCCCTTTGAAATCTACATTTCATCCTCGAAATGTTAGCTCAAAGTTCCAAGTTAGATTTAACCTTATGTAACCAGTTAATTAATGACTTCCTCGACAAATTTAGCACCTTTTGCCTCCACAAGTTCAACTTGACTCAAAATTTGAAAACCAATTGGCAATGTTGACGCACTCCCAAGTCCCGAAGTGAACCCACTTGAAGGTTCGACTATGTGTAGTTGCGGAAAGTTGGGACTTGGAAGGCCCTCCCGACTTCCAGCACTATAGAGGGGTAGAGGGGCGTGCTAGAAGTCCCGGGATTAGACTAGGAAGAGGGACTAGAAGATCAAGCTTGAATCTGCATCCAAAGCAAACCACAAAGTGGTTAGTTCACATTCGGGAACACCCTTGGGTGTTGGGACAAGCCACAGGCACTTTGACACACAAGACTCACCACGGCCCGGACTTGAAGGAAGCCACCACCTTCCCCCATATAGTATTCTTTGCACCACTCCGCTGAGGCTACATCCAAATGACTCTTTTTCTCGGGACTCCCAAGTTGGAGTCCCGAAACTGTCGCGGTTGGAGTCCCGGGACTTTGGGAGCTCATATCTCCCGACTGCCAAGTCCGATCAAGACGAGGTCTGAACCAAAGTTATAGCTCTCTTCGAGAGCTTTTCAACGCCATGTCGCACTCCCGATTTGGATGTCGGGAAGAGGTCGATTCCAGACTTTTTGTGGTCGGGAGTCAAACTGCTAGTTTGACTCCCGACCCTTCTTTTGCCCATAACTTGGGCTGCAGATATCCAAATGACCAATGCGAGGCCATTTTGGATATCTACACTTCAATACCTTTCTAATGAAACCAAGAACACCCCAATGCGAGGTGTTTTGGCCTTTGCTGTCGAACTCTAAACATTCGGGAGTCCCGGAGGACTCCAAATCCCTAACTTTGGGAGTGGGAGTTTCATCCTCCCACTTCACCCAAAGTGGGGTTGCGACAAATGTAGTCTTTTATTTATCACGTGTGTCTTCAAAGGTTATGGGTGTTATAAATA
>Ga0209208_10005606_pt1 | contig 17479 bp, 14 predicted proteins | sample S1TSphfallax_3_FD_187694 | JGI IMG/M metagenome (GOLD analysis project Ga0209208, IMG submission 187694) | Host-associated microbial communities from peat moss isolated from Minnesota, USA - S1T2_Fd - Sphagnum fallax MG (SPAdes) (version 2) | ecosystem: Host-associated > Plants > Peat moss >... | reverse complement strand
TTACAAGACTCTATACAAAATCATTCAAAAGACTCCAAACACTGAACTTTGAAAAAGAAATTCCTCTCTATCGAACAACCCTCTAGTCCTCCTTTAATGGAATCTTTAGAAGGCAAGCTTATCCTCCTGAAGGACAATAAGACTGACCATCTGAGAAAGAAAAAAAACTTTAGAACTACAAAACATCAAGAACCTGTAAAACTGACTATTGATAATGGCCAACTGCATAGCAGTAATAGAGATATTTGGAATGAACATATGTCATACATATCATGTAAATACCTACATACTTTGGTTTGAGAGCTTTTATCAGACATATTACAGGATGTACCTTGACAACTTTGCTTCACTGCTAGATCCAAGAAGATACAAGAGAAGCTTTTCGAAGTACAATATAACTTACAAAATGTTTTTGGGTATATGCTGCCACCAAAAGAGTCTTTGTCCAGGTACATAAAATTCTCAGTCTGAAAGTCTGGAACAAAAAAGATCTTCTAAAAACCTATGAACAAGGGACTAACAAAGCACAACAGGACAGGTGCTGATCTTCAAGAGACTCTTCAAAAAATCAAACTCATAAGAAAAAAATAGAAATTAGCTAAATAGACATTGCAATTAGAACCCAGGTGGAAATTGGGTTTCCTTGCCCATTGCCCTAAGAAATTCCAATTTTCTTGCCCTTTGAAATTGGAAGTGCCCTAAGGGAAAAACCCTTAGAATTGTAAATCCTTGTTCAAAACCCTTAGAATTGTAAACCCTTGTTCAAAACCCTTGGAATTGGAAATCCTTAGGGCAATTTGAAATTCCAATTTCTTTGCCCTTTGAATCCCAAGGAAATTGGGTTTCCTTGCCCATTGCCCTAAGAAATTTAAGGCTTTCCAACTCCGCAAGACTTGGAACCACATAGATAACAAATGGACTACTAAGCTCAAACAAAACTGAGCTTTTTACAAACAAAAAGAAAACTGTTACTATACTGATTGACATAAGTTATAACAAAGGAAGATAAATCTCAAACTTCTGCTACCTCGAACATATGGAGACTCCAAAGACCTTGAATTATACTTACAGGCCTTACACTTCAAGCATAAACATTTAAAGTTCAGGGCTGTCCTCTAAACCAACCAAAGAATAATACTTATAATAATCATTAGAATTATAAAAAATGGTTCTCACTAGAACTTTCATTCTAGCTTTCAGATCTGACAGTTCTAATCTTTACATAAGAGTTGAGACAATGATGCAACAAAAGACAATTTCTCAACTCTTATGTATGCATAGAGAGGCCTAAATAGAGGGTAATGTTTGCAGCCCTAATGCACCCTAAACATATCCATTAAGCACATCACTCCTGGATTGAGCTAATAGCAATCATATGAACATAGTTGATATAAGTGAAGCATTCAAATATGAGGTAGGAGCATGAGCAAATCACAAAAGAAAAGAAGACAAGAAGGGATCATTGAGCACATGGCCTGAACCTTTGCTTATAATTTGAGGGGACAAATTGTAATCCTGAATGTTATGGAAATAATTCTGCAGGATTTCTCCTGGCTGCATTCTGTAGTTCCCATCAATAATCAGGTCATTAAGGAAAATTAAGATGTACCCTTGGACAGAAGGGAGACCTCAACTGAACAGGACATAATAACCTTGAAACTGCAGCAAAGTACAGAGTGCAGCCTTACCTCACTGCAACCAATTCCCAGATGCTTGCGTTCTGTCAAGCAGCGCTTAAAATATCTGGCATATCTGCATCCACCAAGTATGGGCCAACAGTCAACATGCAGCTCATGCCAATGATCAAATCTATGTGTGAGATCCAGATATCCTAGAAATCAGTCAGGTAAGATCCAAATACATGAGAACAAAATAGTCCACAAGTCCCATATGGTACCAATTAGAGCAGAAATCCAGACACAAAAACAACAACAAGCTAGTCAACTCTCCTGATAGGCCATGCTGCCAATGGAAGAAATGCAGGTGATGGAGACATACTTTTGTTGCTTAAATCCATTGGCCTCAAGCAGTGCATGACTTGGATGTTGGAAATGTGGAAAGGATTTTGGTGCTGATCCAACTGGTGGGCTACAGCCTGGGGTGAAGCTGCTCATTGGTGATGTGCCATAGGGGGATGATCCCATGCAGACAGATCCAACTGATGATGACAATGCAGCACTGCAAAAGTCAATGTCAAGCGACAACAATTAGTTTACACTACAGGATTTAAAACTACAGCTTTCTCAGTCATGGAATCAGTCAATTGAGGTCTTCACAAAACACAAGCTTACAAGAGAAGTAAATGGACATAGCCAACTCTCATGCCTCCTACAAAGGCAAAAACAGACAAACCTCTGGTTGTCAGGAGGAGTGAGACCATAGAAGAACCCCACTGAGTCACCAGGAGGGCTCTCAGCACTAAGCCTAGTGCGCTGGCTTGCATCCCGTGATTCACTTGGGAAGAGGCGTTGGTGCTGCGGAGAATGAAAAAATTTCTGCTGGCTCCTCCGAGGCCTGAGTGCCCCCTGGCCATCTGTACCAGTGCTGCCCACAGATGGACGCCCAGCTCCTTCACCTACATTGGTGCCATGTTCAATACTGCCCAGTTTTGCAGCCTCCTGCCCTCCACTGATGTGCTTTGACTTGCTCTTCTGCAACTCCTGTGCATCCCCATGACATATCCTTGTTACAAGCAGTTGTGGTTCCTTGTAACAAAATATATACATAAGTACATCCCAATACTTACAATTTTAGACAACTGGAAAAGAATTGGGTGATGATCCTATAATAAGGTAATCAATATTTCAGATGCCCAAAACCAGTGAGCATCAGCAGGCATAAAAAAGAGGAAACCCCACCCTAAAGGAAAAAGAAAACTACACAACAAGACAGAACCAAGGAGCAGTTTGAATGACAGTGACTACTATATGCATGTTAATAGCAGTATGTATGGCATCGACCACCTACCATAATATCCCCACTTGACTCCATCAATTTGCAGCAATGGCTGTAGGTTAATGTCCAACATTAAACAATGCACTGAATTTCTCTCACAAGACCAACAGTCACAGGAAAACTCAGTGATGATGCTGACTAGGCTCAAGACAAGGATGACCAAAAAATCTGAAGGAGGATGAACATACAAAGGGAAAAGCCCAAAAATGAAAAACCCCACAAAAAGATGTACAAAGAAAGAAAGGAAAGGGAGATCAGATAGAAGGAGAACTTGGAGACAAGAACATATGAGGATAAATGTAAAAGAAGTATCTGGCAGCTGGAGAGGTCGACTTTGGAAGCAAATCTACCAAGCACACTTTCTTGATTTTGAGAAAGTTATGTTCAGCTCTCAATCTACAACCTCTAGGAAGTTCAGCAGCCATGGTCCAACAAAGGCCAAAACAAATTGGCATATCTATATAACTGAAAGGAAACTCCACATAAATTCATTGAAGGTAACCATTATGTCAGTTCCACACCAACCAAAACAAAAAAAACCAGAATGATTTGGCCTTAACCTTGTGAGTACCACTCACAGAGTATAAAACTGTCACCTTCATCATAAATGGCAGTGACTAGCTACCATTACCCTCCACTCGCTTCAGTATCACCCAATGGTGGGTATAGATGAGCACATAATAGTATATTCAAAAACAATTATACAAAACTCTGCTTCATAAGTCTTTTCACATTACAGAAGCAACAGGAAGAGACTGTCATCAAGTTGGCTAGAAGTCAAAAGACATAGCTAACCAAATAAAGAAACATGGCATGGACAGAAACAGCAGGCCACAGAAAGATATGGAGCTTGTGCAGCTCAGAAGTGACTCCCATACCTGCTCATAGTAATAGAGGCCATCATTTATTACAGTGACAAGCTCCCTTGAAATCCCCTTTTGTCCATGATCTCGGCCATCCAATCCTTTTCGATCACCTCGAATTGATTGTCTCCCCTGTTTCAAAACAAATGGTGACACATAACAGGGAGTACACAAGGCTTCAGGAGCTGGCACCACATTAAGAGACCTACAACTACCTCAAATTGAGAAGCACATATTTTCTTTGTGGAACTGGCAAAACAGATCCCTCCCAAATGGCAAGAAAATTTGCACCCACAACAGAAAATCTCAACACATTGATCTCCCTTCAAGAAACCTGTGAACAGTACACAGTGGCAACATTCATACCTGTGTGACAATCATCAAACGTTGCAAGTCAACATCATTCAGGTCTGAGTCTTCATCCTCCTCAAGACTGTGACAGGTACAACACTATTAGTGCCAGAGCATATGGACTACAGTTTCTATCAGACATAAGAACTCAACATGATGCAAAACTGCTGGTCATATGTGCAACTACTGAATTTCTCAGCAGCTCTCTCTGAGACCAAGTGACAGTTATGTGACAGAGAAAGTACTACACCATAACAAGAGAATTGCAACCCACACTTCGTCCAGAAAGCCATTCTAAGCAAGCAGCATATATGATAGATGAAGAACAATGTATGAGAGCCTGCAGAGGAGTATAAAGCTCAATCCAGATTGCAAGATCAGAATTCCAGTGACAATTTACTACTGCATCTACGACCAAGCTGATAACTGCCTTGAGGATAGACACCTAATTGTGAAAAAAAACACTTAAGAAGAAGGAAACCAGTGGGTAAGGGCAACTTTCAATTATTGGCATTGTCAATACAGAAGAACTGCTTTATGAAGTGTGAATCAACCTTTTGGTGCTTAAGGGTTGGCCTTTTGGCATCAATGGCCCCACAGATTCAAGCTCTTCATCAAGCTGGAATGTGTGCTCATCATGACTGTCCTTAGCTTTAAAGGCAGCAGACAGGCCCCCTGGCTTCCGCTCATCTAGGCATGAACTGGTAACCCTTTTGTTGTGTGAAACCTCCTGCTTTGAATTATGCAAAGAAACTGTCAACCAGTCTCCATCATCAGCAGACTCAGTTTTAGTCCCAACAGATGCATCTGCATTGGCTACAGTACTTGCACTGGGCAGTTCTTGACCTGAATCCTTGCTGTCTCTTTGTTGACCAACATTCTTTTCATCCCTAATATGTTCTGAAGCACCATGGAAGCCATCCCCAAAATCTGAAGAGTCCTGCATAAATTCCCAAGGAGATGCACGAGCCACATTGCCCACAAGAGCAGCTGCATCTTCCAGGCAGCTGTCTTCAGTTAAGTGCCTATCTGCAAACACTTGAAATTGACATGCCATCTCAGCCTCTGTGGCCAGATCTATTTTGTTAGGTCCTGGAATACAGTTCTAAGCAGATTCAATGCAATGATAACACACCAGCAGCTCTCCATAGCATACACAGCAAAAAGGAACAAACAGGAACTCTAATACAATACAATACCCAGCTGTGAAGTGTGAAAATGTGACCATGCAACAGTATCCACTACATGTGAACCAGCAAACATGTGAATCTTCAGAACTCACCTTCAGCTGTCACAAATGTGACCCTTTCACTGGACCCATCAGCAACTGCCGACATATCTTCTTCAACAGGTACCAGAGTCTCTTCTTCACTTAGCCTACTTCTCAACAACTGGCTGTTCTCATGCTCTGAGAATGTAATGCTATCAGACACATTAGCTCCATCTGCATTCACACTTCTTGTTGCAAGGGATTGTTGCTCCAGCTCAGGAATTGGTTTATGAACCTCCTCCCCTTGAACTACCACAGAAGACATCAAAGGAGCTGGAGAAGATGGACTTGAAATGGCTGGAAGTAGCCAATTCACCCAATCATGGCGCTTTCGCATCTTCTCACCCTATGACAAAGTACCTCAATGGAAAATCAGGTACTATCATATAACATAAGAGCAAACACAATCTTAAATAAGCTCAATCCTGACATAAAACATTTAGACCATAAGTGCCAATACGCTCTGAAGAGCAGGAACTGCTCATTATTGAGTTCCCACTCTTAACGGAAAAGTATTCATATGTGCTCTTGCCAACAGAAAGTTCACAACTGCTCAGGAAAGACTGCAACTGCTATTCCCAACAACAGTGAATCCAGTTCCAGAGATTGCAAGCTTAGTTACAGGCATCACAAATAATGCAAACTTGTCTGGTGGACATCACAACTACAATTGGCTGCAGTGAAATGCAGGATTTAGGCTGTGAACTATACAATGTGGCCAGAGGAATACAAAAACAATATTCAGGACTACAATGCTCTACAAATTGTTAACTATTCACCCATAATAATCAGAACTTATACTATTCAATCTGAACAGAATTGAGAAATGTCCCTATGATAAGGTTATAGAGATCTCAGGTCCTACACCATATCAGTGGGCAAGAGATAAAGGACCCCAACCTAAAGAACAAACAAAGGGATGAGGAGCAGTTTGGACAACAGTAACAGTCACATGCATCTTTAGTGACATTCAATGGCAACAAAGTATGCAAATGACCAGCTAGCATGACATCCCTAGTGAATTCAGCAGCTCAGAGTCATGGGGGAGGGTCAATAGCATCCATAAACGAACACAATCAGGGTCAGCCAGAACTGCTTCACAAATAATAAGCAAATGTTCAGGCTACGTGCTCAGTAATCTCTTCTTCCCCTCTTCTTTGCTTTTGTAAGAAGCCGATGACCCTAATTGAGATTGCTAATGCCTCATTTCATCATGACTGTCCACACAATCAATGTCAGGTTCAGGAGTTAACATGCCTTTATGTCTGCTTTCAGCCATACCTGTAATTCAACCACACTGGAATTTCGAAGAGCATCAAGAATGACAGTCTGATCCTCTGTCAGCATGCGCACCTGCAGGTAATTCCTTCATTCTGAGCTGACCCCTCCTTTATACAGGCACTGACTAACATAGATTCAGCATACAACAGACAGTCCTACATACTATGTCATGGACAACTCCCTTCGAGTGTTCCTGATCAGGTGAACTCCAGCACTACCAATATTTTTTCAGGTAATGCCCATTCTAACAAAAGGTTAAAAGTTTTGTCTCTAGGTTAAGTGACCCTCTCCTAGCACTAAGCAGAAGTCATAGAGAGAAAAGGATCTTAAATCAACAAGGTAGGTTTGCAGCATACTTACCCTGTTAAAATTGGCAATCACAGAGACAGGAATGAACCCTTGATCATCCATCTTTGACCGAAGAAAAATGTCCTTGCATAGATTGTCCATGCTGCAAATTCAAATGGTATCATAAGCATTCTGTGAAAGAGAAAACATTCCAATTTGTATACAAATGTGTCAAAAGTGGATTTCAAAATTGCTTGAAGGCTTGTGTATCAATGCTTCAAATGTGATGAGGACAAGATAATGAGGGTGCGTTGGACCTGCATCTTCTTTCAGAGCATGAATCATGGTGGCCAGAATTACTGGCTTCACATTTCCACAGCCCACAGAAGTGCTAATCTTCAGATGTAAAAACTTGTTATGCAGAGTCCTTCATAAAATTTTGTGATATCTTAAGTTCAAATACCAATCTGGGCACCTGCTGTAGCAGGCCATATCCATAATGACAAAATCATATCTTTCATAAGAATAGAGAAATCTCCATTCTCACGATGAAGAAGAAACAGCAAGGCTAAAAATTCCTCAGGAAGCCACAGAAAGAACCAAACAAGGGGAGACAAAAAACAAACAGAAAACGAAAAACACACAACAGTATGAACAAAAGTGCCAGTCTCACACCTGTTCAGGGACCATCAACAGTAGTATGTATGGTAGTGACTTAACTATCCCAACTTCCCCACTGACTTCATCAGCTCCCTACAGTGGGTAAAGGCCGGTGACAAGCACCATCCTACGAACTGAGTTTCTGCTGCAATTCCAGAAGCAACAGGAAGACTCAGCCATACTACTGGCTAGCAACAGACCCCACAACAAAGACTAGACAAAGAAACAAAGAAAGACAGAAAGGGAAAAGAACATATAAAGACTAAGAACAAGTGGGCTTACAGGAAGCTCCCCACCTACATGACCTGAAGCAAAATCATTCTGAAAATGCCAATAGCGGAAATTCCAAACAGGAATTTTTCTTTAAGAACCAACCCTCTAGTTCTCTTTAGAAGAACTTTTAAAGGGTAGCCATTTGCCTTCAGAAAGACAATAAGACTGACCATCTGGAAGGCAGAAAACTTCTTACAACTACAAAGTCTCAAGAATATGTAAAATTGACTATTGATAACCCCCAGCTTCGCAGTCATTGAGATATTGGAATGAACATGAGGCATTCTAATCATTTCAATACCTGCATACTCTGGTTGAGAGCGTTTGTCAAAAATGTCACAGGATAAACCTTGAGGACTCTGTCTCACAGTTAGATCCAAGAAATTACAAGAGAGGCCTTTAGATGTACAATTCAACTCACAAGAGGTTTTTGGGTATATGCCGCTACCAAAAGAGTCTTGGTTAAGGTACATGGCAAAATCAGTTCGGTAGCTATGATCTAGCTCATTTCCACCCAAAATTGTTTTCCACTGAATCCCAGTGGTGGCTGTGGAAATCCTCAATTCCATCCTACATTGTCTTTGCATGCTGCTGTGCCCATGAAACAACCTAAGTTACTCTAACAGTCTACTTTGGAAGCCAACTACACTTGCCTGACTAATCACTGCAAGCAGAGGTGGCAGCCTCAGCTTGAGAGAGAGGGAATTTGCAGAGTGCACAAAATTGAGTTTCAACTGTGAAATCTACTCTGACAATTTCAATGACTATACAGGAACAGTGTGGATGTAACAACTTGACTTGCCTGAAATAATACTCAATTTGCTTCACCAGTGAAACTCGCAATGATGTGTTTGAGTCACTTATAACTACTGCTTGTGCTCCAGAATTGAAATAACCATGTCCTGGACTTAAACTACCAGCAGGCATGTAATAAAGACCTGCTTGTGCACCTGCAAACCACAATCACTGACCTATTCAGGGACATAAGAGTAAAGTTGCACCCTGCAAATATCACATTCATGTGACTTCAATAATGCCACTACAGAACAGGCAATAGACAAAGCAATTGCATGCAAGGGAAACACAACCTCAAGAGGACAACCATCACTGAAGAATTCCAGAAGCCCAGGTGGGACTTGACAAATGAAATGTAGCCTTCACCACCCAAATTTACTATAGTTCCACAGTATGACCTGAGATAGCTCTGACACACCTGCAGCATTGACAAAGCTGGATGGATTGTTGTTGAGTAAAATGTTTTGATTTCCATAATTCCTGGGTCCTGCACGAGTGTGGCCAGGAGGATTCCGGTCCCTTCCACCACTGTTATTAACCCCAAAAGACCGGCGTTGATGCCATCCTTGATTGGTACTGCCACGACCCTGATCCCAAACGTTCCGACGATTTCCTGAATTAGGGCCAAAATTTCCAGCACCTCTGTTATTGTAAAACCGAGTTCGGTCATTGCTGCCACTACTGGCATGAGAGGGCTTCGAAGACCCTTCACCATTGCTTTGAGGTGCCCAATTAGTAGATGCCTCATTGGTCGCAGATGCTTCCACTCCTGAAGTGGCAACATCTGTGGTAGCAGATACTGGAACTGTGCTAGTTGGCACCACTATGCCATTCGCAGAGTTGATCCCACCTTTCTTACCCACCTTCTGCTTGTTACCGGCTGCTGAAGTGTGCCTGGTGTTGCTGTTGTTACTCCCCCTTGGCCCACCAGATGATACCTGCAGACCACATGACCATACTAATAGTCTGATCTGAGACATGTGTCAAGTTGATGAATAATGAAAATGAATGTGATCTTGCAGACCTGACCAATCACCTACCACATCAAGAGGTTCATATTTGACAAGTGCAGCAAAGGAGAGAGGGTGAAGCAGGGCAGTGGACAAGCAACCAAAGACAGACTACAGACTACAGCAGCTCTATGAATGAGAACTATAATTCCCACATCCTGCCTCCACCTGCTTAGAGGGACATGCCAAAAAAAGGGCTTCTTAAGTAACAATTGGACCTCATTCACACATGGCTGCACATAAGCAATGGCTTCAAGGCTTAGATCTTGTCATATTGGAATCACCCATATACATGGTCATGTGGCAAATTTTCTCAAGCAGCAACAAACCCTAGGTTGAGAATGACCCCCACAAACCTGCTCAAAGGGACCAGTATCGGAAGAAATTGCAGCACGTGGAGAAGACTTTGTCGGCTCAGAATGGACCTTTGCGCTGTTGCTGCGAGCATCCTCCAATGCTGGCCAAGAAACTGCTCCCATTACGGAGCTAATCGCAGAAACCTTCGATGCACTGCCATTGGGCTTCTTCCACGCCGGTTTGGAGGATTTCACAGCCTCTTCTGTAGCTGCAATATTGTTATTGCGTGGTGGGGCAGGCAGTGAGGTTGCGGTGCCGTCCCTTTGTTCTTCGCTGAGCGCCACTACCTCCGTCTGCTTCACTCCCTCAATTTCTTGGCCAGGAGCCTTCGATGCCTGAGCCCTATCCGGTTTCTTCCTCGTACCTCCTGCCAACGACGAGGCAGAAGACTGCTCGACCAAAGATGCTAGCGGCGATATCGAAGTCGACGGGTGCTGATCTGCTGCTCCAACGGCCTGGGCAGATTGCCCTTGACCGGCACGCTTGCCTTGCGTGGTGACCTCTGGAGAACAAACGACTGCAGCAGCAGGGGAAGCAGTACCACCGGTGGCGGAAGAGGGCGAGGAGGAGTGGCCAGTAGCTACTGATGATATAGGGGGTTGTGCCGCCGGGGCCACTTCGCCCCGTACGACTTGAGACCAAGCTCCCTTGGGCAGTGGCGCTCCTGCGTTCTGCGGCCGGCTGCTTTTGGCACCGGCATCACCACTTTGGTTCCCATCTTTTGCACCCACAGGCACAGAAGAAGAAGAAGAAGAAGATTGGGGCGACGACGACGAAACCTCTGGCTGCGGAGCGGCAGACGCCTGTTGTGGCGTAGGGGAAGTGGCCTCAGCAGCCGCCATAGCTGCCCCCCCCTCCGTGGTGGTGCAAAGCTTCAGAGCTGCAGGATTCCCGTTCAGAGCCCCGGAATGAGCTGCAGCGCGACCATATTCCTTGAGCGGCGTAGTGCTAACAAACCCTAGTACTACTACTACTGTGTCTGAACTTCCCTCCTCATCACCACTGCAATCGTGCCCTGCTCATACATAACTAACTGCACACAGAGCCCTCCTCTTGCCGGCTGCCTGTCTGCAGTCTTCTCCTGCTGCCTTGCTTTCTTCTTCCCTTGGGCTGCTGCTGCGATGGCAATTAGGGTTTTGGTATTGTGGATCATGGAGCTAATGACACAGCCATAATCGCAAATTAGCGAAAGTCTTAAGTCTTAAGCAAACTATTATTAGTGTGACGTCGCAGGTGGAGAGGAAGAAGCAGGGAACGGACGCGGCGAAACCCTAAAAATGGCGCACGCGGGTTTCGACTTTCGACAAGGGTTTGGGAACCAACGGTGGCCGCATCGCTTGGCGCTGGCGGCAGGTGTACGACCATCAGTCGCTGCCTGCTTCCAATTGACTGTAGTGACGCTATTGTGAGCGGGGCCTGTCACGCCCCAGTTCACGTGTTGTTTTTGTCAATTTTGTGATGTAGCCAAAATGACGATTATCCACAGGAAGATTTAGCCAGATTTGGCTATAACCTGCATTTTTTAAAACACATCCTTCTATATATTTGGCTACATTCTTGAATCATGTATACAAAATCTGGTGGATTTTTTTTTATTATGGTGGAATTCTGGCTTAAAAAAATCACAAAATGCAGTTGATTTTAGCACTTTTGATTTATAATATAGCATTTTGGCTACGTAGAGCCAGCAGCCAAAAAACAAAAAAAAGGCTGCTCATGTTTCTTTTTTTTTAAGAGGATTTTCTGCAGATGGAGAATTTTTTTCAAATATGGCGTAAAATAACTATTCTTGGCTTTTCTAGTCGCCAAATGTATCCTAGAAATTATTTTCATAGTTGCCAGATTTTATATTAACTTCCAGAAGATAGCCAAAAAATAAAAGGATGCATAACAATTTTTACTTCCATATTTTTTATGGCTAAATTTGGCTAAATAAGTTCCAACAGGTAGTCAAATTAGAAAAGGAATTTAAAATTTTTCACTTCCAATTTGGTCTATAGCCAAATTTGGCTAAATCTTCTTGTGGATGATTCCCAGTTTGGCTACACCACACAACTGAAATGAAGGGCTAAAAAAACCACTGGTCTGACCCATGGTTAGTGGACAGAAAACACTTTTCCATTGTTTTGCAGTTCCCTAGCTAACCATGGGGGTTAGCACAGTAGCTGTAGTTACTACCTACCTACTAGCAACCCCACTGACCTAATGTGAGTGTAAATGATTTACCCTTACAACTCCAAATTTTTTACACTTATCCTGTTGCAGGTTTTTTTTTTTTTTTTTTTTTTTTTTTTTTTTTTTTTTGTTTTTTTTTTTTTTTTTTTTTTTTTTTTTTTTTTTTTTTTTTTAATTTTAAATTTATTTATTTATTTTCCCCTCCTCAAGTAAAAATCACATTATTTGCATTATTTTTTCATAATTGCAAGGGCAAGGTCCTTGTGAAATTTTATTTTCACACAAGGTATAAATAATCAGATTTTGATTTTTTGGAGACCTTGTTATCAAAAACATTATGTAATTGATACCCATGGTTATCAATTTCTCCCATTATTCTTCTTAATTATTTTGGTTAGTTATGCATCGGGGTAAATTTTGAAATATACCCCACATGATAATCACTTAAGTTAGTATGACATGAAATAGTGTGAATTGTATTAAATGATTTGGGAGGAAAATCTTGATTTTCTTTTTCTTTTGGTGATAGACCTCTTTGATGAGTTCATCACTCAAAACATCCACTTTTGACACACTCACACGTTCTTACCAAAGAAATTGTCCTCATAACCCACTTGGCACTAATGTAAGCGAAAAAATTGAAACTTTTTATAAATCTTCATGCGCAAAAGACAAGTTATATTTACACTAAGCATGTAACTCTCTTGCAAGAGCACAAAGAATAAGAAGTAATGAGAGAACTAAGAAGAACAAACAAAGAAGAAGAAGTAATGAGAGAACTAAGAAGAACAAACATAGAATAAGAAGTAATGAGAGAACTAAGAAGAACAAAATGACGTGAAAGGAAAGCAATGACTTCAATAAAAAGGTTCATAAAATTAGAAAGTTTTCTATACATAAAGAACTACTTTGAACCTTCACAAACGACTTCGCAAACTAAATCAAAACAAAAGTTTGCCTCTAATGTTTTGTTATGTCCATGTGGTCAACCCACACAAATGAAAAGAATAAAACTTTGTTTGTACCTTCACAACCACCTCGCCAAATAAACCAAAACAAATCATGCTTCTAGTGGTTTCTCTCTAGTGTTCTTTCCATGTGACTCACCCATGTAAGAGAAAAAAAACAAAACTCTTTTTGGACCTTCACAATGACCTTTCAAACTACAAAAATGTGTTATGACACAAAAGTCACCCATGACTCAAGAAAAGAAAACATTCACAACCCCTTTTTACCCAAAATTAAAAATCAAAAAAATCAAATTACCCACTTCCAAAAGAAAAAAAAAATCATGGGTCTCTAGGGTGCATGTTGCATTTCCTCATTGGCTTAGCATGATTTTTATTTTTTAATTCGTTGACCACCATTTTTGCCTCACATTAATACCAAATGCATTAATTGGGTTAGATAATATAATGTTGAGGGAAGGTTTTGTTGGGAAACCTTGTGCCTCCAAAAGAAATATTCATTTGTATGTAGTTATCACAATCTTTAACCCACATTAATCAAATTGATGTTAGCAAGGGTCCTACTTAAGGTGGAGTAAGAACTATAAATTGCATCCAAACAAAAAACCATGGTGCAAAGGTTTTAATGTAAAGGATTCATGAACATGTTAAAATAAAACGTGGAACGATATGGTTCAATTATTGGTTATCATCAGCCTAGAAAAAAAGGTTTCATTGGTTTATAAGATTACAAAATTGGCAACTTAACTATTATCACAAATAAAGGGTTATTGAGTAAAAATAGAATAAAATAGATGAAAAACATTTTTGAAAATTCATTTACTTGACATAATCAAAGCTAAAAATGGAAGGTTGGAAGCTACTTATCTTCTAGTCCTTGGACAATAACTCTATCACAATAAATACATCATTGATTTTTTCTTCCTTTTTCAGTTATTGCTTTCCTATTGCAACTACATTCCACAAACTTCTTTTTTTTAATCCAATTATCTTCTTATTATGACTATTAACCAATGATTGAATTTTTTTAAATTTTAAAAATTGAAAAATGAATAGACAAATTAATTAAACTAAAGGAGGTTCACACCTAGTGTTCAAGTTCAAAATAACTTAGTGTTAAGGGGCAGAAATAAGATGACCATTCACATATCAAATGTTTATTAACACAAATGCTGACATGTCATCATTATTGGCATGCAACGTTAAGGGAATGTTAAACCCAATGTTTACTAAAATTAAATCTTCAAAATTGAAGAATTTTTTTCTTTAATTCAATGTTTTGTAAAAGTTCAAATTCTGAACAAATAATTCAATGTTAACTAAAATAATATTTGTTTTCCTTTAGACATCTCCTTGCCATCACTATGGGCACCTCCTCACCATTGTCACATGAAGTTTGTGCTTTTTTTTCCTCACCATTGTTGCATGAATTTTGTAGGCTTAAATTTTTATTAGCAGATACTAATAGTTATTTCCAATAACATTTTACAAGTCTACAGAATAAATCACCAACTATCATGGACAAAAAATTTCAAATGTTAGTAGTAGTATATTTCAAAATTGAATGTAGGACATAACAATATCATTAAATGTTCATCTAAGGAAAAAAGAAAGGGAAAAAAAGTAAACTCCACCAATTCATATGCATAACAAAAGGTTCAAACAAGAAAGCCCATACAACCTAATTGGGAGCATGTAAAGGTTCTTGTGGTCATGAAAACAAAACATGATGAACACATGGTAGCTTTGGATTGAGTCAACCCATGAAACATGATCGAGACTATTGTGGTGAAATGGAGGAAGATTTCAACAACTATTATAACTACAAGACATTCTTAACATATAAGGAATGGCCTTGCATGTAAAGACAAATGGGGGCTTTTCACAAGAGATTTCAAAAAGAATGTTAATTATGTGTTAGGAACTAGCCATAACTAGGAATATTAGACTTTGAGCTCACAAGAAAAATTGAATTCCATCTACTGCGACTATTTCATAAGAATATATATGAACATATGATGGAATTCATGGGGAGCATGCCCATTTTTTACCCTTTTCATGTTCAAGATATCATGAAAAAAACAAGCATGTTTAATCCTAAAACCAAGTTTTGACACAAGTGCAATGATAAAACTAAACTTGCCAATTATAAGAAAGGATAGTGCATAAAAAAAAATGTTCATGATTTGCCTAGTAACAATCAACCAAACATTCATGGCTCTAATAGTTCAAGCCATGGTTATTCACCAACATTAGTTAGTTCATCACGTTCTTTAATGCAACAAATTATAGTAGAACAATCATTAAACCAAAAATTCCCATCAAACCAATTCAAAGGTCCTCTTCAAATATCACTAGATTATATTTTTCTATCGAAGTCACATGATCCACAAACCTATGAAGAAGCAAGTTCCATCTTAAGGTGGCAATGCACAATGTAAGGTGAAATGGATTCCATCCACAAAAACCAGACATGGAAGCTTGTGGATTTTTTTGATAAGACACTATTACAAAATGTGTTCTAGTTGACTATGGGTTTCATTAGATTTTGACTGAATTTGGACATTTTTACCTAGTGAAATTGTTGAACCCCTATTGAACAGGGACTAGTCGCTACAGACAATGAATTGTTTCATTAGTGAAACAAAGTTACTCTCTAGTGAAATACAAATTTACCAAACCATTCACTTGTTAGTTAATTAACTAACCAACATGGAAATCAATTAAATTTTTATTATTTAATATATAATCTTATTGATAATTTCATGATTTTTTTAAAACTTATGATTTATTGACATGTGTCATTACCTAGGTTAGGTTAAAAAATTAACCTAGGTAGGTAGGCAATGTAATCAACCTAGGCACCTATTTTAATAATTCGATAGGAAAATATTCGGTGAACATACCATTGTTGACCATGCATAACACCATGAGGTTTGATCCTTTAACTTTTGGAATGGAGGCAAACACCTTTACTATTAAACCACTTCACTTGTTGTGTTAATGTGTTACATTATATTTTATTTATCAAATATTTCATTATAAACATTACAAAAATGTAAACTTTAAAAATTCATACCTTATTGAGATTTTATTCAAATGAAATGATTCAAGTTTTTTTTTTAAAATTCAATAATGTACGTAATTACATTTATTTCCTTTTGAAAATTTAAAATCATTTGAACAAAAAAAAAGTTGAACATCATCATTTAATAACATTTCAATGATCATTCTTTTGAAATAAAAAAATTTAATAAACGGATAAGATTTTTGTTAATATAATAATATTACATATGCTAAACTACTTTCAATTATTATATGACTATTTTTATTAATTAAAAAATTTCACCCTACATTATTTAAGGTTATTTATGGTTATTCTCAAAAAATTTGGTTATTTTTGGCTATTTCACCCTAAACTACTTTTGGTTATTCTAAGTAACTTTTGACTATTTTAGCTTATTTCAACTTAAGCTATTTTCAACTATTGTAAGTTTTGTTGGCTATTCTATGTTATTTTTTGCTATTGTAAATTATTTTAATTTAGACTACTTGTAGTTATTATAAGCTGTTTTTGGCTATTGAAGGTTATTTCACCTTATGTTATTATTAACAATTCTAGGTTGTTATAGGCTATTTCATCTTAAGTTAATTTTTTTTATTATAAATTATTTCACTTTAAATTATTTTTGGCAATCCTAAGCAATTATAGTATACGATTATTCATTGTTTTTTTATTAGAGTTATTGGTGGTTATGAATGGTTATTGATACCTATTCCATTGGTGGATATTAATGTATATTAGTGATTATTCTATTGATAATTATTAGTGGCAATTTTATTAATGGCCATTGGTAGTTATTTTATTGGTGGTTATTTCATTAATGGCCATTGGTAGTTATTTTATTGGTGGTTATTTCATTAATGGCCATTGGTAGTTATTTTATTGGTGGCTATTTCATTAATGGCCATTGGTAGTTATTTTATTGGTGGCTATTTCATTAATGGCCATTGGTAGTTATTTTATTGGTGGCTATTTCATTAATGGCCATTGGTAGTTATTTTATTGGTGGCTATTTTATTAATGACCATTAGTAGTTATTCTATTGGTGGTTATTGGTGACTATATAATTAATGGCTATTGGTAGTTATTATATCAGTGGCTATTGGTGGCTATTCAATTAATGGCTATTGGTAGTTATTATATCAGTGGCTATTGGTGGCTATTCAATT
>Ga0209208_10005605_pt1 | contig 17480 bp, 11 predicted proteins | sample S1TSphfallax_3_FD_187694 | JGI IMG/M metagenome (GOLD analysis project Ga0209208, IMG submission 187694) | Host-associated microbial communities from peat moss isolated from Minnesota, USA - S1T2_Fd - Sphagnum fallax MG (SPAdes) (version 2) | ecosystem: Host-associated > Plants > Peat moss >... | reverse complement strand
GTGACAATTTCAATGTTAAACCAAAATTAAAAAAATTTAGTCAATAAGATGATTGGGCTTTGCGAGTAAATGTCATGTGCAACTAAATGGGTGAAATGACATGAGTTTAATAACTCATGAGTGACTTGTTGCATATGTCTCTCCTGATTAAACTACAAATCCTAATCATAAAACCCAAAATGTGTTATTATGTGCAACCAAAAAACACTAAGGAAACATACAAAGGTGATGCAATAATTATTAATAAATAATGGAAGCTTTTCCTTTTCATGGAACACACAAAGTATTGGATTACAAAATGTGCATTTTGGCACATGAACCCTATTTTGTGATGTTAGAAACCTATTTTCACAAAAAAATCTTTTTTGAAAATATTGTCCAAGGACATCAAAGTGAGTGTGCATCTATAATTTCATGTTTGTTGGAAAAAAAACACTATGTTGATTACTAATGTTATTGCACAAATATGATCTACTTGTTCTTCCATTGAATTTAGAGGAAAACTTGCTAGACCATCAAGATTGAATAAATAAAAGCTCCACCTGCATGTGGCATGGTGGTAGTTTGATTAATGCATGATGAACAAAGAGGTGAATTTGCATTTCTTGATTTTTTGCATTTTTTATATTTATAGAAAGTTTTACATCCACAAATTTGTCCAAACGTCATGCAATAGAAATGACGATTGATAATAAAGCTAGGTGACCTTGACATCCTACATTTATAATATAAGTATAAATGTTTTTATTGGATTGTTTTAAATTTCTAGAACACCAATTTTCCTCTGGATCTTTTATATTATATAATGTGAAGCTGATATAGGATACAATAAAAGAGTTTTAATTTTGGTGGCTTGCACTTTTCTCAATTGTAGCAATACTTGCTTTATTTTTAGTTGTTTTTTTTCTTTGTTGAAGTTCAAGCTTTGAAGGGGGTTTGACAGGGCAATTGACGAAGTGCTTTCGGGGGGTTCAATGGGGTAGTTGACAAAATGGGAAACATGAAAGCAATTAGTTTCCTAAACCAACAATAGAATCCAAGGATTTTGATGGTTTAATCATCAAAATACTCAAGGTTTTTACTCATGAGCTTGCAAACTCTCTCTACCGATTTGTTATTGTCATTAATGTTCTACATTTTCTTCCCCCATATTTGTGATTTACATTCAAGTCCTTCACTTCAAAGGTTTTTGACATGGTGAATGTTCTCTTTGATGGTGCGAAAAATATTTGATTTTTGATGTCCTATAACTTGGTCTTTAAAAAGATAGGAGTTTGGGCATTTATGAATTATAGTTGGCATCATGTGTATAAGCCTTTTTGGGAAGAGTAAACTCAAAAAATCATGTTCATCTACCTCTTATGCTACACATATGATTGATAAATTCCATTAGGCATAGTGAACTCAAAATACCCATAGTGAATTTTGTTGAGTTTGTCAATGTATTAGAAGAATGTTAAAAAAAATAGGCAAACATCATGTAGAACATTGACTTCTTCAAGACTGTGATGTAGAGTAGATATATAGAATTAGGTCATGAACTAAGGGGAAAAAAAAAAGGGATGATATTGTATTTCATTTATAGTTATTCTTTTTGAGTTGTTTTCTAGACATGAGACATTGATCTTGCACCTTTTTGTTTCATGGTTAACTTTCTAAAGACTTATTTGCCCATCATCTAAGTTTCAACTCACCACTTTACTCCATATCCTTTTAAGTCTTTCAACAAAGGAAAATAGATAATAAGGCAAATTGCATTCAATACCATAATTGCTCTTGTGTTGTGACCTCATGTGGAGAAATTATTTTCAATAAAAGATAAAAAAAACCTTTGTAATAGAACTTGGGCAAGGTATAGTTGTCAAAACTTTTTATCAATTGTAAAGATATTTTGCAAATCTATATAGACTAAATGGGATCAAATTTTTGTTTTGAGGCATTTCTAAGGCAACAATTTTATCTTCCTTGTGAACTGTTAATGTGTATAACTTGCTTGTCAAAGTTGTACCACTCATTTTCTGTAGGTTCAAGAGTTGAAATCCAAACTTGAAAGGTTATAAATTACAATTGTGGAACAAGAAATAACAATTGTTTATCTACATACAGAGTTATCCAAGAAAACATACCAACTTGCTTTCATCATTGATGAAAAGGTAGAGTGAAACATCAATCCACAATTTTGTTGATATTAAGTGGTATAATTCAACAATAGTTTGCAGTCTTAAGCTTGGTGATCTATTGTAGTTTCTTTTTGTGCACACTTAAGGAAGACACTAAATATTAAACACCCCTTACTATGATATGTCCAAGTGTTAGAAAAGTAGAATAACGTATGTAACACCATGCATGGAACCTTGTGGTTTTACTGCCATAGGCCTAGTTAGAATTAATATTGGTAGAATTTCCAGTAGTTGCAAGTTTGTATTTGTTATGGGACTACAGATTGCAAAGCATGCAACACATTAAAAAGTTGACTTTTGTGTTGATTATTTTTATGAATAGTCCTACTTTGGGCACAACCTCATATGTGATGAATTGTTTATTCGCCATAAGGGGACTCATCTTGTTGTCGCCTAGTTTTTCATTTCCTTTTTCTTTGAATTTTTAGCCTTGTTTTTTTTTTAAAGACAATTGTTGGTGTCTTGTTTATTTTGAATTTGCAAATTCTACAAGAGTTTACTATTATCCTTTCTTTTGAATCTGCAAAAGTCTATATTATTTTTCTTGATTCTTTTGTTGAAAAATTACCATGGTAGAACATGATGAAGTTATGATTTTTGAAAATGTTGCAGGTGTTAATCAGGATTTCTATGGGCTAAATGATAATTTGATAGCCAGCTCATCGGATGTTTAGACCATCCACTTATAATGTGACAACAACCTTGTAGAGAATGACAAGTTTCATCTTGTAACTATTGTAGTTCAAACTCAAAAATGGAAACCAGATAACATGAACTCAATATGTTGGGGGTTATTTGCAATCAATGATAATTCTTTAGTCGATTTCAAAAACCCACATATGTTGCATTGCATCATTTGCAGACCAACACCATGTCAAGAAGTTGGTAACATTATTAAACAAAGTTTTGTTTTGTGTAAAGGATTCATCAAATATAATAAAACAAACGACATTACTTCCATGAAAACCCACATTGATGTTGCACATGCTCATTTGGTTGCAAAAAGAAAGTTAAAACTAACTACTAATGTTGCAGCAAAATAACTTGATACAAATCACAATCAATAGCCAAGGAAGAAAAAGGCTACACATTTGAGTCTACAAGATCACCACATTTTTTGGCTCAACAAATATTTACAAGGACAATGATAAAACAAAATAATGTTTTTTGGAAGATTTGGTCCTTTACATTATCATCATGCAAAAGCATATGGCTAGACGAGTTAGTTATTCGCCATTGTCTTCGTGTTGATTTTCCTTTTTAATCAAATCTTGTAAAACATGTGTTGCCTACAATGATCCAAAAGACCGTGGATTTGCATGTGCAACCTAGTTTTATAACTATAACCACAATTTCTGCAAGTTTTGATCTATGGATGTTTAGAGGTGGGGCAAACATTTTTGCGTTGGTGATTAATTATTTGGATGAAAACTATATCCCATGACATGTGTCGCAACCCCACTTTTGGAAGAATGTGAGGATGACACTCACACTTTCGAAATGGGGACTTGGGAGTCCTCCGGGACTCTTAAAACTTCAGAGTTCGATTTCAGGGGTCAACACACCTCGCCTTGAAGCATTCGTCATGTCATTGAAAAGTTATTGAAGTGTAAATGTCAAAAATGGCCTCGCATGAGCCATTTGGACATCTGCAGCACAAGTTATGGCAAAAAGAAGGGATGGGAGTCAAATTGGCAGTTTGACTCCCGACCACTAAAAGTCGGGAATCGACCCGACCCCAGTGTGTGCAGATGGATTGCAACACACCGTTGGAAAGATTTCAACGAGAACTACAAGTTTACTTTGGACCTCATCCCAATCCGAGGTATGAGCAAAAAGTTATGAACTCACAAAGTCCCGAGAGTCCAAACCGGGACAGTTTCGAGATTCCTCCTTGGGAGTCCCGGGACAAAAAAACCTTTCGGATGTGGGTGCCGCGGAGTAACGCAGATAATACTATATGGGGGAAGGTGGTGGTTTCCCTTGAGTCCGGGCCGCGATGAGTCTTATGAGTCCAAAGTTGCCCGTGGCTTGTCCTAACACCAAGGGTGCTCCAAAATGCAGGTTTGATGTAGGTTCGAATGAATAACTAAAGCTTGTCCCTCTTCCTAGTCCCATCCCGGAGCATCAGCACACCCTTCTACCCCTTTTAGTGTTGAGAGTTGGAAGCATGCCTTAAAGTCCCCACAATTTCATTGTTTTAGAAACCAAGGCCCATCTTGGGCCTAACTTTGGACTTGGGAGCGTCAGCATGCTATTGTAGGATTGGTTGAAGTTCAAGAAACTAAGGGTAACGCCATGGCTTTACAACTCCAAGGTTTATTAGAAAGAATTGGATTAATCCATCGCGTTCTTGCTTTTGTGAAAGACGAGTGTAACAATTTAGGATCCATGGCTATGACATTGCAGTCTTGTTGATTGTGAGCCTTTGAAAATGTTGTGAATGTATGAAAGTACTTGTTTTGGGCATGTCATGTCTAAAACTTGCCAACATGCAACCAATGATGATAAGGTTTTAGCAAGATTGACTTTAATGAATGTGAAAGATGCCTAGGCTGGATTACATAAAACCATTACATGAACAAAAAAATTAGGGAAAGGGAGGTTAGAGTGGGAAAAGGCATGCATGGATATGGGTTACGATTTTGGAAGTTGAAAATTCTCGTCAAAACAAGGTTTGTTAACAATGTAATAATGTTTAAAGAAACCTTGGAATTCAAAGTTGTAATTTTATTGTGTTATGGTAAAGAAAAAACATTGAGTTTGCAACAATCAATCCTAAAAGCCCAAGTGTGGGCCATTGCTAAAATTATCCTTGCGTGTTTAAATTTGGTGGTGATTATATGTGTGCTGAATCAATCTAGAGGTCATTGGTTACTATTTGATATTTTAATGATTAAAATTAATGTGATTGTGACCATGGAATCTCAACCAAATTCTGTTGTTAATGGGAATGAAACATGTGATTAGTTTGATTTTGAGCTCTAGATGTTGAACAAAGACATGTGGTAGGAGGTGGTGAAGGTGATTAGACCTTTTTGTAGTTTTTTATGGCATTTGATTATCGCCAAGCTCATAATATGTTGGCATTAATGTTGGATCCTTGTTATAAATCCTTACGAGTTGTTGAAAAACATGTGGGGTGTGAGAATGCAATTCACCTTGCATCTAAGTATGATTTGAAAGGAGTCATCCCACTTTTGATGACAAATTTTGATGGATTTTTTGTTGAGGAAGAAGAAACCAACATGTTTGGTGTTGGGGCATCTATAGAAAAGTCTTCACGAGTATTGGTTATTGGGGAATTGTCTTTGTTTTAGAGGGTGGATGTACCTCCATCAATGTGTGCAAATCCATTTGTTTGGTGGAAGACCCATGAGGGTCAATTTCCAAATGTTGACTTCTTTATCAAACAAGTTCTTGGGATTCTGAGGTTTCAAATTGAAACTAAAATAATGTTCAATTTGGTTAGTGTTTTGACAACTTTGAAGCGTTATTGCTTACAAGTCCAAAATTTGAATTGGATTACCATTATAATCAATAATTGGCTTAATGACCCATAGTATAATTACACATCAAATGCAAACCTAAAAGATTATTTGAAGTTGTTATAACTGAGGAGAATTATGAGCTAATAAGAAGTTGAATTCTTCGAAGAGCTGCAAGTTGATGAAGACTAGGTAATTATCCTAAACCCTAAACCAAAATCTTTCTTTTTTTGTTGTTTTTGTCAACTAACCAAGAGACCTTGTTTTTTTGTTTGATGTGGCATGTTTGGTGATTTTTGGACAGGTTTTTGAACTTCAACAAGTTGTTGGAGTTTTTGGCTTCTCGAGCTTCTATTTTGTGGGGTTAGGGTGGTTTGTTGTTTATGTGAGTGTTGTTATGTTTTTTGTAGGCAACTTGCGCTACATTTGGCAGAGTTCTATAAAGAATTAGGGATCAATTCCCCTGCAAGCTACTTTATGTTCTTTTTTCTTTTTTTTTGTTACAAAATTTCACATGTTCAATTTGATGTGTATAACTGCTATGCATATTTGTAGGTTACTATGACTTTGATAACCATCAAATGCATATCCGGCAACGAACCAAAAAAATTCATGAATGCATAATTGACAATATAAAGAAACTTTGATGGGATATCTGGATGCATATCCTTGTACTAGCAGGATTTTTTAATAAAATTCTTATTCATATCCATAAGATAGGTCTAAAGTCCTATAACCAGCCGACACTGGTTTATACAGAGGTAAAGGCTGTTTTTACTACCTGCCTACTGACAACCTACCAACTGAGCTAACCACCGTGGTTAGCTAGGGAACTGAAACCCAACAGAAAACTGTTTCCTGACCAGTTACCATCCATCCTTCATGGTGCGCTGGTGGCTGGTGGTTCACTGTGGCGATGCAAGCCTGAATAGCTGTGACGTGGCTGTAGTTAGGAAAACCATGCAGTAGAAATCTTCTGTTGTGCAGATTTGTGGCTATTCAGTGCCTAAATTTCCACTTAGCCTGCTTGTATTTAATGCATTCACATGCGCCCATTCTGAAAATTAAATTGATCAGTAAACTAAGTGGAAGCCTCATAAAGCCATAGCTGCTTTTTTCCTAGGGTCAGACTTAGAAGATGTGTTTTATTTTCCTGGAGAAATTTCATTAAATTTTTTTACCTTAATAAAAAAGGGTATATCCTGCTGCAAATTCCTTTTTTCGAAAAGAAAACTCCAAATTTCGAATATTAAAAAAAAATTTACATTCTATATGAAGTTCTCATGGGTAGTCAGAAATATAAAAGGATGCTTAAATTTTCTTACTTTCACATTTTGTTTTTGGCTAAATCCTCTTATTGATGATTGCCACTTCAGCTACATCACAAAATTGAGAGAAAAAGAAAAAGAGGCACACTAGAGAGGAGGGCACCTTACATCTATGTCTTTGTACCTAAGGAGTAGGTGTAAATGGCCGTGGGTGAACCCACTATGCTACCCTATGAAATGTGGTATGGTACTATTCAGAGATTTTATTTCTTGGCAAATATTTAATTTGAAAATACATTAAATTTTTTTATAGGGTTTAACACTTTGTTTTCAAGATAAATTTAAGAGAAACAAGTGTAATGCCCTATTCCAAACTCAACAAAATCCTACCCCTTCTCCCCTCTTATTTTAAAAAAATCTTTTGTTCCCATACGGTTCCCAATAGTTCATGATTAATTATGTGAAATCTCAAAATCTTGATGTGAACTTTATTTCAAACAATTTTTGTTTCCAACATAAATCCTTGTGCATAGGCACAATTTGCCACCCTCAAAAAGTGAAGATTGTGAGGAGTGATTACCCAATTACCAAACAAAACAGCGAATGCAAGGAGAAATATTTCAGCATAATAGGCTTTTGAATCCCATTGACAAATATAAAAATGACATCTCTGAATGAAAGTTTAAAAAATCCCAACAACAACTTTTAAGAATTGATACTTCAATCTTAAGATATCATGGAACAATTACCAGATGGGTGAGGTCTGCTAACAGGCCATCTTTTGAACTGTTCAAATGTTTGCTCACACATAAGTGTTTGATGATGGGTGGTTCTACCCTAATTAGGTTTGAAAGAGGGAACAGATGGCACGAACAAATATAATTTTTTCAATATATAGATTACAAAATTTCTATTTGAGATTCCACTAGGTAACCATAAAAGAATTATTTAAAAAAAGTTACTATCATATTTAATATATAGCCAAATTCCGTTAAATCTTGCTAACCATGAACACAACTTTGAATACATCACAAAATTGGAAAGAAACAAAAAAAAACCAAAAGGAAGTAAAAGAAAAAGAAAAAAGAAAAAAGAAAAGGAAAAAAAAGAGCTAGTGACACCTTGTAACTACTAGCACTATTCCCTTCACTCTACTCATTACTTTGCCAAAGGAGTCATGTGACCGTCCGATAATGGAGGCACTGGGGGACCAACGGCAAAATACTAAGGATCTATATTGATTCTTGGAGAAGGGGGGGGAGGGGGCGGGGGGGGGGTTGCAACAGCGCTCTCATTAAGAAGAGATCACACAACAGCTGTCGTTTGCTGCTATTGGTATTTTGCCAATAAAAACGGGCCCCGTTCCCTCTTCCTCTCCTCTGTCGCCAACTTCAAGTCTCGAGTGCCGAGGAGGACTCACCAGAGCTCTCGGGTGCAGCCACCCAGCTTCCATCAAATACTTACAGCTTGAGAGATCAAGAGATCAGTACCCAACGGCATCAAATAATAACGTACATTGTAATTTGTTATTGGTACTACTCATGGACATCGTGTAGAACGGAGTTGCACTAGCTAGAGCTGGAAGTTGATCAGCTGAGTAGAAGCAGCAGCTGCTTGTACATGTAGAGAGGTTCGAGAAAAGTAGGGGAGCTGAGATGACACTAGTCTGATGAGTGAGAGAGAGAGGAAATCGTAGCTTCCAATGAACTGTAATATAGTTAAGGGAGATTTTTTCTTCTTTTGTACTTGACAAGTCAGCTGGGAAGCTGCGATCCTAGCTTACAACAAAGTGCAGCGAGAAAGGGGACAGCTGAATTTGAGTTGTATAATCCTGCAGCTCTGGAATGTGGGAAGAAATTCATTCAATAGTGTGAATTATTCGTCAAGTGCTTCTGATTTCTAGTACAGATTCTGTTTTCCAGACTAGGGATTAGTATTGACGGAGTTGGGATTAATACTTATAACAACTGTGCGCTAGAAGATTTGTGAAAGCAGTGAGTTTTGCAGCTGCAGTATTATTGCAGGACTCCCTGTGGCCTCGGATCAGCTCGCGTTAGCTGTAGTACTGTGTACTCAATTGAGGAGTGAAGAGCGGCTGAGCTCATGGCAAGGTCGACGAAGATGGACTTAATATGGTGCAATGTCGTAATGGCAGTATTATTATTGCTTTTGATCTTCGGCAGCAACGGCTTAGCAGCCCAGCAGCAGCTACAGTATGGATACTACGATGCCACATGCCCTGATGCAGAAGAGATAGCCAGACAAGCTTTGCGCCTCTATTTCACAATTGATCCCACCTCTTCTGCCGCTATCCTTCGCGTGTCCTTTCACGACTGTCAAGTGCAGGTAGTCGCCACCTTCGACCCAGCTGCTATGTCGATTCCTGTGATCTGAAAATGAAATGTAATCCATTTTCTGCTGCACATCAACCAGCTGCCCTCGGGTCATGGATTCTCTCATATTTCAATCGTTCTTGTGCAGTCTCATGCACAATTGATCGATGCAGTTTTCCTAGTGGTCACTGTCGATCGTTGTCTTCATTCTAATTTCCGGAGGACTGACCACCCCATTCCTGGTTTCCTATACACTACAGGGATGCGACGCGTCCATACTGCTGGATTCCGATTCTGCAAAGGGGATCACAAGCGAGACGGCATCAAGCGCGAACTTCGGTATCAGGAGGTTGGACATCATAGACGGTGTGAAGTTGGTCCTGGAGGAAGCTTGCCCGAACACGGTGTCCTGTGCCGACATCATCGCCATTGCCGGCCGTGAAGCAGTGGCTTTCGCAGGTGGGCCTAGAATCATCATTCCTTTCGGAAGGAGGGACTCCACCTTCGCCAGTACCGCCGAAGCGGACGCCAGACTCCCGGGAGTCTCTATCGGCGTGGACCAATTCATCAGCCTCTTCGCCGCCTATGGCATGACCATTGCCGAGAGCGTTGCCATTATGGGTGAGTGTAATTGCTGATTCTCCTTCAGCTCCCATAATATATCTGGTTATCTTTCTGCATCTCTGCGGCATTGTTCTGCAATTCTACTTAGACTTGAGCTTCATACCCAATGTTGGATCGCTGCTGAACCATCGCCATGATTTTTCTCGAGTGATCTGTTGAGTTATAAGCACGTTTTCTCTGAGCTCCACTTTATGTGCATAAGGATATCTTTCCATTAGGATGCTGTGATCACAGCACACTGTCTAACTGTGATTATGCAGCCTAATGGAAAGAAACCCTTAGTTTTTAATCCAATTGAAGAATCCTTACAGAGGGAGACCGCTGACCAGTTGTCCATTTTCTGCAGGAGCTCATACGCTCGGAGTAGGACACTGTCAGAGCTTTGAGAATCGGCTAAAAGCAGCAGCGTCTGATCCAACACTGGGCTTGCTGTTTGGTGGACAGTTGCGAGCAACATGTCTCGCAGATGAGGAGGGTATAAGTGGTACAGATCTGCAGGCATTTTTTCCCAATGACCTTACCAACACATTGTTCGACAATATGTACTTCCAAGGTACAGTCAATGGGCGTGGCCTTTTTACCATTGATGCAGAGCTTCCCTTGGATTCCAGAACTGCAGACATTGAGCAAACTTTTGCCATTGATCAACAGGCCTTTTTCGATTCCTTGACTTCTGCATACGTGAAGATGACATCTGCAAATGTGTTAACAGGCGATCGAGGTCAAATTAGAACAAATTGTCACTTCGTCAATAGCTAGCCTACTATAACTGAACCAAGAACCAAAGCTTGTGTGAACGATGTTTATCTGATTCCATGAACATGTTCGAAGAAATTACACCGGACACTGAAAGATCATCTTGACTGTAAACTCAACACAAGGAGCCCTTCGATGATGTCCCTTGGGAAAACTGTCGTTAACCTCAAGAATAGACTAAAAATGCAAGTAACAGGGAATTGTGCAACACAGGGAATTTTACTACATTCCCAGTGAGCTGTGCACAGGGAAAGTTCACACTTTCAGGCATGGTTTGTGAAGTTCTAGGTGGAAAAAAACAGCATTGTGCATTGTGTCTATGGCAGTTCTCTTAATAGGGTGCAAAAACATGTTTTGTAAATATGTGGAAATTCAATTATTCAGTGAAATCTCCTTTCAAGAGAACATTTGTTTGGTGAAAATTCCTTTCAAACAGTATTGTTTCTTTATTGATTTTTACCTTTGTTTTAAATTTTGGAATGTGTCTGACCAGTGAGTGTCTGCACAAATAAAGTTCAATTTGATGATTTTACAGGTGGAGAATTTCCAATTCATTTGCATGAGTCAAGAATCAAGGTGGAGAGTTTCGAATATCTTTGAACAATTCAAACTCAATTTGATGATTTTGATACGGAATCTTCATAACTGATGAAATAGTGAACAAATGTACAACAAATTTCTGGTTTTTTTTTTTTCCAATTTTGTAATGCAGAGAAAGACCTGACCATCCAGAAGACAATTTAGCCAAATCTGGTTACAGAATAGACATGAAACTAAATATATACTAATATATATTCTTGGCCACCTACTATAAAAAGCATATAAAAATCTGTGGATTTTTTTTCGTTGAAATATGGCAAATGGATTATTGCTTAACACTGTTTTACTAAAAACTTATTCAAAAATCATGTGTGACTGTAGGAATTAATTTAGCCTCTAAGTGGCCATCATTTTTAGGAAGATTTAGCCAAATCTGGCTATAAATCGATATGAAACACAAACCTTTTTACATTTATGGCTACACATTGAAAACCAAAAATAGGAATCTGATGATTTCTTTTTTTAATTCTTCCTTCTGGCAATTGAAACCTTTTCGAGTTTTTAATTTTTCATTTCCATTTTTGACAGAATTTCACCACAAGAAAAAAAGGCTGATAGGAATTGACAATTATGATGGAAGTGATACTCCCACATAAACTTTCAAATTGAGGTGATGATCATTGTGTTTATATCTGTGGCAAAACTTCACAACTATTTTTTTCAGAATACGAAACAAAAACATGAAAAAATCCCTAATTTTTAGAAAATAGAATTCTTCTCTCTTTGAATAGAAAGGAGAAAACTAAAATAATTAAATTAACTAATTCCTAATTTAGACATAAGCAATTCCTGGGTTGTCATAATTCCAGTGATGTAGGAACTGGTTTATATGGGGTTCTTTGCAAAAAGTTCTGCATGTAGTTTTTGTTCCTGGACCATACCAAAGACAATTCAGAAATAACTATCTCATTTTAACTATTTCACAACAACTTTTTTCTATCCTTTTTCTTATTCACCAACATGGATATAAGAAAAGAAATTAACATATGTCTTTTCATGTCTATGAAATGTATATTAATTTAAATTAAATTTGACATTGACATAAATATATGAAAACATAAGAAAAAATAAAAATAGTTGATCATCACTGGTAGTGCGTAGCAACATGGAGGTGAAATTTAGACATAGGCAATTCTTGGGTCGCCACTTGTAGCAGCACATGGAGCTGAAATTTAGACATAGGCAATTTTTGGGTCGCCACTTGTAGCAGCACTTTGGAGAAATGCTACGGCGCACCTAGGATAGTCGCCATTGAATGCTAATTAATGCTGAGATCGTTGCCAGTGAATGTACTTGAGGAATTTGAAAATAAAAAACCCTGATGATTACTTGAGAGCTGCTGGACATCATCATGAATGACCTAATTATGAAATGAAGCGCGTTAGAAAGAAGATTTGGTACATACTTACACGAAGGTCTCATGATTTCCCCGTGGCAATGGGGCATGTCCCCCACGCGTTGGTACCTAGTTACCCACCTCTCTTTATTTGGGCAACATAGCTTCAACAAATACACCATAATTATTATAATAACTGAATAGGAGTGATGAACTTTCAACTGGCCAGCATGCACACAATTTACATTCCTTGTTGTGCAGTTGGTTACTGAGCTACATAAAGTGTGTAATTAATTATGTACCTGCTTTTCTTTTCTTACCGAATTCTTGTCTTGCTTTTGCATTTAGAAATGTAATATGCATACAACACTGGTTTGAAAAAAAACCATAATGCAAAAGAATTCAGGACATCTTTTTTCCAATTTTCCATAGGACATTGTGGAAGCCATATGAGGGGAAATGTCTGTGGAAGGTAAAGCCCTTGGCCAGCAGGCTTTACTGGAATAAGGGCTTCTGTTTGCCTTGCACAGGCCTGATTCCAGTAAAGCACATGGCTGTCGGCCTTACCGAGCATAAAGACCTGAACTGAATTTTTTTAGGAAAAATACGAAACTTGCAAAGGACATTCCATTTTTTGAAATGCTTCGCAAACAAAGGAGGAAAAAATTCATTGGGTAATGTGCCCTTGAATTCTACTGCAAGAATCGATGCATGTCTTTACTTCTGAATGGTGTTCAAATGTACCAAATATGAATGCAGTTCAACTGATTCGACACCACACATTACGAGATGGTATCCAGCACCAAATACAATACAAATTCTCCAAGAGTTATACTATTTCATGATGTCCAAAGTTTTCTATATAATTCTTCCCTTATACTTTGTACTCTGCTTTCTATTTATTTAAAATTCTGAGGATCCGCATCAGGTACTATTCATAGCTCCAATTCAACCTCCAGTTGGAGTATTCATGACACAAAATGCACAATAGCTCAAAATGGGTTGTCCAAACATTTAACAAGGTGCCCATTTCCAAACCTGTTGCAATTCAAATTTTGCCCATACCTACCTATTTTGAGCTAATCTCTGACAACAAGCAAGCAGGAGAATAAAATCCACCTACATGGGACTAGCTCATCCTGCACTACAGATGTAGGAGATTCCATCATTCCACCATTCAATCTTAGTGCCTAATTTCTTTTTGGCATGCTTTCTCTCAGCTGTATATTACTTGCTCCAGAAATCCATTCTACTGCCACAGCTTCTATGTAATAATCTAGAAGTGCCCCAATGTTCAAAGTTACAGACCAATGTTGGACTGGTATATAGGTTGCACTCAGATATCAACCTGGGTATCAATATGAGTATGAAAATACTTGACAAGTTGGGTATGGTTTGCTCTTCATATTGCCATGGTATGTGAAAATTAGATACCTTGACTCATACTAAATTCAACCGGTAAAAACATTTTAGGTACCTTGATCTATATTCATACACAACTATTTATGAGCATCAATGCCATGGTAGGAGTATCAACTTTTTAAAGGTGTAATGTGTGAGTTGTAAATTGTAAGCTATGTTATTCTTCAACATGGTGGGAAGTTGTTACATCATAGTTGAGGGCACCTCTTCAATGTGGGTGGCATGGTGCAAAAATCGAGCTTGAAAATATGACGTAATAGAAGAAGAGGTAAGTCCACTAGGTGCCTCAATGTGCATGGTTCCTTGTTCCATTAACTTAATAGGAATATCTAAGTTGGAAAAGCGAAAAACAAAATTGTTAACTACTACCACTCACAATATTTTTCATTCTTCATGTCTTGAGTTCAATATTTTCCCAAAATGCCAATTTGTTTGTGCATCATTATGATCATATGGTAGTTGGTGTCACTATTGTGGTGTTCACTCACTGCTCTAATGATGTTGGCAATGATGGTGTTGAGTTGTAAGTCATCAACTAGTTTCAAGATTTGTGTATGAGATTTTAGGTTTTAATTTTTAAAAATAGTGTTCACAAGTCAAGTTTGGGTACATGGTGAAATGGATCCTACAAAGGAATTAATCACAACTAATGAGTTTTGGGATGTTGAAGGGTTAAACACAAGACTTATATAAAATTCCACATTTCAAACTTCAAAGACTCAAGTGGAGGTCCTATCTATTGAAGAAGAAGCAATTTGCAGAGTGCAACTACAATACCTAAAAGTAAACAAAAAAATTTGGTTCACAAACCATTGCACTACTGTAGTGTGGGCTTTCTTTGTCCTAAAAAACCTTCTTGAAAAAGTTTTGTTGGGGGTACCGCAAACTATGAGGCATGCACTATTTGCCATGTCACTAAACAAGTTCAAAGTTCAAACAATGCCATTCATTAATGCAAGGGCTTTCTCACCTACAATCCAATGCATGGCATCACCTCCATGAAAAAACACATTGACAATGAACATGAAGCCATTGTTGCCAAGTATGTTTTGCATTGTAAAAGTGAAGACGAAGCTTCCGGTCTAGGTTATGAAAAGAGCAAGAAGCACAAACAAATATCGCTTTTTGCAATAACTAATTTTTTTATAATGTTTGACCTTACAAAGAAAAACATTTGGGTGAGATTTCATGATCTTTTCCATGTCTTTTCTCCGCATGGTGTTTAGTACATGGCACACATACCTATGCATTATCATATAAAAATCACTTTCATTAAAACAAAAATATGTGACTACATTTGATGGAGAAATCCTAAATGAATAGAGGAGCAAAACATTCAAAACAAACCCACACAAGAAAGATTCCTAATTACATGAAGATGGAAAAACAAATGAATGTTAAATGACTTGATGGACATATTTGATTTCTGCATCTTCTCTTTCTCATGGTTCTACCTGCACAAGATCCCTACCCTCATAAGCTAAACAAAAAATGCATGTGAGGTAGTTACTACTTTCATTACTATAAAGGTATACATTTAAACACCAAGGAGGTTGATACTTCTACCCAATTCTTATAGTAATCTTGTTTATAAATGTGAGATCTGTAGGGCCCTCCACAAAAAAATTAGAACAAGTAGAGGTTTGACATGTAAAACACTTGTTTATTTACTTGGTTGCCATTGCTAATGACTTTCCCCAAGTGTGCAATCAACATGTAGTTGGGTGCAACACCATTTCCATAATTTGTTAGTGGATTCAGAGAAAACTCGATTTCTTGAGGAAATATTCATTCTCTAGACAAAAGAAATCCCAAGAAAGGAATGACAGATAGACATCAAGCTTTTTCTCCAACATTTGACACTATGACAAGCCCAATGTTGTCAAACAGTTCTTTATGGGCATGAAGAAGAAAGGCATATTCTACAACATCTTAAGAGTAGCAAATTGATCAAGTGCATCCACAAAATACCACTTTGAGATTTTGTTCCCATTTGCCGTCATGCCATCATGATCATTCATATGGACTATTGGCATCAAATTTGATGTGTGAATTGTTAGTGAAAGAAACAAATATTAAGTGAATGATTAATCATGTTTTGAGGCTACACCTATAAGAAGGCATCGTAATGCTGCAAAAGGTTTGAATTTTATATCCTTGTGATAATGATTAGGAATAGAGCTAGAAGAGTCTAAATACCAGCCTTGTTGAAAGTAGTTGCCATGCAGATATAGTTGCTACAAGTTGCACCCCAAAAAAAAAACAACACAAACTTTCACTTTCACGAATTCATGTTCATGTTTAGTATGATTGCAAATTTCAAAATCCATATTTCCACCCATTATGAATATCTTTGAGCATCCCTAGTGGTGCTCAATATGTGACCATACAAAAGTACTTTCACATCCAAGTTTTTTTTTTTCCTCCAACCTTGTCTATAAAACTAAAATTGGAATTACAAATAAATGGGAGACTGCTAATAACAACCCACCTAGACCAATCAAACTATCTAGCTAATCAATAGCAAGTGTTAGGCTTTATTATGGTTTTTACTAGCCTTTGCACTTTGTGCAAAAATGTTGGGCCAAAACCATATTGCTAAGCCACACCATGCATGTTTTGACTTTTCTTCATTCAGTTTTCTTTTGTAGGGCTACATATTGAACATTGGTGTTCTTAAAATGAACCTGATTTTTCCACATATGGGTAGCCCAAAAAAATTTATGTAGAGCTAGAACTTTGCATTGGAACTTTATTTGAATGATAAAAACCCCAACAAGGAGGAGTATTTGGAAGGTACAAGTTTTATTGGGTTAAAGTTTAATTAGGCGAGAAATAAAATTGTTAGATTATTTTAAATGCACAAAAACCATACCCACATTTTGAAGGGAATGAAATGCAACCTCTGTAATTGAAAGATAACTTCACAATTTCATTCTAATTATTTAACAAGTTGTTTTTAAGTTCAAAAAACGCAGTGAATCAAATCCTCCAATAAAAGGTTGACCGATGGTTGTTGTTTTTATGCAGGTGGAGACGAGTTGCCTTACCCCACCCTCCCACATCAAATATGAAGACAAAAAGACAAATGGTAGCATTCAAATGAAAGATGTTCATCAAATTTGAAACAAGAATTACATATGCAGCAAATGTTTACCATCATTTAATAAATAACAATAAGAAGTTAACATGGTGGTAGCTAATAAGTACTTCAATACACTATAATTTCTTTCCACGATAAGACAACTCCTTAATTTTTGGAAGACATCATTAAAAGCTTCTACCTGCATAAAAAAATTCAACATTGAATTAACCAAGCTTAATGTTACAAGGGCAAAAAATTCAAAACATTGAACTCACACTAACATCAAAACATAATTGGTAATAAGTGTCAAAAGATTCCCAAAAAAATAAATACGAATAGTATCTTTGAAACTTTTCCACTTTAGTATATGGAGGGGGGAAAGGGGGGG
>Ga0209208_10005604_pt1 | contig 17480 bp, 9 predicted proteins | sample S1TSphfallax_3_FD_187694 | JGI IMG/M metagenome (GOLD analysis project Ga0209208, IMG submission 187694) | Host-associated microbial communities from peat moss isolated from Minnesota, USA - S1T2_Fd - Sphagnum fallax MG (SPAdes) (version 2) | ecosystem: Host-associated > Plants > Peat moss >... | reverse complement strand
TGTTAGGCTTAGAATCACAATTAAGGTACCCCAAAAAAAATGTCACATTACAAAGGACTTCAATTCACAAAATTGAACCATGGACTATGTTGTTCCTTCATATTATATTTTAAGTTTGGAATGACTAATGAATTTTATAAGTTGTAATAAACATAAGGATGGTTCAATTTTTTAATTTGGTGCACAAAGTAATGCCTTTAAGATGATTGAAAAAAAACATTTAGTCTTGGTCATGATAATTAAGTAATATGGTAAAATAATCAACTATGGACTAATAAAATTATGCCAATTGCACCAAATTTGAATGATAAACAAAAAAAATTGTTGTTAAATATCAAATGCCATGAAAATTGGGTGAAAGCACATAAGGGTGTACCAGAAATGGCCATCGCAAAATCCATTTTTGTGAGTTTTATTAATTTATTTTTAAACACAAAAAATGGATAAAAACACAAAAACCTCGAAATGGTGTTCATGTTGACATCTTTTTCCATGTCCAAGTTAATGATGCCCTACTTTCGACCTTTTGAACACTTTACTTAGTATTGGTAACATGAAAAAAATCCTTTTGGATATGTGATGGACATTGAAAAAAATTAATTTTTATTACACACAATAAAGAATTATAAAGTCCATCACATACCACATATTTTCCAAACTTTTTACTCCTAAATGTCATAACCTTTGAAACTATAACATGTCCCAAAATTGTGAAAAAAATTCAATTTCGTTGTAAGTATTAAGTCCATAATATATATATATTTAATGGATTCTGACCCCAAAATTGCCTAGATTGCAAAGTTCATATTTCATTGAAAATTGATGTTTTTGGTGTAATTATTTGAAAGTAAGAAAAACAAAGAAAATAATTTCACTTATTTGAATTCAATTTTTTGGAATTCTCAACTTGATCATGGGTTTTATGTAATAATATGTGTCCAACCTAAAACATTGTGCCTTTGTGACATCTAAAAAAGCTCATTGTAATGTGCTTTTACCCAATTATACCATATACATTTTCCAAAAAAATTATAATTCAAAAAAATGAAATTCAAAACATTTTCAAACTACAATCATAAGGACAAGAAAATGAACATTATTTCATATGTTGCCAAACACATAAAACATTTAGATGTAAATTAATGTTAATTGCAAAAAAAAACTTAAACATTTCAAATACACATAATTTAAAATGCATGTGTCACGGGCTTTTTTAAAAAAATTCATTGTTAAGACTAAATAATAAGTTTTAACAAGAGACCCTATTGTGATTATGGTCAAGTAAAAATTCCTGCAACATTCCTTTAATTCAACTTTGTGTGAAACAAACTCACCATTTTCTAACTGTAATTCTAAAATGGGTGACCAAGGAGCTTGGTATTTTATGGTGTCAAAAACTTATTTTGTGCCAACATTACCCTTTTTGATCCACTTCAACTTAACACTTCATCTAGATTCTCCCAACCTCTTTCCTTGAACCTTTTTGATTCCTCAATAACCATTTTTAACAAGTCTCTAAAGCCTCATTTTGTGGTTCATTTTGTAGCTATCCACCTGTCACCATAAAAGAGAGGGGAGAGAGTGAGAGAGAGAGCGATGCACCAACACAGAGGCAACCGGACATGGCGAGCGCCTAGACCCAGATCATATCCGAGCTCCCCGATCCTCTGACCTGCACCATAATCCCCACCCTAACAATCTACAGAACTCATCAGCATACAACGCCTGACTCTTCAACAAGAATGGTCAGCTCAAAATCAAGATCAACACATCGGAACATAGGGAGCAGATCTTTGTACTCCGAATCAGATTAACAAAACAAGGACTGTCTCATGTCCGATCTACAATGCACACCATCCTGATTGCAACAGGAGCTTCCGGTGATGCGTGCGAGGTCAGATCCCTCAGTGTTTGTTCAGTCCGATGAGCCTCTAAACCACATTCCTTACCCACTGCTCTCACTCTCGGCATCTCGGGACCCAGCACCCAGAAACCCAACAGCAACCCTCCGAGATTTCGGACGCGGCCCAACAGCAAACCAAACTCACAACGAATCCTCTCACACAGACAACCCCATCACGCCCACACAACATATCTGCAGGCACAGACCCCTCCTGCCTCTCATTCTGCATAAAAGCAACGCTCTATTGACCACGACTCGGATGCAAACGAATCCCCACAGAAGCACGTTCAGCTATCAGATCTCTCCTACCTCTCATACATCTAAGGCTCGGACCCCTTAGAGTTTTCATCAGCCCTCAACCTCACCTTGTTTGCAAATTGCATCAGGAGATTACATAGCCACTCAACAAGATGCTGGCGCAACGGAAGGAAATCAGCAACTAGGTAAGCAGCTCTGGCACACCAGAGAGAACAACACCAAAACTAACATTGCAGAATGCCCGGCCCAGATCAACAAAAACTTCCTCATTAGGAGCGCCACCGCCTCAACATTCCGGCCGTTACGTGCTTGGCTTCCCGCTCAAGCTTTCCCATGCACCGTTACAGGTTGCATGTTCCCAAAATCATAAACTTGCAACCCCCATCATGTCCCCATTCCGGCGGGTTTAATTCCTTAAACCCTTAAAGCAAAAAATCAAATTCACAAACCCAGGAGCCGTCACCAAGTCCCCGTTCAACCACCCCGTTACTGGTCACACACCAACCTCCTTTTTACTTCAATATCTTTAGATTTATAATCCTTTGTTTTTTTTAACACTTTTCATAACTTGGAAAAAAAAGGAATAAACTCCTTTAGCACCCTCCGCACTTTTGACATGCCATCTATGGTCTCAAGCTCATTTTGAAATAGCCTTTTACAACCTTTTGCCATTCTCCAAGATTATAGGAAAATAGAACCAGACAATGATCCAAGGTGCAACAATCACCCATAATTAACTATTGTTCAATGAAGGCCTTATGTTGCCCCTCACTATTTTTGGGAATATAAAACCTATATCACCTTGCCAATACCCTTATTCCATTTAATTTTACGTTGTCCCAAAAGTAGTGCAACCTTCTCTTCGGGTCAAAATTGTTTTCAATGTTCAATATTAGGGTAAGATTTCAATTGCTCCTAAGTGAGCCCTATTACCTATGAGATGAACCTACCACAAAAGCTAGACTTGTTTTTCCTACTTTCCACCATGTTCAATCACCTACATGCCAATATTTATCTACAATTTTGGGGGAATTCACACACCATTGCAATGAACACAAATAACAACATTTTTTGGGATTGTTAAGTGCATAAACATTAGTTACCCAACATCTCCACCTGGTAACCAAGTGCATTCACAATTGGGGTACTACAACATGAACCATGACACTCATTTGTCATGTGTCTTGAATTTCCTAAAACAAGGACTAAACAAAATGAATGTTTTGAGATGCTAAATGATGAAAAGGGGATATGTATGTTAGGCTTTCAACCAACAAATGTTATAATGAAGATTCAAATAAGTTGAACAAATTTTGAATGTCATGTCCAAGTATAAAGCAAAAAAGAATGCAAGATTACTTAGACATTTTAGAATGACATACTTTCATTTAAAGTGCCAAAACCCTATTAGAAACATCAAATAATGTCATTTTTTTGGCACCCATGTCCCTTATACTTCTTTTTAACCTTTGGGATGTAAAATTGTAATTAAAAATATTAATTTAATTGTCTTTATCAATGCATCTTTTTTATGAAAAAATTGGAGATTCTAACATCACTTCCACAAAATTTGATAATTTGTCATACTAAAAATTTGTACCATCATATAGAACATACTTTATTTTATTTGTGGTTAAAATATGGGAAAATTTGAATAAATATTGTTAATCCTATTGAATCATTTTTCAATAAAACTACACAATGGGACATAATTCCTAAGCCATCTTTCAAGACAATTAAGGACATGTTTTAATCTTCAAAATCACAAAAAATCACCACCATTTTAATCAAAAAGTATGTGAATATTGAATGAAAAAAAAACCTACCAAAAAAAATATTTCATAAATGTAATGGTCATTCAAAGTAATGTTTTGAAAGTGATCTTGGGGTGAAACATTCCTTTTGTGTACCTTAATTGTGAATGTACCCAACCTTCTTACCCTAATATGATGAATTTAATTCCCCATTAGGTTTTCAAATCTTATAAGAAAGGAATTTACACTATTAGAAATTGAGGTGTAAACTCCACCTTTTACTTACATCGTCATCTTAATTGGAATAACCAAAGGCAACCTCTAAGATAAATGCATAATTGAGTGTTTCACTATATGCGATGAAATAATGTTTTTTTCATGGGTACCTTTTATTCAAATGCATACGGTGATTAATATATCCTCAAATTTAATAATTGGGATTTAGATCCAGATTAACATCTTCATTATGAAGTGAAATGTGTGGTTATTTATTGATAGAAAACTCATTTGTTAGTAGTGATGAAATCGAAAAATATGGACTAGTCATCTAACTAGACCAATATCACAAAATGGAAAACTTTATATTGATTCACATTTCAAGTTTGTTATTGGGACACAATATATGATGTAATACAAGATGGTAAATTCATATGAAGAATCTTTTATTTGAAAACCTTAATTGCTTAATAGTTATGAATTTTTAAATGGTTAAAATTTGATCATATTTTCATAAGTCCATATGAGTTACAATTTTTGTTTGTTTTTCAATTTCCTTGTTTCAAAAACATTTTTTTGAAAATTTTAGATGGGGCATTATTCCTAAGAACTTTGTGGGTTTTCCTTTTAGAACTTCCAAATTAAAAAATGACATTAGTTACATTTAATACAAGTTCTCACATAGATTTGGAAAGGTTTGTAGGTGATTGCACATGTATTATTCAAAAATTAAAATAATAACCTTTTTAAAAGTAAAAATCATGTCCATTTGAATCATTTTAAAGAATCCTGTATGGACTTATAGGGAGTGTAATTTATGTCAATATTGAGACACTCAATCTTGCATTCACCCTCTATATACCAACCCTTTGAATTGCACCATAGTTGGTCACATATTTGTTTCACCCCTTGCCCCTATAGTTTATGTTTTTGGCGCAATAAGATATGGATGTTAGAAAGGTAGTTTTTGTAGTACATCCACAGTTTTTGGATAACTTTTGGTCATTCAACCCTTTGACATTTTGTGAAATTATTTGCTATTGCATGATTAACAAGTGAGTATTGAACCTTGTTCATTCCTTCATTCCTACACCTCTTAACCTTTTGCAATTTTCTTCTTACTTGATATGGAACAATTTTAGACTATAATGATTTCCAAGCAAACAACTTGGCTAAGTGGAGTGAACTTTCAAACTTGGTAACTTTGCTTGGGTCACTCATAACACCCTTGTGAAACATTACAAAACTAGGGACAATTCCAAAGCCTTCCTTGGACCCACCCACTCCATCTATCCCTTAATTTATATGTCCTTCAAGGGCACCTTTTGGACCTCAACTTGGATCCCATTCCTCAACAACCCATCCATTCTTGATGTCTCATTTACCATAGACAATTAATGCAAGGGTTGACATCATTTAAAGGTATCACAATTTGAAAACTAAAGTCTTGCATCCCCAAATTTCTAGTTCAACTTGTAATAGCCAAACACCTCCTCTTGAATCTTTGATGTCTCATGCAAGATTTCTTCAACCGATTGAGTTTTTCCTTCAACTTGGGTTTATGGAACCCTTATCATACCATACTACTTTTGTGGAATTGGGTTCTTAGCCTATGCTCCTAAAAACTTTTTCTTTTCAATACCAAGTTGAATTTAACAAATGATTGAGTCAACATAAGGTTTGCCACCAACAACAACCTTGGGGTTAGCCTCCCTCTAAAACTCCCCTCCTTTCCTACTACCCTTAGCCTAATTAAATGTATGGTATTTTTTATTTCTTTAATAGTTGCCCCATGGCATTCAAAACCCCTTTCCCATAGCCATTATCCTTCAACCCTTCCCTTTAGCTACTACAAGCAAAGGATGATCCTTAAAATGACAAGAGTTTAAACAAAATCTACACTTGATTGAAAAGTAGTCATATTTTATTAGGACCAATGCAACCCTTGTTTCATACCATTAAGATTTGAAATTATAAATGGTTCCTTGGTTTTTCAAATTTCAAGACCCATAACATGCCACTTAAATGGTTTTAAAACTAACAAACCACTTTTGTGGTCTTTTACTATAACCGATTATTTGTTAAAGAACCATGTTCATACACTAATAGAAATTGGCCAAAATGTAACCATTCTATTTGCAATTACATGCAACTATTAGTTATTTGCAACTACATTTGGACATTTTTGCAACTATTTCTTGTGTTGGTCATATTTGTGACTACACTGCAATTAGTTTGTGACTATTTTGGTGTTCATCCTTCTATGTAAACAAGATTTAGATTGGTTTTCATCCAAACAAAATAATTTATGTCTCATTAGTTGTAAATGTGACCAATTTAGTTGCAACCTTGTGAATATATTAAGGTGTGTTTTGTGAATTCTAACGAATATAATTGGGTGTATTAATATTTATAAATGTATATTTTGAATGTATATGAACAACCATATTACATGTGTATTCAAATATTATTATTAACATAAATAACCTCAATATAATGGTTACACTAATTAATGTATATTTTGATTATATTAAAATTTTATGTAAAATATTTACTAAATATATTGTGCCCATATTACAAGTTTATCCAAACCATCTTATTATATTTCTTAAAATTATTACAAATGAAATTTATTAATATTAATATTATATTTATATATTAATTACATGTAATAAAAAACTAAATTTCAATATTATTTTTCATTATTTTTTTAAAATAATAACATTTTATTACATAATAGATCTAACAAATGACATAATAATATATAATAAAAATAGTTAACCTAGGCTAGCTACAAATTACATTATTATTATTATTATTATAAGTAATCAATTATGAAGTATTACTATTTTTTAATAATTACCAAAAAATATTAATTTATAGTTTTAAGTTTTTATATTTCAAATTTATAATTAATATTTAGTAATTATTAATTATTCAATTATCATAATCAATTACTGATATATAATTTTTATTCTCAGTTTATTATTTTCCAATAATTATTGTAGTAGCTAGAATGGAAATCTAATAAATTAATATGCAAATGTAGAAATTATTTTCAAAGGAAACGCATTCTTGTTAAAAATATAAAGTATTTATTGTAATAATTCGTAAATAGCTAAAATGAGTGAAGTAATAATATGAGTAATTAAAATAAAATAATAAACATTGGCTACCAACTAGCTACAATAATAATTGAATTAATGTTATTTCTACTATTAAATATTTACATTTATATTTATTATGAATCATAAAAATGAAAATAATAATGGAAATAATTGTAATAAAACAATTAGCCTAGGCTAGGTTTTAATTATATTATTAGATTAAGAAAAAACTACCATTCAGTTTTTATAATCATTAATTATTAATTACTGAATATTTCAGCTATTATATTAATTTATTTGTCTATATTTTATTAATTAAATAATTATTAAATTTATTAGTTAATTAGCTAGCTAGTTAGTTGTCACTTACCTATTTAATTATATTCAAGATGAGAATGAAAGCCAAAACATTTGGGATAAACTTTTTAGTTGCAAATCATTTGCTACTAAAAATGTTAGTAGCAAATGACTTGCAACTAAAAAGTTTATCCCATATGTTTTGACTTTCATTCTCATGTTAAAAATTATATAAACAAGGTGTTTTGTCTTCATATTTTCATATTTAAAAACATGGACATATGGGATGAGCCAATGAAAACAACTTAACCTAGAATAAAATATAAATATATTCATGTATTTACACCTAACTACATACTTCCCTAACTTACCTACCTACTTCTTTTCCTACCTACCTACCTACTTAAGTAGGTATTTTGCTTAGGTAGGTAAATAGGTGTTATCTAGATAAGTGTTTAGCCTTGATGGGTATGTAGGTATATAGGTAGGTAGGTACCTAGTTCAATCTACATACCTAAATATTGATTTAAATTGAATTTGGACAAATTCAATTAATATTCCATGTGGCAAATTTCTATTGCACCATGTGTCACAATCTAAACCATCTAAACATAAAAATTAAACATCTTGGATTATTTATCGATAATTATTGGCAGCTATATATTGACTAATATTAATTATTATAAATTACTATTCAATATTAGCCAAAAATCTAGATAAAATTGATAATTCAATAATAAGAATTAATCCACTAACAAGTTGATGGATAAATTAATTATTGGTTATTAATTGAAATTTATTTGGTGACTAATTAATTTTATAAAATATGAATCATAAATTATTGAATATTAATTATCAATTATTGATTATTAACTAGCTCACGTATTAAGTTTAAATACCTATGTGTGCTTAAAAATAACATGTGAATAGCCTGTTAAGCTGTATAAGTAACTACTAAGTGTAATATGCCTAATGTAAAACCTACTAGCTATGAATTTAGGTTTGGTATGTACCCTATGCAAAATAAACATGTAGGTTAAATAAACAAATTAGCATGGTTGATTTTATTAAATGTTGAATTAGAATGGCGAATTTGACTAATTCTAAATCACAATGGTCATTAAGTATGGTCAATTTGACTAAGCTTTGGTCATCTTGATGGGCCTTTAGCCTTTTTTACTAAATGTTTCGTTTGTCACATGGTCAAAAAAGTGACTTTACTCAAATGTTTCAATCAAAAGTAAATCGTGTCTTTCATGCCCCAAGCTTTTAGTCAAAACAACCATCTCCTTTGGTCAATGTGGACATTTCAATCCATTTGGACCTTCTAAAAATTCACGTTTCGTTGAATTTTAGCTTCAAAGCCTAACCTATTAACACCTAATAGTTGAAGTGCATATGCAACTACAACAAGTTGCAACTACATGGACACGTAAGACTAACACACTACTAGTTGTAAAATTAGTTGGTTTAGACATTAGTTGCATAGTAGTCGCAAAAATATGGTTAGAATGGACAACATTTCTTCTAGTGAATATTAAGATTTTTCAATTTCATTTTGGAACTAAAAATAATTGCAAATGACATTTATGATTTATATTCCATTAGTTGCATAAATGTAATAACATGTAACATGTGGTCACAAATGTTGACTCAACATGATCTCAATGTATAATTCACAAGGATGAAACATATGATCAACAAATACATTATCATATATGTCACATGAATGATCTAATAATGCATGCATTTACTAAACTCCAACATTCAAATTTGAATTAACTTGTACAAAACTAAAGTTAGAGACACCAATACATTCTACCAAAGTTATAATTTGATAGTATTGAAACACAAAAATGAAACAAACAAAGAAGACTATCACGAAGTAAATTAAATTTCAAATAATTACATATAAGAATCTAGGTGCAATCACAATACAACAACCCACAAAATGTGAAAGTTTTTCACATTTGAAAGTGGAACATCAATTCAATGTTAAAATTGTTTAATATATTTGTAGAAAAATGTTTTAAATATATTATGATTCAAGCAAATTGGTTTAGTTTGAGATAAATTTGATGAACATAGAATACCCAAAAACATTTTTAAAGCAATGTAACCAATGCTTTCACTACTTAAAAAACCTTTTAGAATACTTGACATGATTTGAAAATGACATACTTCTGAAAAATAAATTATATATACTTCTACATGATATTAAGCAAAACTCTAATTATTGGGTCAATATAGTTTTTATGTTGACTTGTAAGAAACGATTTTCAAAATTTTCTCTTTGACAATTTAATCCAATTTTTCCACATCATCTTTACTAGCTCATTATTAATTTTGAAGTAGAACATTAAGGAGGTGGGTCGTTATTTTGGGACTACACACATATATTAATACATGAACAAATATGTATTGTCCTATTAGGGTAAAATTTGTATGGTTTTAAGACTTGAGCTTGTTTTTTAGTTGGACCTCAATATCTTGTCCTCTTCTACATAACATCCATAATTGTTTTTATTTGCAAACTCTTCTTCATTATGAGAAATTCCATTTACAAAAAACTTATTGTCATGTAATTATACATGTCCTTTTTAACTGATATGTGCATATTTTCCATTACAATGCATTTATAAATAGAATGTCATGTTTAAAATTCACAAAGTTCCATTATAGTCACATAGTAATTACATGTAGTGCCTCTTTGCAATTAGGATATACATAATATATACGATTTTGGTCAATGTATTTTGGTTTTTTTTGCAAGTTGCACAAAAGTTGTTCGGGGAAATTATGGTGCAATAGGCATGTATGGCCCTAAACCATATGGTCATGCCATGGTTGTGTTTTGCCATTGTGGAAAATCCAAATTAACACACCCATTGCCATTTCATCCATGGGCCATTACAAGCAACTCTTCTATAATTGCTTGTAACTATATAGTAATCTATGGGCCAATTGACTAATATGTAAATGAATTTCAACTTGGAATTCAAAATTTGAAAATCTAAAATTTGGGTGGGATCTTTTCTAGATTTATCCAAAATTTGTTACTTCAAGTGCTCCATCATATATATAGTTCAAAATTTTTTTATTGAAAATAAAAATTATTTTGATACCTTTCAAGAAACATGAAAAGCCATAATAATAATATGTGCCCTTTCATGTCCATGTTACATAGTAAAATAAAAATTGAAATTGACACAAATAATGATGAACTATTGCAAATGTATGGGAACATACGAAGGAAATAAAAAAAGAGGAAGGGGGAGGAGATATTATTGAATTGATAAACCTCCATCTCCTTTACCATTATTCTTACCTCTTAATTCTCATATTTTCAAAGTTAAGCTTAAATTAAAATTTAAAAATCTATTTAACTATTAGAGCATGTTCCATAAATCTTATTTTTTTCCCCTGGCCATAGGGTTTGAATGCAAATGTGACATATGATAATAAGTTAGTAGATGTCCACCTTTGCATCAATTACCTTCATGTGCCTATGTTTGCTTTCAAAAAACTCAAGATGAACTAGAAAGGGGAAGGTTTTTCTTTCTAAATAATTTGTGCACTTATTGGTCTTTTAATGATGAAACTATCATATGTGTTACGTGATTAATTTTTGTTTTTTGTTTTTGTGGGTTTCAATTACAATTAGAGATGAGATGTTCTTGGAAATCTTATTAGTTAGAAAACGTGTAAACTTGAAGGTTAATGAATATTATTTTCTTTATTTAAATATATTAAAATGATGTACAAAAATCATTTTATTTAAAAATTGACTTGTAAAGTGTTATTTATAATGATTCAAGGCATTTGGGAGGGGTGAAGAAATTGGTGATGACAAATATGTTGTGATATTGGTTTGTGCATTTGAAAAAATGTGGATTTTGGGGTGAAAGGTGGACTTAAAATAAAATTAATTTGTTTAAACACACATGTTATTTTGTGCATTTATGATAACTTTGATTGTTCTTTGTGTCATAGTGCTTAGTTGATAATGATTGAGTCCATCAAAATTAAAGTTGTACATGCAAGGTAAGGTTAAATAAAATGGTGGTTGTGTTTGAAAAATATAGTCTTAGAATAAAATGCATGTGATGTTATACCATTTTGCTAGGTTGCCAATCAATATCTCACTAAATGTGTAATTGCTTATTGTGTAATGAACTTGACTAAAACATGAAAAGAAAAATGTCAACACAACTTGATGAAACTTTGCCATAAATGGTGAAGTTTAACATCAACATTCCAACTATGTTATGCATGTTTTGTTTTGAAAAACATCATTGTGTGGAAGTGTAGGTTATAGTTTAGTTTGTATCAAGTCATTATGTTGTATTTTAATGATAAATTAGTTATAACAATTTATGTATGTTACTTGCTAAAACAAATTTAATGGCTTTACAATTGTGGAATAGTTTTTATGTAGGTTGAAAGTGTGGACATCCATATATATCTTTTGAATTACAAGGTATCTTTATATCACATATTGACCTCATTTCAAATGACATTCAATATGAAAATACAACAATTTCAAAAGCAAACAAGATGTAATGAAAACATTATGGCTTGTTGTAATTCAACTAAATAAAAGTAAATATATCACAAAATGGACATAAAATTTAAATGTTTTAGACGATAATATTTGGTTGTTGCGATTCATCATTTTTGTGATGACTTGTTTATGGGACATGGAATTGTTTTGCCATAAAATAACTTGGGCATTATAAACTTATAATCAAATTTTGTTTCAATAAGAAGAAGCATTTAAAAAAAAATCCTCTAATGTATTTTCCAACCTTGAATGTCAAGAATTGAGCTCATTTATGATGGGGGTTCCAAAATGAACTGTTTGATTTAAAAAGGATTGCAATGGACAATTTTATAGTTTCATAGTGTTTAGTATATTACAACTATGACCCAAGGGGGACACTCGTAAAAAAAAGTAGAAAATACATGAATAAAAATATAGAGTGCAATTTATTGGTTCTTGGGTTTAAAAAAAAAGTTAATTAGTTAGAAAAAGGTTACATTTTATTCAAATAATCAATTTAATTATAATATAAAGTATGTAAGAATTTAAAATAATGGATTTTAATTAATATAGTGTGGCTTTAATATGTATATATATAAAAAAAGGTAATAATAGGGCATTAAAAAGTAGGTTGGACAATTATTTAATACCCTAGACCCCCTAAAAATGGTTGTTTGATGCACATATACCCAAACTTTAACTAAGTGTCCCCCCCTAGGAACTATGATAATTGTTGCATTCTTACAATTATAGTATTGAAAAAACAACCTTTCAAAAAACTCCAATAAATGGATTATATATTGGACGTTATATTATAACATCCAATTGTTGGGCGGGGGGTGGGGTGGCGGGTTTCAAAGTGTGTTTTTTCTTTTTTTTATGTGGTGAACCTCTTTAATTGGCCCTAAACCCAAAAAAAAATTATCAACCATCCCAAAATAGAAAATAATGTAACCTTTCTTTTGATCTAGCCTATATAATTTATAAAGGTAGAATTTTGGGCAAAAGATATACAATAAAGTGTGGTGCTAATGAAAACAAAAAGTGGGAACACATGGGAACTTGGTGAACAAATTGGAAACATCATTGAAAAGCTTTTAAGAACGAGATGGGAACATGGTGGGAACACTAAAATATATAAAAACTCAAAACCCAATCTTGTCAACCCAAATGTTGAAGTGATAAATAGTATTATTTCAACATGGCTCGCTAATATAGGGTACAAAAAGGCAAGGGTCTCTATCATTAAGACCTTCATTTAAGGGCAATTAGAATTTGGTGTTTTATTTCATGGGGACTTCATCTAGAAATTTGGAATATAGACCATTGTTTGCCAAGGATTTTTGTGTTAAACCAACCCATTGTCCATGAACTATAGGTTAATAACCAAACCAAAATGACCTTAACAAAGGGCCTAAGATGAATCAACATGTTTCCTTGTTAATTGCAATTGTGTTTTCAATTAAAAAAACTATGGAATTGGGTGAAGTAAAATGAGAGGGAGAAAGAGGAGCCTCATTATTTTATCAAACAAAGCTTTGGTTTTGGTTCCATTGTTATTAGAAAATCAATTTCCATTAATGAATGATTTTGAATCTTTTTGGTTGTTGTTAAGTTCAATCCCACTTGTAAATGGGCCCAAATTGTGGTTATACTTCTTCTTTGAAACTTCATGGTGCAATTGAATTGTTGATCTTTAATAAAATGTATACATTTTTCTTCTTTTTAATGAACAAAGATTTTAATGTTGTCACATTGAAATTATTTATTTAAGGAAAATAGATAGGTAAATGTACATATATTTTGTTCAAGCATGATGAATTTTTCCTCTATTTGAAAAGAAAGTTGTGGAAAGTTTAGTAGTTCAATAATATGTCTATGGTAGACAAAAATGCTTTACCAATCCCTTTGGAACCCAAGTAGATGAAATGGGGCAATATGGACTTGTAATTTTCATTTTGTAATAATGAAAATGGAGTCTCTCTAGGGGGAGATGGAGGCAATGACAATGAAAGTCTTTGTGTAGCTATGTGAACTTGTTTTCTTAGAGATCACTTTCTAAACTAATCAATTTGTTTTGTTGCTCTTTTTTTGGACCTTTCCAACTTAGTGTTCCATAAGTAGGTGGGCCTTTTGATCATGTATTGTAGGATACATGATCCTACTAGTAGGAGCACCACAACAATTTGGGTTTTATTGTGCTATTATGTTGTGTTGATTATCAAGTTTTGTTTTCCTTTGAGGTTCATCATTTCATGTGGTTTATCTTTCGCTTTGAGTAACTTAATGTAATTTTTTCATTATGTCTAAAGGTTTAGCCTAATGCCCAAGGTTAACATATGTTATGAAGTTGTTTTGGGAGTTTAAAAGTTAAGTTCCTTGTGTGTTCTTTTGTATTTTACTGTTTCTAGCTAAATAGTACAAATGGTGATGCAACCATTATACAAAGAAACTTTCCAATTTGCACTAGGTATGCCACCTCCCCCACTAGCATTAGTAACAACTCCAATAAGTTACCAAAAAGATGATGGCATAATACAATAGGTTCAAAACTTGTTAAAGATCTTTAATGCAAAACCAACTAAACCTAATAAAATCCACGCATTTAAACCCCAACCATAATATTTTTTGCCTAAAGGATGTTAGAAGAACCACAAAAATATGATCCTTAAGGATCAAATTTCAATTCTAATGGTTATCCTAGACATGGTAGTGGTCAAGAATGAGATCACATAAAACATATAATAATTGTTGTCAATATCCTAGGTAACAACACAACTGCATGAATTGTGTAGAACATCATCAGAAATCTCACTAGAAATTACACGGGTATGCTTTGAGGGAAATTGAACACATTTTTGGGATCCCATTTGAGTTTAATCCTGGTAAGAGTGTTGAGGTTAGAGCCAAAGTATGCACTGAGGGGCTCAGCATTGTCAATGTAATTTTGGTAAGCTTCAGCTGTGGCAAAAGGGCGCACCACATTCCAATAATTGGAAATGAATGTCAAATCCGCATTTTTTTGACCCACATTTTGATTCCAATAAGCAACCATTTGGATGGAGAATAGAGAAGTGCGGTGCACGAAAGCGGTTGCGCTTGTTGCAACTTTGTTGATGTTTGAGGTTGCACCATATAGATCAAAGATGAAGTAGGCATTGTCATTTGAGTCTTGGCGCATGGCATTGATCCCTGCATCTGAAAGTCCTGGTGGGTTCACATAGATGGACTTGGCTTTGAAAGTCCTTGTGGGAGGAGTAGGATTAGATAGGACTGTAGTTGGGTTTGATCCATCAGGGAACCCTGCATTGTGCACTACGAGTGTAATCCAATCGGTTTGTACTGTAGCAGAGCTTGCAGGAGTGGGTATGTTTGCCACGAAGGTTTTGATGAGAGGGGGAAGTGAGGTTTGTGGACCAAGGTAAACACCCTCGATGTTGCTGTTGCCAAATGGATCCATGTAGAAAGAGGCAGAGATCTCAGGTACTGCATTCACTCCCCAGATTTGAAATGCTTTGAAGGCTTGAAACTGCTGTGCTTTGTTTGTCCAGGAGTAATCAAACCGTGTAATGGGTCCAGACACATCATGCACTCGGAATGTGAATTGTGTAACAATTCCTACAGAGGAAAAAACACACACACACACACACACAAACACAAGAAAAATCAGTCACTGAAGATTTTGATGAGCAATAAATAGCACTGGATTTTGGTTTTGCATTTTGGTCTCTATTTGAAGAGGATCTAGAAATGGAAGTTTCAAAATTCAAGCACTTGGGAGAGACCGACAGATTTTGATGGAATTTAACTGCTTGTTCCTGATGTGTTGGTTAATTTATTTCTTACCAAAGGAAGTGGCACCAGCGCCTCGCAGAGCAAAATACAAGTCAGAATTCTGCTGTGCATTGGCAGTTACAAGAGTTCCATTAGCAATCACCACTTGAGCTTCGAGGATGTTGTCAGAGACCACGCCAAATTTTCGGGAGGTGAATCCCCATCCACCACCGAGCGAAATGCCAGCAACTCCAACAGTTGGGCAGTTGCCTGCAGGAATCGTCACCTTGCCAAGGTTCCAGAGTGCCAAGTACAGAGGTCCTAACCTCCAACCTGACCCAATGGTTGCTGTCTGTGCTGCTTTGTTGTAGCTGATTGAGGTGAAACCAGTCATGTCCACAACAAGAACCCCATTTCGACCGCCTGTTTCAAGCAGAAATCCAGATGCTGAGCATGGGATTTTACATTTTACTTCCCAAATCCAAAAGAAAAATGAGGGCGAAAAATCCATCTCTGCCCATGAGCTTGAAGCCTAAGCTAAGCTGGATTGCTGAAGAAGAAGCAGCTCATCATAGAAAGCTCAAGAATCTGATGGGGGGAGAAGGCTGGCTGATGATTTTTTTTGCTTGAGTGATCCAGAGACAAGAACAACCACCCAACTTACCAAGAGAGTAGTCTTCATAGGAGTGACCACCACCACGAGGAACAATACCAATACCAAACTGCTTGCAACATTGCAGCGCATTCTGCACCTGCACAACAGTGGTGGGAAACACAAAAGCTGCAGGTGCATACTGGTTTGCAAGGTTGAACACACTCCTGGCATTTGTGTAGGCAGTTGTCCCGGGAAATGCTGTTCTCGCACCACCTACTGCTAAACATTGTGCCAATGTTGTGGTGCCTGCGAGCTTCCTGGGAGCTCCTGAAAACTCATTGCCCTGAATGGAAAGCCAAGTCAGAATGGAAAAGAGAAAAACAAAATGTTGCCAAGTTCAGATTTCAGTTGCATAAGATACTTAGCAGAATACAACTTGAAACAAAAACAACCCAGAGAATCAAAGCTAAAAGCTGATGATTTGGGTGCTTAACAAAAGTGCTGCAAAAAACAACATCCTCTGTACCTCTCTCCCTACCTGGTGATCCAAAGCTTGGACAGAAACAGCAATGTAACTTAGTGACAGGCAGGAGATCAAAGTCCAAAAGACCAAAGCGTTTTGGGTTTTAGACAACTGCCCCTTCATGGCTTCAATTTCTGATCTAGTCTTCAATCAAAACTTCAGTAGATAGATGGACAAGCTTATCAATCAATCTCTTGGACAATTGTTTTCAAACTGAAATGCAAAAGGCTCGAGAAATCTGCAACAGGAGTTAGGATCTCAAAGGTCACCAATTACCCAAAAGATGAATTTGAGTCACAAACAAAAGCACTACTACTACTACTACTACTACTACTACTACAAAGACTGAAAATTTATGGATTCACACATACGTTGGGAGTCAGAAAAGAAGGAAAATTTGAATTTAGTAGCAGCAATACTTGCTTGGCAGCTTACGAATTCACGCTGTTAATAAGTATCTAATCTGAAACTTCAGATTCCAAAATGTACAAGCTTGCTTGAAACGATTTA
>Ga0209208_10005603_pt1 | contig 17481 bp, 15 predicted proteins | sample S1TSphfallax_3_FD_187694 | JGI IMG/M metagenome (GOLD analysis project Ga0209208, IMG submission 187694) | Host-associated microbial communities from peat moss isolated from Minnesota, USA - S1T2_Fd - Sphagnum fallax MG (SPAdes) (version 2) | ecosystem: Host-associated > Plants > Peat moss >... | reverse complement strand
CATTTAAGACAGTGAATGGACTCACAGTTGGCCGGTGGTCTGGATTCTTTCTTAGCATGCTTCTGATCATGCTTTTGCTGCACCAAGAGCACACTCAGCAAAATCAACTACGTGAAACAACTGTCATTCTTGCTTGATGTAATGAACTAGTAAGCTACTATTTCAAGCAGGGTATCTTCTGTCACAAATGTTGGCTAGATATGTGACTGCCTTTTGAGACCTGGATGTCTGGAAAATTTAGAGTTTTTTTTATGGTAAGTATTGAGGAGACACTCACAGTGGACTAGAATAGTTACTTGGAAGGGGCCCAATTGCAGATCTGTTGATTTTACTGATAAGCCCTTGCATGTCCTGATACAAGCATTTATTCCATCAGGTTTGCCAGGTAAGAACCACTTTGGACATTTAGTGAGTGGAGTTGAGTTGTAATATCACATTTCTGAGATTGCAGATGAAACCCCACGACAATACTTTCAGGTAACCATTCCATCAGTTCTCACCAAACCAAGACAAACATGACAAGAATGAGAGATCATAACATTTTTGTGAGTCACTCACAAAGTATCAGACCATCACCTTCATAATGAATGGCAGTGATTAGCTGCCACTACTCCTCACTGACTTCATCAGTTCCTGACTGTAGGTGTGGTATGTAATAATCTGATCAAGACTTCAGGGAGAAAACCAAACAACTATCTGTGTCCTGAGTTTCTGTTGCATTTCCTGAAGCAATGGTAAGACACAATCATGATGTTGGCTAGAACTCCAGAGACAATTAATAGAAAGACTCAGGAGCTTGTGACGGTAAGCTTCATTTCAACTTGGCTTGCCTGTGTAAAAGCAAGCATCAGGTTAAGATATCAATATACTCCCTTCCTACCAGAATTTTGGGAGAAACTTGAGGAAGATAACATATCCTGAGGACAATATCTTTCCAGTAAATAGGAAGGACCAACTCACAAAGGCTTTGAAGGCTGGACGATGAGCTGTCATTTCATACATGCAACACCCTGCACAGCACCTGCATAGAGTTCATTTGTATCCACAAGCTCCCATATATGGTCTACATATTACTAGCAACAAAGCTAGATTTGGCAAACAGCTGTGGTGGAAACACTCAATCCAGACAACTCACCCAGTGACCAGATGTCAGACTTGAACCCATAGGGAATGTCTGCAAGGAGCTCAGGACACATATAGTTTGGAGTGCCAACAACCTGTCGTTGACATCAAAACCATGATTTCAACATTGGGCAGACATCCACTTGACAAAAGGAACAGCACATTCACTTTCATGTGAAAGGATTGTGCCAGAATCAACAGCAGTGAAGTCAGTACTCACAGAGGAGGCTAGATCATCTTTGTTGAGAATCTTCGCTAACCCAAAGTCTCCTGTCAATGCCATGAGACTATAAGAAATCTACCTCCAATACAATCTGGCAGGACCAACAAGATTCTCTGAATAAGAGGTTGAAAAATTACAAGAGAGCTTGCAAATCCTGTTGAGATATTGTGCATTTGCAACTAAAATTGGAAGATTATTTTGCTTTCCTTAAGTAAACTCAATCTAATGTAGTCCTTCAGGAAGTTTTGAATAGAACATACCAAGTCGAATCTCATGATCCTTTGTTAGGAAGATGTTTGAGCACTGTGCACAAAACAATAAGTCATTGTTACTATGCAGGCACAGGGTGTGCAGAGGGAAACATAACCAGCACAGAAATCTCCAGACCAGCATGCAGGAAAACAAAATGAACTGTTTTATAAAGGCTTCAGGAAAACAGAAAAACGGTGAGTGTAGGCTTGCCTTAAGATCCCGGTGAAGAACACAATTTGCATGCAGATAATCCACAGCCAGAAGAAGCTGAGCAAACCACTTCAAGAGCCTCTATGACAGAATATCATGTAAGCCTCCAGTGAGTCTAGAGTATCACAAGACACCGAGCTTTGAAAATGATGTCTCCTATTGCAGAGGAGTATGTGTTTTAAGACTCTGGTGATGACAGAATCTACAGAATGGCTAACTTGTCTATGTTGTGATGCCTCTTCCCCATTACAATAAAGCCTGCTTAGGAATTTTAGATGAGTGACCATGATTCAAGCATATTGGGAGTATCAGCTTCTTTTCAGAAGCCAGCTTGGCCCAATGACAGCAACTACTGAAAGGGGGTTCACATTCAGCTTCCAAAGATTTTCAAGGCTTCTATGCTTGTGGGATGCAAAGGTTGTGTTCATAAACTCAAAAATTCAACTGCAGTGTCAAAGGTGACTTGAAAGTCTTGTGTTTTTCCTAGCCATTTTCAACACTTATCTTCATGCAAGCTTCTGTAAGTGGATTCAATAAAAACCTTCCATCCAAGGAAGGCAGTGACATATAAGATCTGAAAGGAAATCTGCAATCTCTAGTTCTTAAAGCTGAGAAAATAGGATACCAGAGATAATTGTGGGAAATGATGTTACCAGGGGACCTTGATAGAACAAAAACTCACCTCTTCACAGAAATACTGCCCTTGTGCTTTGCTGATAAGGTCAGCCCTGCAAACCAGTACATCATAAAGACCTTTAGTGCTACTGGGCATGCAAAATTACCTAGGCCTTCCCCTAGCAGATTGAACTGTGAAGCAAGCATTCCATACAATTCTCGGTTTGGCCCTAAGTCTTGATGCAAAATCCCTATGGCTAACATATAATGCTTCAAATTGCTCCATCTTATCAGTTCTTTGGCTCAGTCCTTGTGTAGAACTGCCTTTAGGACATAGGGTGAAGGTTTGGACAAAGCAAACAGGAGTACTCACAGGTCAGCCAAATTATATACTTACATGTCACCACCTTCACAGTAGCCTGTAACTATGCAAACATAGCACCCCTGCACAAAAAATGTCACAAAAGAATCAGCTGCTCATCTGCTACTTGCATTTCTCATCAAATCAGAGTGAAGAGAAAACCAGCTACTACCTCAAGACATCTCTATGAGATTGCAGAGAAAACTCCACAAAAACACTTCGAAGGAAGCTGTTGTGTCAATTCTGGCCAAACAAAACAAGCACCACAGAATGAGTGCAGTCATAACCTTGTGAGTATCATTCACAGAGTATCAGACCATCACCTTCATCATGACATCCTAGCTGGCATTACTCCCTACTGATTTGATCACTTCCTGATGGTGGGAGTAGATAAGTGTAATAAGATGCTTAAAGTTCAGGAATGATCATGCAGAATCTGCATCCTGAGTTTCTGTCACACTTCCAGAAGCAAGGGGAAATCTCTCATGATGTCAGCTAGCACTCAAAAGGCATGGGTGATAAGAAAAAGTCAAAAGCATCCCCATTCAAGCTGCATCAAGTTTTTTCTGGAAGCTTCATTTTAAATTAGCGTGCCCCCATACAAGCAAAGCATCTAAGCCTAAGGCATAGAGAGGCCTCCATAGAGAGGGCAGTGGTTGGGGCCTCCTGCACCAGCCTGGACATATCCTTTAAGCATACCACTGGCAACTACTTGGATGCCATATATTCATTTTAGCCACTACAATACATGTCTATGTGGTTGCACAGAAAACTAAACTGTGGCACATTGAACATAACTGTTGTGTCAGGTCCAGCAAAACCAAGACAAACACAACAAGAATGAGAGTGGTCATAACCTTGTGGGCATCAGGCACAAAGTATCAGACCACCACCTTCATCATGAGTGGAAGTGACTAGCTGCCATTAGTGCCAACTGAATTCATCGGCCCCAGATAGTGGGTGTAGATTTAAGTGTATTGTAATCTGCTCTAATTTCCAGACAAACAATATTACAAAAATCTATGCCTGTGTTTCTGTTAGGTTGCCAGAAGCAACAGGAAGACTCAGTTATCATTGCAGCAAGTGGTCAAGACTATTGCCAGACTACTGCAATAAGACATAATTGGCTTACCTTCTCAACCCACGACTCTTTGTACTCCACAATGTATGGGTGCTGAACTCTGGACATCAGGGACATCTGAAACCCAGCATATCACATTTCCATCCCAAAAGACCCGAAATCTGAATATCAGTAGCTAGACAACAGCAAATTGAGAATATGGAAATGTTTTGCAGTTACCAGCAATCCCCATGAGAAATCATATTTCTGCAGTCTTGTTCAGAGTTGGTAATAAAAGAATAATTTCAGAATTACAATTTCCAAATTATACAAGTGCTAAGTAGATATTATGAAACACACTAGGATAGACAAAAACTGAATTTGCAAAAGAAGAGCATACCACCTCTTGGTGAGCAGATCTCCGGCATCTGTCCGTCTGGCGAGCAAGCCGAATCTTCTTCAGAACATATCTGCTCATTCAAGGTAAACAAAACTGAGCTGAGTTCATTGTTGTCATATAGAGCCATAGCGAAGTATATAATTTCCATACTGCATGCACAACTTGGTTCACAAAACACATTTGTTTACATGTCTGAACAATCCAGAAACTCAGTCCTCATTTTCAAGGACTGAGGTTGTTCGGTTAACATGTGCATAGCTCGACTCATGGTCCCACCAGCTCCAACTTAATAATCCACCCAAATGCCACAGACATTTGCTTAGAACATTTTTGGAGTCATTTGAATATTCAGGATAAGACAAAACTGCCCAATAAAATTGTAGCAAAAGACTCAAGAGCGATGGTCATTATCTTCAGGTGATCATCCTCATTCTCAGAGACAAAAAAGAATGCAACTAGATATGACTGGTCTAATACTGGATCCGATTCTATCTATGACAGACTTCACAATGTTGCAGTAGTCTCCAGTGACATTACAAACAATGCACTCCCTGGTTATTCAAGTCTAGCTGAAAGCCAAGAATTATGGCTATCGGTTTGGTAGACTAGTGGACTTTCTTTGGTAATGCTACAAGCTTGATGCGAGAGGAGAGAGCACTGGCATAAAAGAACAATCTTATACCTCTTCTTTTCTAGGTTGTGATTCACAAGAATAGCAGATCCGAATGCTCCCCGTCCAACTTGCTCCATGATCTCGTACTGCTCCATATTCCTCGACGCCATGTCGATCTCGAAGCTCTGGATATATCCTCGTACACTAGCGCTTAATTCTTCCTCCTCACTAATTTCTGTTCCGTATCCGAGCTTCAACGTCGTTGCAAACTCTCGAAGTGTGTAAGGTCCCCCGGCTTTTAACCTCCTCCATATACCGCTAAGATCTAGACTCCCCGAGCTTGAAATCTTAGCTTCTCGTGAAAATAATACTGCACTTCCCCGATCATCGTCGCACCAATGGAATACTGCTGCTCCAAACCACGTTCATGCATGTACCCTGCCACATGCGATACTTCTCTGCCATTGTGCTTGTTCAGTGAACACTATAAAAGACTCCACAAAAAAATCAAAGAGACTGAACAAACTGCTCTGCACCTTGGTTACCACAGTTAGAAATGGAGTTTTGTATGGCCATACCTACGCCGGATGGGGAGAGTCGAGACACACGCTAATCGGCAAGGGAGGATGCGATTTCCTCTTCCTCTTCGTCACCTTCTTCTAGATATCAAGAACGGCAGTCCTCCTCTGGTTTCTTGCTCTACGAGCTGCACTCCTTCAAGCGCATCATCATGTCCATCCGGATGAGTTCCAAATTAGACCCTCGAATCCTCGAAAAGAAAACCGATCTGCATCCGAATCAAGTGCGAGTTTGTTTTTTGAACCTTGCTTGCTTGTTTCAGGGATTCGATCCTTGACTCAAATATTCTTGCGCCGCGTCTACGACTCTTCAACCTTCTGAATAATCCAATCCTCCACAGCACTTTTTCCGGGACTCCTAAGGCTATTCTTGTTCCTCGAATCCGCTGACCAGGACACACTTTCAAACAAAACGATAGAACGCAATTTCCCAGAGCTTGAAGATCCCAAACTCTCCACCCCCTTCTGACCACGATAGTTCCGAAAATAAGCTTCGCACGTCCTTCTACCACAGAAATCCGAAATTTGCAAAAAGAAAGGGGGAAAAAAAAAAATCAGAACACAAAAAGAGCATTGCAAGCAGCGGGTAACTTACGGATTGAAGAATGTCATGCAATCGATGTCGTCGTCGTCGTCATCGTCGTGGTGCGAAACAGAAATTATAGATGTTTATTTTACCTTCAATGCTGCAAGGTGGTGAAGAAAGAAACAGGACCAAAAAGTCCGAACGCCTTCATCAATGCACAGAGCACGTAGACGACAAGCTTCTCGAAGGACACATTATTAATTGTCAACGGGAAGCCTTCATCAATGACAATCCCTGACGACACTCACCCGGACGACGACGACGCTCGCTCGCTCGCTCGCTCGCTCTCGACAGAATACTTCTAGCTCCTTGCATCACACCCTCACACTCATTCATCACTATGGCATTTTTTGCATCCATGCTTCTTGCATCATGCATCTTGTATCTTTTGATCATTATGAAGCTACATCATGAGTATGCATGTTTGTACAACTTGCTTAGCTACTTCATTCTCGATGCTTGTTACTACAAGTGCAAATAAATATTTATTTAATCATTACATAAAGAATACATGCTACAACTTGCTTATGATGGATTGTAATGACGATTCTACCCCTACATTAAAAAATCAAGATCGAAGTAAAAATTCATGCAACTCATTTCAAATATTTTCAATTTTTCAATTTAGTTTGAACATTCAAATTTACAATTCAAGTTACTAACAATAGATTTGTGATAGATGTTCACACACCTCCTTGAAGAGTAAAAAGGTGATAATGCATAGAAGGGAAGAGGTCTTAGAATTGTGAAAGGAAAAAACAAAAAATCAATTGAAATCATTGATGTTATTGTATTTGATTCAATGTGTGACACACATAGGTGTAAGGCCCATCAATCTAATTGAAACTATGAAGAAATTATGTTTATACAACCAAAGAACAATGAATATGTCTCAACGTTGGACATTGTTGATCCCAAAGATCGATTTGGAATGGCAACATCAAAATGAAACATAATTGTAAAGGTGATCAATGCTACAAGGCATTCATCCTTGCTACATGTAAAGACAAATGATGTGTTGTTTCCAATGACTTCAAAGGAGTATTCAACCACATGTCCAAAACATGTAATAACATTCTCTACTAGTATTTGATTTTTTGAGAAAAGATTAGTTTTAATCTTCTTCACCAATATGCAAGAACATGTAATGAAATGATTGATTTTTTTTTGGTGGTCAACTTATATCACATCCTCTTTGTGTTTGGGACACGATGGGTGTTGATAATTTTGTTTATATACCACAAAAATTGAAGCTTATAGAATGCATTTTAAAAAATGGCCAAGATGCAAAAACAATTGTGATCAAAGAGGAATCTTGACCTTAGCCTAAGGCACAACATCCATCAAGATTTTCCCCCTATGGAACCTTTATCCTTTCCCAACAAAACAATCAAAGCACTGCACCTTTTGGTACAAAAATCATTTTCCTTTGCTCAAGCAATAATTGGTATTTTTATTAGTCTTGTACAAAAGAGCAACCTATTCATTTGGAAACATTTGTAGAATCTTTGAATGAGATTCTTGCAAAAGATAAACTCAATATGAATCCAGAAAAAGATTTTGATTCATTTGTTCAAATTTCAAAAGCTCCCCATGTTGTTGGTTGAATTGTTCTCAAGAACATGGGAGTTGTGAAAACAAAAGTTTTCCATTGTGAACATTAATATGGTGGAAGGTACCAAAAATAATATTAAGGCGATGGTGGTGAACATTGATAAGATATAATTGACAAAACTTGAAGTTGAAGACCATTGGTCTCAAGCACAAGAAAAATGGCAAGTGCAACAACTTGAATATTTGGCAACATAACATGAAAAGTTCATTTTCATGTAGAAGTCTATGGTACAAATATTTTTGGGCTTACTTATGTTATGGGGATGGTTTATGCAAAAAACAAACCAACAACAAATTATAACAAGAAAAATTGATCCAATTGATTTTTTTCTAAATTACATATTTGATGTTTCTAATGTTATTATTAATTAAAATTGATCACCATACAATTGAACATTTTTACAAATTATTGACATCTTCTTTCTTTTTTGGTGAAAGCATAAAAAGGTAGATTGTTTGGAATATCATAACTATAGTTTTTATGGATTGTAGATGAACTTGAAATGTAAATTTCAACATTAACATTGCTAATTTTTTAATTTCCCATGCTACAATAGACTTTATTAAAAGTTGTATTAAAAATTATGGTTGATTTTTTCTTAATGGACTCACAATGAACTTTTGAAATGATGAAATTACATTTGTCATGCAAAAATTGTGAAAAATGTGAACTCAAAAAAATGTCATATGATGTCAAAAACAATTTTAAAAAATGGACTGCCATTAAATGAAGAATTTAAAATAATTTGCATTGAAAATTTTTGAATGTACAAAAAATAATCATTTAAAAAATTTTAAATGTTGTGATTTTCATCATTTTTTATTTTTTTTCATTTCACATGGAATTTTTGATAAATCACATGTCAAGAAATATTTATAAGTTGACCCACCAATATTTGTGACAAAAAAGGGGATAATTATAGGATTTATAATGTTGATAATTATTATAACTATAAAAAGTTTAGTTCATATAAAATATGGATTTTTCAAAATCTCAAAAGTGGGCCAATTAACCATTTTTTACCCTTTTAGTTTAAAATTGATTTTTTACAATTTGGCAACAATTATTTCAAATATAATTCAAAAGCATTATATGCATGTGTTGAAATGATTATTAATTCAAAGTGTTGTGTTGATTTCTAAGGTAAATTTCAAGTAGTGTTGCATATTGTTGCTCTCCATTTATTTCTTGTCCTTCCATCACAATTAATTGGTCTATCATCATGTTTATGATCTCTTTATCTTGTTTGATGTCTGTGGCATTGTATTTGCATTTCTTTGAATTGGTTACAAGCTTCAAAACATGCATCTTCCTATAATAATTTGAAAATATATGGTCCATGTCTATTTCATTTTGACCTAATAATTTCTTTTGTAAAATGCAATGACATTAATAGGTATGATATTGTAATGATATGGATATCTATTTTCCCATGCATTTTTTATAAAAAAAAATCATGATCTCGAAGGTCTTTTCAAGAACTGGCCTCCCTTTTTTGTGCTTCTTTTACTATTGTCATTCTAGAATTGTTTAATCATGCCCCTCCCTATGGGGAGTCATCAACGAAGAGAAGAGTGGGAAGCCCTATCTCCAAACAAATAAGGTTCAATATCATCATGACACCTTCTTATTAGATAAAAAACCCCACCATATTGGGCTTTTAAATACAACCATGATTTGCCAAGAACCCACAAATCATTGAACCTTCAAAATCCAACAAAAATATCTATAAATTGCTTAAGGTCGTGTAGTACTAATTGAGATACAATATTATATCCACTTTATTTGTGGTAGTAATAGTCTTTCAAAAAAGCTTTACTTGGCTTTGCGATTGTAAAGTGAGTGTCCTCAATGGCACCATGACAACATGACAATCCATAAAAATCTTGAAAACCTTTTGTTTTAGTTTGCATTTTCTCACCACTTGGTTGGGAAATGAACTTTTGAAACACAATGTTGATACCAACAATGACTTCATGGACCATGGAAGATATTGTGGATCAACCAATTTGAAACAATTCAAAACATATCAATAAATTTGCCCCTTGTGCAAAACTTGTATATTACACAAGCCACACGATTCCATAGGAATTGCCATCATGTATTAAGTGTTTGCTTTTAAAGATAAGGCTCTACCTAGTTAGCAATATCAAAAAAGGTGTGTATAGTCAACCAAAAGTTATGCAAACAATGATCATCTCCATATTTTGTAATCAAGAAAATAAAATCAAGTTGTATTTCATAATTTGACCAAAGAGTCAAGCTTTGTATTGCAAAAACCCAAGGCTGATGCAAGTTTGTGATTGTGAAAGCAAATGGATGTATAAAGGAACTACATGTTCATCATTATGAAAAAACCTCTTTTGGTGACTCATTGAGAAGCTTAAATTCAAGCACATTGTATAACATTTGTATTACATTGATTAAGAATACAAAAAAACATGCAAAAAGATTTGCCATCTTCATCTATAGCCATGGTCTTAATCATATAAATGGTATAGCTTAAAAAATCAATTGAATAATATAGATATAATCACTTAATATGCATAGAAATGCATAAATTATTATTTGTTTGAAAAACAACAAAAACTTTTTAAAAATAAGTAATTGCAAAGATATTTCATGATGTAGTTAAAAAATAATATAGAAACAAATGTCAAAAAAGAATAAACGTGAAGACACATGAATTGCTAAATATCAATGGTCCTAACTTAACTTTAAAGTTCTATTGAAATAGACAATTTGTCCAAAGTGATCAAATGTGCAATACACTATTGTATAATGGTTAAATACCATCATGTGTAGACAATTACATACTTGCTAGTGTTAAATGAATTCTAGATTAACAAGTAAATGGTCCAATGATTTCAACACATTGGTTGAATGTTGAGTTCTAACATTAATCACTCCATACCAATAAGTGTGGTTGGTCTAGAAGAGGCCTTACTCAAAAAGGTGAACGTACTAAATTTGTATGTATTGTTTCATGAAAAGCCCATTGGGAGTCTTTCAAATTGGATTCTAATAAGGGAATATGGGCTTATCAAATTTTATTATATTTTTTGTAAACTTGCCAAACTTTGTATCAAATATGATGTAATATATTGGACAACGATGCATGTTATTTATGTTTGGGAATAGTGGGGGTGGTTAAAGGACCCATTCATGTTTTCCATACGATCACAACAAAATTTGATAAACAATATGTGATTGATGTTGTGAGGGGAGTGAGTATGGAAGATAGTAAGCCACATTTTTTAAGGCTTTAAAGTTTTTGCATAAAATATTATAATTCAAGTTTATTTTCACATTGCCTTTATGTGCATCTATTGACCTACTAACCACCTATTATCATACCTACCTACCGAACTTTACAACAAAGGTTCCCAAGGTGAACACAAAGTCATCACTACAACCAACATACACAAAGTCATAGTACACTTTTCATCAATACCTTACAATAACACCCTTTGCAACTAACTATGATACTAGGTTGATAAAAGGTGCAAAAAATGGGAATGTCATGATTACCATGCACTACTTTAATCACATAAGGTATGCTCTGCAAATTTCAAATTTTACCTTTATAACCTTTAGAAATCTTGTTGTGAGTTTCAAATGTTTTCAAATTGATGCAAAAAAGTTCCTCATCATAATAGAAGTTGTACTCTTAGCCACTCCATTTAGGTTAATAGCACAGATTGTCAACGTATTACCAATGCATAGCCTTGAAAATGACTTGGCAAAATATTGAAATGTCTTCTATCATTGAATTAGCTAATGAAGGAGCAAATAACTTGCACAAATATGTGAAGCGCTGAAATTTGAACTCCCAAATGCTCAAAACATTCTTTCACTACACCTACCAATAATTTGATTCTTCAAAAACTCTTAGTGTCAATCATGTTGTCAAAATAGCCTTTCCTTCAAACACCATTCCCCTTTCAACAATGAGTATGACCTTTCATCATCAAGGAGCTACAATTTTGATGCAATATATGTTTAGGGTAAAGCCCCAAGTTGGGGGGCATTCTCAAAGAAGGGGCTTAGGACTAAGGCTGTAGCCAAGTACAACCCCACATTTTGAGAATTTCCCCCACCCATGGGGTTTATACCCATCATAAAGCACGAGGCAAAATTATCATGAACCTAAACATCCATAGATCACAAGGTGTAAGAGGGTTCTTACACATAATCCTTAAGCGTGGGAAGTATCTTACACCTATACATAGGCATAATTTCCCTCCCACTGTTAAGGACCTAATCCCTAGACCTAACTCTTTAGCTACTCTTAGCTACTGACCTACCTATTATAAGAGGTCCAGACTAAGGCCTGTAGCAGCGCTGCTCACAGCCAGTAAATGATTAGCATATCAGCAGACCATCTCAAAACCTCAACTATAGTTTTCTTCATACATGGTTCTGATTTGATGCTTGATGTTCTCCATGAAACGAGGAGAAATTAACCCTCATGAGAATCGAGAAATCTCCATTCTCATGATTAAGAAAGCCAGAACAAGGTTTAAACTTTTCCTTGAAGTCAACAGAAGACTTTCATTGACTTCCACATAAGGACTTACAGAACCAAGAAGATGCTGGAACAACACAGACACACATGAAATGAAGGAGAAATGTGTACAATCATGTTAAGCATTCTATCCCAAAGAATTAATGTTACATCAGTAACGTATGAAGGGTTTAATCAATTGAAAAGCATCCCAACATCCCCTGTAGCTGAAAGATTGCGGACATTTCTTTGACAAACCAAACAGTTGTAAATCCTTACCTCTTACATAAAATCATGCCTCTGGTTGACATTCTATTTTGCCTGCAAAAAGTACCAAGAGAAAGAGAGTGAGCAAGAGGATCTCATCTCAATGTCTAATGTAGCTGTCAAAGCACTGGAAAGAGCTGTGTATGCACCCCCCCCACCCCCTGCATGTTTCCAGGTTTTCCAGTAGAGAACCCAGATATGCTGGACAGCTTGACCCTTTTATGAAAGAAACCCACACAATGCTGTCTCTTAGCCCGACTTAAAAAGGAGCACGGCAACCTGGCCCAGATAGAAGTAGACAAAATGCTTTGTTTCATGTGTGACATATGAACCTGCAGTGGAATCAACAATGGTTTGTTCAGAAGGGGCAGTCATGACACAGATCAAAACGAAGAAGGTTGAACAGACAAACTAAACTATGGCAGGATAGGATGTCTTGTTTGGTGAGTGCCCTTTAAAAGTGGAGAAACTTCCTTAATTCGTAGCAATCTCACAGCAAAAAAGCACTACACAAACCTGAACTGATATTGGGAAGAAGACTAGCAATTGAGAACTCTTTGAACTGGACTTCCTCTAACTTGCCCGACTCTCCCTATTCTTGCTCAGCTCAAAAGTGTAGCCACATCCAATGATGGAGCAAGACCTTGACATTCTTTACAACCCAGTGCAAATTGTGGCCAAAACCCCAAAGGACAAAAAACACCTGAAAACATCAGTGTGCCTATAGGCCACAATTGTGCTAGACAAGTTGATGAGACTGCCACAATCATGAAAGGACCTTCTAGGACAGCCTGCTGAGGAAGGGAAAGCAGCCCTTACCAAAGTTCCGGCCAACAATGCAGTGCCATGTTGGGTTGTACTTCTTATCAAACTCTTTCTTGATGTATGCTGCTATATCTTTCTCCACATTGTACTTGTCCAGTGCCTTCACATTCCAATTTCCAACCCTCACTGCATCAGTGCCTAGAATTGCACAGCCTGTAGTCATCTAAGCAGAAGGTACACCTAAAGACAGGATGGTCTAGTGCACTCCAGCTTCCCACCCTATTTCTATGACTGATCAGAATTTGTAGAGAATGAAAATCCAGCACATTGCCTCCTGGAAGCAAGGAGCTTTACTACTCCCAGTGCTGTACTACTGACAATGACCTCTCTTGACCCTGCTTGTCAGCATTTGTTAGTTCTTGAGTAGACAGACAAGGGCATGGCCCACTTTCATCAGCTTTGTAACTAATGCAGACCTAGGGCAGATGAAAACAGCATACTTTGCCATTTCCTTTGACAGGGGACAAAAACTGTAGCAAAAAATCTCAGAACGTTATCAAGTGTCATGAGAACATCTCAGTCCTCTTGCATGATAGGGAGCATACATGTTGCACTTTATAGCCTAATTGATATCCTGCTTGGTGCAAGCCCCAAGAAAGCTATAGGAACATTGCAGTTTGTGGGGTCAACAAGCCCACAACTTGCAGAAAACTCCATAAGTAGACTCCATATGTCTCATCCTGGAGGCCTAAGGCTTCTAAATTCCAGGGCAAGTGTAGACAGTTTGCACAAACTGATGAGAAAACATATCAAATACACGAATGTGATTCTGCAGAACTGGGTGGTATGACAAGAAATCTCGAGACTTGATGTTAGAACACTTTGACATGTAGTGACATGAAGCTAGACGCAAGTCTGAGTGAGCTTGTTGAAACCCATTACTGTGGATATTGAACACTTCATCAATCCTTGACAATAGGTTTAGTATCTACTGGCCACCAATCACCAAGGATTAAGTTATGACTCACAACAGGGAAGAACTAAACAGGAAGAAGTGGAAGATGGCACAAAGGCCAGGGAACACAGAGAGCAGAAGCATAATATCTAATGATCTGGGCGTTTTCTGAATACACAGATTGGAAGTTTCCTCAAGACTGAACCATTATCTGCAACAAAGAAGAGGACCATAGTATCCTTTGTAATAGATTGGTATTTGCAACCAAAAGAATCTATCCGCAAGAAATCACATGGAGTACATTGGGGATATTCCTGCATTTAAGAGATGTGTAACCTGCTTTCAGCTCGATTAAGAAATTGCATTAGACAAGGACCAAGCTCTAGAAATAAATGTGAGTGACTGGTGGGATCAGCAAGCCTTCCGTGCAGACTCAGTTAGGATCTCTTTTCATTAGGCTGCTGTGATCACAGCAGCCTACTGGAAAACCATTGACATAGGGCATTGTTTCTCTTGCTGCAAGGACAATTGCTTTCCATTGGAGAGATGCAGTTGTGGTGAAAATATGTAATTACTCATGTGAAGAACTCTAAGAACACATGTTCTCATGAAAAATGGACAAATGTCATTGCAGGCTATGGTGATGTAGAGCATATTCTACTTGAGAATCCTTTGCCATCCTTTGTCAGAAGCAAGATTTGTGAGCCAAGTCCAGAGGATCCTTCACCCTGCGTCTGCCTCCATTATAAATTTTGTAACTTCTTTATGAATCTACAGAGCTAGTACATTATTTGCTAAAAGGAACAAGTTTCGAAGTGGGGGGAAGGGGGGGCTCTTTGTACAGAGAGAATTCACTATACAACAACAGTACACATACTTACCGCAGTGGCACATTCAATGGCGTCCTGTTGCATGTCTTCTGTCATGTCAGCATTTTTAATGATGGCCTTCCTCTCCAAGATACCAGATTTTTCCACAATCTTCTCTGCCATTGATGTGTCTTGCCCTACTCCACCTGTTGTCTGTCGATATAGTATATAAAATATATCCCACCTAGGTTGTCGCGACACTCGAAACAAATTACCAACAAAAGACCTGTGCCTCTCACTCATATACAGAGTCCAGACCAGACCGCAATCCAATGACCTTCTCCTCTGTCCTTACAATATTCTCCAGCATAATCTAAACGGCGAAAAGCGGACATATGAAAAGAGGTGTACCTGACGCAAAGACAAGAAAAAAGGGGAATGAAGGAAACCGAAGCAAGGAAGTCAAGTATCTACAATGTACAGACATGCATGCATGCATGCATACATACCTGTTCAATACACCTTCCACCGCCGCAATGAAGAAGACACAGCCAGCAATCGACGCTTCCTCCTGCGACTAGGACGGACCAAAATACAGTGCTCATCAGAAGCAGTTAGCACGAAAAGCAGAAGGAGTCAAGACTAAAGATTCTTTGTCAGAATGGAGACTAAGTTATTACTACAAAACTCTGGAGACGATGACACCTCCAGCGAAGAAAGATACAAACAAAGACTGACAGAAACCAGAAACCTTCTCTCTTCCCGCGACAAGTGGGGTCATCCTAACCCTCCTCCCGAGCACGCAAAGGTTCCCGCTATCATTAACCCTCGCAGCAACACTCTCATAATTACGCGAAGGGTCCAACACAGTACTTCTTACAACGACGACAGAAATGCAAATGCAAATGCAAATACAAAGGGGGGGAAGAAAATAACACCGAACGAAACCGAATTAATGCTTCAATCCAACAGTAAACACAAAAATACAACACAAAACACATGAAACAAAATTCCAGAGAACGAGTAATGAGAATGACACATACATAGTACAAACAACTATTGCAACAAAGACAAGAAGAAAATTCTTGGTCCTATACGCTGCAATGGTCTACATACACAACAGCGCCGCTAACTGATTTGTGACCTCCACCCCGACTGACCGACTGACTGACCGACCGACCGACCGACCTGAAGGTAGATGATGCTATAGAATCACCAAAACTAAGCAGCACATTATAGAAAAAAATGCACACGAGAAGCGTAATTTATTTTGCGGTAGCAAGAGGATAAGCAAAAGTGGTAAGTACTTACAAGTCTCTCAGCGCTGGTAACGCGGGCGAGAATCGAGGTGAGAGATTGACAGAGAGAAAGGGGGGGGTGAGGGGAGAGAAGGGAGAGAGAGATGAGATAAGAGTTGCAAGGCAAGGCAGCTGCTGTAACTACCCCCTTCCTGCCCCCCGCACGCAAATGCCTTTTGAGCAGCCCTGATGCCGCGCGTGCCCATTCTTTCTGCAAAATATGCGAAGTGGGGTGCACAGGAAAATGAAAACAATTTTGGGGTCCTTTCCGTGATCTTTAGTTTTGTCCATAGAGTCATGTGTAGGGTTAAAGCCCTAGGTCTAAGGACCCCAAGTCGAGAGCCAAGGTCTATGCACCAAATTTTTGTGAAGCCCTCCTTGTCCCCAATTGGCATAAAGATCATGGTGCAAAATATAACATGCCACTCATACTTTTATCCATAGAGTCATGTGTAGGGTAAAGCACTAGGGGTAGGGGACCCCAAGGCAAGAGCCGAGGTGTGTGTCCCAAATTTTTGTGAAGCCGACCATGGGCTCCAATCAGCATAAAGATCATGGCACAAATGAGGTTTAAGATGCCTTTGGTGAGAGTTGAATGAAAATGAGATTAGGCGAGCTCCTTCATCTGTAGGTGTGCTTGGCATAATCCGTCGTGTTCAGCATGTTTTCCATAGCCATAATGGTTTTCATGTGACCTTTTCTGCCTTGTTTCTCGTCCAATTACAAAGGGCACAATGAACATGCTTAAGGATGGGTAAAAGCTCATATTTGGGGACTATAGGTGTAAGATCCCTCTCACTCTTAAGGTGTAGGCATAATATGCCTCCTCTTTGAAGGAGAGATATTTAAGGGGCATCTCCAGCGGTGCTCAGTATGTGATCATGCACAGTACGAATTGGCGAAGAAAATCCCAAACTGTACCGGTTTGACTCAAGAAAATAGTTTTGGCTCAACGTAATTGGGCAGGTTACCGTGGGTGGCTGGTACGAGGCGCTGCTGCACCGGTGTGCACATGCAGAAAAGAGTGTAATAAATATGATCTAACTGCTGGCTCAGTGTTTCTGATTGGCCCATCATAATGATTGGTCCATGCGGTTTTGCTATTAGTAGTCCCCCACGTATTTGCTGTCCCAGTTTCAGTTTTATTGGTGGGGTTGCAAAAGAGTATGTACATAACTAAAAACTTGGATGTGAAAAATATTTTCGCAGGGTTGCATACTCAGCACCTGCTGGAGATGCTCTAAG
>Ga0209208_10005602_pt1 | contig 17482 bp, 11 predicted proteins | sample S1TSphfallax_3_FD_187694 | JGI IMG/M metagenome (GOLD analysis project Ga0209208, IMG submission 187694) | Host-associated microbial communities from peat moss isolated from Minnesota, USA - S1T2_Fd - Sphagnum fallax MG (SPAdes) (version 2) | ecosystem: Host-associated > Plants > Peat moss >... | reverse complement strand
GCGCTGCAAATCACGTTGGCTCAGCAGCCGCTGAAGGGTCTCGCCGCGAACTTCAACTACCAGTACGCCCATGCAAACGACCACTTGTCCGGCTTCCAAACCTGGGATCCAGCGATTGCGTATGGCCCGGACTCGAACGTCCGGCATCAGTCGGCGACCCTCTACGGCAGCTATCAGTTGCCGGTTGGGAAAGGCAAGCAATTCTTACCGGATGCCAATAAGACGACCGACCTGCTGCTCGGGGGTTTCGAACTCTCCGGAACATTGACGGGCGCCAGCGGTCTGCCCTTCAGCCTCGGCCTCAATGGTTGCGGCAGCGACTATCCGAACGGTCCCTCTTCCAATACAACTGCGCCCTGCTATCCGGAGGTGGCGCAAGGGATCAAGCTCCACACTGGCTTGTCGAGCTTCAAGCCGGGAGCCGGATGGACGTACTATCAGCCGGTGACTCTGGGTTCCAGCGGATTCTCCGTTCCGGCGGTCGGTCAAATCGGCAATGCCGGCCATAACAACTACTTTGGACCGAAGTTCTTCAACACCGATCTTTCGATCCAGAAAACTTTCAATATCTGGGAGAAGGTAAGCACCAAGTTCCGAATGGATGCTTACAACGCCGTCAACCACATCAATCCGGGCAATCCGGGCGGAAACATCCAAAATAAGGGCTCTATTACGGGCGAAGCCCCAGGGCCGGGACCGAGACAACTTTCCTTCTCGCTGGCTGTGAAGTTCTAGCCTGGAGATTGGAACGATAGCCAGGTGGGGAGCTTCGGCTCCCCACTTTTTTGTGCGCCAGCCACTGCCGAACGGCTCGGGGACCAATCCTCCTTGTAATCCCTCGCACCCGGATTTTGCCAGGCGAGCGATGGAAAAACCCTTGCGCCTTCGCTTCGCTCTGAGCCTCGCCACGCAATGGCCAATGTGGATCGCCAGCCGCCAAAACCCCGAAGAGGTCTATTTGTCCTTCGGATCGGCGACCATCACCGCGCTGGGATCGACCTTGGGAATGCCGAAATGGCCGCCCAGGTGCAGCAGTTCCACAGGTCGCAGATCGCAGGCCACCTGAACCACGTTGACGTCCTTCGGGCTGCGCGTCATCACCGTAACGCCGTCGATCTCAGAGCCGGAAAAGTGCAGCCAAAGGTCCGTGGAAACGCGCTGGGCCGGCTCGCCCGGCGTTGGCTCGTGGGCGTTCACCAGATGCTTCCATCCCGCGGCGCGGTAGGTAGCCAGGATCGACTCCATGCTCTCCGGCGCGTAGATCGCCGGATGCTTATAGAGGTAATTGTCGTACGAGATGCTGGAGAGCGCCGCCGCCGCGCGTTCCGGCGTCATACCCTGCGCTTCCAGAACTTTTCGCGCCGACTGCAGCATCGAGCGATCGAAGACGAAGCCGATGTGCGTCGGTGCCTGGTCGGCCAGCGCGCTGAGCGGCTGGCTAATGTCCGGGGTGGCCGGCCCGGCCTGCGACACCTGTGTCTGAGCGGGAGAAAGCGCGGCAGCCAAGGCCATTGCGCCAGGAATCAGGATATTTGAGAGACGGAAATGCTCTTTCATGGGAAACTCCTGGCAAACTAGACCCAGCTTCCCGGCCGGAGTTACGCTCAGAATCGAAAAAAACTGCCCAGGGAGACTCCCTGGGCAGCGCGCTCCACGCTCGCATCTACTGGACTAGCTTGGCTTTGCCGTCCTTCACAGCCTGATCGATCAGGCCCCGCACCTTGCGCGAGGCCTCTTCAGCGGCTTTGCCCTGCTGCTCGCCGATCTTGCCCATCTCCTCGCCGAGCGCGCCCATGCGTTCGCCCAGTTCGCCCTGTCTTTCGCCGAGTTCTCCTTGCTGCTCTCCCATTTTCCCTTGAATCTCACCGATATGCCCTTGGATTTCGCCCATCTTCTCCTGCAGTTCGGCCAGCACTTCGGCGTTGACCTTGTCGGTAATCTCCTTGATCTTGACCTTCTGGAGGTCCGCCAACTCGGCGTTCAGCTTGGCCATCTGCTCTTTGAACTCGGGAGAATTGAGGGGCGCCTCCAACTTCAACGGCTCCAGTTTTTCCATCTGGACTTGCAGGTCGGCTTGCATCTTCGCGAGCTGCGCCTGGCGAACCTCGAGTGCAGGGTCCTGCTTGAACATCTTCGCGCTCCGGGCTACGATGGCCGGATCGGTGATGACATACGACTTGCCGCCGCGCCGGAACCAGATGAAATCGTGGTATTTCTCCCGAACCTTCTTCAGCTCATCCTGTCCATTGCCGTAGACGTTGACCGAATCGCCGTCTTTCCCGGAGACGATCGCGAAGTCGCCTTCGCCGTCGTTTCCGACGTTCGAGTAGGAATATGCGTTGCTGGAATCGGATTCCTCAATCTCTTTGAGGACCTGGGTTTGCTCCAGCGCATCCGCCGCATCCGTCGACTCAGAGGCCTCTGCGGGGGGCGGTGGGCTGTTGGGCGCGACCGGAGCGGGCGGGGCCGCCGGCGCTTGAGGCGCCGGCTGGTTGAAATCGACCGCAGCGAAGCGCGCAAGAAGGGCCGTAGGAGTGGCGAAGTTGACGGTGGAAACCTGTTGCGGGACGACAGTAACGTTCCCGGTCTCTCCAGTGGAGACCGTCTGTATCGAAGTTAATGCCGATCTTTGCGCTGGATTCTCGGTTTGCTCCGCTTCGACTGCCGGTACGATGCGGATGCAGGCGACGACAGCGACCAGCGCTGCAGGAACCAGCGCTGCGGTCAGCGCGGCGTGGCGGCGGCTAGCCGGGTCGGCGAGACGAAAGCGGCTCGGGTTGAGGATACGTTCGATGCGGCTGGAAAGATTGGAAGTTCGTGCCATGGGTACTCCTGTGAGTGGGCCGGCGAAGAAGCCGGAAAGGATGGAAGTGCGCGGCTGGGATGCAAATTCCAGCAGAATCTGCGCGTAGGCGGCGGGACTTGTGGATGCGGCTAGGCCAGCACGGTCGCTGAGCGCCTCGCCGAGTTCCGAGAGCTTGCGCTGTAGCCACCACCCCAGCGGACTGAACCAGAAGGCGGCGGCGTGAAGTGCGGCAAGGATTTGCAGGTAGAAGTCGCGCTGGCGAATGTGGGCCCGCTCGTGAGCCAAGACCATGCGCAGCTTGGCTGGATCCCAATCCTGAAAGGCGGCGGGCAGGATCACTGTGGAGCCGATGGTGACTGGCGTGGCCAGATCGCTGCTGACGCGGACAGCTCCCAGGCATCCGAGATCCTCCGCAGGGACCGCGCGGCACCAGAGGCGCAAAGCGATCGTCAGGCCGAGGAACATCCGGAGCAGGAGAACGCCCGCGACGCAACCGTAGAGAGTCAGGCCAATGGATCGGAAGAGCGGCCAGTCCCATAAAAAGCGGCGCGTTGGCTGGGCTACGTTCGCAGGGCGAATGTAGTCTTGCGTGGTTGCCGGCGCTTCAGTGGCCCTGAATCTGGCGAAATCGGATTCGCTAGGGACTGCGGACAAATTGGACTCTTCCCCAATGCCGTGTGCCGCGGAAGGCTTTGACGGCGGCGGGATGCGGAGCGGTTCGGCGACTGCCGCTACGATGGCAGGCTGCAAAGTTGGCCTGGGCGCTGCCGGTTGCAAAGTCACAGGGCGAAGGGGAATCCGGACCGGTTGCAAACCGGGCAATCCCTTGGCTAGCCAGGAGTTGTGCATGGCCACCGGCATGGCACCGGCGGCCAATAGCACCAGCGCCCAGGCCAGTTTTTCGGCTTGCATAGCCTTCACACGCAGCAACCGGATTCCGCCCCAGACCACGGCGGCCATCAAAATCGAGCGAAACGCGGCTTCAAATATCCAGAATACGGTGGACATCATTTGCCTCCCTTGGCGTGGGATTCCTTGGTTTGGGGTTCTATAGCCTGGACTTTCTTCTCATCGGACTCTGCGGCCGCGATGCGTTCGGCCAACCGCTTGAGCTCCTTGCTGTCGAGAACGGAAGAATCGACCATGCCAACCAGTAGCTGCTCAACCGACCCGTCGCAGAACCACTCCAGAATCCGCTTGACCGCGCGCCCAGCGACCATCGGCGCAGGCTCGGCCGGCGAATACAGAAAGGTGCGGTTCTCCAAAATATGGGTCAGATAACCTTTTTCCTCGAGACGGCGCAGGACCGTCCGCACCGTCGAGTCCTTGAGCGGACGCTCCTGGCGGTCCAGCTCCTCCCGCACCTGCTCGGCGGATAGTGTGCCGTGCTGCCACAGCATTTGCAGAACGCTGCGCTCCAACTCGCCCAGTTCGGCTGGGTCGTGGCTCGTCAGAAACGATTCCGTATTCGCGTTACCACTTGTAGCGTTACTCATCATAATGCTACACACGGTAACACATGAAGAGGGTGAGCATGCAAGCGAAATTTTCTGAGGAAATTTCGCCGTCGAACAGGACGAGCGCGGAATTTGCCGGAAAACGATAAAATGAAGTGCAGAAGATAGGTTTTCCGGAGGTTTTCGCGTGCCATTGTACGAATATCGCTGCACGGCGTGCGGCTACAGTTTTGAAAAGATCCAGAGCTTCAGCGCCAAGCCGGAGACAGAATGCCCCAAATGCCACGGATCGCTGATCCGCCCAGTCACCGCGCCGGCGCTGCGCTTCGAGGGCGCCGGCTGGTACGTCAACGACTACGCGGGCAAGGGCGCGGCCAAAGCGGCCGATCCTGCGGCCGCGCCGGCGGCCGAGGGTGCCAAGCCGGCAGAATCGAAGTCTGCCTCAACGGAGAGCGCCCCGGCGACATCAACCGCACCGGCCGCCCCAATCTCCCCTTCGACCTCAGCAACCTAGTAAAACGCGAGGTTGCGATTGACATCGCCGGTGATATGATATTGTTCTGACGTGAGACTGGTCCTCGACACGGATATCGTGGTCGCCGCCATGCGCAGTCCGGGCGGCGCATCGGCAGAGGTTCTCCGCCGCATTCACGCAGGAGGGGCGACGATGCTTCTGAGTGTTGCCCTTGCACTGGAATACGAATCCAAGTGCATGCTCGCCGAGCATCGAATCCCAGCCGGCTTGAATGACCGAGAAGCCGGTATTTACATTGACGGTCTCATTGCAATGGCTGAGCCAGTGCAAGCGCATTTTCGGTGGCGACCGCAGCTTCGCGATCCGGGAGATGAATTGGTTCTCGAAGCCGCTGTGAACGGAAGAGCTTACGCCATCGTCACATTCAATGAAAAGGACCTACGGCAAGCGCGGCACAGTTTCGGAATCCAAGTGATTCGGCCGGGCGACGCACTCAAACTCGTAACCCAATGAGGAGACGAAAATGGCCACCCGAGTTGCAACATTTCCGTTGCGTTTACCGGTTTCGCTCAAAGCGGCTCTTGAAACCATAAGCGAACGCGATGGAACAAGCATCAACCAGTTCCTGGTCGTTGCCGCTGCCGAGAAAATCGCCGCTACGCAAACCGAGGAGTTCTTCTTGCACCGCAGCAGGCGAGCCGATCGCGAGGCATTTCTGAGCGTACTCAACAGGGCGGGAGGTGAACCGCCCAGCCCTGAAGACATCTGGGAGCAGCACACACAAGTGGACTTGGACCCATCAAGCTGAAGTGCCTCGAATTGACGTGGCCCTATTTCTCCAGCAAACTCAGCTGAACCTCGTCCGCCTTCGGATACCGCGCCGGCAGAATCTCGTCCACATCCACCCACTGCGTGGGGTAGTTGCCGGTATAGCAGGCCAGGCAATAGTTGTTCGCCTGAATGCCGGTCTGGCCCACCGGCTGCGGATTCTGCCCGTCGTCGCAACAGCGCAAGAGGCCGTCGAGCGACAGATACGCCAGCGTGTCGGCCTCGATATACTGGCGAATCTCTTCGACCGACTTATTCGCCGCGATCAGATCGCGCTTCGATGGCGTATCCACGCCGTAAAAGCAGGGCGAGATCGTCGGCGGGCAACTGATGCGCAGGTGGACTTCCTTCGCCCCCGCGCCGCGCACCATGCGCACAATCTTGCGCGAAGTCGTTCCGCGGATGATCGAGTCGTCGATCAGCATCACGCGCTTGCCTTCCAGCAGATTGCGCACCGGGTTCAGCTTGAGCTTGACCCCGAAGTCCCGCACCCGCTGCTCCGGCTCGATAAACGTGCGGCCAACATAATGGTTGCGGATCAGCCCAAAGCGGAACGGCAGCTTGGCTTCCTCCGCATACCCCAGCGCCGCCGTCACGCCCGAGTCCGGCACAGGAACGACGATATCCGCCGGAACATGCGACTCGCGCGCAAGCTGACGGCCCATCTGCTCGCGGCTCTCCTGCACCCAGCGCCCGTAAATGCGGCTATCCGGACGCGCAAAATACACATGCTCGAAGATGCAACTGGTCTGCGCCACTCCCGGCGCGTAGACGCGGCTGGTCACGCCGTCCGCCGAGACCATAATCAGCTCCCCCGGAGCCACATCGCGCTCGTACTCGGCGCGGAGCAGGTCGAAGGCGCAGGTCTCCGACGCAAAGACGACAGTATCCGGCCCATCGGCGTTCTTAATGCGCCCCATCGAAAGCGGCCGGAAGCCGCGCGGATCGCGAGCCGCGAAAATCTTGTCCCGCGTCATCATCACGATCGAGAACGCGCCCTCCACCTGCCCAAGCGAGTCGGCGATCGCATCCACCAGCGACGAAGCCTTCGAGTGCGCGATCAACTGCACAATGATCTCGGAGTCCGAAGTCGTCTGGAAGTACGCTCCCGCGCGCTCCAGCTTTTCGCGCAGATTCCCGAGGTTGACCAGATTCCCGTTGTGCGCAATGGCGATCAGCCCTTTGGTCGAGTCCACGCGGATCGGCTGCGCGTTCAAAAGCGCTGAGTCGCCGGTGGTCGAGTACCGCGTATGGCCAATGCTCAAGTCGCCCGGCAGCTTACGCAGCACGTCTTCGGTAAAGATTTCTGAGACCAAACCCATGCCCTTGATGTTCGAAAGGTTGTAGCCGTTGGCGGTAGCGATCCCGGCCGACTCCTGCCCCCGGTGCTGCAGCGCGTAGAGCCCCAGATAAACCTGCCGCGCAGCCTCCGGGTGGCCGTAAACCGCCATCACGCCGCATTCTTCGCGCAGCTTGTCGTCTTCGAGGGAAAAAGGAGTGGGCGACAGGGACCAGCCGCCGTCTTTCAGGGATTCGGAAAGATCGGCGACGCCTGCGACGCCCTGATAGAGGATTGGGCTCATGCCGTCACCTCTTCATAGAGGGCGGATTCGAGGGAGGCGGACCAGACCTGCCGAAGGTCGTGAATGGAGGCGTCAATCCATACCCCGCCGGAATCTGTCGACACATTCTCAGCAGCGGTGATGTGGAGCCGGTCCGGGATGGTTTCGCCGATTTGCCAGCAGGAAAGATCAGGATAGTCGAAGACGAGTTCCTCAATCTTCGCCTTGTCCTCAGGCGCGCATGTGAGAATCACCTGCGTGGCCGGCTCCCCAAAAAGAGCGAGCGAACCAGGCGCGTCGGCGACGGGGATTGCGCCGACCGTTGCGCCGATCGAATTGCGAAACGATGCCTGGGCCAGTGCGGTGGCGATGCCGCCATCCGAAATATCGCTCGCGGAATGGATGAGCTTTGCTTCCGCAAGGGCCGCGAGACACTTGTGCAACTGCCACTCCGCTTCGAGCTCCAGATATGCCGGCGCGCCCCATAGGCTGCCGAGAATCTCCTTCGCGTATTCGGTAGATCCGAACTCACTCCAGGCTTCGTCCGCTATCTTCGCTCCCATACCTTCGCCGATGAGCAGGATCAAGTCCCCAACCTGCTGGAACTCTGCCGGCACAGCCTTCGTCACATCCTCCAGAATGCCGACAATCCCAATCACCGGCGTGGGATAGATGCCAACGCCCTTGGTCTCGTTGTAGAGCGAAACATTGCCCCCCGTAATCGGTGTACCCAGCGCAGTGCAAGCCGCGCCGATGCCATCGATGGCCGCCGAAAGCTGCGCCATGATCTCCGGCTTCTCCGGATTGCCAAAGTTGAGGCAGTTGGTCGCGGCGACGGGAGTAGCGCCGGTGCAGGCAACTTTTCGGCAAGCCTCCGCCACGGCGTGCATCGCCCCCAGCTTGGGGTCGAGATAACACCAGCGCCCGTTGCCATCCAAAGCCATCGCCAACCCGCGTTCCGGCTTCGCGGAGGCCAGGCCAGTCCCGAGTCCCTCAGTCCCGAGTCCCTCAGTCCCTAGTCCCTCAGTCCCCAGTCCCTCAGTCCCGAGTCCCTCAGTCCCTAGTCCCTCAGTCCCTAGTCCCTCAGTCCCTAGTCCCTCAGTCCCTAGTCCCTGCCCTTTCCCTGTTCCCTTAATCCGCATCACCCCAGCTTCGCCGCCCGGCCCCTGCACCGTGTTGGTCTGCACCATAGTGTCGTACTGCTCATGCACCCAGCGCTTCGAGCAGATATTTGAGCTCGCGAGCAGCTTCTTCAGGTCCGCCGTATAGTCGCGCGGCTTGCTCAACTCGGCCAGCACCTCTGCCGGCGGGTCGAGCGGCACCGGCGCCTTCCACGTCCCAACCGGTCGATGGTAAAGCGGCGCGTCGTCCGTCAGCGACTGATTCGGAATATCCGCCACCAAAACGCCATGATGCCGAATCCGCAGCCGCGGCTCCGGCTTCACCGTGCCGACGATCACCGCGTCCAGCCCCCACTTGGCGAAGACCTCGAGAACCTCGCACTCGCGCCCAGCCTCGGCCACCAGCAGCATCCGCTCCTGGCTCTCCGAAAGCATAATTTCGTAGCTGTTCATCCCCGTTTCGCGCTGCGGCACGTTGTCCAGTTCGACATCGAGGCCCACGCCGCCGCGCGCGCCCATCTCGCACGTCGAGCAGGTCAGCCCCGCCGCGCCCATATCCTGAATGCCGACAATCGCGCCCGTCCGCATCGCCTCCAGGCACGCCTCGAGCAGCAGCTTCTCCATAAATGGGTCGCCCACCTGCACATTGGGCCGCTTGGCTTCCGTCCCCTCGTGGAACTCCTCCGACGCCATCGTCGCCCCATGAATGCCGTCGCGCCCCGTCTTCGCGCCCACATAAATCACCGGATTGCCGATTCCCGCAGCCTTGCCGTAGAAAATCTCGTCGATCCGGACCAAACCCAGCGCAAATGCGTTCACCAGCGGATTGCCGCTGTAACAAGCCTCAAACTTCGTCTCGCCGCCCAAATTCGGCACGCCAAAGCAGTTCCCGTAGCTGGCCACCCCGCTCACCACGCCCTCGACGATCGAGTGATTCTTCCGCACCACCTCATCCGGCTCTCTGCCAGCCTCAATCGGCCCAAAACGCAGCGAATCCATCACCGCCAAGGGCCGCGCGCCCATAGTAAAAATGTCCCGCAGAATGCCGCCCACGCCGGTCGCCGCGCCCTGATGCGGCTCAATGTAGCTGGGGTGATTGTGGCTCTCGATCTTGAACGCGCACGCCCATCCATCGCCCACGTCGATAATGCCGGCATTCTCGCCCGGCCCCTGCACCACCCGGTCGCTCTTGGTCGGCAGCCGCTTCAGATGGACTTTCGAGGATTTGTACGAGCAATGCTCGCTCCACATCACCGAATAAATCCCCAACTCGGTCAGCGACGGCACCCGCCCCAGCGCACCCAAAATCCTCTGGTACTCGTCCAGAGTGATGCTGTGCTGCGCCAGCAGCTCAGGCGTAACGGCAGCCGCCGCGGGAGATGCTTCAATGCCGATCGCCGGACCGTCCGGCTGGCCAGGAAAAGGCGAGATTGTCATCGCGGTCACACCATATTGTCGCACGGCTGTAATGTGGAACCCACCCGTTTCGCCCCGCCCCGTAACCCTCCAGCACCCAATGCCGCAGTGACGCGGCAATCGCACCTATGCGATACTACGGACTGAGCCAAGCAATCACCCACCCCAGCCGGGATGGCGGAACTGGCAGACGCAGCGGACTCAAAATCCGCCGAGGCAACCCCTCGTGGGGGTTCGACCCCCCCTCCCGGCACCAAAATCCTTCTTTGTGTGAATGAGCTTTGCGGCGTAACCTATAATCAGGTCGCCATGAAGATCGCCGCCGTTTGCCTACTGGCCCTTACCTCCTTTCCCCTCTGCGCGCAGATGGATCATTCCCAGCCGACCGCCACCGCCGGCGAACCCGAACGGCTGGGCACCGTGAATTTCCCAGTCTCCTGCTCGCCCTCCGTCCACGCGCCCTTCAACCGCGGCGTGGCCCTGCTGCACGATTTCTGGTACGAGGAAGCCCGTCCCCAATTCGCCGCTATCGTTAAGGCAGACCCCACCTGCGCCATGGCCCATTGGGGACTCGCCATGAGCGAATTCCACCAGATCTGGAATCGCCCCGACGAAGCGACCAAGGCGCGCGCGTGGGCGGAAATACAAAAGGCGCAGGCGCTTGGCGCAAAAACGCCCCGCGAACGCGCCTACATCGCCGCGCTCAGCGACTTCTTCCGCCCCGGTCCGGCCGAGTTTCCCGCGCGCATCGCCGCCTACTCCGCCGCCATGGGCCAACTCTACGCCGCGTATCCGGACGACGTGGACGCCGGAGCTTTCTACGCGCTCTCCCTGCTTGCCGCCACGCCGCCAGACGACACCAGCCTCGCCTGGAACCGCAAAGCCATGGCCGTGCTCACCCCGCTCTGGTCGAAATACCCGGACCATCCCGGCCTCGTCCACTACATCGTCCACGCCTGCGACAACCCGGCAATGGCCGCCGACGGCCTCGCCGCCGCCAACCATTACGGCGAAATCGCGCAGTCCGGCCCCCACGCCTTCCACATGCCCGGGCACATCTACGCGCGCCTGGGGCTTTGGCCGCAAGATGTCGCCTCGCAACTCGGCTCGACCGCCGCCTCGGAGGCTGCGGCCAAGCGCGGCGAGAGCGGCATCATGGACGAACCCCATTCCTACGACTTCCTGCTCTACGCCTACCTGCAAAGCGGTCAGGACGCAGCCGCCCGCGCCGCCCTTGAACACAGCGAGGCGGCGCTCAAAGAAATCGCCGCCATGCCCGGCATGGGCTCCGGCTACATGTCCGGCATGGTGCCCAGTTACCGCGCCAAACTACCCATCTTCTACTCGCTCGAAATGCGCGACTGGAAATCCGCCGCGGCGCTCGAACCGCCCGCCGGTTCCCCGCTCACCGTAGCCGCCATGGTCGCCTGGGCTCGCGCCATCGCCCACGGCCATCTTCGCCAGGCCGCCGCGGCCGCCGCCGATCTGGACCGCTACCGCTCCCTCATGGAAGAGATTCGCAAAGGCAAAAACGCCTACCTGGCCGAAGGCAACGGCGTCCAGATCCAGCAGGAAGAGATCGTCGCCTGGGTCCATTTCGCCCAAGGCAAGCAGCAAGGCGCGCTCGACCACATGCGCGCCGCCGCCGATCTCCAGGACAAAGTCGGCCAAAACGAAGTCGATATTCCCGCGCGAGAAATGCTCGCCGACATGCTCCTCGAATCCCACCAGCCCAGCGAGGCGCTGGCCGAGTACGAAAAATCCCTCAAGCTGAGCCCCAACCGCTTCAACGGCCTCTACCACGCCGGCATGGCCGCGGAAGAGGCCGGCGACAAAGCCAAGGCGCAACAGTTTTACGCCGCGCTGCTCCACTCCACCGCGAATGGCGAGCAATCCTCCCGCCCCGAACTGGCCCACGCCAAGACCTTCGCGCCCCCGACGCAAACAGCCGAAACCGCACCCTGAACCGCGCCGGTTTAAGAATCCGCGTCCCAAATCAACGTCCCAAATCAACGTCCCAAATCAACGTCCCAAATCAACGTCCCAAATCCACGTCCCAAATCCACGTCCCAAATCCAAACTCCCTCTCAGAAAGCTTGTCATCCTGAGCGAAGCGAAGGACCCGCTGCTCCGCGTCGTCGCGTTGTACGCCGCGTTCCTCTCAGAAAGCTTGTCATCCTGAGCGAAGCGAAGGACCCGCTGCTCCACCGACGCCGCCACTATTGCCGGCAAGGTCCGCTCGACTCCCGAACCACAAGCTGCGGCTTCACCAGAATGCTCCGCGGCGCGAGCGTCGCATCCTCAATGCTGGCCAGAATCTCCCGCGCCGCCATCGTGCCCATCTCCGTCAGCGGCTGCTGCACCGTCGTCAGCGCAGGCTGAAACACCGTCGCCATCTTCACGTCGTCGAACCCCACCACGGAAATATCCTCCGGCACACGTTTTCCCGCATCCCGAAACGCGTTGATCGCCCCAATTGCCGAAAGATCGTTGAACGCCATCAACGCCGTAAACGCTACGCTCGCCGTCAGCAGCCTCTCCGCCGCAATATATCCCTCACGAATCGGATTCAGCCCCTCCTCGATCCGCTCCAGTTGCACCACATGCTCCGGGCAGATGGTCAGATTCAGCGCACCCGCCGTCTCCTCGAAGGCGCTCCAGCGCGACTCCGTATCGCTCGACGCCGCATGGCCCTTGAAAAAAGCAATCCGCCGGTGCCCCAGCCCATAAATATGTTCCAGCGCCAACCGCGCCCCGTGCGCATTGTCGAAGATAATCCGCGAGATCGCAAAATCGTCGTCCCAGTGGCCGATCGAAACCACCGGCAGGCTCTGCATCGCTCCCAGCGGCGTGTTGATCAAAATCAGCCCTTCCACGCCCCGCTCCGCAAAAACCTCAAGCCGCTGCCGGATCAGCGACAGACTCCAATAATGGCTGGAGACGAAATAGAGGTAGTTCTCAGCAATCAGATGGCGCTCGATTGCGGTCAGCAAACCGGCATTGTACCCCTCGCTCATATCCGAGGAAAGTATCCCCACCATGTGGCTGCGTTTGTTGTTCAGCATCCGCGCGAAAAAATTCGCCTTGTAGTTGAGCTCGCGCGCGGCCTTGAGCACACGCTCCCGCGTCTCCAGGGTGAGCCCCTGAGCCACCGGCGAATTGCTCAGCACCATCGAGACGGTCGAGCGGGAGAGCCCCAGGTGCAACGCTAAATCTTTCAAAGTAATCGGTTTAGCGGAAGCTCCAGGCGGCGCGGCGGGCCGTGCGGTTGCAATCTTGGACTTGGACTTGGTCACATCGTCGATAGTATCAAACAAACAACTTGACAGTGGCACAGAAAACCCGTTACCGTTTCGCCTGCGATCGAAAAGGTTTCTAACCCGTCCTGCGACGTGTTTATTGAACCGGTTTAAGCGTTTTCGAGCAGTGCATTCCGTCGCCGCCCGGCCAACTCCGGATTTCCTCCGGAATATTCAGCCGGCAAGTCCGCGGGTGATTGAGCCTTCGCGGACGGCGACGCGGCAATTGGCAGTTTGTTTTTCTAAGGAGGCAATAGATGCAACGTACGTGGAAAACCAAGAGTTTCCTGTGTGGTCTAGTCGTAGCCGGATTGCTATCGGCTGCAACGGGCTTTGCGCAGAACACCAATTCTGCCGATCTGAGCGGCACCGTCACCGATTCCAAGGGCAGCGTCATCGTCGGCGCCACCGTCTCGGTCGAGGATGTCGATAAGGGTGTCACCAAAACCTACACCACCGACAAGGCGGGCCTCTTTGAAACCGGCTCCATCGTCCCCGATCACTATCTGGTAACGATCTCAGCTCCCGGCTTCAAGTCCCTCGTCCGCGGCCCCATCACGCTGGATGTCGGCGTGCAGACCCTCAATGCGACCCTCGAAGTGGGCGGCAACACCGAGAAAGTCGTCGTCACCGCCGACCTCGAGCTGCTCGATAAGGAAGACGGTTCGCAAACCGACACCCTGAGCGGCCAGCAGATGGCCCAGTTGCCGCAGTACGGCGCGGATTGGGAAAACTTCGTCAACCTGCTCCCCGGCTCCTCGTTCAGCTATCGCGCCGGCCAGTCGACTTCCATCAACGGCAACCTGCCCTACAGCTCAGTCCTCGCGGACGGCGCAACCACCACCCTGCCCATGAGCACCAACTCCGACGTCACCGTCTTCGAGACCACCGCCGAAGTCAAAGTCGACGCCAACAACTTCAGCGCCCAATACGGAATCGGCGGCATCATCTTCAACCAGATCACCAAGGGCGGCACAAGCCAGTTCCACGGGTCAGCCTACGAGTATTTCCAGAACAATGCCCTCAACGCCGCGGACTACGCCTTCGGCGCTGCGAACAGCACCGTGCCCTTTCAGCGTTACGACAACTACGGCGTCTCCGTCGGCGGACCGGTCTGGATCCCGCACACCAACCTGAAAGACAAGCTCTTCTTCTACTTCGACTGGGACAAGACCTACAGCAACGGCGGCTCCGGAAACCAATTCGACACCGTTCCAACCGACGCCGAAAAGGCCGGCGACTTCACCGGCATGCCGACCATCTACGACTACACGACCCAGGTGCTCACCTACAACAGTTCCGGCGCGCCCAGCGTAACGCGCAAATCTTTCGCCGAGGAATTCGGCAACGGTAACAAGATTCCCTCCAATTTTCCGGGCCTGTCCAAAGTCGCCGCCGCTACGCAGAAGTATTTCCCGGAACCGAATACCCCCGATCATTGCACCGACACCACCGGATTGCCCTGCCAGAATTACTTCACCAACGTCCCCAATCTGGCGCCATTCACCAAGTACTTCGGCCGCGTCGACTACCAGCCAACGACCAACCATCGGTTGACCATCTCAGAAACCGAGAGCGACAACCCCGGCGTCTCCTATGGAAACGGTAAGTCCCTGTGCCCTATCAATTGCCAATATCAGGATGTAAGCCGCGACAACGCCCAGATCTCCGATGTCTGGACCATCAGCCCCAGCATGGTCAACGAAGCCCGTATCGGCTTCACCGATCAGCTCAACTTCTTTACGCCGTTCTCCAATGGCCAGGGCTACCCCGCCAAACTCGGTGTACAGTGGGCAGTTGTCGATGCATTCCCGAACTTCAGTTGGATCAACTACCTTGGCCTCGGCTCGCCGAGCAACGCAGTCTACAAGGAAATGCTCTTCGATCCCTCCGACGTCTTGACGCTCGTCAAAGGGCGCCACGTCATGCACTTCGGCGGTGAATTCCTGATCAACCGCGCCGACTCGACCGCCTGGGGCAATGAAAACCCCGGCTCCGTCAATTTCCAGGGATACTACACCGACTACGCTCTCAACAGCCAAGTGAGCGGCCCCAGCCCGCAAACCACCGATCCCACCGACTATGCCGACTTCCTACTCGGCTACAGTGCCGATTGGTACGGCAACGTGAATCCGGAATGGGGTGGCCGTCTCAAGAATCCTCAGGCGTTCTTCCAGGACGACATCAAACTTAAGCCCAACTTCACCGTCAACCTCGGACTCCGCTGGGCCGGCACCACCGGCTGGACCGAGGTCAAAGGCAATATTGCCGCCTTCGATCCCACCATCGTCAATCCCGGCACTGATCCCAACGGACACACCAACACGCTCGGTGCCGAATGGTTCGCCTTCACCCACGTCAACGGCCGCACCCACCTGCAAAAGCCGGTATGGGATACCTTCATGCCCCGCGTAGGATTCTCATGGTCAGTGCATCCCAAAACGGTCGTGCGCGGCGGATTCGGTCTATACAACTACACCTGGTCCGACGACACCTACGGCGGCGGTATCGGCAACGCCTTCGGTTCCTCGGGCGGCGCCTTCGATCCGTCCGGAGGCATCTATTACCAGCTTGGCCTGGACACCGACGGCAGCATCGACTCCGAACACGGTTACGGCAAGAGCATGCGCCAGTTGTATGTCGCTTCTCCCACCACTCCTCAGGCCAACAACGGAAACGGCTTGACCTATAACCCGTACCACACACCCGTTCCTGAAATCTGGCAGTACAACTTCACCATCCAGCAGGAACTCACCAACAGCGCCATGGCCTCCGTCGCCTATGTCGGAAGCTGGGGATACAACCTCAACTTCCCCGTCGATATCAATCAGGTGCCCGAGTCCAAGCTTTCTGCGACCGACATCACCCCCGGAATGAACGCTCGTCCCTATCCCAACTACACCACACTGGGGGGCAGCACCAACAATGGCATCTCCCGCTACAACTCGCTTCAGGTTGTCTTCCAAAAGCGCCTGCAATACGGTCTCACCTTCAACGCCAACTACACCTGGTCAAAGTTCATGGACTCGCAGGACTCTTCAGGCTGGGGCAGCAGCGCCGGATCGCAGCCTTTCCAGAATTCCTACTGCGTCGCCTGCAACTACGGCCCGTCAAACTTCGACGTGCGCAATGTCTTCACCTTCTCCGGCATCTACACCCTGCCTTTCGGACATGGCGGACGATTCCTCAACCACAACACCTTTGAAGATCTCGCTCTTGGCGGCTGGAGGCTCTCCGCTACTTCGCGTGAGAACACCGGTTCGCCCTTTACCCCGACCATGGCCACCGACAGAACCTTCTCGCAAGCTGGCAACCAGTATCCCAACCTGGTCGGCAATCCGTATTCCCTCGTCGTTCCGGCCAATCAAACTTGCACCGCTCCGACCGAGGTCCATACCCTCAACAACTGGTTCAATAAGTGCGCATTCGCCGATCCTGGCCTGTACACGTACGGAACCGCGCGTCGCAACTCGGTTTACGGTCCAGACTACAGCAATCTCAACCTGTCCTTCGGCAAGACTTTCACGGTAGTCGAACGCTACAAGCTCGAGATCCGCGCCGACGCCCAGAACGCCCTCAACCATCCAAGCTTCTCCGCTCCCGATTCCGCCATCGGGGACACCAAGTCCGCCAATATCAGCGGCGTAACAGACGGTGGCCGCCACATCCAGGGCTACATCCACTTCTCCTTCTAACTTGGTAGGGAAAGCCACAACCCCAAAGGGACCGCGATTCGTCGCGGTCCCTTTCGCATCAATTGCGCTATCATCGGATTGTTCATGTCCATCAAGCCGTATACCTTCGCGCTCCTGTTCGCCGCTTCTCTCCACTCCGCTCCGTGCCAAACGCCCGCCGCACCATCGGACGACCTTCAGCGCCACATGCAAGCGGCCCAGCAATACATGCTGGAAAAGCGCCCCGACCTCGCCATCCCCGAATTCGAAGCCGCCATCGCCATTGACCCCAACAACGTCGATGCGCAAGCCAACCTCGGCGTCCTCCGCTACTTCAAAAGCGACTACGCCAACGCCGTACCCCATCTGCGCGCCGCCGTGGTTGCCCAACCCGGTATCTGGAAGATTCAGGCGCTTCTCGGCCTCGCCGAGCTTCGCCTCAAAGACCCCGCCAACGCCCGCCCCGATCTCGAAGCCGCCCTCCCTCATCTCAAAGGCGAAAAGATTCAGGACGAAGCCGGCGACGCCCTGATCGACAGCTACACCGCAACCGGAGAACTCGACAAAGCCGCCCGCGTCGTCTCCATCCTTCTCGATGCGCACCCCACCGATACGCGGCTCCTGATGATCTCCTACCGCCTCTACAGCGACCTCGCGGCCAATGCCATGCTCACCCTGGCCATCGCCGCTCCCAAAAGCGCCGAGATGCATCAAGTTATGGCGCGCGAGTTAGCCCGCCACGGCGACGAACAGGCGGCCATCGCCAACTATCGCGAGGCCATCGAAGCCAACCCCAAACTCCCCGGCCTCAACTTCGAGTTAGGCAGCCTGCTTTACGACTCTT
>Ga0209208_10005601_pt1 | contig 17487 bp, 9 predicted proteins | sample S1TSphfallax_3_FD_187694 | JGI IMG/M metagenome (GOLD analysis project Ga0209208, IMG submission 187694) | Host-associated microbial communities from peat moss isolated from Minnesota, USA - S1T2_Fd - Sphagnum fallax MG (SPAdes) (version 2) | ecosystem: Host-associated > Plants > Peat moss >... | reverse complement strand
GGGAAGGTTTTTATATCCGCCTCTGGTGCGATGGGAGAGGGATGCGATCCAACCGTCATTCCTTCCCTTCGGACGGCTGCAATGCTTTGTCGAGATCAGGTCCTGGTTTGTACACCTGGCCGGTGCGGAAACCGTGGTGGTCCAACCCCCGTCACAGACTAATAGACGTAGTGAATTAATATATTAGATAATTACATTTATTGTTGTAAAAATAATTATAGGTCAAATGATTTTTTAGTTTTGGTAATTATTAACTATAAATACAATAATTTGTTAAGCATAACATTAATTTTCATAATTACTGTAAAATTACTATAAAATATTCATCATGGATGATGAATCACAAAATTTTTAATAATATTATTCCTATATAGTAATTCGTGAAATTAAAAAATATATTTTAACTACATTATAATTTTTCCAAATTTTTAATTCAGGTTTGAATTTATAAATTACAGAGTGTGAATAATTATGTTCAATTAGAAAAAAATTATGCACATATTAATTAATTCTTATTTGAAGTAATTGCAATGATTTAAAAATAATGTCACACTAATTACATTAATTAATTTCTTCTAATATAATAATATAAATTAGATAATATGCAAATTTATGTTATAACAATAATTATTATTGTAACTTAGATTTAATAAATATATTCATTTATATTTATCTATAAAAGTGATTTATTATGGATAACACTAGTAGAAAAAACCCTTAAAACTCAATCAATAAGTTTATTGAATTAAAATATAAATTTAAGATTCCAAAATAGTAATTCAGAATTCAAATATCAAATTTTAGATCAAATAAGTTTTTTGAAGTTAAATAACAAATTTCAGAATTGAAATGTCAATTTTCAGATTCAAATAATAATATTCAACAGTAAAATGTCCATTTTAAGACTCAATTAATAATTTTCGAAATTGAAACATTAATTTCGACAATCCAAAATAATAATTTTGAATTCAAATTTCAACTTTCAAGTCAAATAATTTCTTAAAATTTAAATTTAAAACTTCAGATTCAAATATCAAATTTCAAGTTTAAATAAAAATATTTAAAATCAAAATGTTGATTCTTAGACTGAATAAAGTTTTTTGAATTGAAATACTAATTTTTAGATTCGAAAATAATAATTTAAAATTAAAATATCAATTTTTAGATCAAATATGTTTTTTGATTTTAAATAACAATTTCCAGAATTGAAATGTCAATTTTCAGATTCAAATAACAATATTCAAAATTGAAATCTCCAATTTTAAACTCAATTAATAATTTCAAACTAGAAGTATTAATTTTGAAAATCGAAAATAATAATTTGGAATTGAAATTTTAGGTTCAAATCAAATGATTATTTAAAATTTAAATCCAAAAATTTCAGAGTTGAAATATAAATTTATATATTCAAATCAAAAATTTGAAATTCAAATAATGTTTTAAACAATTGAAATAACAATTTTCAGATTTCAATAAAAAATTCAAAGTTCAAATATTAATTTTGAGATTCATTATATGAACAATATACATATGTACTAATATATATATATATAATTTTAGTACATACATTAAAATACACCCTTTATGTCATTGTAGAATAGCTTTAGGATGCAACTAAATTAGTGATCATTGTGACTAATGAGACATATCAACCTATTAATGGATGAAAATAAATGTAATATCGATCCACCCAATAGGATGAAATTTTTAATAGTTGCATCATAGTTGTGAAAATGGCCAAAATAGTTAAAATTTGGTCTTGTAGTTGCAAATATTCCCAAATCTAGTTGCAAACAAGTACAAGGTGCATGTAGTCATAAATGGAGTGATTATATTTTGGCTGATTTCTACTAGTGCAACCAATGTAATAATAACAACCATTATAATTGATACAATACTTAGTGGAAAAATTAGAAGTAGGTAAAGGAAGAAAAACAAACTTAATTTTCCACCTAACTCGCATACCAAACCAAAGAATCTCCCTGAGATTGACTTACAACCAAGAAAAACATTTTAATGAGGAAGATATTGAGTGGATGGAGAAAAAGATTCAAGAAGTGGCATACCAAGAATGTCAAAAATGAAAGTTCAAGAATATTCAATTAAAGAAGGAAAAAAACAACAATATCGTTATACCCAAGAAATTATGTAAATGAAAAAGGGAGCCATAAAAATAGAAAAGTTGGTCTAGAGCCTCGGCTAGTTCATGGGAAGGAAATAACACATGATATGTTCAACATGCCCATGAATGAATTTTGTCATGTATGGCGTTTAGAACAAGTATTATTTCTTCATGAATTAGTTAAATTGAAAGTCATCAAGCATAGATACCACATGTTGAAGGACTAGTCAAAGAGAGATAATGAGTGGATTGCTAAGTGGAATGCAAAAGCAAGAAAAATGTGCGAAAGAGAAATTTGTAGTAGAACAATAGTTATAAAGCAAGGAGGGCCAAAAGATTTTTGGTTTAAACCATACACTAGGAGATTTAATGGGGAGAAGTTTATAAAGGAATATGTGCATAAATGACATGTTTTTCAATTTGCAACCTTAGATGAATGAAGAATTTATTATCAACCACTAAACTAGGGAGTAACAGACATTAGGGAGGAGGAAACTGAAAGTGAAGAGGATAGTAGTTCTGGAATGACAACACTTGAAAGTTTTAACTTCAAGGACATATGGAGTTTGAACCACCCACATCTGAGTGTGAAGGAATGTTAAGAAAAATTGCGTTAAATGGAGGTGCCTATAGAGAAAAGAGCATTTCGAGCTCTCCAAGAAGAGGAGAACGATGATTACAATTATGTTTTGGAGTCAAATATACTACAAGTTTGGGAGTACACAAAGGCAAAATGAGAAGAAATGTTTGTTCCTTACATTTCTAAGAAACAAAACCAACTAGAGAAAGAGGTGATTATTTTAGGGCTCGATTATTTCTTTGTTAGAATATATAAAGAACCTCAAAAGCCACCTTACAAAACTTACATTGCAGTCTTTTGGAACCGAAAGTTCAATTTATATAAGGAACAAAAGTTGGTGGTGGGTAAAATGAAGCAAAAGATGGAAGAGAATAGTGGGGGCGTTGTTTCAAAGCAATGTCGAGTCAGGGAACTAGAGAAGTTGCCAACTCCAAAAGAGTTTGGGAAAAATAATTTCTTGGGCTGTACACATGGTAACATCTAGACCTTGATGAAGGAAGAAGCAGATTGGGCAAAAAAAGTAAGGCTTACCAAAATTAGGAAGTTAGATTGGACTTTAGTTGATGAGCCAATAGTGAAAGAAATGATGAATAGTTACAACCATGCCAATCAATATGTCAAGCTAAAAGGAAAACAAATCAACATAGGAGAAGGAATGGGAAGGATTTTTGGTTATCCTATGAAGGGATTGTACCAATTGGAAAGGAAAGTTACAACCTAGTTGTTGTAACTTATTTCATTGGAAATGAGCATGAACAGTACATATTGCACTCATGCTATCTTATTGCCAAAGCAGATGACAGGCGAAAGGTAGCTAGATTGGAAATATTAATGGAGATTATGTTTTTTTAGACAAGGAAACAAGTTTGCTCCAAGTGCCTTGATTTCAATAATGTTGGTAGTAGAAAAGGAAAAGATGAAATGGGCTACTTGGTTCTCACAAAAGTTGCAAAATGAGATCATTGCAATTTAGTGCAAGGCATGAAAAATTAGAAATACATTAGCCGAACCAACTTTGACCATTATTGGTCATCATTTCTTGAAGCAATGGGAGCTAGAAAAAGAAGAATATATTAGGACTAAAAAGAAGACCCAAAACAAAGAAGGAGAAGATGATTGTTGATGTTAATGTAATCTTGTTGGTAGAGAAGAAGAAAAAAAAGAAAAACAAAAAGAAGGGCAAGTTGGCTATAACCGTAAACAAGGAGATCACAAAAGTATCTCTAGCCCAAGAGGGGAAGCTTGGTGAGGTTCTTGAACCTCAAGCATTTTGAGTGAGATTGGAAGGAAGCATGTTGAAATACTTGGTGAAATAATGGCAAAACCCTTAGTACCCAATGTGGAAGAAGTAGGAACATAATTGGTAGAAAAAAAAGGTTTGCAGAATGCTCCAACAAATGTGGATATGGAAAAGGAAAGAGTACAAGAGGTAGTTAGAGAAGAGGTAATTCCTAGAGAAAAGGATGATAAACCTCAATACTTAAAAGATGAGGATGTGGAAATCATTGCAATAAAAGGGCCATTTCATCAGAGTTGGAAAGGGAGTTGTTAGTGCAACTTGAAGAAGATGAACATACAAAGAAAAGTCAATAGGAAAGAAAAGTGCAACAAATAAAGGAAGAATGGCATGTAGGAACACTAGTAATGATGGACCTGCAATGGCAAGTCGAAGCTGTTAATCATATGGCAAAGCAGTTAGTGTTTATGGAAAATGGTGCATCCACCAATGAGGATTTAGATGCAGTTGTTGAAGAGTTGGAGATGTTGGCATAGAGGATTAAGAAGAAGAATGGGGAAGTTCAAAAGTTGTAGAAGGAAAATGGGAGGATGGCAAAACAACTAGAAGAAACATAGAAGCAATTGGCAAATGAAATGAAGAAAACACTTTATGAAAAAAGCCAGAAGATTACAAGAGAAAAAAATGTGTCAGCTAAAAACAAAAGTTACCATTATAGAATATGAGAAGAAGGAGACGAGTGAAGTTTTAGCAAAAATATAGAAAAGGAACCTCCACTTTGAGGTTCAACTAACACATGATAAGTCAAACCATGAAAGGTTGTTGAAAGGAATAGAGAAAAAAATTGAACAACTACATTAGTAATTCACAAAATCACAAATTCAAGAGGAACTAGTTTTGAAGGAATTAGAGATGGTGAAGGAAGTTGCATAAACAGAAAAGAAGGAAAAACTAAAACATCGTTAAAAGATTATCACAAAGGTTGATGCATAAATCAACTTTAGGAACAGAGAAATCAAAATACTCATAAATGAACATTTCAACTTGTATGAAGAATTGAAAGGAATGGAAGAGGTTCTACACCGACGAGAAGAGGAATTGAGTACTCAACATGCAATTGTGGAGAATGCTCATGAAAATCATCACAAGGATAGAAGCTTCTGGTAGCAAAGGAGAAAGCATTATGGAAGGAATTGCAAATAACACAAGGCAAAGTAAAGTTACCTACTTTGCAAACTACCAATGATTGGAAAAACATGGCCATCGAAAACAAAACCAAGGAAAGTTGCATGATGAATTCATAGAGCAACTTCTAATTAAGATGGGTGAGTTACTAGAAAAGGCTCTCCATAGCTCTTGGTTAACCTGTTAGTGATATAATTTTGTAAATATTAGTTCTGATTTTTCCATGAATAAATTAACTACCTTTACATCACTATTGGGTTCTTGTCCTACTCCATTAGAATGAGTACCATGTAAACATAGTTGGTATGGTAGCATATTGTTATGACAACAGAATTTAATCAATTTGTGGCAAGTCGAATTGCTAGACAATTAGGTAACTATAATCATTTTGTGCGAAGTATAAAATACATTTCAACTAACTTGTAAGGGGTTTGAATGATGATTGTTTGTATGTTTAGGCAAATCTTTTAGTAAAGAGCGTAAGCAAAGGAATTATGAAAGGAAGGAAGCAAAACATTGTAGAGCTTCATGGTTTATGGAAATATTAAAGATATTCTTCCTTCCTTGTGATGTAGCATTGTATGTGGAATTAATTGAATGAATCTCCAAACTTAGAAAGGATTGAATGTTGTCCTAATTAGTATGTTTACATGGTACTCATTCTAATGGAATAGGTCAAGAACCCAATAGTGATGTAGAGGTAATTAATTTATTCATGAAAAAATCAGAACTAATACTTACAAAATTATATCACTAACAAGTTAACCAAGGGCTATGGAGGTCCTTATCTATTGGTTTTGCAAGCAATTTACAATTAGAGTATGAATAGCTCTACAAAAAGTTCAGGTCGGTACCATATTGAAACAAGTCATTGTTGAGGGGAGACTTTTTCAAAGTTAGTTGAACCTTTAAGTTTACCACCCATCTTGTTGAATATGCTTCATGCAATTGGTGACGGTTTTGCGTCTTAAGTTGCTTTGTTGACCACTTTGGCCTGTCCTCATTGCTCTTTTTGGGGCTCCAATTGGTGATTCAACTTTTGGACACTATTTAGTAATTGGATGTTTTGGTCCTCTCATTTTGTTCTTCCCTTTCCCCTTTGGGAAGGGTGTTTGTTCTGACAGCGACAGAATTTTCAGTATTTGTTGAAACCCTGTTTCAATAAAAATATGCGGACTCTCAGATACAAAGCCTTGGAGGGTGAAAGGAGGGCTCACAAGCAGGATTACTTTGCAGATCTATTGAACAAAGTCTGTCCAAAAGCACAGATCATTTGAAACTACCATAGCATGGTCTAATAACTATGCTCTCCATTCAGCTGGGGCAAAAAATACAAATACTGTTGTCCCCATAGTGCATTTCACAACAAGCACTCTATTTTTGCCATTCATGCCAGTCAATCCTGTACAGATAGAGAATTCTCCCTCTCCCATATACACCCACATGCAGTCCAATCTCCCTGTGTCCCCATACAAGTTGTTCGAACCAAATCCCACAATTGCCCCTGAAACATAGGAAATCTCACACATACGAACGACCAGATGTATGTTTCAGCATACACTATACAGCTTCCATCAACCTTTCTTACAGTACTCTTTTCTCTTCATGTGGTATGTGCTGATCCAAAAGTGTGGTCATGATGGCATAGATTTCGATCAAACATGGATGAAACAATTCATTCTGTCCAAATTGTGCCACTCCATCAGTCTTCATTTCCTCTATGCCTTGACTAGCTTCAAAGTCATAATGAAATGTGCATTATCAGATGGAAAACTTTACCAAATAACACAATCTTGGTGAAAGATGATCAACTCGGAACAATAACTAATACATGCAATACCAAGCTGTCTGTTGCTTCCAACTCTATACTTCTAACAGAAGTCACATACACCATCCAAAAAAGGGCCTCTATTCTGAATTCAGGTAGGTAGAAGGAACTGAACTAGTGTACAGCAAAACCTAGAAATAACCTCTCAGTAGTAGAAAATTGCCCTGAACATTAAGACACAAAGCAGGAACCAACAATACCAGGACAAGATGACCAGCTTGTCACCAAAGTCACAGAAGAGCAACTTCCCTGTTGAAGATCCAGCTAAAACTTCCAGTCTTAGGCCCTTTCTTGACCTTGGCCTGTGCACGCTCTTCAAGTTTCCGGATGCGAGGAGGCAGTGAGCACACATACTCTTGAGCTGTTTGCGCTTTGCTTGAAAGCCCTTGCATGCTGGCCACATTCCATCTATTCACCAAATGTTCCATAATGTCTGCATAGTCCCGAGCAGTGTACACCCCAGTCCTCTGAGCAACCAGTGAGAAATTGTCAAAAAGGTGCTCATTCTGTCCATCATACATCAAGTGCGCAGGCATGCTGACTTTCTTCCTCATCATGTCAGCAAATGCTAGCATGGTACCATCAGGGTCAATCTCAAAAAGTTTCTCCACGATCTTGGTGTACGCATTCTCATGTCGCCTCTCATCTGCTGCAACCAATCCACAAATAGTTGCCAGCTTGGCATCGCCAAATTGCTTGGCATGTCGGGCAGTGTTACCATGTGAAATGAATGTTGCTCGTTCTTGAAATGATGTGTAAACAAAACCTAGATAGGGGTTGTTTTCTGTTTTTGGGTCCTGCAATCACCAGGACAATAATCAGCAGAGCATTTGGTTGAGGTTTCCTATTCAAACAGGTTTTACACATAGCAGTTAAAACCCTCATTGCCAAGGATCAAACTACTGAGCCTTATTGATCTTCCTAAGAAAATCATTGTGGTGAACAATCTGGGTTTGTAGCACAGAATAGGAGATGTTGCATACCATATCAGAGGCCACAAGTTAGTCAGCAAAACCTTGTCAAGTTCACATCAACTGGTCAGTAGCACGGTTGCTGATCAAGGGCTTAACTGATTAAGCTACTGTTCTTTCAACAGACAGTTAAATGAAACTGCAATTGGACAAGGATGCCACAACAGATTCATCCCACATCCCTGCAAGAAAGGAAATCATAATGTACCATTCCAGATCCGATTAGGTATTGAATGGTCTTCTCAATCTGTCTCATGTCCACTCGGCCAGTCAGGTATAGGTACTTGTTTAGCACATCACCATGCCTATTCTCCTCTGCGGTCCAAGCCCGAGTCCAAACACCCCAGGGAGAGGGGCTTGCACCAGTCTCATCCCTGGTCCCATCCAAAGTGTTGAGCATGGTCTGATATGTGGGAAGAGCTTCTTCTGTGATCATGTCTCCTACCAAACAAACAAGGTAGTCATCTGGGAGGCCTGCAGATCTCTCACGCAGCTCTTTCACCTCATCCAGGAAGCCTTCAGAAGATGGCTCTGGCAGATAATCCTGAGGCTGCCAGCACTTTTCAACTGGCTTCAGAAAAGGCAACAATGTGCTTTCAGCCCAGCCTTCCAATGACTTGAAGACCTCAATTTTCTCAGGGGCGAGAGAGTGCGTAACCATTGACTGCTTCTCTTTTGTTCCGCCATTCAAGTCAGCTCCTCTGCAAGAAATCCAATCGATGCAATGCTACTGTTAGAATATCCAGAGGAATATTGATAGATTTTCTATTCAGGCGCGGAAAAAAAGAAGAAGGAAAATGGACAAGAAAAGACGAGGCAGATCTATCTGACGAAAACTGATCGCACAATGTACGAGTACTAGACCTTCGGTTCTCATTCCAAAGCGCGCTATGATTAAAACCTAAACCTACCTTCTGCTCGCAAATCAACATGGGGAAAGCGATGTGTATAGAGCAGAGTGTTTCACTTCTTGGATCCCCGCAGAAACAACTCCAAGAAGGAAAAAAAAACTGAAACCACAGAAAGACTCGCTCTATACAGGTTGGATCCTACCTGGACTTCTGCGAAATGGTGGCAGTCATCACAATAACCTCCCGGCCTCTTCCCGCCGGTTTACCAACGGGCCTAACCAGGCCTGTGAGAGGCAATTTAGTCCCGGACATGGTAGAGGAAGCCAGACTTCCACTGCTGCTGGTGGAGCACGACGACAAATTAGCATTGCTTAGAGTACCGCAGTGAGTGGACGCCGCCGAGGACGGTGCTGTAAACATGGTAGGTACAAACCCTCCTGCCACATGCGCAGACATGGACAAACTCGCCATGTATTTTTTTCCTTCCTTCACTCACGTTATCTGTGCGCACGCAGCCAAGATCACAACAGCCAAAAAAACCAGCGCAAGTTGCACACCGTTCTATTCCCGCTCCGTTCCACTCCTTAATGCAGAAGATGATGCGAATCGAGTGTTCAAGGAACAAGAACAAGAACAAAAGAAAAAAAAGAAAAAAGAAAAACGAACAGCGGCAGCGGCGGCGGCGGCGGCAGAAGATGTTTAATGTCTCTGCAGCTGAAGCGTCAACAACGGCAGGGACAACACATGAGAAAGAAAGTGAAAGAAAGAAGTGGCAACAACGACACAAAGATCGGCAAGCTTTAGAGTGCTGCGAACAAATATCAAAACACAAAAATACGGCCTACTAGAACGCACGCAGCAGCCTTGGCCACACACGGCACACCCAGACAGACAGACAGGCGAGCGCACTGGTCGAGGGCGGCAAAGCTGCCGTATGGTGTACATTAGGTCCCTATGGCCGCCCCACTCCGCCTCCCCCCTCCCAAAAAAACCCAAAAAAGAAAAAGAAGAAAAACACCCCGTGTGTAATATTAGAGTTTTCCGTAAAGTCATGCCCTCTTGGGCCTGAGTTTCACCCCTCATTTGATGCTTCATCCCCTCCTGGCTGTTGTCCGCAGAGTCATGAAATTCTATTAAATAAGGATATGAAATATTTACTGTGACTCAAGATTAAATGCACCAAGCTCGACACCATTTATGTACTTTTTTTTTCCTGTTTTTTGAAATCTCGTCCCCTATGTGACCAACCAAACAGGGGATTCCGGTGCCGTCTTTTCCTGACTTTACGGTTAACTTTAATATATTCAGTCTTCTTTTTACTGGACAAATTTCGTCGTTTTTTCCAACAAAAATCTAGATGAACTTTTTTTTAGATTATAGTGTAAATTAGACTCATTTTTCTAAATTTGTGGACAATTTCGCCAATTTTTTATCTAAAAATATTGGGGGAAAAACCCTGAATGTATAATTCTTCAGTGCATTTTTAATTTATTTTTCAATTTTGTGATGTTGCCACATTGGTGATCATCCACCAGGAGCCATGTCTGGCTATGGATCAGCTATGAAAAGAAATTATTAAAATCATTTTATTATCTTGGCTACTTGCTTGAACCAATGTGTGAAAACATGACAATTGTTAGAAATGTTTTTCGATTTTTGGCGATCACAAAATTTTAATAGGACTTTACTCTTTTTTTGGGAAAAGTTTTCACCGAATGGAGAAAATTCGCCACAAAAAAAACACTACTTCAGTAAATATTTAATTCCTAGTTTCACGGGTTTATTTGGCTTTTGTCCAAGTGGATAGATGAATGGTCCTTCCTCCCTCTCTATTAGGCCACATCCGAGATCCCCACCCCTCCATTCGTTTTCTTTTTAGGTTGACCTGGTTTTGTATTGTTGTTGGTAACATTAGTTAGGGTAGCAAATTTTTTTTTTACTGGTAATGTTTTAGAAATTGAGCCAATGGGAGGGTGCGATGAGTGTTAAGAACCATCATACTCTACTACAATAGAGTTTTTTAAGTACTTTAGCGGCATAGCCTCTACGTAAATGGTTCTCTTTTCATTTCTCTGTGCATTTTGAGGGATCTCCCCCAGCAGAAGAACCCTAGGCCGTTATGCCGAGGGAGCTTTCCCAATTTTATAAATTCCCATGTTCCCATGGAAATATTTATTTCCTACAAGAAGCCAGGAAATAAAAAGAGAGTTGCTTACGTAAGGGGAAGTTCTCATACTCATGTGTTCTCCTGAGGTTTGAAAACATCCTCGGGCTCACATCCTTGAGCGCCCCTCCCTATGGAGAACACACCATTTTGTATGGGAACCTCCCTTACAAGAAAATAGGCTCTTCATGGTTTAGAATGTCACAAATGTAAGGGGAAAAGTTCATATTAAACCTCTTTTTTTATGATTATTTTGTGGTTCAAATTCAAGGGCTACTTAAAAGAATTGGTTGTCAAGATTTCAATCATTTCTACCATTTTATGATGGGCAACTTCATTGGAATATGATGGATAATGAATTATGATGTTTTCCTTTGTGGTTTAGAGTCTACAAATCTTGGGAGAGTTTAGGATTTTAAGTGTTGGGGCACACACCTTTTGTTTTTAGGCATGATCTTGTTTTAATTTTTGCACTTACTTGGTTTAGGGCTCCATGCTTTATTATGAAGATTAGGAGTTTTTTTCAAAAAATTTGTAATTAAAAAAAACACCAATCTGGAGAGGATCAAAATCCAAATTGAATTGTTACAAGTTGGATGCAAAAGACTAAGACATCATAGTGGGGATCTTTCAACTACAATTTGCTTGCAACAAGTTGAATGGGAGGTGGGTATTGAAAGGAAAAGCTGAAAGGTAGCTAAATCTAGTGGTCTCAATTGATTTAAGATAGAAAATGATTGCACCTTTTGGAGTGTGATGAAAACTAAAACAAAAGAAAATAATTATGATGAAAAGCAGAATATTTTTTTGCCCTTTCATAGCCCAAGCAACATTGGCATAATTATGCAAGAAAACCTTTACTTGTTTATGTAAACATTCAAAAAAATTGATTGTTAAATGGAAGAACTAATATGTTGGGTGTTGGTAGTGACACACACACACACATATATATATATTGGTTGGAAGCTCATTAAGGTGGAACATAAAGGACATCGCTTCATTAATTTTCGTTTTCAATTATAACTCATTGCAATTTATGTGTGCCACTGATGGAATGGGATTCATATCAAAATGACTTTAAACATCAAAACACAATGTAAATATTTCACAAACAAAAATTAAAATCCAATTCATAATAGATTTTATAAGTACTACACATTTTTTCATGCAATTCCTAAAATGCACCACAAGATGTTTCTATAGCCAAGAATTTGTGTGTGTATATAATGGACAAATGAATGTAACATAAGATTAAATCAAATGTTTTTTTTTCTTTTTGATTTGGACAATTTTTTGCTTAAGGATGGTGATTTCTAGGAAATCCTTTATTTTTCATGATTAGTGCATTTGGAGCTTTTTTTTTAAGAAATAAATATAGAAAACAAGTATGTTATGGTTGCCAAAACTAGTTTATTATGAATGTTCATTGATCATTCTTGGCAATACATTTTCTTTTAGCTATGTCCAAATTGGTCAATTATCTTTTGTTTGTTTTTCTCAATTATGAACTTTCATGATGTGCCATTTTTGTTTCATCCTAATGTGTTTTCATCATATTACTTTTGAAGCAATGAGTCTTTGTGTAAATCATGATCAATAAAATAGGTTTATAAATATGAGATCAACTATGACAAAGGTGTCACACATTGCATCACAGTGCATCCCAATACATGCATTACCAGCATCACATCACAACAGGTGGACACGTATTAGACCAGTGGGTTATGGACACATGCACCAAAAAAGACTAGAGTTATTAGTTGGAGGTTAGTAGATAGTAGTGTAAAACAAGTAATACTAGTGTGGCCTGTGCCATTGGCCCAAGTGTTACCAGTTACCACGTCCTCAACTGAATTTTCCTTCCAAAACCTGGTTTTTTGGAATTTATTTGAATTTTCAGGGGCAGAAATGACTTAAAATTCAATATCTCCCACATTCTGAATCCAAATCTTACCAAATGAATTCCTTTAAATGCTGCTCATCAAGATCTTTCCAACAACAGCAAAGGCACATTCCAATTCCTCCGAAATTTTCAGCTACAATTTAATTTAATTTTTAGTGAAAAAATCTTCAATATTCAAGAACTTTTGCACCACAAGTCCAAACGTCTTGGAACCAAGCCCATGCACCCCTCCTTGTCAAGAGCTTTCCAAAGACACCAAGAACACAATGGGGAGCATCCCAGTTTGATGGATCTCACAACTACAAAACAAAACAAACTACCTTTTTTCATACATAGATATGGGTGTGGTCACAATGTTAGAAGCCATTTTAAGCATATCTAGTTTTTTTTTTATGTTTACAAGTCTCATAAACTAAGTTAATGTTGAAAATGTGCATGTTTTATTTATATGACACTCTTTTAATATATCATTTAAATATTTTAATAAGTTTGAAAATAATCCAATGAATATAAAAAACCTTTCAGCACATTTTCAACACAATGTTACAAGGGAAACAAAAAGGTATGAGCATTGTTTTTTAGAATTGTTTCAAGATTTTTGATCAATCCCATGTTGCCACATTAGTTAAGCAAGATTAGTCACAATGACTCACCTAGGGATGCTCTTGGTTCCTATTATCTTGTCTTTACCCATGTATCATGAACATTGTTTTGTTTCTTCATTATTGAAACCATTATACAATTTCGAATTTTAATGATTTGACAACATTGAAGCTCAAATGTGACAATGCATTAAATTTGAGTGGATTAAACATGGCTAGTTTTTGTAGGCAATGAACACCACCTCTCTTGCCATCTAATGTTGCTTCCCCTACTCACATTAAAAGTTGGAATATTTCCTAATTTGGTTCTTTATTTCGTAGTTAGAAAATTATTATTTTTTACTTGAGATTAATGAAATGTTTCTTTTTTCTTTAATTTTGGGTTTTCATGAAAAAGTTTATTTCATTTTTATGTTTTGTCATTTTTTTTCCTTTTATTTTGAATGTGAAATGGATCTGTGGTTATAAATTTATGGATATTATATGGAAATGGCATCACATCACAAACTTAATGGGTCATGATTTGACAATAATAGTTGTGTGAACTCTATTTTCCATAGGTTCCTATTGTTTAAAGTACTTGCAAAAAATAGCCCCACAAAAGTCCTAGAGTCCTTTTTCCTTTTTTTGGTACCCAATCATGAATGAACCTTCTTGTCATTGTATTCCAATATGAATATTGTTTAAGTAAGAAACCTTTCACCTTTTCCAAAACCCAAAGTTCAAGAAATGCTTTTATTATATCATTAATAATTTTAAAACATGGGGGATCATATTTTGTCGTCATTTCTAAATGCAAATAAATGACATGTATGGGACAATATCATTATGAATCCATAAGTAAATAGACAATATAATTGTGTTTTTTTTCTTTCAAACTTTGTAAAATGATTAACATCAAAATTTATAAATATTTATCATGAATATGTTTTGGAAAAATTAAAATTAATTAAATTCAATTGCAGTTATTAATGGATGTTCCATTTCATTGGTAGATTGTTTTGTTTGATGTTCATTGTGACAACTTGTGCATTGATATCAAAAGTTTGCTCTCAAATCTTGTGCATTGTATATGTAGATTATACTACATGGAGCCATTGATTTTCTTTTGAAATGTCCTCCTCAAGTATTTTCTAGGTTGTGTTCAACAATTTGTCGATTCCATGTGTCAAAATTCAATCTATTCTATAAATTTACCTCTTTCAAATATCTTGCCTTTAGTTTTTGTTTTTTGAACTTATTTGTTGAGGTGAATTTTGTAGATGGCAACTTTCCACATGGAAAAGGAAGCTTGATCTCACCGTCTTGGTTGGTGATTTGTAAATTGGACAAAGTTATGAAAAAATGTTCTTGTGTCGTGTTTGGGTTTTAGCCCAAGTTATGTGCACATATTGAAGGTTGTTATTTATGACAAGAACAACATCACAAGTTCCATATTCAACTTCTATTGCTTGGAGCACAAGAATTGCATTAGATGGTATGTTTGGGCAAGTATACAATTGTTGGTGACAACTTGCCAAAAAAAATTTAGGACACCATTGTGATGCCAAATACTACTACATCTATTGTTAACATTCCATTACATGATTTCAATATCAAGTAAAACCTTGCCAAGAATGCAACAAACCTTGATTTCTCAGTCATTTTTTTCTACATCCCAATTCATTAATTGTGTGATTCTTTTGAGGAGGAAGGGACATTACCTCATTTTTTGAATAGAAAAATCATAAATTTTTTAAACAACATTGCCTTTTCAACCTTCCACCTTTCAATGTTCGACTAGACCCTTGCCACAATCATCAATTCAACACACAAGGTTTTGTCACTAACTTGACATGCTACACACAAGTTGAAATCATTGAACTATGACATAATTAGTGTGAAAAATGTCTTTTGCCTTCCAACAACATTAGCAGGCGAACATCAAACATCAAGCAGTGAGTAGGTGAGTAGGCTCGAGTGAGCAACAAAAAATCTTTATAACACATTCCATGCCACATCATTGAATATTCTATGAATATTTTCATGCCATGTGGATTCATTTTTTGTGACGTGGTAGAATACTCCTTGTTGATGTGCGAAATATTCTACCATGTGGACAAGGGTCCAGTTTCAAAACACATAAACTATTTTTTTTTGGAAGTATTTATGGATGAAAATGGTGGTCAAAATAAATGGTGGTTCCCATAAACCTAAGGGTCTTTTAAAAATTGCAACCCACATAAAAAACAATCACCAAAATAGAAATGATTAGCCCCTCCAAGGATGTTATAAATATAGCATATTATAGAAATGACATTCATTGCACCATGAAATATTTTTTTCCTACATCATCATTGGAAGTTTTCCAAGAACACTAACATATTAGACTATGAATAGTGAAAATGAAATAGACACTCCAAAACTTGATGCAAATAAAGTTTTATTATAATTTCATTAACTTTGAAATGTTTTAGCACATGCCAACAATCGTTGAACCTCATCCCAACTCCACGTGGGATAATGAATGAACTTTTCAGATTGGCCACAATACATTATGTTTTGTAGGATATGATACATGTGCTTACATTGCACCTATGTTCCCACCCACCCAAAGAAGTTGTTGACATGACAACAAAATATATGCAAAAACAACATGGGTAATTTCCAATTGTCACATTGAAATGCTTGTGGCCATAGAATATGTGTAGATTCATCCATATCCAAGGGGTTAGACATCTACAAGGGGTAGACCAAAAGAAGGATTGAATAATTTAACAACATCCTAATTGTTGGTGTATTATTGCGTTAATTTAAACACTAAAAGCCTTCTCACCTTCCAACCACAATGAGATGTGGGCCAATTGTTTGCATCTACATGTATGATTACATTCAGTGTGTAGGCTGAAGGATTGGAAATTGCTTGAAATGAAAAACTCGCCTCTAAATATACTTTGAGGGTTGTTCCTGCATTTAAAGTCAAACAAAAACCTAACTTCTTCCAAAGATGATACCTCTTTACGAGTAAAGTTGACACCATGTTGAACAAGCCATATAATCAAGACATGCAACCTGGCAATGACATACTTTCATGAAAACCCACCCACACAATGGTTGAAATCATTTAAATATAACCAATGTTTATGGTGCTCAAGAGACCCAAATTGAAATTGGGCCCAAAAACTAGAATAACATGGAATTGGGGTCCTGAATGTCATCTTATATGTATTGATATTTCATGTGCACTTCACATCAATATTTTTTTGCAATGCAAAACATTGCACTATAAAATTAGGAGGGCACTAATCAATATGCCAAAGGTCATCCCCACACATAATCTCATCGGCCACTATGCCACTTTGAGAAAATATAAAAAAACATATTTTGTGTAACACATGATGACCCATGGATGTGCAAGTCATTAACATTGTTGGGATGACAAGCGAGAACAACCGCACGAGGATGAAAGAAATTGACGTGGTTAGGCCTATGTGACTCATCATCCATGCTTGGTAAAAAGTTGGCATTGTGCTTAACAAAACCAAGCAGTTTCTCACCCTTTAGATGAGAAGTCCATGTTGTGAATGACGATCTGGAAACATAATTGGTAATAGTTGCAACAAGCTTGGAAACATTCCTCAAAAAATGGGCCCTCTTCAAAAGAAATTCATTTCTAACAAAACCTTTCTTAGAAGGACCTCCTCACAAGTAATGTTGATATAAAATGGATTGTTTAAAAGCCTAAACATAGTTGTTGTAGGTGGTTATGTATAAGGAGGTGCCGCATTTTCCCAACTATTATAACTAGGTGTTATGCACAGTCTTAGTAAGATTGCAAGTTGGCATATATACCCATTCAATGTTGTTGAACTTCTATAAATACCAAGAATAGTGGATTAGACTAGAAGTGTAAGAATAGAGAAGATAGTTCAAATAACTCTTTGAACATAATATATGAAAGGAAATTCTTACATGGACCATAAACCTACCCCATTGTTTGACATGAAAGTGCTAGAAAGCAAGTGAATTACCAAGTTCGTGAATAATAGATTCAAATGTAGCTTT
>Ga0209208_10005600_pt1 | contig 17488 bp, 9 predicted proteins | sample S1TSphfallax_3_FD_187694 | JGI IMG/M metagenome (GOLD analysis project Ga0209208, IMG submission 187694) | Host-associated microbial communities from peat moss isolated from Minnesota, USA - S1T2_Fd - Sphagnum fallax MG (SPAdes) (version 2) | ecosystem: Host-associated > Plants > Peat moss >... | reverse complement strand
GGTGGGTAGGGGGGAAGGGAAGAAAAAAAAGAAAAAGAAAAAGAAAGAAAGAAGGGAATGAATAACAATGTCAGATTTTCGTTTCTTTTTCTGAAAAATTTGTGATGTAGCTGAGGTGGTTATCATCCATAAGCTGATTTTAGCCAAATTTGGCTATCAACAAACTATTAAAGGAAGAGAATTCAAACATCCTTTTATGTTTTTGGCTACCCTACTAGAACCCATGTAAAACTAATAGAAATCAGGCGACTTTTTAAGATTTTATTGTATTTATTTTGGGGTAATTTTTAGTTGATTTTTTCAAAAACTCATCGAATTTGCAACAATAAATTTTCAAAAAAATTTGGCAACAATACGAAATTTAGCAACCGTAAAAAATATTAAATTTATTTATTTTGAATTTTAAAAAGAAACTCTGAGAGGCTCTTGACATCATCACAAACTCCATTTCCCATAAGCAAATTGTTTTCCAAAGAAACAAATCCTTAGAAAGTGGGGTCCCTTATTATGTCTTTAGGTTAACAAGTCTCGAACTTAAAAACATTTACTTATTGTTGGTTTCAGGGCACTGGCCATGATGCCGGGGGGACCCTCAAAAACTTTGGAGCTTTATGGTCTTTATGCTAGAGCAACCCAAAATAAGACCCCGCATCCACAATGGTAGATCATCATATATGCAATATGTATATATATATACCCTATGTACCACCAACACTTATGGGCAATATTTTATTTGTCTCAAGTTGCTGTGACCAAACAAATGCCTATTGTGTGAAGCCAAAATTTGTCATCCAAATTTGATTCCGTGACTTCAAAGTGCCACATTGCGTTACAAGTTACAAGCATGTGAAGCATCATCCCGAGAAGAATTCTCACATCCCCACATTTTGGTGTGTACAAAACAAAGACGGCTCTAAACATGTCCCATTTACGACCATTTGAAAGAGGAACAGTTTTGTAAATTCTTTTTTGAAAAGCGCCATACAATAATAATATGCATATGTACGTCGTCGTTGCCCCCTTTAGGTGGCCATTGTGGTTTTCCTTGGGTGTTAATTAACCTTGGCTTTGTGTTGATGCCTAAAAACATAATATATTTGTGTTATTTATATAATGATCATGCATCAAAATAATTAGGTACATATTAATAGTAAAGCATTAAAAAAATGAATTTCCAAATTTTATTTCCATTCTTCATCCAAATTTCTTAAAATCATTCCTTGTGTTCAAACCAAACCAAACCCAACCCAAAAGCTTAAGGTCATTAATCTTTTCTCAAATATTTATTTTTCATGTTTTGAAATTAGGTTGCCATTTTGACAATTTTGAAATTAGTTGAAATTAGGTTACCCTAGGTTTCCCTTTTGATAATTTTGAAATTAGGTGAAATAATAAATTTCTAAGTCTGGTTTGTGAGGTAAAGCACAAAACTTTAGAAATTACTAATGTCTTTGTGGCTTTTGAAACTTCTTAAACTTTTGCTCCAAACTTTGGAGAACATGCATACAACAAGAACAAAGGACAATTATACTTTGGTTTGTAAAAGCCCAAATCTCCCTTTTTGTGGGGCAATCACTTGAAAGTTAATGCACTAAATATGATGTGCTTGCAAAAGAGGAATGAAATTCTTATTATACTTTTTGCTATGAAGAGGAGGGTTTGTTTGGGTGGGTCATTAAGAATAGTCTTGAGGAAAAAATAAATAAATAATGCATTTACATATGTTTTTGGGTATTGTTTGTATCTAAAGAAGATAATGTCTTGAACAACTTTGAGAGCATAAAATAAATCCAAATGTGCATTGGGATGCTTCTTTCATCACCAAAAATTCTTTAGGTTTTTAGGTTTGTTTTTTTATTGTAGGTGGGGCAATGAGAATTTTTTACAGGTTTTGTCAAGCCCTAGGTTATGGTGTGTGCCATGTGGCATAGATCCACAAATTCTTATCAAAGCCATGTGCAATCACATGCAAAAGAGTGGGATATTTTTGGGGGTCAAACTAACAAGTTGCAACAAAGCTAGTATTTTACAAAGGTTTTAGAACATTAAATTCAATAGTTTACTCTTCTCTACCCCCCATTGAAGTGTGGGAGTGGCACCCTTTTTTTTTCTTTTTTGGGGGTCTTTGTGTGAATTTATTCAAGAGTGGCAATGGAGGTTTGAGAAAAGAGAACGAGTTTGGTCCAAAAGAGGCATCATAGTTGTGTTCCCAATCAAGCATTGGGGGGGAAATTAGGTTCTCAATCACATTAAATGTGTCTCGTTATACGATTTGAAATCGAATATGGAATTGAACTACTTAATTCACAACAATGCCTAGGCTACCTCTTGTGAGAATGGTGAGAGTTATTTGTGTTCATGGAAGCTTAGCAAATTAAGTAGCAATAGCCATTACATAGCCAAATAGAACTCAAACACAAGGTATTCAACTTGATTCCCATAGCCATTCTCAACACACTATTGCATGAACACTAGCAAATTGTTCATAATTAAGTAGAGCATGGCACCACTTTAAGGGAGGAAAATATGGATATAAAGGTGCATTCACACTTGGTGTTAAGGACTCTAGTATTAAGTCCCCTAACACCAAGCTCGTCATTTAGGACCTAAACCTATATATACCATGAAGATTTTTCTATTAAGTTAACATTCATTTAATATAAAAACAATCACCCATTTAACATTGGGTGCCACCTAAGATGCCACCTAGATTTTCACTTAACACTGACTTAACATTAGGTGTGAATGCACCTTTAAGTTGTGTAACATGTTAACAAAGTACAATGTACTCTACTAGCACACATTTTTCACACCTACCAACAAAGGGGCCAATAATGACCTGGGACAATCCAGTTGCAGGGGATTTGCACTAGCTTCACAGCTATCACTCATCTTATAATTTAGATCTCTTTTGGAAGGGGATTGTGGCCCCTTGGAAGGGTGGATTAGAATACAATTGTATCACACTATTCAAATTTGAAAGAGGAAAATGCTCAAAGAATTGGAGAATTGGACCTAAGTGTAGGGTAAAGCTGTGTAGCATGGGGGCATTCCCAAGATGGGGCATGGGATGAGGCAATAGCCAAGGAGTTTAGCCTCACACTTTGGGAATGTCCTCACCCACATTGGCTTTACCCATCCTAAAGCACGAGGCAAAAGTCATCATGAACCTAATTAAATGTATGAAGATCATGAGGTGTATAGGAGGGGGAAGGTTCTTACACCTACTCCTTGGTTGAGTGGGAGGGATCTTACACCTACAAGTAGGTAGTATATAAGGTAATATAATTTTCATCCCATCCTTAAAAGCTTAAGAAAAAAATTTGTCCTCTTTTCTAGGAGGGATATTTGTTACCATAACATAAATGTACCCTTCAAATACACTAGGATATTTCCTTTGAGTCCTTTACGATTGTGTAAAATCATACACAAGTAAGTACATGGTAAAGGTGCAAGCTAAATGTGTTCAAAGCTTCATAGGCAAAAATCTGACCACCTCAATTGTTGAATTTTAGTAGTAACTTGCCTAAATCAAAAAATGGGACCAAATTATAGGATACTAAAATCAAGCACTTATTAGTAATTACAATAGCCAAACATCAACCAAAGTTTAAGAAAAATCACCAGATTTCTGCACATGGTTCAAGTAGGTAGCAAAAAATATAGAACGATGTTTACATTTTTTTGGAAACTTTTATATTTAATTTGTAGCCAAATTTCGTGAATATTCCTATGGTTGATTGCCACTTTGGCTATATCACAAAATTGACCATTTTTATTAAAAAATTCAATCACTTATAATACAACATTAATGGACCTGATCCCATAGATTTTTCCACCATGAGATTATCTGATCCACCCACATCCTCCTATGTGGGCTCTTATTAAACCCTAAACCCATATCCAACATAGAGTGCTAATGATTTCCCACTATTTCAAAGTGGTACCTAATGTGTAGGTGCCATTTTTTATTGGTGCTGGTGGAGATGATCTCAAAAACCTACAAATTACAAAAAAGAGGAGGAGGAGGAGGAGGAGGAGGAGGAGGGCGATAATAATGTGTCCGCAATTTTCATGGATCGATGGATGAATAAGTAACAATAAGAAGCACATGATGATGAGCTAGTGGAATTTGAATCCACAATCAATTAATCGGCAAGTTGCCTAAGCTATCTATGTACAAACATTTGCCACATCCACCCACCAACATCATACATACGACACTCTCGCAATTCATTCTTTCTACTAACTCAAGTACTCTTCATTCAAAGAGAGTTTAACCTTTGGCTCACACGACAATGCTTGGGATCTGTAGTACTCTTACCTCACACTTTTAGTCATCTTCTTTAGTGAAAAGCAGGTGATAGAAATCCATGTGTGTGTGTGTATATATATATATATATATATGTATATGCATGTGAAGTATGGTTTTGTGTCCTAGACAAAGCTTCAATAAAAAACTACTTTTTATTTATATATCATTTAATAAAAACTAGCCTATGGGTCACAATTGTTTTTTAGGTTTATAAATATATTTTAGGCAGAGATTTGCATCAAAAAGTTGGGCTATAATAATATTGTTAATGAGTTTAGTAGTGTGGGACAAAACATTCACTCTCTCTCACACACCCATGAAATGATTCTCTATTAAATCGCACAAGGCTCTCAGCAGGTGTGTGTGTGTGTTTTAATAGAGCTTTACCTATCATCAACTCACCTGCAACATTACTTTTTGTCAGTTACAAAACAAACCCATATCCATAATCTTAGTACTCCAAAATCTTGGATTATTAGTTCCATTATTAGTGGGACAATGCCCCCCTTGTTAAATAAACAAATAGTCTTCCCCCCCCCCTTCCTCCTCCTCCTCCTCCAACCCCACCCCCCAATCATCTTCTAATCTCATTCATAACTTATACATTCTATCACTTCTCTTTGAGGACAGAATTAATATAGATAGATAGATATATGCCATGAATCTTGAAAGTTAAGTTACCATTCTTCTTCATTTCATCACCCACATCATACATACATGCTATACTTTCTTTCTTTTTTCCATTGCATTCCCACCTTGATCTCACACATAGGAAAAGCCTAGTACCATTGGCAAGCACTCAATGAGTAAGAAGGGTTTAACAAGGTGGTTTTCTAATGTTTAGGGCCCAGTTTACACTATGGTGAGGGACCATGACCTTGGTAATGTTGAGAGTCCTCAAAACACATCCAAAGGCCGTCCAATGAGGTAGCGACATAATGTAACATTGCCGAGAAAAGTAATTAAATGTTTTATGTAAATTTTAATTTTTAACTTGATATTCTATGTAATTTTTTAAATGATTGGTTGAGGGTTTGTCTTTTTTTCTTTTTTTTTCCTTCATCATTTTTCATTCATTTTTTCTTTCTTCATTTTTTTTCATTTTTTTCATTTCAACGCATGAGATCACCATGGATCATAGAAGAGAAAAAAATTTGTCAAGATGCAAGATTAAAATATATGTAAAGTTTTTTGGCCAATCATGAATTTTTTGGACCATGGATTAACAAATATTGTGCACATTTTTCACCCAAAAAAATTATTTGAGAAAATTTATGTTAAAAAAATCCAAGCAATCATGGATTTTTGGGCTCATGGTCTAACAAATGTCCAACACACTTGAAAAAATAATAATAAATTAAATATAAGTTTAAACCATCAAATTTTGAACTATCATGATTTTTTGAATTCATGGTATAACAAACTTCTTGTTAGGCCCACCTATTTGGACTTTTTGTCAACCGCTACTCAAATAGGTGGGCCTAGCCACAAATTTATTAAACCAAGGTGGGCTTGACAACAAGTCTATTAAACCATGAAACATTATCCATAGTGCATTTAATGTTGATTTTTTATCCAATTACATTTTTTGGTCCCTTGGTCCTTCAACCTTGTGTCAAAGAAACTGAACCTTGAAATGGTTTTTCCTTCAATCATAATTTTTTTTAGGTTGATGGTCAAGGGCTTTTAAGCTTTAATGTAAAGGGGCTTTATACTTTTAGTGGAGAAGTTGTTGAATTTTCACTTATTTTGTGATTGGAAATTCACTAAAACCTAAATATTTTTTTTGTAAAAAAATGGGGTTGTGTTGTAAATATTGTTGAAAAGTTCTCAATGAATAGGGTTACAAGGTAGATGCATGTTACAGTGGCTCAGTTTCAACAACTTTTACATTCAATAGAAGTCAAAATTTAAGCTTGGGTTAATCATGAGTTGGTTATTACTTGCTTCTAATTGGTTGTGTTGATGTCATGTCGTGGTAAGCACAATGGTACACTACCTAAGTGAGGAACATGGAAATTTGAATTTTTTTTTTTGTTAGTTTATTCCCTATTTACATTTCAATCGTCCATCGATTTAGGTCTTTTTTCTTGCTTAGATCTTAGTCATCAACAAACTTGGAAAACATTTTTTCATGTATTTGCGCTTGTTGCGATACTTCGTAGCAAAATCAGTGCACCATGTATATGTGTGGCACAACATTGATCTGTAACTTACACATAACTAGCACTTAAGTGAATGTACTAAGATTGTAGTGTGCAACTTCTAAAAACTATAGTAGTAAACTCCATTTGTTTAATGTCATTATTAATAGATGGTGGTTGTGGTTTGTGTGAGAAACACACCAAGGTAAAAATAGATGGAACCACTACACATGCTTGTTATGTAGACCCCTTGTATGGAGCAAAACCAGACATTATCTTTGATAGGAAGATTTAGTTTTTTCGAACAAGTTTCTCAAAGAAATATGGCATTAGCAACCAAAGGATAGCACTGAAAAGGTTGAAGATCAAGAAGGAGATAGAAGAGGAGGTGGAAGCTTTGTTTGGACCTTGCAACCATAATGGTTATACATATTGTCACAATGAGGATGAAGCTCTCATTTCAAGGGTAGAGACATTGTGGATGATCATGCATCAACGAACCCAAGTGCCCAACATTTGAATGATCAATAAATATGAAGCTCGTGGGATTGCGTATGAAATTAAAATAGGGAAGAAAGTGAATTGGTGTGTTCTAGCAAAGTGGACAATTTGTGACTAGTTTTATAGGCTACAATCTTTGGAGTTGATTTTGCAATGCAGGAAATTAGGGTTTGTAACATATTAGTTGAACTTTGTGGATTCATACAAGAAGGAGAAGGAAGGACTTGTGCTTGACAACATTATGTCAAAACCATCAAACAAACAAAAAATTCATGTTTTTAAGGAGACTCAAGTCCTATGCATTGTAAAGTGGCAAGAGTATGTGTCCAATATACAACGAGACCTTCTAGCATTAGAAGGATGAGTATTTTCATTACATACTCTAAAAAATGGGGCTCAAAAGGAGTTTGAAAAGGTTGAGGGCCAAGTTGAATATCGTTTGATGCCCATTGCATCAGGAGAAGCAAAGTTGTCTTGGTTACAATCAAAACTTGATGCCCACATTTTTAATGTTTATAAGCTTTGTTCTGAAAATAGTTATGCATAAGCGATTATAGTGGCTTTTGTTGAACAAGATACCATGCAAAGGAAATTTGATTCGCAATTCTATTCTATCAAAAGTTTCAAAAATTCATCCCAAACAAGCAAGGAGCATAATAGATTATGGGCCAAACATGTGTCAAGTGAAGATGCATGGCATTCTACATCGATGAAGCTTGATACATGGAAGTGACACAAGGTCGCCCTTCTCATCTAAGTCCAAGCAGTGATGATTGAGAATCAACACCCAACTCTAACCCTATAACCATTGTCTTTCTTGGTTCTAGAAACATAACAATGGAAATAAGTTTAGTAACTTGTTGCTTCCAATCAATTGTCTTGTATAGGGATCCATAAGATCTATTTAATAAGATTATAGAACCCCACAATCAATTCTTGAGTGTCCATGATCCACATCTTGACACATCAACTCTTGAATGATATGTGGTTGATGAAGCCAACAAGACAAATCGAGCCAAGCCCTAAAGAATACCAAACTTGCCATGTGATAGCTTTGAAATCTTGAGAAAGAAAAGTTGTGGGACCTAGGAAAATTGCAATTTATATGGTATTTTAAACTAAAAATATAAAATTGGAAACATAAGTTTAAATTGCAACTTCCAACATATAAATTGTCTTGTAGCTAGGATCCATAATCATTCAAAAAGGCAACAAACCCCCACAACAAAATCTTGAATGTTCACTACCTACTTTTTAACATTGCACATTCTTGTGATATATGGACATGGTGCATGTAATTGAACTAGACAAGTACACATAATACTTGAACCTAGAAATCTAGTGATTAAATGTATGGTAGTTTTTGGTAACATAACAATGGAAATAAAATTAAATTTTGTATTGTTCTGCAAATCAATATCTTGCAAGGATTTATGTTTTGATTAATGAAACTAGAGACTCCTACAAACAATTCTTAAGTGAATGCAAGTCCTTGATATTGCAATTTTTTGTTATATTTGGTTAATGAAACTAACAGAACATGTTGCACACATAATTGCTACCAGACCCAATAACAAGGTAACTATGAAATCTACAAGCTTTGAATTAGTTTTGAACTATATTCAACAAGAATTTTAACTGATCAAGTTACTATTGGAGCACAACCCTAAAAAGTTGTGATGTAAAAAACTTAAACAATTAAGGAATTTTTGAAATTTAGAAAAACTTCACAAGTATGGTAGTTTTTATATCTACAAGATAGTAATGGAAATATATTAAAACTCAATCTTCTTCATGATTCTCTCAAGTAACCATGATGCCTTAGATCCATAATCTACTTAATAAAGTTGGACCACCATAGCCAAATCTTGAATGCATTGGATTACAACTTCATGTGATTTATGTGATTGCTACAACCACCACAACATGCCACTACACCCCAAACCTTAAACTTAGCCAAATTGTAGAGAAAACCAAAGAATGAAAACTATTGAAATTTTGGCAACTTTCCATGGACCAAAGAAACCCTAAAAAAAAAACTCAAGAAAACATTCAAAGTTTTTTGTGTACCAATAGAAACCCATAATTCAAAGAAAGCTCCCCATAAAGCCCAAAGAGTAGCAAACAAGGCTAGAATGAAGTTGAAGCAAAAGACACATGGATATAAACAACAAACAAAAAACAAATTAAAGGATGATGAAAAAACGTACATGCACTTCCATGAGGTATTGAGCGAGCTTCTCTTCATAGGAATGTAGTGCTAGCTAGTATCTTTTTCACAATATCCTTCCGATTGGGACTCATGTGAGTTTTAGATGCCCACCATGATAGAACAATTGCCTTGGTTGTAAGAGCCAAGATCTTTGATCTTTTATTGTGTATTGACAAACCCCATAGAAATGAATCTAATGATTGCATGGACTCCCTATGCTTCACAACCATGCAAAAGTTGTAAAAGAATGGGCTTTGGATATGGCTTTATCATGTTATACTAAAACATATATTAAATCATTAACAATGTTCTTAGTAATATCAATCTAAATTTACCTTTGTATAATCTTCCAAACAGACAACCACTCCATATTGTCGAACTTCAAAAGTCCATTACTTGTAGGAGATGAACATATTATCAAAAAATAACTAGGTAAAAATGTTCATAATAAAATTGTTAGATTAGATCTATGTCCCAATTAGTGTATCCAAGAGCATATTAATCCCCATAGACATTTGAACTAAGGGTACCTAGGAAAAAAATAACATTTTGTCACAAAAATGAGCCATTAAAGCTTGCATCTACCCTGCATGGAACTGATTTTGTAATTTTTAGACCTAAGGTCCAAAACATATTGAAAAATTCTTGCAATGAAAAATTTAGTAATAATCAAAAAATAAACTTTTAATGGAAATTGGATTTCAAACTTAGGTTAAAGAAGGTGTATTGTGTGCCTTTTCAAAATCCATTCATTGTTATGATATGTGTTCAAAGGCATAGGCTACATTATATTACTTATCACAACTTAGATTCTAAATGACCCTACCCCCCTTTTCATGCTAGTTTAGTAGCCTATCATTTTTGCACAATATTTACATCATTTACATTTGAGGATTCAACCTTTAAATAGGGATTCACACTCTAAGTGAAGAGTTTGTCCTTCATATTGGTTTCAAGGTCTTGAATATTTGTGTCATGTTAGCTTGTGTGTGTCAAAATAAGGTTATTGACTAGGGTAAGTATTGGTGAGAGGCCACTAGTTGCAAAAAAAGCCTCTTAAGCTGATTACAATATATCCTACATCCATAACTAATATCTTTGACATCCATAACTTGGATGTGGATCACTTTTCATCCACACATAGAAAGAAATTCGGTAATATAACAAGTAAGCAATGTAAGGTTAACTAGGGTGGAGGTGTCCAATTCATGAATGAATATTAACTTTAGGGCATCAACAATGTTTAATATTAAAAAAATCACTCGGAGAAATTTTGTGATGTATTTGGAGGCCACCTTATATCCATGCATATATATATATATATATATATATATATATATATATATATATATATATATATATATATATATCCATGAAAGGCTAGGAAGGAAGGAAGGTCTCACAATATGGAAAATGAAAACTTTACTTGGCAACATGCTAATTAATGACACAGTTGATGACAACATCAAAAACAAGAATAAAGGAAAAGTAAACATTTCTAGCATAGATTTGAAAATAGCCATGGCCAAAATGAAGAAAATAGAGGTATCTAATCAAGGAAACTCATCAAAAACACAAATAAAATATCATGTTTTTCAAAATATGAAACCTCATGCAATGTACTTCCCCCCACAAACCAAAGAACCATGAAGCAAAACTCAAGCTCCAAAAAAAAAAACTTCGCAACATAGGTGGACAACGTAAGGAAGCAAACTAGGAAAAGAAACCAAGCATGAAGTTGATACAAGGGACATAAACATGTGCAAATCCCTTAGGGGCTTCTAAGGAATTGATTAGGGAAAATGGATTGGAAATGGATGACATGGTTTCAAATTCCATTCAATGAAACAAAAGGCATTTAGATATATTTGGAAAAAATTGTATAATATAAATTCCTAAGTCAAATGAACATCAGGGGGGTGGGGCAGACACACTCAAATTTAATCTACATATAATCAGACACGCGAAGAAAGGGTGTGAATTTAACCAAAAAAGGTGTGAATTTAAAATTTTCCTAATTTTATTTCCAACACTAATCATTAGTAGATTGTTAGTACCTTCTACACCAATTCACATCCCATTTCTTTTCAATCGAATTTAAATTAAGTTTAAAATTTTGGATTCAAATCATTCATGATTGGGACTGCAAAAAAAGGAAAAAGATATCATGACTTTTTTAACCCTAATTTTCACAAATAATACTTCTATGAAATAAATTTCAATGAAAAGATTGAATAATTTAAATTAAGATAATTCATATTCTAGTGATGATTTTTCACATACGTACATTGTTAAACATTAAACTTTGATTCACACCTAAAAATGCAAAGTTTATAGGTTCCAAAGTCTTAGGGACACTGCCAACAATTATTTAGTAGGTTGTTAGCTAAATAAACATTTCTATGATTTTTGATGCAAATGGAAACCATGGCAAAAGTTGGAGCTATTAGAAAATAATCACACTCCAAACTCCTTGTAGAATTGGAGCATTGGCTTAGAAAGATCAATACCAAAACAATCTAATTGTTTGACAAATTCTACCTCTTGTTGATGAGGAGTTGTGTAAAGTAAAGTTGCCAAAAGGAATTGTTTGGCCAAAACATCTTCATTGAAAAAATAGATTGTTACTCAAAAGGTACATTGCTTGGTTGTTGGATTGACATGACATAAGGAATGGAGGGGAAGGGTGTAGCTTTTCCAACGAGTTGAATCACCTTCTTAAGAAATAGTGGTGGTTAAATAAGCTTGCTAGAGAAGCAAGAAACACTTACAACAACAAAAATTGATGCATTGCAAGATTTTTAAAAAATGTAACACTTGACAAAATCACTACAATGTGTTCTATAACACTTGAAAGTTGTAGCAATGACACCCCCAACCCCACCCAAGATTTTTGTCCCAAAATGAAAAATGACACAATGGCATTGACAACTGATTTACAACTTGCAAAACAAGCTCACTCCAACAGGCCCCCTCCCCTACTTCGAAAATTCATGCAATGACCACCACTTCAACATGTGTCAAATTTGCTCACCCCCCACTCAATGATGGCCACTTTTGGATAGATTTTTTATACTTTGATTCTTATGCAATTTGCCCCCTTTGGCTCAAGAGAAAAACTATTGAAAGCTGCTTCAACACACATAGATCACAACCTCGTTGTGATTGTGGATTCTCATATGTCATTTGCTTCTTGGAGATGGCCAAAAACTCCTAATCCACATTGTGTCTCAAAAATAACTCAAAATTATGACATTAATGATGGCAATTGGCTTATAACCAATGAACACCCCTTGGACCAACCAAAAGAACATGATGGCAAGTAGCAATTTTCAGGCCATCAAGTGTGAACAAGAATAAGGAGGCGATGTCATGAACAAATCAATGATGCCAAACAAAACTCTGTGTAAAGTTATGTTTAAATATTTAAGCATTCTTTCACACCATCGCAAGAGTGGGTGCAATTTCATTGCATGACTATTTTGCAAGTTTCCAACCCAATGGAAATGCCCCCCCCACCAAGCCAAATTTCACCTCTAAAGAAAATCTTCAAAAAGCCAAATTTCTCAAAACTTTTTGTAGTTTCTTTCCATTTATTTTTTGGTACACGTTTGGATATTGGGAATTTGGTCATTTTTTTCTGAAAAGTTAGCAATTGGGTCAACACTAGTTGGAGCTTTGGTTTCAAGAGTTTGGTGATTTTTGCATTGTTTTCAATTTTGGTGGTGTAGTAAACACATGATATTTTGAAATTTTCACCAATTTGTGGTTTCCAATTTCCCACTTTGGTCAAATTTTCTAGTTTTCCAATTTGTGACTTTTTTGGTAAATTTCTAAAGTGATGTGGTGCCAATTGTCCACCAAGCCTTTTTTTTTTGGCAATCTTCAAATTTTAAAAATTAAAAAAGTTTAAAAATTCAAAGTAGTCTCAAAATTTTCAAAATTTTAAAAGTTTTATATCACATGTAAATAAAGTGTAATGTACAAGATTTAGATAATATATTTGTAGTTTATTATATAAGAAATAAAAATCTAAAATAGTTAACATATTTTGGTATGATTCAAAATTATGATAAATTCTCAAAATCAAATGTAAAATTTGGCAAAATTTGCACACTTTGAAATTTTCATATTTATTCAAAAATGACTAACAAAAAAATGTAATATATTGAGAAAATTATATGTATATTTAATAACAAGTTGCAAAATATTTCATTCATATGAAAAAATGAAAAAAACTTAAAAATATTCACAATCAATTTATGAAGTAATCATGTTGGCTCCTTTGAGCATATTTGCACCCACCTACCTCAATTACTGACCCACCTAAATTACTTACCTACTTGGAGTATTTATTTAGTTTGGTATTTATATAAGGTGGAGAACATTGATTAATCAACAAAACAATTTGACTTATAGTTTCCAATTTGGTCCCCTATTTTTGTAATCCAAGGGGGTGGGGGGTGGGGAGGGGGGGTGCATTTTTATTTGAATTTACAAAATATGTGAGTAAAAATATAAGGCTCATATTGGTTGTCGGGGTTTTTTAAAGTATATTATAGTATAAAATTATGTTTATTTTGGAACCAAAATATAATTAATGTATGGTATGCATTTATTTTTTAGTATTAAAACTAAGTAGGAAAAACATAACATGTGTACTAAATATTGTAGGTGTTAGTTGTGAGTAGGTTAATTATTGAACTAATATTATTACCAATAAGTTCAATTAGTAAGTTAGTAAGTGAACTAGTATGTAAATGAACTAGTAATTGAACATATAGGAACATAAAGTATGAAAGATCCTTCCACACCTTTGATAATTGAATCATTTTGAAAATACATACACTTTAGGTGGGTGTTTTATTTTGCCATGATCTTACAATTATATTACCAATTATTTAGTTGGAGGATATGTTAGGTACATATGATGTGTTAAAGAATGTAGTAGTTTCATCACATGATCTTACCATGTTCAATTGCAACTTCATCACTCCTCACAATTTCAAGTATGAAGATTAAAATTTTAAACAAATAAAAGGAATCAATTTTTTTTGTAATTTTTAAAATTAAATTTAAGTGGTTTAAATATGTTCATATTGCAAAATTATATAATAATAGGGTTAGGGAAAATTTTACATATATATAATACCCCCTTTAAACAAAACCTTGTTTGATGACATAATGCAAAATTTTAACATTTAACATCCCCCTTGAGTTTGTAATTCAAAAGTTGTCATCCCAATCTTAGGTCCCACCACCAATTTTGGTGAAACTAGTTGTGTAGGTTCCAAATTGGAACCACTTTTGAGATATTTCAAAATGTCATGCCTAACTTAGAATATTTGAAGTGAAGATAGGCTTCAACAACACATTACCCATTGTCACATAATAAACGATCTTGAATTCCAAATTGTTACAAGGTTATTATACATAACACATTAATCACATCATGTAGTCATGTCTACTTGGATGTTGATGAACCTCATCGTTGTGCATGTATATGAATATATAAGAAATTTTTGTAAAACTTATTAAAAGAAGGACAAAAACTACACACACATGGTGTAAAATTGTTACCATATTATGATGTGGTGAGATTATTTGCCAAGATTTTGCAACTAGTTTTTTTTAATTAAAAAGGTAGAAAAAATTTCTATATATGAATGTTGAAGAAAGGTAACAAATAGGTATACAAATGAATAAATGAACTTTACAAGGGACTAAAAGCAATATCCAAGTGATTTGGACGGGGAAGGACCAAAACCAAACGCTAAAAACCATAAGAATCTTATAAGTGATTAAAATTAAAGCGATTAAAAGAAAAAAGAAATATGACTTCATTTTATTATGTGATCCAAACAATCCTCAAGTGACCAAAAAAAATCGTTAACGTCTACTTGGCCAATATGATAAAATTAATTGATCCAAAAATGAATTGTATCAACTTTCATCTAGCCATAAGTGATCTATAAGATACCAAATCTTCTTGTAATTAAACATTGTAGATCATTCTAAAGCAACTAAACATGAAGAGAAAATTTAAATTAATTTATAATATTTGATTTAAATCACTATATCTGAATGTCTAAAACATAAGAAGAAGAACCAAAGTAATTATTAAAAAATGTGAAAATGGTTTACAAGTGAGCAAATGCATCCTAACAAGAGTTGGGTAATTGAGGAGGAAAAAAAGTAAAAGCATTTCACAATAGACTAGAAAACAACCTACAAAATGACCAGATGAGGAAATTCTTGCAAATAAAATTTAGAATTTAAAAAGAAACCAAGTTTCATTATTGTGAAAAATTGAAAAGAATCAACAAGCCACAAAATCAATCTCCATGCAAGAAGAATACATAAATGAATCAAACCCCAAAAATGGTGAATAAACAATTCTCCATGTGATTGAAAGAAATGCATAAGTGATTATTATTTTTTCATTTAAATGAAAATATATATTTCAAAGTTTTAATGTCCAACCAAAAGCATTTATACAAATCATTGAAAAGGTAATTTAATGGTAATGTGCAACCAAAACCTTTATACATGTGTGATTGAAACAATTGTACATGCAACCATAGGTAATATGCATGTAAGTAAAACATTTATGCACATGTGAATAAATGGAAATTGATTAATTATGTCAATTCATGATAGTGACCAAAACATCCTATAAGCAATAAAAAAAAATGGATTTTTTTTTTTCATGTGTGCCCATAACATTTAGACATGAAATGAACATTTGTACATGTGACCAAAACATTTATGCATGTTATTGAAACACTTATAATACAAACTATAAGGTATTTGATTCAAAGTGTCTTCATAGTTATAAACTTTTTGCAATTTATAACACTTAACAAAAAGAACCCTAATATTCTAATGTCAAACTATAACCATTTTCCACGTGTGCACATTGAAGTTGAATCTCAAGGTCTCTATTGGGACTAGATCCATCCTTGTTTTTGAATTTCTAGAGGCTTATGAGAATCTCAATTGATGTGGCACAAGTAGTTCATAGAGCAAAGTTAGGAGAGTAATTTTTTCTTAGAATCTCACTTTGTTCTAGCAACCTCCATGAACTTTGTGTCTAAATGTGGCATAATATGATTCTTTTTCCTCTAAATATTGTGACTCATGCAAAAGAAATTCCAAAAAAAAACCTTTTGTACAATTCACATGTGTTTTTTTACAATTGTTGCCACATGCAAAACTTCACCCAAAAAAACACATTTTTTGGCTTCCAACATTGTTCACATATTACTATTCAAAAAGTAATTTTTCATCATATTGAACAACTCTTGAAATCACTTAATTATTATGAACCGGGTTTGAGATGGTAAAGGGAGGTCCTTGATAGGTCGTATCACATAAACCAATTTGGAATTGGTTCAAGAGTGCAAATTTATTTATTTATTTTGGATAAATGTTGCACATTAACTACTGAGATTTAGGAACTGTACCATAATACCTTTTTGGGTTTGGAAGTAATTAAATTGTTTCTGAAAATATCAAAAAAATTCAGAAATTATTTGTTTGAAATGCTGAAAATTAAAGAAATTACATGGGAGAGAAAACTACAAAAAATTGATGAAAATTGAGGAGCTTCTTATTTCAAGCCAATCCACGATTGGAGAGTGAGTATCCAATAATTGACAACTTTTCTTTGTCCTATAATTTGGTGGAACATTATGTCTCCCCAATTTTGCTAAAATGTAGTAATAAAAATTGTTACAAAAGGTTTCATTATGTTAAAGATTCAAAGTTTTTGAAAACCTACCAAAGAAGTTGCTTATATTTATTGCCAAAATTTCATAAATTACTATTTTTACTATTGAAAACGAATTTTGAAAAAAAATTAAAATTTGTCAACCAAGTGTCAAACTTAAAAAGATGTTACAATAGTTGTGACCCTTGGCAAAAATATGTTGTGTAATCAATGTATGTACCTTATATAACCGGTGGCATTGGAATTAATGTTTTAAAATCATTCAACAAATGAAGGGTCTCGTATGAGCATGGGTGTATATTCATGCTTAATTAGTTGAGGGTTGTGCCCAAAGTTTTTTATTTATTGTAAGGAGCCACTATGATTGGTCCATCATAATTTCTTTTCAAACATTGGGCACTCCCCAATAAAAGCAAAAAGGTACTTCCCTTTGGCCCTTATAATTAATATACATGAAAGTTCAACTTTGGTCAAAGCATATGAGATAAAAGTGTGGTGCTATTGGGAACATTTGGGGAACACATTGAGAGTTAATGGGACACATTTGGAGTAACAAAAAACAAAAAAATCTTTCACACCCCCCC
>Ga0209208_10005599_pt1 | contig 17489 bp, 10 predicted proteins | sample S1TSphfallax_3_FD_187694 | JGI IMG/M metagenome (GOLD analysis project Ga0209208, IMG submission 187694) | Host-associated microbial communities from peat moss isolated from Minnesota, USA - S1T2_Fd - Sphagnum fallax MG (SPAdes) (version 2) | ecosystem: Host-associated > Plants > Peat moss >... | reverse complement strand
TAAAAAATTATATATATAATGAATTTTGTCCTAACATTATTACAATGTTGAAATTTGTTGTTAATAATCCAACCATCTAATTTGAGTACATACAATAAATGTGATCACCCATCACAAGTTTCAACAAGATGATAATTATTTGTATACAAAATATAAACCCATAGATTTAGTTTCATGCCTCATATTTAAATTTAGATAGAAATTTAACTAAATTAAACAAATAAATCCATGGACAAACCTTCTTTAATGAAAATTCATAAAATATGAAATGTAATAACAATACATTTAAAACTTCTATAGTAGGCATTTTTTTCATTTAAGAACGTAGCACAAGCCATTGGAATGGCTTGTGATTATTTTTAATGCTTATGGAAGGAGAGGTCATTGGATTGCGATGCTACATAACTTTTATTCCAAAATTATCCATCATTTTGGTGCCAAGCATGCCAACATTGATGCACTAAATAAGAATTTGGTAAATTTGTCCAAGGAAGATGAAGACTTTGGGAATAAAATTCAAGATTTTAAATGAATTGAAAGAAGCTTGTGGCAGCAATTTAGATTATACATTGTGAAGGACAAGATAAATAAGTATATGGCAGGTGAGCTTGTCATTAACCTATTTACTTTATTATAGGAAGTTGTAGAAGAAGCTAACATCTTTAAAAATCAAGAAGGGAAAAAAAAATGTATTTGCTAATGGAAACCAAGAGGAAATGAAAGTTATTAAATAGGAAAGTGAAAAAATGACTCGAGAGAATGTTAATAAAACATTTTAAAATATTATACACCACTAAAAATGACAAACCATTAAAGATTATGCTACGAATCTCAACTCTTATATCATCAACATTATTATGTTGATGAATAATTCAACCAAATTTCATGCAAAAACAATTCAGCCTAAGTGTTTTGTTATTTAATTAAATAAAAAAAATAAGTACACAATCATTACTTAAAAGATTAAAAAGTATGATTTTTTTTCATAAATTTCAAAGATTAAAGACTAATTTTCTATAGATTGTTGACCTTGTGATCAACACAATGAACCATGGCCAAAACTAAAAATTAATTATGTTAATAAATCTGAAATAATATATTATGATTAGGAAGTTCATGTGCATGATGGGGAGACCAAGACAGGAACAAAGGAAAAGGGAAATAATTTTTATAATGTTAAAATCCAAACAAATTCAAACATGTTTTTACCATGTGTTCAACTTCTATTATCTATTACACCATACTTGATATTATCCATGATAATTTAATTATTCATAGTGATTAAATTTTTCCACCTTTTAAAAACAATGTTTTTATCAAAATAATAAAAAAAACAATTAGTCCATTTATTTGTAACAAATGTTTTTAATAGTACCATTGAAGCCAACAATGCAATACACAATATATATCTGAAAATGGCCTATAAAACACTAAAGATTATAATCCTATTTTTTCAACTTAAAATAAACATTATGTCCCAAAAATAAATATATTTGATTAACTCCTTATGCTAAAAAAAAAAAATCAATAATCTTTTGATGAAATTAGATAATTTCAAATTATTAAAACTAGTGTAACATGTGCCATTAACCCATATGTAAGCACATTATTTATTTTTCACATTTAAAAAATTGAACTAAATTCAGCAATGTGAACATATTGAGGGCTTGACTCATTTTTTCCTTTCAAACCCAGTTTTTGCAATTTTTTTGAATTTCTATTAACAAAATCCACTAAAAATTAAATGTTTCCACACCTTAGCTCTGAAAATTGTGAAGTAAAGTCAACTAAATCAGACTTGCTAAGGGCTTTCCAACAACACCAATAACACCCCCAAATTCCAACACAATTTTCAGGTTCTATTTTATTTTATTTTCATTGAAATTTTCATTCAATAATCAATAGCTTCCACATCGTAGCTCCAAATAGTCTCAAACCAAGTTGGTGCACCCCTATTCATTAAGAGTTTTCCAAAGAGACCAAGAGCGCAACATGAAGTGCCATGGTTTGGGAGATTTTGGCATGACAAAACAAAACAAACTACATTATTTCATAGATAAATAGGTAATCAATTCATTCCATACAAAAAAATTTAACACACATTAATGGTTACATTGCATGCTACTAGTATTGTTAAAAGTGATATCGATTTCACATTACATGTCATTTGTGTCATTTTACAAAATAATAATAATAATAATAATAATAAAGTTTTTATATTGAAAATAATAGACATATATTATTATATATTAGTTCACACATTGTTATTGTAATCTAGATATTATTTTGATAAAATTTTAACATTTGTTGCTCATAGGTTACTTTTAAACATTTAATTATTTTCAAACTTTGATTGATCATTGTTTTGAATATCATTGATTGGTTGATTGTGTAATATGTACATGAATTTTTTGGCAAATTAAATAAAAACCTCCATTACATTAAAATTGTGTAATATTGTTTTAAGGTTTTAATTTCCTTGTTAATTAACCTTTAGATGACAAGAAAAGATTCCTTTGAATTTTGGTCAAATTTTTTTTGATAAGGCCAATTATATACTAATGTATATCATGGCTTTTATGTCGGCTTTTTTTACTCAATATTTTTTCATGTCAAACATTGACAATTTTTGCTATAATTACAATGAATTAATTGTTAATGACAAAAACAAATTGATTAAGTTATTATTAATGTGATGATATCATCAAAATGCAACATGTCATCAAATCCATGTTTATTGTGGCGAAGGTTTTTATATAAACCAATTGACATACGCTTTGCAACCAAATTGTTTGATAATTTCATTAACATGGCTGCCAAATCTCATATTTATTTGTTGATTTTTTTTGGTCATTTTGAAGTTTTTGAAAAAGAAAATAAATGCTAGAATATTGTTTTAGCAATTTTTTTTTCATTCTTACCGAAATATTTACAACTTGAAAAGAAATCATAATTCTATTGTGACAAATTAGATTTGATCATTTCATGTTTACTTGTCATATAAAAGCTTTGTCTATTTTGATTTTCAAATCATTTAGCAACATTATTGTTGGTTTTGGCTATAATATTTACATTTATATTTGATTATTAACTAAATAATAATAATACTTTTGCCTCTACAATATTTTTTACCACATCCAACATAAAATGAATTAATTATTTCCCCACTCCCACCCATAAACATGAAGAATTGGACAATATTGATTGGAAAACCAAATTTTCATCAATTTCATTGAATCATGATTATACCAAAACATGGTATTCACGACTTGAACATTTTATTATTAATGCCCAAACCTAGTCATGTAGTCATATGTGACATGTAAAATAACTTGTAGTTTTTATTATGACTATATGATTGTAATCATTTCTTCCATTGGTCATATTTAATTGCAACTTGAGATATAATTAATGGCAACTAATCCTTTCAAGCAAATGAATTGTGGCTGATTTCTCATCCACTTAGCCCATCACATGTCACATTAGTTATTAATATAACCAAATATTGGTCACAATGATGACATGGACCTAAATTCCTTAGATGTATATTAAATTTTACTAAGGGTGTACTACGAATATATTGTGTAAATCTATATAAAAATGGGTATAGAGGTAAGTCGGGGCCTAATATTAGGTAGGTGGGCCTACCTACGTAGGCTGCCAAATTATCATTACATACTTACTTACCTAGCCTAGCTTAAGTCACATATTTACCTACCTACCAAACTTATTTACCTACTCACTACCTACCTACTTCACCTAGGGAGGTATAAACAAAATAATAGAAATTATTAATAACATTTGAGCAATTTTTGAATAGTTTCAATCATTATGAGAAATCTTGTCCATTGAAATCACATTACTTTACAAGTAAACCTCCAAAATAATTAACATACAACTATATTATAATTAAAACATGAAAATATAGACAATTAATTTTTTTAAATGCCACATTAGAAAATCAAGGGATTGTAATGTAGTTGCAAATGGGACACCTATATGATGTCATGTATGTTTGTACATGTGGACATAATCAATCATGTTTGGGTTTTTAAAACACTACATTTTAATTGTTTCTGACAACTACACTACAATTAGTGTAAATTTAGCACCCCATGAACAACTATGTTGTAATTAATGTACAACATCGACACATACAATCATGCCATGTGCAGAGATTTTCTCCAACCATTAAATATGAAATTTACAATTAGTTATCAACTATGATTTCCATTGGTACAATTAGTTGTGCCATTATGTTGCCATTGTAGAAGTATGATTTTCGCACTATTTTGTGATTGTTGTTCAACTTTTAATAAATTAATGACTAAATAAATTCATATATAATCTTTAATTTTTAATAATGAATTATGTATTCACTATTAATTATTGATTAATATGTAATTTACTTAAGTATTATGAATTAATTAGTATAAGTTACATAATTAGTTTTTCAGTCAATTTAGATAATTAACTAAAGACTTCAGATTCAAATCATAAATGACTAATTATCTGAATTTAATATCTGAAAATTAATTATTTAAATATCTTAACTAACTACGTTTTTAAATTAAAATAATTAATTCATGTAACCAGTTCAAATAATTAACTAAAAATCTCAAATGATTAATTATCTGAATTTTATTTGAATTCAGATTATTATTATTCTAATAAATAACTAATTTAACATTTGAATTAGACTAATTAATTTATAAAAAATTAAATTTAATATTATAGATAATTAATTCACATGTATGATTATCACATAATTACATATTAAATTGGACAATTTTTTAAAAATTAAAAATTTTTGAAATTTTATTTTTTAGTTGCAACCCAATTTGCAACTAATGTGCAAATTAAAATATTTAACCCATATGTTTTGTCTTTGAATTTCATCTCACAAACTACATAAAAAAGGTGTATTTTTCTGTGTGCTCACATTAAAATACACGTGTCAATTTGGGATGAGATAAGAAAAGCTTAACCTTTTTTTTAAAATTAAAAATTAAGATATTTACATGGCTATTTTTTAATTTACCTACCTTTCTACCTACTTGCCTACCTAACTAAATAAATAGGTATGTAATGTAGGTAAGAAGGTAGGTATGTATTATGTAACCTAGGTATGTAGGTACTAAATATGTATTACCTACCTAGTTTTACTTACCTACCTAATTACTTAAATACATATTTCTTCCAAAATTCAATTAACATGCCATGTGGCAACTTTTAACTTCACTGCATGTTAGAATCTAAAACCATATAAAATGAATAATCATAATGGATGGTGGAGATCTATATTTTTAAAATATATAATTTCTCCAAAATTTTCGATAATACCACATGTTAGATTTTGATGGATGACAAAATGTAATTTTAACATGACATTACCATTGTAGTTGCAAATAATCAGTACAACTCAAAAACCTAGTTGCGAGGTGAATTGCAAATCACCCCATTTTTTCATAGTGAATTATTTGTTGAGCAAAACTCTTTAAATAATGTTTAAACATCATTTACATTGTTTTTTACATTGTTTTGTAATGTCTTATAAGTATGAAAAACACTAATTACAAATTTAAAATGTGTTCAAAGGTTCCAACCACTTTAATAAAAGCCACAACCACCCCCTTAAACTTGTGTTTTTTCAATAGTTTTTTTAGGAATATTCTTGAGGTACAATACTTTCAAAATTTTAAAATCCTCAAATTTTAAAAAATTATTATGGTAAGCTTTAATTTATTTTCCACCAAAACTTTGTAATTAAAAAAAATCAAATTGTTTTTTTCAAAATTTTCATATTTATTATCACTTAAAAAGATTAGTTACATAACACAATTTAAAAATAAAATAAAATAATTCATTATATTGATTATAGTGTTTTTGGATATGTATGTTATTGAAACTAACATTAGATATAAACAAAAAAAATTGTAGTTTTTTTTTTTACAATTTGAAATACACAAAATTATGAAATGATTATGACTACTAATTGTACATGTTAATGCGACCATACAAACACATAATCAATGGTTGGTTGCAAAAAATAAACGTAAGCAAAACCTAAGAAAAACCCAAGGTGACACTTTGTTTACATCATTATCAAGTTTAGCACGAACTTTATCTTACCCAAGTCTTTTTTGTATTGGGTTTCTTAGCTAGAACACAAAATCCATAGTGTCAATGCTTTTGAAAATAAAAAATGAAACAAAGTTTTCACAAGTTGAACTGTTTGAATATAACATTATGAAGGTTTATTGAACAATACTAAACAACACATAATATCATGATAAGGCTTACCAAAATATTGTTGACAAAGTAATTTAAATGGGGAACTCCAATTAAAAATTAAACTATGAAAGCCCAAAGTCTAACCTTTTTATGATGAGGACATTTTCAATGAAACACTATGGAGAGCATATTTTCAAGATATCATATTTTGGAAAATGAATTATAAAATTTACATTGAAAAATGTCTCAAATGTTGCTTCATTTTAGAAACCAAAAAACTTTAATTTTTTTACATTTATATTAAATGCCATGTCAACATCATAAGTGATAACAAGTTGATCAAGTTGTTACATCACATAAATTATGCATAAGTTATTTCAAATGATCAATATTCATCCTTTCATTTATTTTGAATTTTGTATTTTCATGAAACACTTTATCATGAGGGGTTTTTTAATCATACAAAATACATGATACCTTAAATTCATAAAATCCAATGTCTTTGGATCACCCTAAACCCTAAAATCCAATCGTTCATATTCTTATGGAAATATTCGAAACATTTGTTTTCAAACCTTTTATGTTCATAATATATTGAATACTGATGAAATTGATATCCTTTATGTTGTAGCATTGTTTTCTATAGTACTTTCATTATAACATCAATGCGTTGTGACCTTAGCCACATTGTATTGTCCATAAGTGTCCTTTCACCATGCTAATAACAATTTTCATTATATGGTTGTATAAATGTTGAACAATCATTATTTTTTGCCCTTCTATTCATGTGAAAATTACTCTTTTTCATGTTTGGGGATGTGTTTAGAATATTTTCAATTTGAACATCTTGCAAGATTACAAATTACAAACCCTCCAATTGACTGTAAACAAGAAAGAATCACATATATGTTGTGCATTATAAATACCATGTGGTCTGGTGGTTTATGTAAATCAACAAGAAGCTTGTCAAAAGTTTGACCTTGTTCGTTGTAATATGTAAAATAGAAAGCTAGATGTGATGGAATTGGATCATGTTTAATAGAAATAATAATTTATAATGAATGTGTTGAAATTTACAACTACATATAAAGGAGGGTCTATGAAAGTTGAGTATTTTTTTTTTGGTATAGAATCATCTATCACAATTTTATGAACTATGCCCATTGTCCCATGTATTAGCCCAAATTTAGGATATAAAATTTCTATAAGAATGACCTTCATACCTTTGTATAATTTCAAAAATGGATACAAATTATTGGTATTAAAACTTTAAAACACTTTTCTTCTATCCACCATATTTTCTTCTTTTTTATAAACCGCCAAATTGGATCTAATAGTAACTCAAAACATACAATAAATTCAATATAATTTCAAGAATGAATCACATTAATGTGTTGCCAAAATTGTAAATGAACAGAGAATGAATTTGCAACGACATTTGTGACTCAACATTCTTCAACAAGTTCATGTAAGAAACAAATCAATTTTGTTGTTGTTGTTGGAAGTCGTTACCTTTCCAGATGTAACACTCCTTGAGGACTCTAACAGCCCTTAGGCTTTCTGCATGTTGTAGCTATTCAACAAAATCACACATGTCTATTAGATTTGCCACACATCATGGTCAAATTATCTCAAGGTTTGCATGATTCCAAACTTTGTAATAAATCAAAGGTCCAACTCATTAGTAGTCAAGGAGGTGTACTTTTATGATTGATGATTGGACACTCAACTAGCAAGACACATTTGAAGCTAAATCATTGCATCTTTGTTCCAAATAAGAGCTTGTGCACAAATAAGCATGCAAATCCTCAAAACTTGTGGGAGCGATGAGAGATGTTGCAAATGGATTTTTAATCTATTGCATTTACTTCCAAGTACAAACGAAGGCCACTCACAAGTTTTCCACCAACAAAAACTTGAATGCATCCAAACAAGAACATCATTAGCAACTCATACACCCATAATTTCCATTGGATGAGTAATTTCTAGGATGTTTTTAATATACGGGCAGCTAGAGCATAAACAACACTCATAATGGCTCATCTATGAGTAGGAATGGACATAGCAAGCACAACACCGTAAAAATCATACAACCACAACATGTAAGGTGATGAAAAATTGAAAATACAATGCAAAGTTCCAACACACATGTGCATCTTGAATTCCATACCCAAATTGTCATTAGCACAAGTACAATTATTGCAAACCTTCATCCCCAAAGGAGGGAATCCCTTGCGGAAGTGCATGAATGTACGATAAAAACTATAAAAATGAAGGCAAGCACCAGATCAAACTTTAGGAAAGTACCAACCCAATTATCAATTGTCTTGAACAGTTCCTACAGTATAACTACTGATTCATTACCTCCAAACAAGAAGGGCATCAGTTTTGCATCCTGTTCATGATCAAAATCCTAAGAACCATAGAATTTATGAGGAACAACCAACAAATGGGTGGAGACCCAGAAAGCACAGTTTTGAAGAACCTAACAGTAATCTCAATACTTTGGGAGAAGAACAACACATTGTTGCATCTTACTTATGTTTTTTAGCTGGTATATGGCAAGTAGAAGGCTAGTTTTACCTCAGGTACCTACCAAACTGGTATGTGTATAAGGCTGGTATTGCCTCAGGTACCTACCTACCAAACTGGTATGGGTATAAGTCTAACCAGTCAATGACCCTATGGCTATATACCAGACCAACACTGCTACAGACCAATGTTGAACCAGCTCTTGATAATTGGCCCACTCATCAAGTAATGTCTAGGCCAAGTTCTGAGTAAACAGACACAAGTGAATTGAACATGAATGTAAAACTTGACAAAGACCCTTATCACCTAGTATGTAAATCCTGTAAGAGACACAATGAGAAGCTAGAAGTTAGAATGAGTGTTGAATAGTTCTTCGAGTTTTCAAAAAACTGTCAATTCGGAGTATTTGAAAAAAATTCAGAATGAAAGAACCAGCTTTTTCTAAGTATGTCAAAGACCTCAAAGAATCACTGGGTTTCATGAAAGAACCACTGGTTCTTTACCAGTTCTTTCACTTTTTATTTTGCTGGGTCCAAGCCACGCCTTTCAAATTTGACCTCTGCCAGTTATATACCTATATACCCAGTCTAACCTCCAATGAGGGTTTGGTCCAGAATCAAAGAACTGCCCAACAATGGTTAGAACTTAGAACCCTCTAAGCCTTGCACAATTTTGATAATGATGTAAACTCTTCATGGATCCTGTATCCTCACTCTTCCTTCATGGTTCATCCCAACAGGTTATTTCTCCCTTGAACCCTAAGTTTTCAGATGGACAACACTCTCAATTATATGCTTGAATTCCAGCTTTCTAATCCAGCTCCTAATTCTTGTGATGATGATATGATTTAAGTCCATCTCTCTAGGAAGAATCCACATTTGTTGGTTTCAAACTCTGTACCTTGTCAATATACCAGGTGGTTCTCTAGGTGGGTATAAACACAACTGTCATGCTCAATGTAATGGTTTTTGCATATCCTAAATAAATAAATAAAGGAAAAACACTTGGCAAGGGAACAAGAGAAGAAAAAAAAGAAAGGAATGAAGTCCAAACAAAAGATCACACCCAAAAGTGCAGAACCCACATTCGGGAGCCCTAAGAAGAGAAATCAAGAAACCTTGGACCTAAACCCATCACCGGTAACATATAGCAAGTCGTGCAAGGAGATGGTTTTTGCAATTCTAAATGGTTGAATTGGTGACCAGATAACATGCTCCAACATACAAATTGATACTTGGTAGGTCTTAAAACATAAGTGAAAATCTGGTTATTTGGCACCTTGATGTGCACAGACCATTTGACAATGGACATAGTTCTCCCACTGGTATTTCAAAAGAAGTAAATTCCAGCCAACACTTGCACATATATAGGACTCACATCCACATGCCACCCAAATTTCCTTGATTGAAATTAGGGTAAGGAGTAAGGACCAAGAACAGGGCCATACTGGGAATGAGGGCCTGGCACAGGTGCGTCATCAACATCATTTATCAGGTTTAAAATTATAGCAATCTAGTTGAGCTAAGATTAATCTAGTTAAGAATACTAGACAAGTTAGTTGTCTAATATGGCCAATGCTCCCATATACTACAACGAGTACCTATCATGTAAACCATTAGATGATGGTGAACCTCTGAGTTGGGCAGGAAATTATAACTACTACGTATATATCTGATGCCCATCACCAAATTCAAATGTATCACAAATAGGCTAAAAGTTATTAATATATCTCTAAACCATGTTTCAGCAACTAGCAAATCCATGGCTATGTGAAATCAAACATATCTACATCAGAACATGGCATAAGCAAGGAATAAGATTTCATGACTCCATAGTCAAATAAGACTCATTGCTTATACCATGCTTATAATCATGGATGCCATGTTTTGATAGAGATCCCACATTAATAACAACATTGCAAACTCTGAAATTTGCTAGCTTTTCATAACTTTGCAAAACTATATTAATTAGGATTAATTGTGCAAAACTATCTTTATATTAGGTTTTAACTGTTCAACACTAACTTAAACAGGATTAACAGTGCAACACTAACTTGATCAGGATAAACTGAGCAAAACTAGCTTGATCAAGATTAACTATATGCAAAACTAACTTAATCAGGATTAACTTGGTAAAACTAGCCTAATCAGGATTAACTCAGCCTAGGTCTTCTCAACAGAATGTATGAAGAACTTGATGTAAAGATCTAGATGAATGACTATTTTATGTGTAAAGCAATCCCAGAAAGATCAGTGTATTTGGATGTCACCTTGTATCCAGGAATGTCCATCCTAAAACAGAGTGTGGATCTTGAGCCTACTCCTCAAAAGGGAGAGGGAAATTATGCCAACTTAAAGGTGCATTCACACTTGGTGTTAAGGACTCTAGTATTAAGTCCCTTAACACCAAGCTAATCATTTAGAACCTAAACCTTTTGACTACGAAAATTTTATGTTAAGTTAACATTCACTTAATATTAAACAATCGCACATTTAACATTGGGTACCACCTAAGATGTCACCTAGATTTTCACTTAACACTGAGTTAACATTAGGTGTGAATGCACTTTATAAGGGTAAGATCTGTTCCAATTTTAAGGAGTTAATATAAGAACCCTCTACTTTGTATGCCTTGTAATATTTGCATGTTCTTATTTGATTTCATGATAGCTTTTGGTTTATGATGGGTAAAGCCCATGAGTAGCATAAATGAGAGGCTGATGACTTGTTATTGCTTCATCCTCACCATGAGATGTGAGTTAAAAGGATGGAATCAGGTAGTTCTCTAACTCTGAAATATTTCTAACAAACTGAAACCAATGATTATGAACAAATTACATGCCCTCTCACCTCGGAAAGTAACAAGAACAGACTCACCAGACCCATGGTTCTTAAAATTTATATCCAAGGTTCTCAAAAAATCAGTGAACCAAGTTCAAAACAGATGACCATGGTTTCACAAAACTTGAAAAAAAATTCAAATAACTGCCCTTACAACTGTTAGTGCTTCACCAGTTCTTTCATGAAAGCTCTCTTTGAGCAGTTTTTGAAACAACAGGAACCAACAGTTCTTTGATCCCATGGTAAACCATAGAACCGGAGGTTCTCTAACTTGGCACTATTTAAAGAAAAGAAACCGGCAAAATTAAAATACCCGTCCATTTTTCTCTGAGGAGTTTTGAACGAGGGGAGGAACAAACAGTTCTTGGGTCCCTATGTGAAGCTATAGAACCGGCGGTTCTCTGAATGGGCAATGTTTCTAGAACATGAAACTGACAGTTATTTAGCAAAATCAAATACCCACCCAACACTGAAAAGAGAAAGAAGCTCACAAGCGACCACAGATACCACAAACAACAAGGGGTGTGTCATATTGTGACCTTGCCATTTACATTAAAAAGTATCTTAAGGCAAAAGAAGAATTACAGAAACTCAAATGTTTCACCATGCAAAAAATAATAATCTTCAAAAAAATCCTCTAAAAGAAACCAAAATCCTTCAAGATATCATAACTTCATAACTAATCTCAAGTTTCAACACAAGCCAAAATATCATCTTTCAAAAATCCTCGTATAAAATAGACCTATTATTATTACTACCTAGGGGCCAAAATCCCTTAAGCTACTGTACTCTATAATGAATTTAAACACAATATCCTTGCCTTGGTAGGCAAGGCCAATAAATACGCCAAATTTGTTTGTTTGTTTTGGTTTGTTTTTTTTCTTTTTCTTTGACAATGGTAGATTCCGTCGGCGGATGCTGCGGATCCGCTGCACAGGAGATTGCAATTGCCAGAAATCGCGCGATCTTTTGTTGGTGTTGGTGTTTTATTCGCTTTGTTTTTTTGTTTGGGGAGTCGGGGCGGCGATGTTTTGCAGAGAAAAAGTTGCCAAGTTTTGTTTTTCCATTTTTTATGGGGTGGGGGGTTTGGAATTCCACGAGTTTTCGTCTTCTGGTTCTGCAGACATGGTCGCAGTCAGAAGAAGAGATGGTTACAGAGCGCGCGCGCTAGAGAAAGCCACACACACACACAAAAACATGTCCTGAGACAAAAGAAGAATCGATGATAGCACAATAAATCTTAGGGCGTCGACAAGCCTCATCACACTAATACCTTCTTTCGACAGAGTTAAATAGGTTTTTTTTTTGGTTGTTGTTATTATTTTTGGCACATCAGCTAGCGATTAGCGTTGTGAGAAATCGGTCGTGAGAAATCGGTCGGAGTTTGCTGTATAGCGGTGGCATTAAATTGTTGTTTGGGTGGTTTCCTCAGACTCCTCAAAACAATTACCATGGGCTCTTTGATGGCTGGATGGTCGTCAAATCCATTGACAGCTGAGTCAGGTAAAAAAATCCACTCACCTTTTATCATGCGCAATGATCATGTGGTTCATGACGTCTGATTTGGATGGACGCCTGCAGCTCGTTCTCTCTGTCTCTGTCTCTCTCTGTGTGCCATGTTCAATCGTGAAATAATGTTGTAGCTGTGGTGGGTTAGAAGGATGATTGACGACTTGTGTACTCGTGGAATTTTGTATCGAACTTTTTTTTTTTTGTTTCTTTCTTGTAGTGATGGTGAGGAGTAAGTCATCGCTGACGAAGGAAGAAATCGAGGCGTTCTGGCGTTCCAGGCAAAAAGCTATGGAAGAGCACCTCAAGGATGCAGCTGCCCAAAAATTGGCTGATCATCAGCAAGCTGAATCGGTAAGCAATGAGCATGCACATTTTTTTATGGGCTGATCATGACGACCTTGGTACCATCATGAGGGCATCCCCATCGGTGCTCAGTCTATGATCCTGCACTTTCAAATTCGACGAAGAAAAAGTTAAAACTCAAAACATGCCGTTTTGGCTCAGCAAAATGGTTTTGGCCTTGCATTTTGGCACAGTTTCCTTTTGGGGCTGGTACAAGGCACAGCAAAGCCTAACAGCACCCGGCAGAGAAGAGTGTAATAAATTTGATCTGACTTGTTGCTCTCTGGCTCTGATTGACAGCCAATCATAACGATTGGTCTAGGTGGTTTTGCTATAAGTAGTCTTCCACCTATTTGCAGTCCCAGTTTTTGTTTTATGAGTGGGGTTGAAAAAAAAGTATTCAACTAAAGTTGGATGTGAGAAAAATATTCTTAGGGGGTCACATACTCAGCACCGCTGGGGCTCTCATCATAACAGCTCTAATTCAACGAGAGACAACGTTCAGAGTGAAGCAAATTAGCGTTGAGTACGCCATGGCTAGGAGTGCTGTCAAGGATGAACTGGAAACAACTAGGGTTTATGGTTTTCTAGTTTGGATGAACTGGAAGAAACTAGTGCTTAGGGTTTTCTACTTTGGATGATTGGAATTCTAGTTTGGATGAACTGGAAGAAACTAGCGTTTAGGGTTTTCTAGTTTGGATGATTGGAAGAAACTAGGGTTTAGGGTTTTCTAGTTTGGATGACTGGAAGAAGCTAGGGTGTAGGGTTTTCTAATTTGGATGAAATTGAAGAAACTAGCGTTTAGGGTTTTCTACTTGGTATTATTGGAAGAAACTAGGGTTTAGGGTTTTCTAATTTGGATGAACTGGAAGAAACTAGCGTTTAGGGTTTTCTAATTTGGGTGTACTGTGGGATGAAGCACAGAGCAACAGCGGTACAGGATTAGCAGCAGCTGTACCTATTCCAATACAGACTGCAGGATCACAAGTGGTGGTACAGGAATTGCCGAAGCCATCTAGTATTGCAGCAAGCCCAGATTGGTATTTGCTGATCCACCTTGCACAGATTATATAAATCTCTTGAAAGCTTTTGTCAAGCTTCTGATTCACTTTTCATGCGTTAAAAGTCGAAATTCTGCTACTTGTTTTTCATTGGTGAAGAAGCTACTTGCTAGTTTTGCACAAATCACATAATTTTTGGATCTCAAATTAGCCATGCTTGCTCTCTTCTTGGTTTTTGAAAAGCCATGAGCTTTTATGCTGCTCATCTATCACCAATGCTAGAGCTGTGCAGCATGATTTATAATTTTCCAATTGGGCACAGGTGGACAAGGAGCAACTGGGCATTCCTCAATGATCCACCGGAATCACACATGAATTATGCTCCAGGCAAATACACTGCTCAGTTTGATGTTGCAACAAAAGCCAACTATTCTGACCAGTTGTACACTTTTCGAGCAGGCTCCTCGCCAATTCTGTAGACTAATATTGTGGTCTGCTGCAAATCTGTTTTGTTTTGTTTTTTTCTCTCTTTTTGTGAAGTAAGAATGTAAATTGCATATGTGAGATCCTGGGTCTGTTAAAGATAGTCAATATTATTGTCTAGTGGGAGTTACAGAGTGCTGAATATGTGTTTGGTTTTTTGGTAGGATACAATTTCTAGACATGCAGATTGATATAAATTATAGATTCAAGTAATCGCAGGATATGTGTTTTCAATATTGTCTGCTTCATGCTTGCGTCCGGTGACCTCTACCTTCTTGTTGGTTTGAGATTGAACTGCACTATTATTACTAAGCACCATGCTTTTCCCAGTTTGCTCCAGTAAATGTTGAATCTCTGGGAGAGAGAATTACAGAGTTCAAGCGTGATTAAGGTTACAGCAACTCCCACTACTGTTGCTCTAATTGGGAAACCCAAATATGTCAGAGCTGCATGTGTAGGAATCTCTGGAGCTAGCATGTGGTGTCCTAATATGGTTGTGTGTCTCTTAACCGTTTTGCAGACTGGAAATCTTGTTACAAGATGTGCTGCAGCTGGCACAAAAAGGATCAGAAACTTGGAGATCAATCATGGAAGTTTCTGTCTACCTCCTCTTGATAATGAGGAAAATCATGGCAATCATGTCCCAGCTTCCTCCCACACCTTCTTCCCTCTGTTCACATTTGTCCAAAGGGTTATATCATGATGCCACCCCCAATACATTAGACTAGCTTCACCATCTATCACCACAATGTGAATCTCAGAGAGACACCGATATACATATACCTTCACTTTTGCCTGACATCCAGATCTGCAAATGGGTAACAAACAGCAAAGTACATTATCATGACCAAAGAGTTCAAATTCAAACATCAATACCCTGCTATTCCATGGCTTCCTACTATTCTTACTGGAATCATTGTGCCACCTCAATGTGGTAAAGTAGAGAGCTGCAACAGGGGCTGCATATGGATTGATTATTGCTGTTCACTTCACTTAGAACGAAATCAATTTGCTTTAGAGTTCCCCAAAAGGTGCTACAAAACAGCCCATAAGTTCAGTCCTAAATGTCAGGGTGGACCAATTTGCTCTGCTTTTTAGTGCATTTTTTGTGTTTCCCTAACGTTTAGAGGTTAAAGGCTGAAGAGATGACCACTTAAGGCTGCCCATCAGCCCATTGGTACCATGTCATAATGCTTATCACCCACCCCCTCATTGCATTCCCCATTGTTCCTCACATACCTTGTCATTATCCATGGCCATTCCCTATCACCCATTGCTCTCCAGGACACCTAGCCAATTTGCCCCTCACTCCTTCATCATTCTTAATGGCATTTTCTGTCATTCCTCATAACTCTTTTGTGTGGTAATTGCCATCCTCCTCATCATTGTTACCTCTGGGTAGTCACATGTGTTTTTTCATCAAAGGATGGCAAGGAATGTCAAGGGCATTGATTCTTGTGAATCATGAGTCATGACTTGAATTATGGTGTTCACTTTAGATTCTGAAGTAGGCGAGTGGTTGTTGCAATCCTACATTTCGGTTCACCACCAAGGTTGGGGGCATGACAAGAAAAATGGGTTAGGAATGAGGTCAAGGCACCTCTTGATTCAAACACAATGTGTGGGAGAGTGCAAAAGAGCAAGTCCCAATCTTTTCAATTCAATTTTCATTTTGGGAGTTTAGAGTCTCAAAGTGTTTCAAATATTTGAATCAAGGTTTAGAAAAAAATTCTTAGTCTCTCTTCAAACTATGAACACATTCAGAAAAATATTATACTAAAGTGGGATTACATTCCCAAAACAAAGACTTGTAACACACATTATGGTCATTTGGAAGGTTGAAAGTCAAATTGTTATTCATCATGATAATTTAATCATTTGAAAGAAATATCAGATCAATTCTGATTGAGGAACTTGATACACCTTTGGAAATCACTTATCCAAGGCTACAATTTTTCTCTTCAATTTTTATTTATTTAAAGAAAAATTAAAAAGTCGTGAATTCACAAAATGGAAAAAAATCATAAGCACTAAAATCTAGAAGTTTAAAAAGTTAAAACCTTGATATCAAATAAATGATTATAACACTATGATTAATGAATCGAGACATTAACAAAAATATCAAACTTGACAAATTCATTATGCATTATGACCATCACATGGTGATTTCAACAAAAATATAAAACATGACAAATTGATCATGGTAAAAATTGTAAAATATCACATGATGGCACTAATTCAAGTTGAAACTTGTGTTACAATGTTGTTTAATGGGTTTTATGTGCATTGCTTATTGAAAGATTTGTTGGCATTTCTAGAACTTTTCATTTCCCCCACAATCAATTTTTTAAACATTGCATATGTTTCAACTTTCTAATACATGTGGTTGGACATGGTGTTAATATTAGAAGTGAAGTAATCCATGGCTAGAACAAAATGATATTGATAATTTCAAGTTATTGATTGTTTAATGCAATGGAGTTTGAAAGGGCCATTATCTTAATACTTATAGATTATTAAGGCTTGAAAGTTGGTAATTAGTCAA
>Ga0209208_10005598_pt1 | contig 17490 bp, 10 predicted proteins | sample S1TSphfallax_3_FD_187694 | JGI IMG/M metagenome (GOLD analysis project Ga0209208, IMG submission 187694) | Host-associated microbial communities from peat moss isolated from Minnesota, USA - S1T2_Fd - Sphagnum fallax MG (SPAdes) (version 2) | ecosystem: Host-associated > Plants > Peat moss >... | reverse complement strand
ATAGAATTTTAATTGGTAAACAGTGTAATTTGGTAAACATTCGCGGGTAAAGAATGTTATGATAAGGTGCTAAATGAAGAATTTTAAAGAATTTTAAGTTGCAAAATGAAGAATGTCATCACTAGGTTTGTAACTAGCTGTGTGCTCAGAGGGCTGTCAACATTCTGAAAGCCAAAGTTTGGTTTGGCCTTGGACTCGTGGATAATTTCCAGTTGTCTACTGAGTTTTTGACCGATACTGATGGGCTTGAGCTCTGGGAAGCTTGCCTGCTCAGTCATGACGTAATCAGCTTCCGAGCTCCCTGGAGCTTCAGCTTTGCTGCAGCTTCTTGGTTGGGAATTTGCTCTAGGAGGTTTGTTTGCTCGATTGTCGATATTTGATTTGGTGGGGTGCTCTGATCGGTTGCGGGCTTCTGAGTGCACCGGATTCATCCGGTTGTGCGCTTGGGTGTTCTTGACTTTTTGAGATCAGGGTAGCCTGCTCCCCTGATCTTGCTTGGGATGAGGAGCTCCTCCATCCGATTGCCTTTGGACTGGGGCACTTATGGAGGGGGGTCCGGCGGATGATGGTACCCCTTCCCACGGCTTGTTTCTGTTGGTGGTGCAGGTTCGGGCATGGTGACTGAATCTCCTGCACTTTCTGCATTGATTCGAGAGGTTAGAATACAAAATTCTCTGCGTTATCATGTCGTCGGTCTCAGCTCCTTTCGCCATCGACGGAATTTGGATGTACCCCAGGAGCTTGGAGATGTCTTTCAATTCGATTGTAATCAGAGGTCCTACAAGCCTTTTGATGTACGACTCTGTTGGTTCAATTTTTAGCACCTCCCCGATCTTGTTGGCCATTATGGTCAGAGCTTTGGTGTTGCGAAATTGCTCGTGCAAGTTGGGGAATTGAACCTTGATTGCGTGGATGAGCTGAGCTTCGGCTCCCTGGGAGCTTGCGTCGAAGTTCGGGATATATCGCGAGAATGAGAGGCGCAAATTGCTCCATTCCATAGTAGTCAGGCGCCGGGTGGCTTTGGCTCCCTCCTCGTCTTCGAACAGAATTTCGAAGTAACCTCTTGTAAGGAAGGTGGTCGAGACCAGGGGAGTCGAAAGATGTAGTTTGAGGCAGTCGAGCAGCGTTTTGAAGGTTGCTCTGCCTCCGAGAGTTCTGTCGATTACGGTTCGTCTTGCCTTCTTGGCCGCGTTTTCTTGCATTGTGAGCACCAATTCCTTTGGAAAATCTACCTCGATTTCCAAGTTATAATCGATTGGCGATGGGCCTTGGGATGCTTCCCCATCGGGGGGAGCAGCACCTGACCCGTTGCCTGGTTGTGTGATCAGAGTATGGAGGGAGGGGGTCGTCATTGAACTAATCAAATCCTTGCGCTGTGCGCCTCTCTTCTTCGGCGCTTTTGCTCTGGCGGCGGAGAGATCTTCCCTCTCCGACTGCCTGGCAGCAACAGTAATTTCCGAGGTCTTTGAGCTTCTTCCCGAACCTGCGGAGACAGAAGAAATATCTGACTTGCGAGGGAGGGGAGAGACTCCTTTCGGAGGTACCTGATGGGTGCGCAGACCTTCAGCACCTTCGATCGAGCTCTCCAAAATCCTCGGCGCGACTTCTAGCGGAGCAGATGCCAAAGGTGATCGTTGGAGAAGCTCTCCTTGAGGTCCGCCATCGCTCCTGAGCACGAAAGCTTACGATTCCTTGCTTGTTTGCTGTAGTCTTTGCCGATCCTAGGGCGCGATCGAGTTGGTCTGAGGGGTGCACAGTCCGCTTGAGCTTTCAATCCTGCTGTCCGGAGGAGGAATCGTCGCGATACCCAGGGAAGCAGCAGGCGAAAATGACCGTTGGAGAAGCTCTCCTTGCGGTCCGCCATCGCTCCTGAGCGGGGAAGCTTGCGTTTCCTCGCTTGCTTGCTGGGATCTCGTGCGATCTTGGAGAGCGACCGAAATCGCCTGGTTCGAGCTCGCGATCCTTCCCTCCCCGTGAATCCTTTCCGTAGGATGAGGAGAAATTGTTGAGGCAGGAGCTTCGTTGAGCTCTGGCGATGTCGAAACGAAAGAACCGTTGGCTGTGAGTGAGTTTTTCCCGCTCGTCAGGGAGGAAATTCGGGTGTGCCCGCCTTTTCTTGGACTCAATTTGAATTTGCTGAGTCCCGGCCGAGCTCCACGTCCCGCTTTCCTTATCTTGTGAGCGACCAAAAAAATTCGTCTAGCTTGGCGATATGTGAATCAATAGCATCTAAGCAGATTTCCATCATCTCAGGGAAAAAGCGCTTAAGATTTTACTGAAAAAAGGTGCATTCGGACAAGGGGATCATGGTCTACTCTGATACACACTCAGGCAGCAGAGAGCTCTCATCATGCGGAGTAACGCAGAGAATACTATATGGGGGAAGGTGGTGGCTTCCCCCGAGTCCGGGCCGTGGTGAGTCAAGTGTGTCAAAGTGCCCGTGGCTTGTCCCAACACCCAAGGGTGTTCCCAAATGTGAACTAACCCTTTTGTGGTTGGTTTTGGATGTAGATTCAAGCTTGATAATCTAGTCCTTCTTCCTAGTCTAATCCTGGGACTTCTAGCACGCCCCTCTACCCCTCTTTAGTGCTGGAAGTCGGGAGCGCCTCCAAGTTCCATATTTCCGTAATTCAACACACTTTGACCCTCAAGTGGGTTCAACAAGGAACTTAGGAGTGCGTCACTCAAGTAGTTTTTGAGTATAACATCAACCATGTATTTTCACAACTCTATTATAAAAAAATGTAAGCAAACACATATTTTAATTGCTAAATATTTATTATATTGGTTTACCAAATCAAAAATCCATTTGGTGCATCAATATTGAGAAAGTAATGAAATGTTGAACATTTGGTCTTTACATTTTATTACACATAACTAAAGTCAATTTGACATGAAAAACAGTTTGCACCTTATCAAAAGTAAAAAAAATTTGAGATTGAAATATGTCTTTGAGTGAGATCTAAAATACCATTCCACCATTCCACATCCATGAAAACCATGAGCATCCAACTAGTATCACATAAACTTGAAGGTGCCAAGTTCTAACCTCCAAGATAATATTGCATAATATCTAGATGATAAAGAATATGCATTTAAGATACCATGCCTAACATGAAAAAATGTCATTTGCATGTCACACTTGTAAAATCTAAGCACATATTTATCTAAGAACCATTTGATAAGGAATTGATTTGCAACACTTCCATTCCATGGGTCATCAAATTACCTCACAGAACTTATTATTTATCAAGTTTAATGGTCTTGCTTCCACTTAATAATAAACACACTTTGTGAAAAATATTTCCAACCATGCCAATTGTGTTTTAGTGCACCAACTTCTCAATGTGCTATTTAATTTTCAATTTTCTTTTAAAACAAATGATGATGCTTATCAACATGGTTTTTGTGTAGCATGACAATATGAGTCTAGTATACATAAACAATGATTGACATTGTAAATGACAAGTGAGTTTCTATATGAATGATCAATATATTCTCAAAAGAACTCAAAATCCGAATGGTCTAATCTTTATTTTCATATGCAAACACACATTCAACATTAAATAAAAACACATATCAATTTTAGATTGTGTCTTGCTTTTCTAAGTCACATGTATATTTGCCAACATGAGCAACTAGAACATATAATACCAACAATATGAACCCAATTCGCTTCAATTAAACACACAAATATGTGTTTGTACAAGTCTTTAAAATGGTGATAATACTTCTAATAAATTGCACATGCCTTATCAAAGCAACAAAAGAAAAAAAATTTGTTGTTTTATTAGGTGAATTGTTCACAGTGCATAACCAATGAACACAATTTTGCCACAAGATAAACCTTACATCTAGCTGCATATCCAATCATATCATCCTTCAATTTTCAACAGTCATTTGCAACCATAGTGACAAGGCTGTAGTTTAACAATCATACAAGACCTGTTATTTTGAACAAAACCAAAATTCATAATCAAGAGTTTACAAATCACCAAGATGGGTTTTCCAAAATATCTTGCCTATCCATAAAATCAGACTACACAAGTTGGCAGAGGGAGAAGCTTTAATTCATTAACTGGACTTGGATGCATTGAATAAAATGAGATTTCTAGGACCTGATGCATCAGAACAGAGTCAATTCAAGTGCATAGTGCATGTGATGTATCATGAGTCAAGGAGGAGTCTCACAGAGAACATAATAGGATAAAGCCTCAAACTTGACTTACTGCAGTACAAATATGTATTCTTGTCCACAATCCTCTTCTCATGCCTTCACCCATCAGATTGTCCCTGACCAGATGTGTAAACTGCACAGATACAATCACAGTGCATCTCCACTTTGGATACCCTAATCAAAAAATACATTTCTTTGGAACAACTACTGAAGCATGCCAGAAAGGCAAAATAGTTCTATCAGCACCCTAAGTACTGGGGTTCACTGAGCTTCATTGGACAAGGTTACTTCAACCTAGAAAGCAGACCCTATCCTGGGCTCACTATTTGGTATTTGCAAGCTGTTCAGTGGCGGGTTATGTTACTGAAAAGCTTTTATCATGCAAACTAGCTCAGTTGTTGTGAATTGAGAGCTATAAGGGAATGCCAAAGAGAGATACATGACAGTGTGCCTAAAGAATTTTGAATCCTTGAAGCCCTCTCCTGGTTTAGAGTCTCTGGCAGTGGTAGAGCTGTTATGATCAAACTTGTTTGAAGCCTGCAAAATGGGTTAGTAGTTAGTATGACCGTTCTTCTATTATCTTTGCTGGTTACAAGTGTGCAAGACTTCCCATAGTGACCACTTTGGGGAAAAAGAGCTCAAATTAGAAGTCTTCAGTGAAACAAGGCATCTGCCTGAAACCAATAATTAGGGCAAGAATGTTTGTTTAACTCTAAATTCGATGTAGAAGGATGGCTTCCCCAAATTTGACATGCAAAGAATGGCTTGCCTGCAATCAACAAGCCTAAAATTAAAGCCTTGTAAACTCAAACTAAGTCAACTGGTTCCACCAATAAAAAGAATATCACTTGTCACATGCTACTTGTAACCCATAGTGCATGTCCTAGCCTAATAAGACATGGCAGCAAACCTTTTACCACTACACAACTCTTGTGTTAGAAAAGGACCAATATTAAGGAACCTAAGGAAGGTATCTGGGAACACATTGAGAATTCTTTTCTGAACTTTGGTGGAGACAAAAATACCTTGAAAGCAACTATGTGGGCAAGAGGAAGTCCAGGGTGGCCTGGTGAAGCACAAAGTGCCAGATCACCAATCAAATCAAGAAGCTTGTGTCGGCATGGCTCGTCACCAAAACGAAGGGGGGGATTCAACCAGCCTTTGTCTTTACTGTACCCAAATTACCATAAAGCAAGATCAAGATTGCTTATAATAACCCTCAAATTTGACCAGTAAGGAACAAAATGCACTAAACCTTCAACAAGGGCCTTCCACTGCTGACAATTTGAAGATCATCATATTATACGCTGGCTGACAGATTCTTCTGATTATTAGTACTTGAAGGCCACTAGGGAATTTGGTAGCAATTACACCCAGATATCAGATAAGAGTTGAGCACAGATATGCATAATAGCATAATAGTAGGGAATATTGCAGGCTGGAGCAACTAATGAATGACATTCATCATCTCACATTGTCAACAACATTAGGTTGGGTGTAGGGGTTCTGAGAAAACACATTTTGAGACAATTACATTACTCAATGTACCTGCAGACAAGAGCATTCTCAAGGGAGCCTCCTTTGATAAGACCAGCAGCACGAAGCTGCTCAATCTGCATACATCCATGAAACCATCCATCCATGCATGCATGCATCCACCTGATCATGCATTGCAATCATGCAATCAACATTGAATAAATAAGGAAAAAGTAAATAAATTCAGACAATTCTTCCACACATGAACCATGATCAACAGAATAATGGAAGATAATTGCAAGACAATAGCATTAACAGTCATATCTACTAGCAATCACATTTTCACATTGGCCAGGCAAACACCTTCTTACATCCACAAATATGACTGACTGCATTCACTAATCATGCATTTTAACCATGAAACCTTCTATTTTTCAAAAGTCTTCTCTGACCATTGGGAATGAATTTCAGTTGCACAAAGAATCAGAGTTAAATCAAAACAAAATCTCTCCAGAGACCTGACTCCAGGCTCAGAAGACTACAATAACACTTCAGTTTTCTTTCTCTTGGCTACAATTTTCCTTGCATCTCTTATAGCAAGAAATTGGGATGAATCCAACCTGTTCGTAAATGCCAAAAGTGCGTGCTGGAGCCACTTCATGCTTATAAGATGCAGGACCCTCAGGTATCCATGTAAACCATTGTGTTCCTATTGCGGGTACCTACAGGGCTCAAATGTTCACTGCAACAACTTAGGCCTCAGAAACAGAGAAGGAAAGCAAACATATATAGCCAACTCTAGCCAAAAATGGTACAGATATATCCTTATGTTCAGTACAAAATCACTATACTTGCAAAAAACCACAGTCTAGTATTGAAAAAATCAGCCATACATCATACCCCCATGTTGCCTGCATACAAGTTTAAACATATAATACAAAGCTCAGAATACTACTAGCATCCTCCTCCAGATTATGGAATTATCAATGCACATTGTAAAATTAATAGATGAAAAATTACATGTTCATGTCTCTTAGACACTTAGTACATATTCTGGATGGCCCTCTGTATGAACCATCAACAATTTTGCCCAGAAAATGAAACACAAAAGAGATTTTACCTGTGGAAAGTCAATTCCGTAAGTGAGCCGGGTGGATGGTGCAGGAAAGGCTGCTATAAAAGAATCACCCTGAATGGATGTGATAGGTTCTTCAATCACAAGCACCTCTCTGTCTACAGGCAAACCTTCACTGTTGGATGCCACTACTAGACCAGATTCCTCAATGGCCTGCACCCACTCCCTTGCTGATCCATCCAGCAATGGAACCTGACAAAAAGCAAAGATGGTAAAAAAACAGTACATGGGTCATGTGGCTTTATCAATCTAGCCATTGTCTACTGTCAAAGTTCATCTATTAGCTCTGACTTAGTGTATTAGGGCAGCCCACTGGTACTGCCTCTTAAGCAGGCCCCTGAATAAAGAGCAGTTGCACCAGCTAGCAAAAAAACCAGTAAGTTCCTGGCTTTAATCACTAAAGGAAGTGCAGAACTCAATGAAGCAGAATGGCAGTGGAAGTACACAGAAACATGCTGATTTTCCATTATACTCCAGGAAATTTTGGCCTAACTTCCAACTGCTAAGACAAAAACTATCCCCATTCCATATGTAATGACTTTGGAAGTACCTCTTGAATGTAACTGCACAGAAATGGACAAAAACCATTTGGAGGAAGCCAAGGTAAACAGCACCCTTGGAGAAAGAGAGAGCTCAATGTCAGGGAGAAAGAAACAAAAACCAGAAAAATGAGAAGAAGTAATAAGAGGAGCCACATGAATCATAGCCTAGCTATAATCATCAGAACACCAGGAATAGACTAGTCTTCCATGTAGAGCAACTCTAAAATCCACTACATGCATAAGAAATATCCTAAACACATTGTGCAGGGGCTTGAATTCTACTGTTTATCACTAACATTCTGGGACTAGGTGCTATAGGAATGCCCATTACTGAAGGCTTAGGCTTTGGGACTGATGGGAACAAGAAGGGCGGGAAGAATAAACGAGCGAACCTCATTGCCATCAATGTCAATTTGGCAGTTGTCAACTCCAAGCCCCTCCAGTGCTGACAACAAATGCTCGACAGTTCGTACAATTGCTGGTCCTTCCCCCAAACATGTACTCAACCTGGAATCCCGTACATTCTTCACAGATGCAGGAACTCTGAAACTTTGTCCCCCTGCCTCATTGCCCTTCTGAAAGAACCTTCCTTCATTTGCTCTAGCTGGTCCGAGTCTAACTACTGCAGACTCTCCAGAATGCAAGCCCACTCCCACACGAGTTACTGGCTTCAATAATGTTTGTTGAGGTTGATTTGTCTGCTGCTTTCACATAAACACTTGTTTCAATACAAGAGGTTCAAATTCAACTGCATAAATAGTCACAGACTGCTGTAATCACCTACTGAAACCTTGCCTTCATATAAGCATAAACCCTGAACCCTAACCATAAAACCTAAACTTTCCAATAACATTACTGAATTCTTCAAAGCACACATATGAAGATAGAGCAATAGGTCAGATTTTCATGAAGATTTCACATGATAAAAACTAGAAAGATGATGACCATTGTAGATGTTAAAAAACCTATTCACATCCAGACTAGAAAGATCAAATTACATGCAAACAAGCGAGGGGTGGGACAAGGTGGAACAGAGAAAGTGTAGATGGTTCAAATTACAGAATGGGGAAAGAAGATCTGGCACCTGGCACAGGCAGGCAGCAAAACACATTGACCGGTTGAGCAGAACCGTCATGGCTGGCCTCATGAAAGTCAAGAGTCTGGGGAAGAATGTGAAGGCTCACAAAGTTGGAAACAAAACGATGAGAGGAGATAATTTGCTCATATTCTCAGGGATTGCCAAGCACTTGCAAAGAAATTAAAAATATATAGAGAGAATGGTGTACAATCGAGAAGATCACCTGACTGGATTCCTACGGCTTGTCTTTTTTTGCTTTAATAGACGGATCAGATCGTGTGCTCCGCTTGACTAGGGTTAGGGTTTAGTATCTGGATCGAGCTCTTCCTATATTCTTCGTAAGCGCGCCTGCGACTGGTCGGATCTGCTCCCAATATGCAGAAATATGCAGTGCTCTCCAGTTCCTCCAACAATGCAGTAGCCCTCTTCAAGTCTTCTTCTTGTAAGTGTTATGCACCATAAAACCCTAAAGAGAAAATGCTTTGTTCTTCCTTCCAAACCTTCTTCTTGTGGTTTATTAATTTTCTCTGTCAATTCCACTTTTTGTTGTGTTAGATTTCTCTCTGTGTGTTTTGCACCATAACACTGATTACAAACTGGACAAAATTTATATGTGCTAGATTTGTATGAGATGGTGCTATAACAATTCTTCCAGTCTCTCTTTGCTCTATGAACTTCAATGATTTCTCAGTTTGGGGAAATGAGACTTGTGCACGAAGAGTTCTCTTTTGTTTCCTTTGGGTGAAATCTTTTTGGGTTGGATCTGAGAAATGCTCTCTATCTAAGGAGCTATGCAAGATGGATTGTGCAGCATGGTTCTTATACAAGAGTGCAACATCAAATGGCTGTCCTCAAAGTTGATATGTATACTTTTGCACCTCCATTGCTGTTGTATTTCAAGGTAGAGGACAACAAGTAATGAAGAATTATTTGAGTGCTTCTGCTCATACTTTTTTGCAGCAGTAGCAGCAGCATATGTGAAGATCTATATGTTACACAGATGTTTGTTATCAAGCCCTCTTTTTAAAAGCTCCCACCATTTTGATGAATAATGTTGCCACAATATTTCTTGTAAGCTTAGGAAAAATTAATTTGCCATTTGGTAATTAGCTTGCTAACAAAAATACTTGGAGGGTTTAGGGTATCTTTCATTTTGTGTTCAAACCTGTGTGCCTTCAGAGAATAATAGTTATGTAAATAGTACCATAGCTTATTGAAAAATGAACCCCCTCTCCTGTACCAATTGCTCACAACATTCTCTCAAAATGCATTGACTGTACATTATAGAATTGACTAATGGTATATATGTTGTGTTACCAAAAGCTCCATATTTATGTTTGAAGGATGTGCTCATAATTGCAATCCTAACAAAATTAAAAATTGAATGTTTCTAGGGAGAAGAATACAAGGATCAGGAGGGTCAGGGGAAGACATGGTGCGATTCACAGAAAAGGTAGAGTTAATGCCAGGATTTGTGAACATAATGCTGTGGACTGGGAGGAGGAATACAAGAGTTCAACAAGTGGTGTGTCTGGAGGCAAATCAGAAGATGAAGAACAAGAAGGGGAAGGAGAACAAGAAGAAGCCCAAGATTGTGAAGTTGAGGCAGGAAGAATTGGGGGAGGTTTTGAGATGGTCAGGATCTGGAGAACAGATTCTGGAAAATGTAGGTGGGCCACCCACGTGGATGACAAGAGTCGCAGTGTCGCTAGCAGGTGCAGTAGTGTTTTACAACTACAACACTCTGGCCGCGGCTATAGCGTCGTTGTACTGGGCATGGGATCCCATCTGGACCACAGCTCTGTCCAATTCTCTGCTTCGGTTGCGCTATCCATATGCAGGTATCTGGAAGGCTCGTGTTTTGGATGCCAATCTCAGAATGCCACAAGAACCGGTTACACCACAGGGCCTGGATTTATTCCAAGAGGTGTTTGAGGCCCGACCTGCTGTTCAACCTCTTCTTCATCTCATCATTGGCGATGAAAGCTCAGCCACTCTTGAGGTATGATGCCTGAGCTCTATCTCAGTTTCCAGGGATCGTAAACCTAATAAGCTCTAGGAGTTCATCCTTTAGTCAGAAACTCTGATTGCTACTGCTTGTTTCATTTTTGGTTTTACATCTGGAAATGGATGTTTTGCATTCAGAAAATGAAGAAGATCTCCTGTCCAGAACTTCAACTGCAGTTCTGAAATAAGGGAGGGTATACAGCTTCTAAGGTCTTCAAAGATCTCATGGTGAATTACCCTATTGTTTTGTGTGTGTGAAGATGAGAGTAAGGGTCCCTGCAAAGGCAAACATGGTGCAAGTTGGGGAGCCAGTGGAGGTGCTTGTTGTATCTGATGAGAGGAGTTTATCACGATTCATTGCTGTGCATGATGTCTATCTTCCAAACAAGCGGATTTGGATGTCGGATTCTCCTTGTATTGAAAGAGAAGCTTTTGAATACATAAGCGAGAGTTTATCTTTCTCTTCCATGCAGCCAGCAGCTTCACAGGTATCATCATATTATCATTCCCATTCTAGGCATGGAAGAATGCCTGAATTCTGCACCCAAGTTTTGCATGCATTGTTTCAGGACTCAGAGGACTTTTATGGGGCCCCTATGCTAATGTGTCTCCTTCCTGCCCCAGTGCTTGAACAGTGGATTGATTTGTGCAGAAACGAACTCGGTTTCAAACTACAAAGGCTGATTATGATGACATTGGCTATAAAAGCTTGCCACCAAAGAGACAAACTCCAGCTTCAGACAAGTTGCCAGCCTCAATTGAGTTACAATTGAGTGAGGAGAGGTATCAGAGAATGATGGATCTTGATGACACTTTGCATGTTGCTGGTTCAAGGAAACTTAGGCAGATATCCACATTTGATGGGTCAGAATTTGAAAGATTTGTGGACCAAGAAAAGGTGTATCCTTCACCCAGGGAATCAGGGCAGGTTCAAACTGATGACAGGACATTTGGAAGAAGGCTGGAAGACAGAGATTTTCGGGCATCAAGGCCTCCATTGCAGAGACGAGAGAAGAAAGTTGAGAGGTTATTGGACGAGGATGATTTGTAAGCCAATTTCGCATGCAGGCAATTTCGCATCCTTCTGTCTCAGATTTGTATTGCTGTTAATCACTGATTTTCCAAATGTATTTGGATTTTAGAGAAGGCTGATGAGCAACAAATCACAAATTGATAGCATCACCTTTGTTGCAAAATGATGTACAATACATAAGTGTTTTGTGTATAATAGAAAATCTACACCACACAAAATCTCGTGCCTGAGTGCATGAGGTTCGAGAAATAGAATACCTGTTGCCCACGTATATATATCACTTCAAACCTGCTGATCTGCTGAAGACTAGTCTTTCTCTGTTCTAACTCTGAGTGTTCTCATGGTCCTCATAAAAACGCATCAGAGTCTGGCAATATGATGAAATTCATCGGTATTTATGCACAGTGTACTTCTGATTTTTAAGAAATCTTGTGCATGTTTCTGTCAAGGAAAATGAAGGTGTGTGAAGTCATTTTTGCAATGTAGGTAGTTCCTTTGCATTAGAAGTATGCAGCTAATTGTTGGTATCACATGTATTGACAAGCATTGAAGTGTAGGGTAAAGCTGTAGGGTTGGGGGCTTCCCAAAATAAAGGGGCCTTGGACAAGGTGATAGCCAAGTTGGGACTCACATTTTGGGAATGTCTCCGACCTGTGGGCTTTACCCTTTGTAAAGCATGAGGTGAATGTCGTCATGAACTTAAACATACCAAGATTTCAAGGCATAGGACGTGGGACTCTTACACCTATTCCTTAAGAATCAGTGGAATCTTAAACCTACGGATAAGCCTAATTTCTCTCCCAGCCTTAAGGGGTAGGTGTAAGATATTCATGGATATAGGGTATGCTCCAAATATGCAAGGAAATTTCTTTGAGTGCTTTGCAAAATTGTGAAGTGTTGCATTGTGTGTGGGTAGTTCGATTACAATTTGATACTTTGTGAATGACATTCAAGGTCATGACCCATGTTGGGTGGTTATTAGAAATGTGTAACCCACAAAAGGGAGCTTGAGAATACATACAGATTTTGTGGTTTCACATTGCAAAATAAAAATTCTTTTATTAATCTTATTATTTAATTATTTAAGTTATTAGTTGACTACATTATTGTTGTTGCTTCCTACATTATTTTTGCAAACAAGTATGTTCAAATTAAATTATGAAAAAAATCATTTATCTATATTCTTTAACCAAGATAAATTTGTGTACCTACTTGATTAATGTTTATTTTTTCCATTTAATTTTTTTTGTCAAAGTCATGATTTTCGTTGTAAAACGCATTTTTTAAACCTGAAAAAACATGTTTATCCCAAGTTTTCCAATACATTAGATAAAAAAGAAAACTTAGTAAACTTTAATAATTTCCCCATTAATAAAGTTGCTTCATTTGTATTATTTAAAATGAAATAAAATGAAATAAAATGCATAAAGGAAACTAAAATAAAACGAAAAAGTGATAGAAAAGTTAATCAAACATTGATTGTTCCGTTGTTTTTTTTCTCTTTTCAATTTTCACCCTTTTTTGGGTGGAAAATTAGAAAATGGATGGCCAGCCCATAAACATTTGTTGACCAAAAACCTATGGAACTGAATTACAAAAATCAATGATGATTGATGATTACATGTAACATACCCTAGTACCTTGGTTAGTTCAAAATAATAAGACGAGATGGTTAATATTGATTCAAGGTCCCATCCTTGGCAATTTTTGCACCCAAAATTGTTTGTTGTAAAATTTGAAAAAAATTCAAATTGACTAAAAAATCATAACATTTCTAAACATGTTTGAAGTAGGTACCCCATTATATACACGGATTTTTTAATTAGTTTTAAAACTATTTTGAATAGCCAAATTTGACTAAATTAAAATGAATTTTCAAATTAATTAATGTGCATATTATGTGTCAAAACAACCTAGGTATCTGGTATACAATGTGATAAAATGAAGGGTGGCTTTCTAGACCACTAGTTTTTTTATTAGATAGTGACACATGTGCCATATTTTTACAAAACACCTTATAAAAAAACTTTTAAATTGTTTGGAAGTTGAAGCCTAAGGTACTTGTGTCATACCTACTAATAAATACTTATAGGCTAGGTGGCTATATCATGTCCCTTTCACTTTTTTCTTCTCTCTCAATTCTTTTTCTAGTTATATGTTAATTTTTCATCTGTTGCAATCTATGGAACCCTCATGCCATCGTCAAGAAAGTCAAGAACAATGCTTAGGGAAGAGGTGAGAAGGAGATAGGGGACTTAAGGCAACGAGGAAGTAGTGTTTAAAGGTGGGGAGGAGGCGAAGAACTTAAGGTGTGGAGGAAACATGAGCATGTCGGAAGGAGGTTAGGAACTTAAAAAAAGGGTTTGGCCATTAATGTTGTGGGCAAATGTAGTAAAAGGAGGCGGAGAAGGGGGGGGCGAACTCCTAACACCATCACCAATACCAATCTTTAAAAACATCATGTGCGGCCTAGGAGGAGCTCTTGCTAACAATGATTTTTCTTTCTTTTGTTATTTGAGAGGGGGCTATGAGGAACTCCTCCCAACAATAGTTTATTTTCTTTTGTTATTTAAGAAACATTGTCAAGCAAAAGATTATAAGAACCCTATGTAATGAGTTGAAATATTTCTTCCACATTGTAGACTTTCCTCTTCATAATTTCTTTTTGCCAACCTTGAAACAATTCATTACTTTACCATTAAAAAGGTAGGTGGGTAGGCATCCTAAGTAGGGCAAGAACGCAAATTGTTGATGTCCTGGTTTTCCTTCTGCTACAAGTCCCATATAGTTTTTAACATTCTTGTAGAAGCAATTAGATTTGGTCCTCTTGGAAGTGCATTAATATTAGTGGCTTGCTTTAATAACCTGATGGGCTCATCATAGCACAATGTTCAGGGGTCGAAAGGAAGTAGGGTGTGGGGGAAGGGGGGGGAGTTGTTAAAGTTGTTATAATGCAACCTAATACATTTAAGGAATGAGTGCTAATGGCATTACATATGTAAGTTTAATCAAGTCATTGAGTGTGCAAAAGAGAAGCTATTAGTATGGAAGTAGGAACTAGGGTTGGGAATCTTGTTCTTTCCCACCCCGCACATTACAATTATTGTTCAATTTGACTACATTTAAATCTACATTTAATTTTAACTACATTTGGTCATTTTAAGTTTGCAAGCTATTTGTTGCATTATTAATGGTCAATGCTTTTCATAATTGTTATGTTCATTATGTTATTCATTTATGAATATAATTTGGACTTTTTTTAATCATTTTAAATTGTTGACGTGGAAATTGATGTTGCCTTTAATTTTATTTACATAATGCATTATAATAAGTTAGTGATTTTTTTTACATTTCTTCAACTATCAACATGGTACATGAGTTCAACCATCAACTTTTAACATGTTGAAACCATTACTTAAGACTTGCATTTTACTCTTACCATAATTTATTAAAACACATGTAACAATTTTAAACCTCACATTCATAATGGAATGAATTAATGATTTTTTCACATTTCTTCAATTATCAAAGTTGAACCGTTCACTTTTAATATGTTAAAATCATTATTCACAAATTGCATCTTGCATTTATTATAGGAAAATTTTAAATTCACACCTTTTTTGGTTAAATTCACACCCTGGTCGTGCTTGTCTTGTTCTTAGAGCTTGCAGGTCTCCCGCGTTTCTTGACCACCACACGAAGAAAGGGTGTGAATTTAACCAAAAAAGGTGCGAATTAAAATTTTTCCTTATTATATTATACCAAAACACATGCAACTTAATGTTTTGCAATTATACTTTAATGGTTTAATGAATTTTTTCGCATCTTTTGAACTATTAACATTAGTGTGGCATGTGCCATTAACCTAAGTGTTACCACATCCTCAACTGATTTTTCCTTCCAATTTTTGGTTTTCGGGAATTTTCTTTGAATTTTCAATGACAGAAATCACTTTAAAATCAATATCTTCCACATTCTAAATCCAAGTCTTACCAAGTAAATTCCATTAAATCTTGTTCATTAAGATCTTTCCAACAACACCAAAAGCACATTCCAAGTCCTCCAAAATTTTCAGTTACAATTTTATTTCATTTTTAGTGAAAAAATCATGCAATATTCAAAAACTTTTTACATTGCAAGTCCAAACACCATGAAACCAAGCCGATGCACCCTTTTTCTTCGAGAGTTTTCCAAATAGACCAAAAACACAATCTTAAGCATCCAAGTTCGGTGAATTTCATAAGTGCAAACAAAACAAAACAAAATAAACTACCTTCATAAATATTTTAGCACATGAATTGAATCATTCACTTTGAATGTTGTTAAATCCACTATTCATGAGTTACGTTTTGCAGTCACCACAAGTTTTTGAAATAGATGTATAAAAACTTGAGAAGTTTCACATTTATATTTGAATGGGTTAATGATTAGGTCAAAATAGTCATGCATGCAAAGTCTAGGATGCATGTAGACTTCTAAACTATAATTTTTTCATATATTAAATTCTTGTACATTTATGTAAATTAGAATGTATATTTTTTGCTTAGTTTATTTTAGGCATCATGGAAGAGTTTATTATTATGAATGTTCATGATGCCACACCGAAAAAACCTCAAAAATAATCTTTAAATTTTTTCCTTTTTTTTCTTAATGTATGAAAAAAAAATCCATGTTAAAAAAAATGATTAATTTTTAAAATTTTAAAGTACTATTATTATGATGAAAATTTATCAATATATTATTATCTTTATTATTATTATAAACAAGGTTTATCAAAAAAATTAACTTTTTTTGTTACATGTTTATGTTTAAATATTTAAAGATGAATTTTAAAAATTCAATTAAAATTTTAATGAATTATAAATGGTGATAATAATAATGATATCAAAAAACAAAAAAAAATCAACTTTGATCTTGTTCAAAAACATTTATGGGAAAATGCAGCCGTGTTTTGGCTATAAACCATGTACATCAAGGTAAAAATTTGTTAAAATATTTTTATATTTTGGCTACAAATCTTAGAATCCATTGTACAACTAAATCAGTTTTATAAATATATAAATAATTAAAATAAATTAAAAATCTTTTGTTGATGTTGATGACCTTTATTATGTTTATAAAATGGTGGAAATTCACCATTAAAAAAAATAGTAACATCATTAATATTTATTTTTATTTTATTTCAAATTTTTAGCAATTTTTGTTGTTGTTGACATTCTTCCTTGAATTTGCATTTTTTTTTTCATTTTTTTCCCAACAAGAATTGCCAAGTTAAAAAGTTTTGAAACTAAAAAAACATGTGGGTTGTGAGGGGTGGGGAGGGAAGGGTAATCCAACTATTTAAACCCAAAATTTCACCAAATTAAATTGATTTTAGTTTTTAAAAGGAAAAAATATATAATATATTCTTACATCTTTAAAAATAAATAAAATGTTTCATTTTTCTTTCAAATTCATGTAATTAATCATTTTTATTAATGTATGATTTTTCTTATGAAACAAATATGGTCTTGATCATTAAATGGTTATATTGACTACTTAATTATTTTTTCTTCTTGTGGTCAATTTCTATCAATTTAAGGGGGTGACAAAATTAAGAAAATATTTTTTTGAAAGATTCTCTTTTGGTCAAATTTAAAATATATATTGTCATTTTTATAATAAAATATAGTAAATAACATAATATTGAAGAATTTAAAAAAAATTATAATTACATTATTTGTTTATAACCAAATATGGAAATCTTTTTATGGATGATTACAATTTTAGTAACACTGCAAAAATAAATAAATAATAATTAATCATATTGGGGGAAAAAAAGACTTGCAATTTTACAAAAAATGTACATATTTTATGTAATGAAAATAAAAATGTAAAAGACTTAATGAATGTATTTTGAATTGGCATTGAATTTACAAAAACAATTAATCGATTTTTAAAATATATATTTGTAAATTTATTCATGACATGCAATTTCAAGTTATTTTCTTACCCTTTAAATTTAATTTTTAAAATTTTAAATAATTATTTTAAATACATATT
>Ga0209208_10005596_pt1 | contig 17492 bp, 9 predicted proteins | sample S1TSphfallax_3_FD_187694 | JGI IMG/M metagenome (GOLD analysis project Ga0209208, IMG submission 187694) | Host-associated microbial communities from peat moss isolated from Minnesota, USA - S1T2_Fd - Sphagnum fallax MG (SPAdes) (version 2) | ecosystem: Host-associated > Plants > Peat moss >... | reverse complement strand
GGAGGCTTTGTGCCTCTTGTTTTGTATTCTCTATTGGTATCCATTTTGTTCTTTTGATGTTGTTTTGTTGTTGAACCAAGCTAGGTGGAGCAAACATGTAAAAGGTTGAAGTGAGGTTGGATCGATGGAGCAAGTACAAAATTGAAGAACAAGCTAATGTGATGGAAGTGTTGGAAATTTTTGAAGATGGTTTGAAAATTTTGTTTTGATTTTGCCCTATGATTTTTATAATAATAACAATTGTAGAAGCTTTTGCATGAATTTGTGGGTATCAAAAAATGTTCTTAAATTTACACCCATTGGTTATCAATATCAATGTTAAACCCTAAACCCCCTCTCTTTGCATGCTTGCTCACTCACTCCATCCATCTCTTTTTCTTTACTTCCTTATGTTACAAATTCCTCTTCATAGGTCAACAATGACCTATGAGGGTCCCTATGAGGGTCCCTATGAGGGTCTCAACAAGGGGGTGTCTAGGACATGGTAAGAGCTTTACCTCCTCTTCTAGAACTTTGGTTAGCACATAGCCTACATAACATACTTGTTTCTTTCTTTCAAGAAAAAAATGGTTCGTTTTATTGAGTATGTATATATATATATATTTGAAAATTTAAACTTTTGAATAAAGAAGAAAGAAGGAAAAAAAAGTTTTTTCTGGGTGGAAGCTACTACTTTAAAAGGTTATAGGAAATAACCATATGTAAAAATGGGTCACACATGGTCTATTTTGGGAGTGGATTTGGGGCAATTGAACAAAATATTGTTAATGACAAAAGAAAAATAGAATTGTGTGTTGTGTGTGCGTTTTTCCTTTTTTCATAAACTTTGTAAGGATTTTGCATTACAAGCAAAGGTGGATGGAACATGTACAAAAATCAAAGGCAAGCTAATGTTGTAGAAGTGTTAGAAATGTTTTTAACATGGTTTGGCAAAAAAAAATTTATGAGCTTGGAAGTTGTATTTGAAGTTTATTATTATTTTGCTACATGATATTTGTCATAATAACAATTGCAAAACCTTTTAAACATAATTTTACACACATACTTTCTACTGTTGGCCAAAAGCAAACTAAAGGTTTATGTGCAACACTTGTTGACATATTACAAAGAATTTGCAAAAAAAAATTGATATAGTTTTACGCACATACTTTTTACTATTGGCCAAAAGCATACTAAGGGTTTGTGTGCAACACTTGTTGTTGACATATTACAAAGAATTTGCACCATAAGGATATAGAGAGTGGAGATCAATGGATCAAGTGAACAAGTGAACAAGTGGACAAGAAGTGGGTCTATGACATGATGGAAGCTTTAGTCCTCTTGCAAAGTAGCTTTAGTTGGCACACAATGTACTCATTTATTGCTTGGTTTTTAAATTTTTGTTTGGTTTTTGTATCATTTGAAGGAAGTTTGGAGCATGTGCATATCAAGATCTTCAAAAAAGTTGAAACTATCAATGTGGAAGATTTGCAGAGAAATTTTTAATGTGGTTTCATGGTTGATTTTGAGGTACCTTCAAATTAAAAGTAACCAATTTTTTTTTTTCAATGTCACACTTCAAAATAAAATACCAAATGTCTATTTTCAATCCTACATTCAATTTATATCACAATGCTAGAAGTCTAGCAATTAATACCATTAGATCAATAAGTGGACAAAGGAACAAGAGATACATCATGTGCTTTTACTTTGTAACAAATTATTGATAATGTTTGTTTGTAGACATTGCAAGTTCAAGATTTCAAAAGAGAAGGCCTAGTGCCATTAATAATTGTATGGAATAGAAAAAGTTGATTTGAACATCCTTCACTTTTAAAGAGCAAACATGTACAATTATCAATTTTGAAACCATTGTTTTCAAATACACGAAAATATGTTGACAAGTTTTTGTTTTGAAAATTATCCAATGATGACTAATGTTAACACTTTCAAGTTCCATGCTTATTTCAATGTCATTCCCATCATTGACTTAATTGTGTTCCTAATTTCATAAATCAAAATGATAATATAACTTAATAACAATTTGGAATAAGGACTAGATTAGCCATGACATTGAAGTTGTAAAACTTTCAACTAAATCCCTCCTACATATGTTACCACTTTAGAAGTCATTTGGAATTGCTTTTATAACATGCTTGCATTATGTAGGAATCAAAATCATACTATGTCTTCAATTGATGAAAATCATGGTTTGTAACAAAGATTGACTAACCATGTTGATGAAGATGTAAAGCTCTCAATTTATTTCCTCTTGCATGGCATGAGTTGTTATTCTAAAAAGTCTATTGTAATTTGCTATTATAATATGTTTACATTTTATTAAAGCTAATGCCACACCATGCTCATCACTTCATCAAGTTGAAGACTTGTAGCATGAAAACCATTTATAATAGTTTAATGAAATAACCATGTCAAATTGCTAGTTCAACTTATTTCATTTAACACATACTAATTTGGTGCATCATATATAGTGTTTTATCAAATTGCCTCTATGACTTAATTATTGGACATATTCTTAATTTCATTGAATTGTTGTTGTTCATTATTTCATAACTCTTTGTAACAAGGACTAAATAATCTTGCAATCAAAGTTTTAGAACTTTCAATTGATCCCCATGATAATTTATAACAGATAAATATTCTAATATATATTGTAATTTGCCATTATAACATAAATATATTATGTAAAAATCAACACGGCACCATGTTCATAAGTGCATCAAGTTGAAGTTGTGTTATAACTTGATAACTTTGTGCAACATGCATTAAATAACCATGTACCTTGTTTTTTACTTCATTATCTTCTTGTTTCATTTTCCAACATAGCTTCACAATTCACAAAAATATTGACTTTTTTCATATGTCACACTTTGAATTAACCCCTCTTCCTCTTATTGAATAAATGTTGGAGTTGTGTTTGTTTTTTCACATGTTTTGGTTCTATTTATTTCTTAAAACATTTGTTTCAATATTGAGGTGGTTTATAGTTGAACCTTTTTTCCATCTCACGAATTGTTTAAAAATTCTCACACAAGACATTGTTAAAATATATGTGATGCAATTTTACACATAATTTAGGATTCTTTATATGCACAAAATGTTGCAAAGACACATGTTCAACAATATTGAGTATCGTCAAAGATACACATAATTAAAGTTGCAAGTCTTGGTGATCTGAGGACCTTAAGGAAGTGTCAATATGAATGTCCTAGGTAAAAAAACTAGGAAAAAGTTTGAGAGGTTGTGAATTTTCTTTTGGGCAAACAACAAGGGATGGCAAGAGATGATGGGGGGGGGGGGGCATTAAGGGGTGATATCAACAATGGTAGGGGTGTTAGAGTGCATTGAGAAGGGTGAGGGAGGGCACTAGGGGATGATTGGGGGATGGGGGCAATGAGATCAACTTGGGCATGCCATGGGGCATTGATAGGCAATGGCAAGGGCATTGGGGTACATTGGGTTTTTTTTATTGTTGTGAAAGGCAATGATGATGGGGGCACATGGGCCAATGGGGGATGACAATCAAAGGGGCAAGTGAAGGGAGTAGAAAGGGCATAAAATAATTCTAAAATTTTAAAATTATTTATATATATATATAATGAAAGGCACTAGGCATGTCAAAAAGGATGTTGAGCACATCGGGATGGGGTTAAGTTTGAACCTTTATCCAAATGAAAATTTAATAAATATAAGTTAAAACCATAATGAAGTGAATTTTTTACTACATTTCAAGACATTGAGAAGGATGTTAAAGATGTCCTAAAACATCTAAAGACATTTTAAGATGTCTAAAAAACATCTTAAGAGACAACCTTACACATAACATTAAATATCAAAAACTTGTGTTTACCATAATCATGTCTTGTAAGTTGAAAATGGATCATGATGCACCCTTAAGGTTTATCAAATGATATTAGGGGCAAAAAACTTGTTGATTTTTGGTTTTGCAAGAAAATGCAAACCCAAAACATGTTTCATAACCCACATAATGAAATAAGGTGTGGGAGTTATGTGATGAGATTACAATAAACTCACGAGCTTGAGTTTTAAATGAAATGAATATGCACAAACCAAGAAAAAAAGTGATTAGTTCAAATTGGAGCTAAAATGGACCCTAATCAACAAGCCATAAAACTTTGGAGTTGATAAAAACACAACATAAAGGCTCATATATATACCCACATAATAATTCAAGGTTATTACGTGGTAGAATTATATTACAAACACAAATGATGTACAAAATTGCAAAGAACTTCCAAAACTACAGTTTGAATGTAACACAAAAAAGATCACACACACACAATTCCATTCTTTTTTTAACATCAACAATTTTTTCCCCCCAAAAACCCAAATCCAATCCCCAAAATAGATCATAGGTCCATCAGATTTACCCATAAGTGCCACATGCAACCTTTGAACATGGTAGCTTACAAATTATTTCTTCTTTTTCTAACTCTCTCTCTCTTGCTCAAAAGCTTACAATTTTGAAAACATAAACCTATTCTATAAAAGGGACCATTTTAAAAAACCAGTAAACAAATACATTATGTGCTAATCAAAGCTATTTTGCAAGAAGAGGTGAAACTTCTATCACGTCTTGAACCCACCCTTTTTGAACATTTGTTTGCTCATTCCTACCATTCATCTTTCTCTTTACTTCCTTGTTTGCAAATTCCTCATAATAATATGTCAAACACAAAACCTAACTTTATTTTTGGTTGGCAATAGAAAGAATATAGATGAAAACTCGTACAAAAGTCTCTACAATTGTTATTATTACAAAAGTGACATGCCAAAATCACAACTAGCTTCAATTGCAACTTTCAAGCTCAAAATGCTAGAATGTCATATAATATTAAAAGAATTTCCAACATTTCCATGACATTAGTTTGCTCTTCATTTTTGTACATGCTCCATCTAGCTCAAGCTTCAACAACATCAAAAGAACATAATGAATTTGCAAGCAAGCAGACAAGTCTCACATAAGGTTATTTTTTAAGGTGATAGGATAGGTTGGGTAGAAAATATCAAATCATCATGCTTTTCAAGATAATGGATGGATGAATGAACATGAGGATGTGTGCCAACCAAAATGCATGGTTGGGTTGATAACATGAAATAGAGCAACATATTGTCACATGCACCAAGTTGTACATGAAACATGGTAACATTAGAGGATTCATAACAATGTACATCATAATGGGTGCATTATAACGGGCACATCCTACAAATTGTTTTTGGAAGGAATACCAATATTTTTGACAATTTTGTAACAAGCACAATGTTACTTGGCACAACTTGTGAAAAGTTTCAGATGGAGGGTTATGATGCCTCAGGGCTATTGTCAAAATGACCTCATTTGCATTAAAGACCAATTGCCTAAATAACATTTCCCATCAAGCCCTACCCATTATGCATAAGATGTTAGGTAAGCCCAATAGGGCAAGCTAGGCAATGCACCCAACATAATGGACATGGTGAGACCATTCCACAACATTAAGTTGCGGAGTGGCAGATTCATTGACTTTCTTAAAAAATCAATGTTCAATAGACACATTTTGGTTACTATTATAAATGTATAATCATCATTGGAAGATTATGTCATATGATGTGGTCAAGGAAATGTGCTATTATGGGTGTATGATCATCACCAAAAGATTTGTCATATAATGTGGTCAAGAAAATGACGTAATTAACAACTCAGGACCTTAATGTAATAGGGTCTGCCATCGAAGCTTTCAGATCTCTTACTGTGGCATTGATTCTGTATTAAGTTATACCTCCATGGACACATCGTATAACACAAGATGTTACAAACCCCTCTACAAGTTTGCAGGTGTCAGTGCAGCACCCTGCTTGGCACCCACTATGGTTGTAGCGCAATGTTGGCAGAAAATGTAAGCAAATTTAAAACCAAGACAATCTTGACCAAAAAGTATCTGGAATTAGGCTCTAGATTTGATGCCCCCTTCTTTAGATAGCTGGTCACGGGTTCAAAATTGCTTACAAGGAGCAGAACATGCAGAATCAATCGTTTTTCTTCTGAGTAGTAGTTCATTTCTGTTTGTCATACAGAAGAGGCATGAGTAGAACCCCTCAGAGTACCACAATGACAGCTACAAACTCATACGGTAAAGGGCGTTTAACATCATCCCCCAAGTAAAGCAGTCTCTGGCTGGCCAACAAATTGTTGTAAAACATCATTGAGAACTTGGATTCAAATCAGACCTAGATTCAGACTCTCTCTAAGTTACTACTTAAAAGTCGGTGCGCACCGCCCCCTTTCTATCAGCCGCCAGTATATTCATCATCTAATGCTGGAGCTGGTGCAGATCACATGATCATGTCTTCTTACTAGTAGCCTACAAACAAAATGACTGCAAAGACAGTAAGGTCCTTTCCATGATGATGTTATTATCTTTCATAATCCAGCATCTCAGCATACCAGTGTTGGGTAGTTATGGAAAATGGAAATTGATAACCAACAATTCTCAGGGTGGTCCTGAAGGACAAATAAATGTGATTCTCCAAAGAATCCAAATAACCATATCTGATATAAAAATTGTGCTTTTCAAAGAACTGATTCTTATTATGTAACCACAGTTCACGCACCAAAAATTAAAGAGAAGCGGTTAAATAACCTTCTATAAAACTACTTGTTGTTTCCTGGTTACCTATTTCATGAAGACCGATGGTTCTTTGAGGTTCTTTGAGGTTCTTTGATTATGTTTTTTTCAAAAGAACTTGAATTGGAGGTTCTTTCATTTGATTCTGACCCAACAAAAACCAAAACCAGACGTTGTTTGATTTCCAAAATTTTCACAAAAACCATAACCAGAGGGTTTTCTAAAAATCAGATAACTGCCCAACACTGGAAGCATTCATCTTTCCCAGGTTCACCATGACTGACTCCCCACAAGTGTTTTTATTGCGACAAATTTTGATAAAAAAATTGAGAATTTTTTTGGAAGGCTTTTTTCCCTGTTTCAATTGACTACTTATGCTACTTTTTGGAAATGTTCACCAAATTTTTGATGTCACAAAATTGGACATTACATTAAAAAAGTATCTTAAGGAAAAAACAATATTTTTGGAAAGAAACCAAAATCCTTCAAGATATCAGAACTCTATAACTAATCTCAGGTTTCAACACAAGCCAAGATATCATTAAAAAATAGACCTATTATTTATTACCTAGGGGCCAAAATCCCTTAAGCTACTATACTCTATAATGAATCTTAACACAATATCCTTGCCTTGGTAGTAGTAGGCAAGGCCAATAAACAAAAAGTCAAGTGAACTGTGAGTGCTAAATAGTGAGTAAAAGGTGGTGTCATAAGCTCAAGCATGTTGAACATCTCCCCTTTGCTGCTCCACATTATCTTGCTGACTATGGTGTCCTCATTATCTACGGTGTGCCAGAGATAACCTCCATGTTATTAGACAAAGTTACTTGAGTTCCTAAGCTTAGTTGGCTTCATTACTAAGGATTGCACCGGGGGCCCTTCATGGCACACATGGACATTATCCCAAGCCATGCAGCATATGAACGGTCAGTTGGTGCTGGTGGTGCATTATCATTGAAGTTAAAATTAGTATATAGACTCCAAAGGAGGAGCATTATACGTATCACACCAGACAAATTTTCATAAGGGTCCATTGACAAATTGTCACAGTGGGCCAATTTTAGATGTGCCTGAGCCAAAATTGAAAAAAAGTGTTTCCATTACTTTTGATAAAGTTTGGCAGAGTTTCTGTTTATTCTTGGAACACAATAATTATATTGCTGACCCAACAAGAGACCCAAAGTTTTGGATTCTTGGGGAAAATTTTCTTGTGCATGTTTGACTGCAGAGTATCAATTTGTATGCATTATGTGTCAGCATGGTGTGAGGAGCAAAGGGCACTGGAGGCCATACTCTTTCAGTTTTGAGTGCATTTTTATAGACAAAGTGTGTCAATGGCATTATAACAACATGATCTCTATTTTGAGACATGCTGTGCAGTAGGTGAGGGTTTGTTTAGGCTGGGACTCTTTTCAGTAGGTCCTCCCCTTTCCTTATTTGATATGCTTCTTGTGACAAGAAGGGGTTCAGAAATTTGATGTTCCATTTGTGGTTCATCCTCTTAAGTGATTCATTTTTCTTCTTAAATATGGGTCCTTCCATTTTGTTCTTCGTTTCCCCCCCCTTTTTTTGGGGGTGCTTTGGTTAATTTATGGTTGGTAGGGCTTCATCATTTGTAATCTGTTTTTTTTGCCCGCTATAAATGTCAGATTACAACTTTCCTCACTACCAATTCTCCCAAACCCCCTCCTCTAAATTTCATTTGGAAAGGGGATGGTCTAATTGTAACTTTACATTTAAAGAGGAGGTTAACAGAAAGTTTGGTGACATTCACATTCATTTACTGCCTCTGGATTAGTGTTTTTTTCCACTTTTTTTTTTCCATATTTCTAGTGTAAAATTTGACTAAATTTGCTATTTTTTTTATGAAATTTTAACAAAAGTTCTGATATCACAAAATTGTGGTGAAAAAAAACCCTCTGAACAGGGCAGCTATGTGCCTGGCTGTTCATATTGACCTCCTCAAAATTAAGTAGGTTAGTAGATAAGTTAATCAAAGAGGTGGGTAGCAACTAGAAACCTCAACTGTGTACCATATGTGGCATTTTGCTTTGATTACAGGCTTAACACAGAAAGATGTTGCATTAGTTCTTGTAGTGTATATGCATTCAGTGTCATGATGTTTATGGAGATCCATGGTTGGGTCTCTTACACCATAAGCTTAGCTAAAATGGGGTAGCAATCTTCAGCTAGGGTAGAACAGCCTATCACCAATTGGCGGCCCATCACTGATCGGGGATTTAGCCATGTAACATACTGGTTTTAGTTTTGTTCTCAAGTGATGACCAATCAAAAGTTCATCTATGACCAGTCATTCACCCATAAGTGAGATGTGCAAAAAAATTTAATTGTTTGATGATTTTAGAGTAGTTTAATGTTCAGTAATAACGTGCATGACAACCACCTTTTATTGTGAAAAATTGAAGAGCCCATCAATTTCTAAGCAAATTTGTATAGCTTCTTGATTGGTAATGGGAGTCCAAAATTACGTTAAACAAGGAGGAGATGATTGCAAATTTGAGGCTTTGAGCACATAAAAATGTAATCAAGTGTTTAGAAATGAGACATTTTGTGTATAGAAAACAACATTCAAGAACACAAAATTGAGCCCTTCTCTAATTGTTCTTAGATAAATTGCCCAAATTTGGGCTAGACACCAAAACCACAAACAGTTCAATCAACCCATTAAAAGCTAGTTTTGAATACCAAGGAAATGAATATCCATTTTTCCCACCACATTTCATATGAATCCATTTTTCCCACCAAAAACCACTTGGTAGGAACAAAATAAATTCTTAACTTGGAATTACTATAGTAAGAACTTTTTATTTTAAATAAGTCAAATCTAACATCAAATTCATTGCGAGAGTTTCAATCATTCTTAGAAAGACTATAAGGTGGGATGAATAAGAAAGTAGATTTAGATTTGGTTGCTTGAAGTCAAAAAGGAAGTAAATGGTATAATCCCTGTTGTATTTGAGTTAAGGAAGGAGGTAGAAGAAACAATTTGTGTTAAAATTGAGATCAAGGAGAAGGTAGAAGATCTTATTACATTTGGGATCAAACAAGAAGTAGAATATGAGTTGCAAGATCTAGGAATAGTGGCAAATAAGGCATATCTAAATGGCATACCAAAGTTGTTGTAAGAATACATAAACAAATACTCACAATACTTATATTATTGTTGGGTTCACCATTTAGCAATCTTAAAATTTTCATCACATTCTAGAAGTAGCATAAATCATAGTTTTCCCTTTCTTCCATCAAGACGCACTTTGAAATACATTCCCACTACTTGCACATCAATAAAAAATCTCACATCACATTGGAAAGACCTTGTTGAATGGTATGAATTGTTTGTTTTGTTTGTGCCTAATCATTATCTAGATTTGACACACTTTCTAATCTTTTGGTCATCATACAAGAAATTTCGATTTGTACATTTATTAGGAGTTGACAAGACACCCCCAAGTGCTTGGAGGTTGGGCTCAGGAGGAATAGGGTTGAAATGAGAAGACCAATGGGAGAGGAGGCCCTATAGTCCATACCACAACGTATGTGAGGTGGAACGCTTGCAGATTGTTCATCAACACATTTCAATGTGCTAAAAAAATGCTGAAGTGGGGTTCTAAGTCAAAGTTATGAAAATCAAAAGAACCAACAACCCTAACTTAGAACCTCAACAACACAAAAATATTATCAATCTCAACCTGTCACAATAGCCATATCAACAACACAAGATTAACACCCCCATTTTGCCACAACAAAAAATAAATAAAACAAAAAATAATATATATTACTTATTACAATAAGTAGAAGCAAATGAACAAACCAACAACTAGAAGATGTCATGGACGCAGTTGAGAAAGGACACACCTCTTTGAAAAAAAATAGGTATTGGAACATTCCTTTTACTTCATTCTTGAATCACTTCAATGGGAAAACTAAAAATACGAAAAGGGGTCGTCAAGGTGTGTTAACATAAGTAGAAGATGGAATAATAGTTAGTTGGGTTTCGAACATGCAAAAAGCTAGCTTATTTGTCACCTTACAACAACTGAAATTGAAGGTAGCTCAAGTTACACAAATTAGACCCATGCATTTATGAAATGGCGTTCCAAGAGGCAATTAGTGATACTAGTTCAAAAAATGCCATCCAAAAATCAATATACATCTTACTAAAGGATTGGAGGTTTCTAAGGCGAAAAGGTAAACAAATGCAACATGCCATACCTTTTACCAAACCCTAAAGAACTTGTACACACAACACAAGTACCCACCAAACCACATTTGGAATTTAGATGAAATAAGGATTCAAGTAGGGTGATAGTATGGTGCTTGAATTTTGGTTATGTGAGGTTCACAAGAAGTTTATAACACCATCTTTAAGTTTCGAGAATGGTTGAATATTAATTGTGATGTTAATGTAGTAGGGGTAACATTACTTGCCTTTTACATTTTCAGAGGTTTGCAAATGAGAAAATATTACATAAAGCTATGTAGACCAGGATCATGCATGGCCATGCAAAAGAAAGCTTGGATGATTGCATATTTTTCAATTAGTGGCTTACTTTCTTTTACAAATTTGTACCAAGGGGAATTCTCAACAAAATCTTCACCTTTTGATTATGGATGGCCATGAATCACATGTCACAATAGAAGCACTTGAATAAGCTATAGAATTTGGAATAGACATGGTCACCTTACCTTTTCACACTTCACATACACTCTAGCCCTTGGATGTAACTTGTTTCAAACCATTTAAAACTACATTAAGAAAGGAACTAGATGTTGCCATGGCAAAAAACAACTTTTTGGAACTAGACAAAATCACCTTGGCAAAATGGGTGGACAAAGTTTTACAACAATTTATAAAAAAATGAAAACATCAATTTTGGGTTTGTGGAATTCGGCCATTGAATTATGCTACCATGGCCAAAAAGTTTGGTTCAAATGAAATTTTCATTGCAATAGAGGAAGAGGATCCTATAAATTCATACCATTCAGATATAATAGTGCAAATTGGCGACAATGAGGATGAAGCTAAAGCTGCCACAAAGTCTCTAAATATTGTAAAAACTTTTCAAGTAATAGTTATAGTAACTCCCACTAGAGTTAAATGCCTCTTCACCCGCACCTTGTTATTATGTAGAAATGCCATTAAACCCTACCACCCCATCAACCAGCCTTGCATTAGTTGTGAATTTAAAAGATCCTTGTCTTGAATCAAATGACTTAAATGTCTCATATTAACCCAACAAGTTCTTACATTAATAAACTTGTTATTTTTGCCACGATTGCCAATAAGGAGGACTTTTGGGAAGGAACCACTTGTAGACTACGCTAGTTCACATGTCATGACATTTAACCAATACTTGGAAATGTTCAACCAAAAAAAATGGACAACGAGGTTATAGACAAAGTAGGGGAATTCAAAGCAAAACATGAGGAGAAAAGATAAAAAATGACCCACCCCCAATCTCCTTGAAATATTCAAATTCGAGTTCAAAGGTGAAAACAATGGAATAAGGAGTTAGGGTATACTCCCTGGTTCACAACATTTTGAGGGTAAGAGGGGCGTGTTGGAAATTCGAGATGGGGACTAGAATGAATGACAAGTAGGTCAATTATTCATATGGACTTGCACAAACCAAATAACAAATTGGTTAGTGCATAATTAAAACATTTTTGGTGCACAAACAAGCCACAAGCATACACGGATTCATAAAACTCACAACAACCCGGATTTGGGGGAAACCACCACCTTCCCTTTTATAGTATTCTCTATGACTAGCCATGGGGGCTGGACCCAAATGTCATTTTTCTTGGGATTCCCAAGTCAAGAGTCCCAAAATTCTTGAAATTGAAACTCTTGCCATTTTGGAGGCCCATAACTTCTTGTGAAAACCTCTAATTGAGGTGAGGTCTAAAGCAAAGTTTTAACCATTGTTGATTTTTTTAATGATATGTGGCATGCCACTTACACACACATAAATCAAGGTGATTCTCGACTTTTAGCGGTTGGGAATCAAATTTTTAGTTTGATTCCGAACTTTTCTTTCAACCATAACTTGTGTTGTAAGTATTCAAATAAATCATGCAAGCCCATTTTGGACATCTATGTCTCAAAAAATTTCCATTGGTATAAGGAAATCTTTAATCTAATGAGTTTTGACCTCTGAAATTACTCTCTAAAAATTTAGAACTCCATAAGGGCTCTAATGCCCAAAATGGGAATCCACTTGGGGGTGTGTGGGTTCATTCCCTCACACTCTCTTGCACTTTGGGAATGTAAATGTGAATCCTAGGTTACATTCTTGACCCTCACCTTTCCATGCCCATGCTTTGGTCATGAGCCCAAGGCTAAAGTCGTGACAAAAAAAGTTTTGAAATACACTTACCCTAGTTGAGTAAACAACTCAAAGGATCATTGAAAAGGAGTAAATAACCATGTTTAATCAAACATGATTTGTACTATAATTAAGGCTGTTGGTGAATGTTTCCACAACAATTTCAAAATAAAATTTCAGCCCATCCTTTAAGCTATAAAAGGTTTAGTTTAAGAATCACATCTACACAACAAATATTTGCTAGATAACAAAGAATGGTAAGGATGCATCTTGTTAGACATGCCCCAACCAAGTTGCAACTTTTTTTTCACAAGAATAAAAGAGGGGGTAATGGTTTAGACTTCTAGGCTATGATCATGATGGGTTTAGGGTGCATCAATGTGTCTAGAAGGGGGGAGACAAAAGAAACATGAGTCAAATTGTCTACAAATGATAATGCAAAAATAAAATAAAGGTAAAGGAAAAAAAAATGTTTGTGGGTGGTAATGGGTTCAGGGTTTAGAAAGTAGATTCAAGTGGACTTTGATAAAGGAGGTTTAGGGTGATAGAAAGGAAATGGAGGGTGCACTCAAGAGGATTTTGGCAATAAAATTTTGGTTTTAACTCAAGCTTAGAATTGTGATTATTATATGGCAAAGATTATTTCATCATGACTATTTGGTTTTGGGTAAATTATCAAAATGAACACCATGTATCCTAGATTTCCTATGTTCACAACAATAAAAATAACATGAAAAAACAACTAGTTAATATTTTTAACACAAGTTTTCATGTCTCCTTTTATTCTTCATCTAACTCCTGGAAAATGGTCTTAGGTTGAATTTTTACATATGCATAAGCAATATACAATGGGTCATTTGTAGCAACTTCAACATGCTTCAAGATGGCTAGTGTCCCTACAATGTTGTCAAGAGAATGACTTTATCAAATGATTTTCATGATCTAATTGTATTTGAGACTAAGGAACCAATTAGAAGGAAACAATTATTTTCTATACTTGGACAAGGCAAGTAACTTGTCCGAGTAAAGATTGTTGTATTGATGTTTATTATGTTGCCTCCTAAATCCAATAGAGGGCCTTCATTATACAAAATGTTCACCATTAGTCTTAAACTCTAGCCTTGGGTATATCACCTTGGAACTAATCGAGAAAGGGACATTGCAAAGTCAAATTTAAAATTCAACTTGCAAACACAATGGGTACTACTTTCCTAAAACATTTTATCAAAGCTAATCAAAGGCCCCAAGAACCTACCACACGACCTAGTTAGAGGTCCTCTAGTCCTTGCAGGTGTGGAAAACATCACATAGTTCCAATTGAATAGGTTAGCTATTGAACAAAGTTCTATTAGTAGCTAACCTATCTAAATTAATCAACGGAAAAAAACATTTGGCAACAAACACATTATAATTACATGCATTGCTAGGGGAGTTGACACCAATCTCAAAAGACTTTGCCAATTGGCAATAATAGTGTACTTGCACCCACCCTCAACCCCACCCCAAGTTCCAACTTGTAACCCCAACCATATTAAGCAAAAGATAAAAATTGCAAACAAGAAATCTAAAAGCACAATTGCATGTTGCATAGTGCAACTCTAGAGTCCAGACTAATGTTGTGTGTGTAAATGTTAATAGTTGTATATACGGTGTGTAAATTTAGTGTAAGTGTACATCATTTACATTTACATGAGGCCACTGTAAATATTTCCAAATACACTTACACGCCCCAAAAGATCTAAACAAGGCCGTGTAAGTGTAAATACTAAAATTATTTGTAAAGTCACCCTATATTTGGGCTTCTTTTCACCCCAAATCCTTCTTTCAAGGGTATCCATAACATAAGGAAATTTTATAAAATTTGGAAATGAAATGTTGAAAATCAGCATTTAATGCACAAGGTTCAAGACTAATTATAGGAGTTTTACAAGTAGGAGCAATGAAAATGTAATTAGCAACAATGGAGGCACTAAAGAAGAAGGAAAGTCAGGGTGAAATTCAGTTCACCATAAAAACCGAGGTCCCCATCTTTGAATGTGGTTTTTGTTTTGAATCTCACCCTATTTATGATAAACTCAAGGTTCTAGTGTTGTTTTTCTTACTCTATAGATAGTTTTATTATATATATTTAATGACCAAACCTTCTTGCAAAGTCATATGAATTAATTGTGAATGTATATTTTGATGTTTTTTTTTTTTGCAATGGGCCATTTAGTTGGCTTATCTTCAAAAACATTATGAAATCACCCCTCCTCAATTAAAAATCACATTTTTACATTGTTATATATTTACATTGTTTTACATTGCCATGTAAAATCATATGTATACACACATACATATTTACATTGCTTTATTGAACCACATAAAATTATATACATATATTAATTTTTACATTTACACTTGCATAAAGTGTAAGTTCCAAACCGTTTACACGCACAACACTGGTTGAGAGTCCAGACTCCAAATTTTATAGCATGCACATTACACAAGATAATTCAAGAAACACCAAATAAAAAGCTCTAAGCCCATTCCACAAACCTGCATGACCTTTCAAAATGTGTTTCAAAGTTGAAAACCAATGCAATCAATTGACATGTGTGTTTCAACAAAATCAAAAAACAAATGTATACCTACAAATTTTTTATGTGCAAAACTTGGTATAGAAAGGAAAATCCCCCAAAGTTGATTAGCAATGGGAATAAGAATGGCTACAATGAGAATGACAAGGGAGGCAATGTTGCTACTTTGCAAAACAATCCCTAGATTTTGGCTAATTAATTTTTTTTTTCCCATGTTTATAGGTAGCCCATCCAAAAACCAGGTAGCCATTTGGTGATTTTTAACCACAAAAAAAAATGTTATGGTGGATATAAAACATTCATGAGTTCGCATGTCTCTTAATTACCACATGCATTTTCCCTACAACTCAACAAGATGCACTTGTGGGCATGCAAGTCCCCTATTTACTTCACACATTTACCCACCACTAGATATAATGCATTCATGGGCCCACAAGTCCCCTGATTACCACTCACATTTTCCTTGCAATTTAACAAAACACACTTGTGGGCCCACAAGTCCCTTATTTATTTCATGCATTTACCCACCACTAAATACAACACATTTGTGAGCCCACAAGTCCCCTAATTACCATTCACATTTTGTTCAACATTTTCCCCACAACTAAACAAAATGCATTATGGGCTTGCGAGTCCCCTATTTTTTTCACATGTTTATTCGCCATTATGACGCATTCCTAAGTTCCTTGTTAGACCCACTTGAGGGTCTAGGTACGTTGAATTGCGGAAAGTTGGAACTTGGAGTCGCTCCTAACTTCCAACACTAAAGGGGGTAAGAGGGGCGTGCTAGAAGTCCCGGGATTAGACTAGGAAGAGGGACAATTTTCTTGTTACACGGTCCTGCATCCAAAGCCAACCACAAGCTGGTTAGAACTCATTCTACAACTTTTTGGTGTTGGGACAAGCCACAAACGACCTTGGATTCACTTGACTCACCATGGCCCGGACTTGAGGGAAGCCACCACCTTCCCCCATATAGTATTCTCTGCGTTACTCCGCGGAGGCTACATCCGAATGGCACTTTTTCCTGGGACTCCCAAGGAGGAGTCCCGAAATTGTCCCGGGTTGGACTCCCGGGACTTTGGGCATCCATAACTTCTTGTTCATACCTCTGATTAGGATGAGGTCTGAAGAAATCTTGTAGCTCTCTTCAAGAGCTTTCCAACACCATGCCGCACTCCTTCTGCAGACGTCGGGATCGGGTCGATTCCCGACTTTTTAGTGGTCGGAAGTCAAACTGCCAATTTGACTCCCGACCCTTCTTTTGCCCATAACTTGGGCTGCAGATGTCCAAATGGCTCATGCGAGGCCATTTTGGACAACTACACTTCAAGAACTTTCTAACGATATAAAGAACACCCCAATGCAAGGTGTTTTGACCCCTACAATCAAGCTTTGAATTTTTGGGAGTCCCGGAGGACTCCAAGTTCCCACCTTTGGGAGTGTGAGTTTCATCCTCACACTTAGCCCAAAGTGGGGTTGCGACAATTAGATACAAGGCACTCATAGGCCCACAAGTCCCTTAATTACCACTTGCATTTTCCCCGCAATTTGACAAAATGCATTTGTGGGCCCACAAGTTCCTTATTTACCTCATGCATTTACCCACCACTAGATACAATGCACTTGTGGGCTTGCAAGTCCCTTAATTACCATGTGCATTTTCCTTGTAATTGGACACAATGCATTCATGGGCTCGCAAATCCCCTATTTACTTCAAACATTTACCCACCATTAAATAAAATGCACTTGTAGGCCCTCATTCTTTTTAGATTTGGTTGGTTTGGCCAATATTAAGGTTAACACATTAAACCTTAAATCCCAAAGGGGGAACAAGATGGCACCAAAAGGGGAGTTATAGAAATGATGAACATAATGCAACAACACAAACAAACAACAAGACCAAAGGGGGTGGGGGGAGGGGGGGGGGGCATTGG
>Ga0209208_10005595_pt1 | contig 17493 bp, 20 predicted proteins | sample S1TSphfallax_3_FD_187694 | JGI IMG/M metagenome (GOLD analysis project Ga0209208, IMG submission 187694) | Host-associated microbial communities from peat moss isolated from Minnesota, USA - S1T2_Fd - Sphagnum fallax MG (SPAdes) (version 2) | ecosystem: Host-associated > Plants > Peat moss >... | reverse complement strand
GCTAAGTCTGTACAATACACCCAAGTACCTTGGCAACTTCAACACGTGTCTGTCAAAGAAATAATTCATTTTGAAGTTTTCATGTTGACAACTGAAATGTTCTTGAAGATTCAATATTTTCCTTCACAATATCTTGTCGTTTGTAAATAATAATTTCCAAAAAAAAAATTCAACATGTTTGAAAATAATATAATTAGTGTTGAAGTGTTATCTTCTTAACAGTTCACCTATACCTATTATCAAGTCAACCTATAATTTTCAACGCAAGACAATTAACTAGATTATATATATATGATTTGACACGGACCAGTAGACCGTCTATTGAACCAGAACAGACTGCTCAACACTTTGATTGCACTGATGTGTGTATGATTGATTCTGTCGTCCCTTGTTAGGATTGGAAACCTTCAAAAACACTTCGTTGTTTATTATTTGATTTTTGATTTCGTACTTTGTTGAAATTTTGTGAGTCAAAGAAAAGGCTGATGTAACTAAGTAGAGAAGAATTTGGTTTGGAATCTTTATTTATTTTTTAAAGAGTGCAACAACTACAAGTTTAGGAACGTGGAAAACATTGGACTCAACAACCTTACGCAATGTGCACACATATATAAAAATAGAATTTTGAAAAAAAAAAGATCTTTCTTATTGAAGATTTGAAAATAGTTAATATGTTTAAAATGTGTCATCGACTTGAAATCAATTCAAAACACTTACCTTCCACATACTTGCATTTTCGAAAATTTATATAAATACACATTAAAAAAATAAAACACAATATTATTATATTAAAAATATTCAAAAAAGAATCCTCACATATATTGATCATCAAACTAAAAAATATTCCAATTAAAAACATTAAGATTTATTTTATGATTATTTTCAAATTTTAAAAAAAAGAAAAACAAAGAATCTATGATTGGTTACTTGAGTATGCTTGCACATTGGCGAAGAAGATGGAGACGTAAGTAGGAGAACCCTAGTCCAACTTGTTGTGGGTGAAGAAGGTAGGTAGGAGGTACCTACAAGAAAAACCCTGGTCCACCTTTGGACATGTTGGTGAAGAAGATAGATAGGTACCTACTTAGTAGGAAAACCCTGGTCCACCTTGGTGTTGGAAAATAGGATAGATAGGTAGGTACTTACATAGTAGGAAAAGACCGGGTCCACTTTGGTTTGGTGGCGATGCTGGTTCAGCGAATCGGGTGCGCGTCTGACAACACGGCCTTCACTTCCACGTACATACAAACCCCACTTAACTTTTTGTGTGGAGTCAAAATCCCTGCACACTAAACTAGGAAAAGTCCCGGGGCGTGGTATTTTTCCGTCTCCTTCCTGTCACGGACCGGACTTTGCCGTCACAAAAATTAAAAAGCAAATTCAATTTCGGTGCAATAATCCACACAAGCTTCCACGTTTCTTCCCATTCCCGCACGCCGCCCCGCCCGCCTCCCCATTCTCCTTGCAAGCGCCTGCCTGCCTACAAATCCTTTCTTCTTAATGCTGCAACAATCCGTGATTCAGCTGGTATTCCTCAAGCACAATTGAAGGAACGCTGTGGCGGATGCAGCATCGCATGATGCTCACAATTCTTCCACGCTGGTCATGGTCTCAGACATCAAGTCCATAGATTGATAGAAGAAGAAGAAGAAGAAGAAGAAGAGAGACAGAGACTAGAGCTCAGAACCGCATCTCCAAGACTCAAAGGACCTTGATCTGCATCTGCACAAAAACAACCCAAAAAACAAAAAAAGCTTACTTGGGCGGGAATTATCAGTCCAGGAGCATCAACAATTTACGAGAAAACCTGCACTTTGTGGTGCAGTTAATAGACACATGGATAATTTTAGGGAGGGGATGATGAGGTTAGGAGCCGGAAATTGGAATCAAGAGCAGTGCGTGGAGAAGGTGGAGGAGATGCTGAGGAGAGCTATAATACACCAGGAAGATTTATGGGGGATGCTAATGCTGCATTCATCCGATCAGGATCATCAGTTGGGTCCGTCGTCTTCGACAATGATGCAGATGCGAGATCGATTACCAGGTGTTAGTGGTGAAAATGTCAACTGTGATCAGGTCTGTATCATCCCGCCCATAGTTTTCAGAGCCTTGAAGGCGAAGCTGGAGAATTCCATGGATTGGAGCCACCTTGCTCTCTGTCGTCTCAAGGAGATTTTGTCGCAAACTGCGTCTGCACCGCCGTGTGTGGATCCAGCAATGACTGCTCCAGCTGCAACGCTAGTGATAGACTCATCAGCGGCGGGGATCAGGCAGCTTGCCATGAGGTTCCGCGGCCAGTATGAAGATTTACCGATCAAGCGGGAGTCGCGGATGACCCAGAGTAGTAGTGCTGTGAAGCAGGCGCCAGCACCTGGCATCAGCTCTTCCTCATCAAAGCTGAGACTACACACGCCTCTGAGTCCCCTCCACGTACCTCTCATACAGGAAAATCTCTCGTCCTCGCCTCACCCTTTCACTGCAGGCCAGCAGCTCTTCTCTTGCTTCAGTGCCGGTAGATCCGGACCCAGTACAGTTGCAGAAAGTCCCTTGAGCAGCTATCTGTTTGCAGGCATTGATCATATGAATATCCCAAATTCGGCTGCATCTCCAACTGCAACAGCAGCAGGTACCTTAGATTCCTGGACCTAATTATGCAGAAAACTTGGCACCGGAGAAAGAGACTCCCATCAACTCTGCAAGAGGCAGCTGCTCATGTATAATTTGTGCTAACATGATCTGTCGGTTTTGTGCTGCAGGTGATCAATCAGTCTTGACATCAGAGTCCCTGAACTTGCAGGCAGGGGACGTGGTGCCAATGCCTCAGCAGCTGCTCATGGATTCAACAGACCCATGGCCCGCTGTTCATGCATCAGGCGAGTTGTTTCTGTCCGGCAATTTTGCGGATCCGGTACTCACACAAGAGCATCATCTTCAATCTGGACAAAGCTGCATCACTTCATCGACGACGTGCAGATCACTGGACGCGGCGCCTCATGATGCAGCCATAAGGAGCTATGATCAGCTTTCCGGCGCTGCTGCTGCCGGCGCTGAAGCATTTAAGCTCGCGGCGACACGCGGAAAAACTGAAAACTCGGAACAAAGCGTTCCCGAGGCCTCAGCAGCTTCTTACATTGAGCGTGCTTCCTTGAAGACTGGAAACCCAATCCGTCCTGCAAAGCGCGAGAGGTATTTGCCCGCATGCCCGCATGTGTGAGCTCTAGTGATCAGCAGTGTCAAAAGAGAAAGCATTTGTGAATTGTGTGGTTCACAAGAACTGAATTGGGTCTAAGACATTTGATCTCAAAGCTGGATGAAAGGCATTCCTGAAGAATTGTGATAGTTCACAAGACCAGCTTTGGATTCTGGAAGTAGAGATGTTGATCTAGTGTTTCTAGCTAGGCATGATGATACTTCAAGCTGCTGGCTGGCTCACGAATGGTCCCTGAGAACTTAGATGATGGATTTGAGCTGCAGAGATCAGCAGGCGAGTGCGGAAGTAGAGCACAAGTACTCAGAAGTGCAATACCAGCGTCTAGGAGACGAGGGGAAGAAGGGTATTCCAGATGATGGTCATCGGGGTTGGAAGAAGTATGGCAATAAGTCTATTCAAAACGCAAACTTCTGCAGGTACGCCATGGCCGATGAGCTTGAAAATTTTCCCCAAGTCCTCAAGATCAGTTCTGCACTGGTCTATTACACATCTTCATGGATCTCATAGCTGCTGCTGCTTTAGCTCAACTGCTGACTTTGAAGTCATCTCAAATTTTTCCTGAACTTGAATCTAGTGTCCTTTTTGATCGATTTCCAGAGGTATGGGGAGGATTGGGTTCTTGCTGATCATGTGACCAACTGTGAACAATTTATTGGTGGTTTGTGCAACAGAGGATATTACAAGTGCAGCGTCAAGGAGTGCAATGCGAAGAAGACGGTGCAACCCACAGACGAGGATCCTTCACTCTTTGAAGTTACGTATGTAGGCGAGCACACGTGCAGCAGCTCCAGCAACGCTGGTTCTGCAGCTCATCGTAGGAAGCGACTACAGAGAATGTCGATTAAGGCTGTGACCACCGCCGCCGGCGCTGTTGTTGCGACTGAGAATAATGACTCGCGCGTCTTCTCCAGCGCCGTAAATACTAGTACCATTGCGACACCCACAACTACAAATGCAGGAACAACAGCAGCTGCCGACACCAGTTGGTCCCGCGACCAATGGCAGATCATCCCAACTACAGGACGCAGCTCACAACAACAACAAGTGTTTACCACCGCCGTCACCACCACCACCATTACCCAAGGTGGCAGCTCTGATGTAGAAGAAGAACTAGAGACCAGCATTGAAGGTGGAGGGTCCACGGACAGTACTAGTACCAGCTGCACGGCGGCCAGCGATGACGACGACGACTGGGCTCGCAACTTAGAGGCGGCGGCAGCAGCAGCAGATGAGGATGGTGGAGACCAGACCGACGACATCGATAGCTACCTCAACGGAAGCAGTGCGGATGGATCAGGATATGCCCTGATCTCTGGTTATCTCCAAAACGACGACGGTCTCAACAACAGTAAGCATTTGTCAGACTCGTGCGAGTCTTTGTGGACAGACCTGATGCAGTCTAGTGAGAACTTGACAGCCCAAATTTCTAATCTTTTGACAATTGAATTACAATCTTGATTTTTGATGATGAGCTGCAGATCTCATGCTATTGTACACAAATTCGTAATTTATTGTCTTGGGTTTAAACAAAGCATACTAGACTAGTGAGCATTAGATATGAAAAACCATTTGCTGACCATCAAGACAGAAGATAGAAAAACAGTTTATGAAAAACCATTTAGTGATTCTCAGATATGAAAACCATCTGGTGATCATTCATCAGATGGAAAACTTATATAGAAAAACCCATTTGATGATTGTTAGTTATGAAAACCATCTGATGATCATCAAATAGACAACCCATATTAAAAAACCCACATGTGAAAACCATCTAGTGACCATCAGATAGAAACCCCATTTGGTGACCATTGGATAAAAATACCCATATAAAAAACCCATTTCATGACTATCAGATATGAAAACCATATGGTGACCATTAGATATAAAACCCATTTGATGACTATCAAACTATCAAAGAGAAAACCCCTTTGATGACAATTGAAGAGAAAATCCATCTAGTGATCAACAAATTCGAAACCCTTTTGATAGCCATCAGATAGGAAAACCATTTGATGACCCTGGCCAGATTGGAATACCATTTTCATTAGTGTGGCCTGTACCGTTGGCCCAAGTATGAACCCATTACAAATTAGGGAAACTCAGCATGTGAACATTGTTTTGCAATGTATGTATCTATTTTTGAACAGCCAAATATGAAAGGAAATCATGCTTGAATTGAATGGTAAGCCTTCAAGTGTTACCACGTTCTTGGCTGATTTTTCCTTCAAAAACCTGGTTTTTGGGAATTTATTGAATCTGCACCGGCAAAAATCACTTAAAAATCAATATCTCCCAGATTCTGGATCCAAATCTTACCAAATAAATTCCATTAAATCCTGCTCATCAAGATCTTTCCAACAACACCAAAGGCACATTCCAATCCCTTCGAAATTTTCAGCCACGATTTAATTTAATTTTCAGTGAAAAAATCATTCAATATTGAAGAACTTTTGCACAACAAGTTCAAACATCATGAAACCAACCCCATGCAACCCTCCTCATTGAGAGCTTTCTGAAGACACCAAGAACATAATCTGAAGCATCTTGGTTCTGTGGATCTCATAACTACAATACAAAACAAAACAAAACAAACTACCTTCCTTCATAGATGTATACCAACTACCTAACTACTTGGGAGATGATTAAAACTGGGTCTCACAAGTCTAATTTAGAAACGTAAAATCTATAACTTTGGCAACATTATCAATTAGATTTTGAAGGGATCAGGTAACATACATTGAGCATGAATTGAAGAAAAAATAGATGCACAAGAAAGAAAATAGAAAATAAAGTTTTTATTGACAACTTCCTCTCAATCAATAAACCTAGAACATTCCTGGTGAGATGTTTCACCTACCTTGTTCTTTAAATTGTTCAAGAGTCACAACTTTTGGGAACCAATGTGTTCATCTACTAAGTGTTTCTAAGTGTCTCTTCACATTATGGGTATTCTTATGCAAATTGGGTAGGTGACATTGACACCAAAAAAATCCACATTTGAATATGTGTTTATTATAGCCTCAACAACTAAAAGCTGGACTAGCAAAAGGCAAAGAATAATTGCTCTATCTTTCACTGAGGCTGAATACATAACGTATACCTTGGCATCAAAAGAAGCAATATGGTTTTGTCAACTCCTATGTGACTTGGGTGAAGAACAACTTGAGTTTACTATCATTCATGGGATAATCAAAGTGCCATTTCATTGCCTGAGAATCCCAAGTTTCATTCACATTCCAACACATTGAACTCCAATTTCATTTTATACAAGTCAAATTTTTGTCTAGTGAAATCCAACTCCAATATTGCTCTATTGGAAAACACAAATTTTGTACTATGAAAATTAGAGTAGTGTTTTTCCATAGTAATGACACTCTTCATTTTGCACTTTAAAATTCTTGAAAATTCTTGGTAAAACACCTTGTCAAAACATTCTTGGTGCGCGAATATTTACCAATGTTCATTGGTTGATCTATAAAATTCGTTAAAATTCTTGCTTCTTTGGGCTTCCATAACATTCCCGCACCAAGAATGTCATAACTATGTGTTTTTCTCACATATTAACAATGAATCAAACTTATTCCAACTTAATGGGAGTGTTGAAATATAAGTCGGTATAAGTTTAGTTAATGTCACATTTCATTAGGTTTGGGTAAAGGAGTTAGAGGTGATTTTAGTTTAGAGAACAACCCCTAATTGGAAGCTACTATAACGTATCATATGATCCTTTTAATTTAGACCAATGGGCATTTCCAAGGTTAGCTAAATGTTGTGATATTATTCCCATAGCAATTGCAATGTCTAGTCATGTATAGACGATTGCATACATTAAGCTTTTCACTATTGATTTGTAGGGAATTTCAACCATTTTTTCCTTTTGTGAAAATTCTAAATTAAGAGATTGGTCTTTAATTAATTTTGAACCTAATTCTAGTGGTGTGGAAATTGGTTTACAATTTTCCATGCCAAATATTTCTAATGCATCACTATGTATTTAAATTGGTTAAATTCCACAATACAAAATTCATGATTCTTTTTAACTTGAAGACCAATATAATATTTTATTTCTCCCATGTCAGACATCAAATTCTACACATAGCAAAGCTTTTGTTTGTGGTAATTTTTTTTTATGATCATTGGTGACAATTATATAATCATCTCCATATAAGGGTATGGCCACAAACAATCTTCCCACTCTTTTGACATACACATTTGTGTCTACTATATTTTGCTCAAAACCACTTTGTAATAAGTAGGTGTTTACATGGGCATACCAAACTCACGGACTTTGTTTACGTCCATATAAACTTTTATTTAGTTTATAGACAAGATTATGCTTATCAATTTGTAAAAGCCTTCAAGTTGTCTCATATATATTTCTTTCTCTTGAGTTCACCATTTTAAAAAATAGTTTTTTATATTCATTTGATGGACTTCATAATCATATTTAGCTACAAAGGCCATAATAATTCTTATGGAAATTAATTTTACTACTAATCAGGCCTTGTATTTGTCAACTTGACCATCTATTTTAAGTTTTATATGGAAACCCCATTTACAACCAATGGCATGTCTACTAGGACGTAATTTGGTTAATGTCCAAATTTATTTTTAATTAATGAATTATATTCATCTTGTACAACATCATGCCATCCTTTAACATCTTTTCATTCTAAAGCTTCACTTAAGGTTTCTAATTTTACCTGGTTTATTTCAATTGCTATTGGAATACCTATCCATAATTTATTGAATCCTGGAACCATTGAGATGGTTTCCAAGTTTTAAATGAACATCAAACTCCTATTGTTGATGTTGTATCACCATGGTCAAAGATGTTTGCATCATCCATATGGTCAGAAAGGTCCTTGTGGTGATTTTGAAAAACATTAACTGTCACAACCCCACTTTTGGAAGAGTGTGAGGATACATTCACACTCCCGAAATGGGGACTTGGGAGTCCTCCAGGACTCCCGAAATTTCATAGTTTGATTGCAGGGGTCAAAAAACCTTGCCTCGAGGCATTTTTCATGTCATTGAAAAGCTATTGAAATGTAGATGTCGAAAATGGCCTCGCATGAGCCATTTGGACATTTGCAACACAAGTTATGGCAAAAAGAAGGGTCGGGAGTCAAATTGGCAATTTGACTCCTGACCATTAAAAGTCGGGAATCGACCTGACCTTGGTCTGTACAGGTGGAGTGCAATAGACCGTTGGAAAGCTCTCAAGGAGAGCTACAAGTTTTCTTTAGACTTCATCTCAATCGAAGGTCTGAGCAAAGAGTTATGAACTCACAAAGTCCCAGGAGTCCAAATCGGGACAGTTTCGAGACTCCTCCTTGGGGGAGTCTCGGGACAAAAAGCCATTCGGATGTGGGTGCCGCGGAGTATCACAGAGAATACTATTTGGGGAAAGGTGGTGGCTTCCCCCGAGTCCAGACCGTGGTGAGTCTTGTGAGCCTAGAGTTGTCGTGGCTTGTCCTAGCACTAAGGGTGCTCTAGAATGCGAACTAACCAACTTGTTGGTTGGTTTGATGTAGGTTCGAGTAAATAACTAAAGCTTGTTCCTCTTCCTAGTCTCATCCCGGAGCTTCAACATGCCCCTCTACCCCTTTTAATGTTAAGAGCTGGGAGCGTGCCTTCAAGTCCTCACAATTCTGCTGTTTTAGAAACCAAGGCCCATCTTGGGCCTAACTTGGGACTTGGGAGTGCATCATTAACTCTTAAATTAATATGTTAAAGAGGTGTCCAAGGTAATTCTTGAAAAATTGTTTCATTTTGAGGTTGAGGTTGTGAGATTACTGTAGGGTTTATAGTGGGAGGTACATAGGAGGTGGTATTACTAAAGGTTCTTGGTAATTCTTAATCATGGTTGTGAACCCAAGGCTAGGGTTGTGACATTTTCCCCCACTAGAAGAAGAGGTCAATGTCTTCATTGACACTTTAAAATTATTTCCTCAATGCAATTGCTTTCATTTGGATTATTGGCCATTGATTGCCGACTTCTATGGCAAGACCTTGCCTCAAACTAACTTAGGCATCCCCAAGTTTCTAACATTTTTTTAACAAGTCCAAAGGGGTTTTTTGAAAAATCCTTAACCTATGTTTCGTAAAAAAACCTGAACTAGCCCAATTGATGAAGCCCTCATTTGGGAGGTAATTATTCCATCCTTCCCCTCATGAAGAACTCAAGCCAAGTTTAATTTTGACCTAAGTTACTTGACATGACTCCTTTCCCAACCTTGCACCTCGATCACAACAATCAAGCCTAACTAAAGGTATGTTTATCAAGGTATAAAAATAACATTTAAGCTTTGTGAAAACCTAAGTCCCAAGCTATGTGATTATAATACGCGAATGGGGTCATGACTTCCCACGTTGGCCACCACTACCAACCAACCTTTTGGGATGCACTTTAAGCATGTGCACGTCCTTGGAAGCTCACCTTGTTTGCCTCCTTTTTTGGGGCCAAGTTTTTTTTAACCCTAATGTGGGAGTCTGATTTTGATTTGGGCTTATGCAAGAAAGTTCCATTTGTCCATGCCACTTTACAACTCTTTTAGTAATACTCATTATGTTCATGATGCAATCTCTTGAAAATCTTTAACCTTTATTTCACTTACAATTTGATGTGGTACATTTATGTAATTTCCTACCCCAGTAAAAAAAAGGTGATGTCCGCATCACATTCTATGTTTCTTTTGCTTCTTTGTTGGTCTATTGTGGAATTCTTATATGGTTTCTTTGGAATGTTCCATATCCGACTCATTCACCCAAGATGCCTCTATTGGATGGTATCCTTTTCACTTGACCAAGTACTCTCATTTTCATCCCTTTAGTTACCTTGACTTAAACATAACCTCCACTTCAAATTATGGTTCGTTATCAATGAAGTTGGGTGGAGGCCTTGAGTTATGCTCTCGACTAGGCTTTGAAGCATCACGAATGATCGGCTTCAAAAGTGAAACATGAAATATGGGATGAATTTTAAGATTTTATAGTAGTTCTAATTTGTAAGTGTCGGGAAATTCTTTTCCAACATTTTGAATGGACACACATATGGGCCCAAAAACTTGTGGCTCAAACCTTTTGGCAACTGAAAATATTTGATGTTCAACCACACTTCATCTCCTTTGACGCACTCCCAAGTCTCGGGGTTGAACCCACTTGAGGGTTCAACCAATTGTAGTTGCGGAAAGTTGGGACTCGGAAGGCGCTCCCGACTTCCAGCACTATAGAGGGGTAGAGGGGCGTGCTAGAAGTCCCAGGATTAAACTAGGAAGAGGGACTAATAGATCAAGCTTGAATCTGCATCCAAAACCAACCACACGGGGATTAGTTCACATTCCGGGACACCCTTGGGTGTTGGGACAAGCCACGGGCACTTTGGACCACAAGACTCACCACGGCCCGGACTCGGGGGAAGCCACCACCTTCCCCCATATAGTATTCTCTGCAACGCTCCACTGAGGCTACATCGAAATGGCTCTTTTTCCTGGGACTCCCAAGTTGGAGTCCCGAAATTGTCCCGAAATTGTCCCGGTTGGAGTCTCGGGACTTTGGGAGCTCATAACTCCCGACTGCCAGGTTTGATCGCGACGAGGTCTAAACCAAAGTTGTAGCCCTCGTCAAGATCTTTTCAACGTCATGTCGCACTCTCAATTCGGAGGTCGGGAAGAGGTCGATTCCTGACTTTTAGTGGTCGGGAGTCAAACTGCCAGTTTGACTCCCGGCCCTTCTTTTGCCCATAACTTGAGCTGTAGATGTCCAAATGGCCAATGCGAGGCCATTTTCGATATCTACACTTCAAGACCTTTCCAATGACACCAAGAACACCCCAATGCGAGGTGTTTTGGGCCTTGCTGTCGAACTCTAAACATTCAGGAGTCCCAGAGGACTCCAAATCCCCAACTTTGGGAGTGTTGGGCTTCACCCCCACACTTGGCCAAAGTGGGGTTGCGACATCCTTCTTCAAAATTCACCTTTCGTCGAGACTTGTCCATAAAATCCTTGTATAGTTTATGCACCTTTTCAAGATTGGCCTTATCCATTTCCCATAAGTGTCACCCCTCTTCATCAAGTTATGTGACCATTAGCACTTTTTCACTTACATCATTTGGGGGTTGCCCAAATGTAGCCTAAGTAATAGGCACAATTGGTGATTTACCCATCACTATTTGAAAAGGGGTGGCCCCTATTACCGAATGTTCCGAATTGTTGTAGTAAAACTTAGCCAACTCCAAATGGTCCACCCAACCTTGTTGATCCACTACCACATAATTCCTTAGGAATTGTTGGATTACCAAGCTCATTATCTTGGTTTCTCCATCCGTTTGGGGTCGAAATGAGGTGTTCATCTTGAACTTTAACCCAATGCGCTTCCACAAGGTTCACCAAAACTTGCTTGTGAACTTGGGGTCTCGATCCGACACAATGTCCTTGGGGAGGCCATGATGCTTGAACACATGCATGAAGAACAACCTTCCCATTTCTTGGGCCATGGCACTTTCCTTAGAAGGAATGAAATGTGTCATCTTGTTAAATCGATGCACCACCACCATGATCACATCAAATCCCCTTGATGGTGGCAAACTCACCATGAAATCCGTGCACACACTTTCCCATGGCCTTTCAAGAATCGGTAACGGTCGCAACAATCCTACTTGTTTTTTATTGAATGTTCGATTTTGTTAGCAAGTCAAGTAAGTCTTCACATATTCCTCTTCATCATTTTTCAAATTAGGCCAATAATAGGATTTCTTAAAGAATGGCATTTCACACCACCATGGCCCACAAAAGGCCCATCATGACATTCCTTCAAGAGCACATCCCTAAACCCCTTTTTCAAAACATATAATTAATTTTGCTTATACCACAATAATCCATTTCATAAATGGAAATGTGACTTAATTCCCTTTTGAATGTTTTGCTTCATTTCCTTGGCAAATTCATCACAATGATTCGTTAATCGAACTTCCTTTTGAAGCTCTATTTCCCCCACTTACACCACCTTAAGTTGGTGTTTGCAACTTAGCACATCAAACACCACGTTTTCCTTCCCGGTTTTGTGTCAAATGTCCACATTGAACAAAGTTAATGTGTCTTGCCATTTCAATTGTTTTGATGACAACTTTGGTTGAATGACAAAGTATTTCAAGGTGACATTGTTGGTCCACACCACCACGTCTTTGAAACCTATGTAATGGCCCCAAGTCTTGAAACAATGTATCATAACCCACATTTCCTTTTTATATGTTGGCCACCTTAGTTCTGTCTCATTCAACATTTTGCTTTCAAATGCCACCGGCCTTCCATCTTGCACTAAGACTCCTCCATCACAAAATCAGAGGCATCAGAATGGATCTCAAAATCTTTGTTAAAGCTGAACAACTTCAACATAAGCATTTTCACAAAAATGCCTTTCAAGGTTTCAAAAACCTCATTGCATGCTTCGTCCCATTCATAAGTTCCGGATGTAAAAAGCGTGGTTATCTTTGCAAAATTCTTGATGAACTTGCAATAATAGGAGGCCAATCCTAAAAATGATCTTAAGGCCGAAATCGACCTAGGTGACTCCCAATCTAGAATTACCTTCACCTTGTGGTCATCCATCTTCAAGCCTTCTTAGGTGATCTTATGTCCAAGGAAATCCACTTTTGTCACCCCGAATTCTCATTTTTCAAACTTAGTGTATAACTTGTTTTCTCCCAACCTTCGAAACACCTCCTAGAAGTGCTCCACATGCTCCTCCATAGAATTGCTATGGACCAAAATGTCACCTATGTATATAAACACAAAGTCGTTGAGCCACTCCTAAAAAATGTTGTTCATGAGTGTGCAAAATGTGGCGAGTGCATTGGTGAGTCCATATGAATCATCAAGAACTCATATGAACCATACCTTATGTGACAAATGGTTTTTTTGTCGTCCCCTTCTGCAATTCGAATTTGGTAATACCCCGAATATAGGTCAATCCTACTAAACACTTTAGGTCCCAGAAGTTAATCAAACAAATCATCAATTCGAAATAATGGGTATCAATTTTTCATTGTCACCTTGTTGAGGGCTTTATAATCCACACACATTTTCAACGTCCCATCCTTCTTGTGAACAAAGAGGATGGGTGCCCCATATGGTGACTTGTTAGGTTTGATGTATCCCTTTGCAAAGAGTTCCTCAAGTTGAACCTTAAGTTCTTTCAACTCTTCATGATTCATTCGATATGGGGCCTTAGCAGGAGGTGCCATTCCCGCCATCACTTCAGTTGCATGGTGAACTCATTTTTTTGGGGGTAACTATTCGGGCATCATATCTAGGAATTCATCCAAGACTCATTTAACGCACTTGGGAAGACTCACCAAGTCCATAGCCTCCTTTGGCTCAAATTTGTCCAACACACACATCACACACAACATGCTATAACCTCCCATGCATTCATTTTCCAAAGTTTTTCCCAACGTCAAATGGATGGTTGATCCACCCACATTAAGCACTTCATGTGCCTTCACCCGATTGATCCCATTTTTGGATGGGATTTTGACTAGCCTATTGTGCCCTTCTATGAACACATTGTTATGGGTGATGAATTCCATTTCCAAAATGCATTCCATTCCCACTAAGGTGGAAATTAACAAATCCACCTTTCCTTTCTAATTCCCTAATTGAAGAGGCACATCTCTTGCTTGCAATGTGGTGGGATGGGGAATTCCATCCGCAAAGTGCACCTCAATGGGTGCCTTGAGCTCCTCCAATTGGAGCTCCATTCTTTCGGCACTTTCTTGGGTTATGAAGTTATGGGAAGGCCCTGTGTCAAAAAGACATAACACCTTCCGCTTGGAAACCTTCCCTTTCAAGAAAATAAAGCGATTGCGTTCAGTTTGGGCTAGGTTGGCGATAAGGGCAATTACTTTAAAGCCTTCATTTCCCAATTTGGGTTTGGGCCAATCTTTGGAGTAATGTCCCACTTCATTGCAATTAAAACACGTTCCTTTGGGCTTCCCACTAACATCCCCCTTGGGTTGACTCCCTTTTAAAGGAGCCCCCTTCTTGATGAAATTTCCTTTGGGTTTGAAACCCAAGCCTTGGAATTGTTTGGGTTTTTCCCCTTTTGAGGTGTCTTGCCCTCGGTTCCATTCCCCTTCATGGCGTGCCTTCTTGTGAGGGTACTTGTTATCCTTTTTGAACCCGGACTTTTCCCCCATCCCACATCCAAAAAGCCTTCCTTTTTCATGATGGCATCAGATAATGAAACGGGCCAATTCTCCTTGATCTTGCGCTTGGCCCAAGTTAGGAGCCCCATCACAAAATGGCACACATTGTCTAATTCATGTATATGTTGAATCTCAAGCATGAAAAAATGAGCATGTAACATTTTTTGCCAAGTATTTTCAAGTGGTTAATGGTAATTTGTGTTTCATGCCAAATTTGATCCAAATAATAATTGATGTTGGGATGTTGGGTTGTAGACCATATATACAAAATGAACTATGTTATACATTTTTGAAGGAATTTTTTCAATCCAAGCCCAAGAAAAAAAGTGTGAAATGGAACAAAAGTTCTTTGATGTCAAATCAAAGGCCCCATATTTTGAACCATCTTAAAATTTATTCATTAGAAAAAAAATGTTAAATTTACAACATCCATTTATGACTAATTTTGTAGTTGTACTAGACATTATATGACTAAAGGACCTTCAATTGTGTCAAATGAGTTATTTAGGACAAGAAGTCATTGAATGTTGGAGGTCACATTTTTCATCTTGTAGTGATAAAAGACAATTAGCAAGTTATATAGGACAAATTATATATATTACTATAGTGTTATGGTGTCATTATACATTAATAATTTTGTACTCAATTTTAAGTTGGTTCTTCATAATCTAATCATTCCACAATCACTTGAAACTATTATGTCAATATTATCCCTATCATTACACAATAATTATATTTTTGTCATACATCAATTAGTGTGTTGTTCAAAATAGTCATTTGGTAGTTGCAATGAAAAACATGTCATCATTGTCCACGTCATTTTAAGCAATAGTCATTTTATAGTCATATAAGTGACAACTAGAAGTTTGCATCATTCTATCCTTTGTCATGGATGTTTTATGGATGAAAAAAAAATGAACTAATGATTTCATTATTGCCATATGTAATATTATCATCCATTAGTGACAAAAACAACTCATTTATGACTATTTATCTCACCACATAGGATTAAAAGTTATATTATATGAATATAATTATTGATAGAGTCATTGAAGACTTCTAAGATTGTTCTTGATTTTTTTGGTTGCAATAGACAAAATTCCTTCTAGTGCCACTTGATGGTGACTAAGTTGAATTTAAATGATAAACATATTTTTTCAAAAATGTTCAATTAGTTGAAGGTCTTGTTAAAGTTTTTATGTTAGTCCTCTCGTAAATTGTTGATCAACAAGGAATTAGGCATAATTGGGAATATTTTTCAATGAGACATATGCATGTTTGAATATGTTAACTACATCATAGTAATATGGACTTGTGCCATGTGGTGATAATCCAACTTGTTTAAGAAAATTATACATTTTAAATTAATTTATAATGATATAATGATGACCTAGTGCACATTAACCCTTTTATTCCACTCATTATATGTACAATTTTCTTTTAATGATTTCATAAACTAAAGTTTTTAGAAGTAGCACCTAGTACCCACCAAGTGATGGAGTTCCCAATGCATGACATAACATTTATAAAAAAATCTTGGACATTTTGAATTTTAAAGGCATAAAATTTGTGGTGATCAAATTTTGTGTATTTGTTGTGTGACTTCATTGTCTTATTGCATTTCAAGATTGCATGTTACTAAAAGGATTTATGTGGCAAGGCATTAATGATGTTTTTGTAATGGTTTTTAAATTTTGTATGTAATTATATTGTGTTTGGCATAAACCTTATTACAATTCAAATGAATGACAATCTTATAAGTTACATTAAATGTAGAACATAATAATATAATCCATCATAATAAATGGAAGGCATGTTTGAACATATTGAACATTACTTAAATTTCTTGGCCATTAAGTGGCCTTGCTCCCATTCACTAGGTTGAATTAAATCCAAAATTAACATTTTAGTTGGAATTTAATTAAATACATGTTTAGATGTGAAGTGTGAAGTGGTGATTAGATGATTAGAGATTTGGTTTATGACCATGGAAGTGTTTTGTTACAAGTTCAATTCCTTCTTGTGCCATCTTATAGTTGTGGCTTAACATGCTTAAAGTTAACTTATGGCAATGTGAGAAAGCTATAATGACTCATCAACAATACAATGTAAACTTGTATACTACCATTTATTGTTTAAATAAATTATATATATGATCCAATTTTGTCATTGACCACATGTATACATGTAACTAATAGTAAGTAACATGCTAGTGAGTTGATCTCATAAATGTTGATTCTTTTGGACCAAGGAACAAAATTGTGCAATGTCCGAAAACATTGAATTTTCATTAAGAAAAACAAGACAAAGAAAAAAACAAATATGTCATAGTGAATTTGTCCACAAATATTAACTTTAAACATTTGTAACATTAGAATAATGACATAAAATGACTTTGCCAGCTAAAATGATGATCCCTTGGCATGTGGCAAAAGTTTTTCTATTTACATAGCATAATGTTTTTGAAACACAATATTATCCACCACATTTGGTTACTTTCTAGGTCCAAATTCTGAACAAATGAACATTCACCACTTTGGGTTTGGAGCGGTGTTGGGAGGGATACACGTATAGTTGTCGTGTAATAATTGGATATGAGTGAATGATTTACACTTACCTTGTCCATTGGGTAAATAAGTGTTTTGATATTTGCACAAGGAGAATATTAAAAAAATTTAATTACACTTGCATGATTTCATGTAAATGTTTTTGGCTAGGTAACTGTAAATGTATATATCATATACCCATAATGACTATATCAATTTGCAATTCACAAATTAATTATCAATGAGTGCATTTCAAAGCTCAATGTCTTTTTTCTGATGTAATGGACCACTTTGATTGGCCTTTCACAAAAGAATTTAACATTTGTCTTATTCCCAAAATAAAATATTCTATATCAATAAGGTAGTGTTGATGACGCGCTCCCAAGTCACGGGGTGAAACCCACTTGAGGGTTTCACAAAGTCAAGTTGCGGAAAGTTGAGACTTGGAGGCACGCTCCCGGCTTCCAACTCTAGAAAGGGGTAGAGGGTCGAGTTGGGAGCCCAGGGATTAGACTAGGAAGAAGATTTA
>Ga0209208_10005594_pt1 | contig 17494 bp, 11 predicted proteins | sample S1TSphfallax_3_FD_187694 | JGI IMG/M metagenome (GOLD analysis project Ga0209208, IMG submission 187694) | Host-associated microbial communities from peat moss isolated from Minnesota, USA - S1T2_Fd - Sphagnum fallax MG (SPAdes) (version 2) | ecosystem: Host-associated > Plants > Peat moss >... | reverse complement strand
CATCTTAGAACTTGTCACATCATGTGGCGCAAAATGCTGGTCCAGGCAACCATTGGAGCGTGCTTCCTGCACTGGGTGCAGGAAACACCCAGAACCCCGGCATGCGAAAGATGCAGAATTGGTTCCCATGTGGCAGCGGGTGGATGCCCCCACCTCCACCTGCCTTAATGGACGGAGAGCCAAGTAAATGTCATCTATGATACTTCTGGGCACAAGGGTTCTCATGTTTTGTCGACGATTCCATCACTTTCCCCATCCAAAAAGCTATTGTCTAAGCTAGATGAATGGTTAGGAATGGAAGATTTTTAAGTCAGGGCCTATGGTGCCTGGAAAGGATATTCACAACACCTGTGAAAAACATGTTGGAACTCAAAGGGGAATATTATGTTGAAGCAAACTTAACGGTGCCTGGAAATTCTGATAAAAAGCCAAGGAGGCCATTGCTGCTGCTAAGCAGCTCAGTTACTGCTAACTAACAGTCAAATACATGGATGTCTTCTTCAGTGACAGTTAATTTCGAAACCACTGTCAAAGGTTGGTAAGCAACATCCTGAACTTGAGCACTTTGTCATACACATTATCAAACCATAATCAACAGTAACATCTCTGAGAAGCCACCAACTCTCCATACATTTACTACCTTAACCCTCAGAGCTTCAATATGGACTACTGGAAGTAAAAATATGTAGGAGAAATTTTACAGCTGCTGGTTTTGAGTGTTCTGGATGAATAATCACATTCTTGTTCTGCCCCCAATTAAGAGCAGAAGCAGGCATGATAATCGCTGGAACTGTGTAACATAGTTATGTGATTTGCCTATAAATTACAGCTAGCTTTCTAGCTCTCACCCCCATATTGGTTCCAAATTCAAGCCAAATATTAACCCAAAATCTTACAGGGAAGTCTCTTCCCTTGAGGCAAAGCCAATAGAGCACCTTAAAGATTTGTTGACACACATTTTTTCTATTTCTTCTTATGATACATTTTGTTGGCCTTCAAGTGTGTCACATTGCATGCTCAATGGCTCATTCATATATCATTACATGTAGATGCTTTCCAGACTCATTTCCTTGCTGATCTTACTGTTCACAATAATGTCTGCCAGGTTCAAATTTCCAATTTGTTTCCATGCTCCCAGTGTGCTTTGTAATATGCAGCCAGTATGGTTCTGGAAATCCCTTGCAACTCTTAGGGCCAATAAATTTCGTTCAAGAGTCTCCGGCCAAGAATTTAAATCTGGATGGAAACCGCACTAAAGGATGAGGTAGATGTTAAATATCCATTTTCCAAGTTTTAAAGTGCGGCAATCGCACGAATGTTTTTTCTCAATTTTGTCCACTGGGTTTCTAAGGAAGGTAGTTAGTTCGTGTAAAAACTTTGAATTAAATATTCTAAACTGCTATTTTTAATTAGGATTTTATCCATATTGGATTCTAGAGGGTGGGAGACTTCCCAGACCCCACCAGTCCAGCATCGCAGTGATGTCGGGCAGGCACGAGGGGGCGGGGGAGGGGGCATCGAGGGCAGGCTACAGAATTTAGGGGGCCGCCCCAATGTGGAGGGAATAAAGGACCCCTTGCCAGTAAAGGCAGAATCTTTCCACCACTTTGGGGAGATGGTTGAGCAAGTTATGACAAATTTGGGAAGGCATCACATTATAGCTTTGTTTATGATTTTCTCCCTTTACTCAAGAGCATTCCATGATGCCCGGGGCCATTGGGTCAAAATTATGGACAATGTTAGCAAATTCTATTGAATTGGTTCCAAATAAATAAATAAAAATTGATATTTTTGTCTTATTGAGTTGTGTGTATCTACCATTCGAATTTGACATATATCTTTATTGATTTTAATTTTTTCTAAAAGCAAGAGTCATCTCGTATGTACAATTTTGACTATGCGATGCACCTTGCAATTGTTGGGTAGAATAGGGATAAAGGGGATTTCTTTCAAAAACCTTAAGCTACAATTTTTACAATAACCAAGTTTTGTTAATGCTAGACAACTATGTACGAGCCTTGGCTAGTTACTGAGGTGAACACAAATATTCAAACCAAGTCCCATCTTTAGTACCAAAGAAAGGGGGTCAATTATGGAATTGGATTGCAATCACCTTGGTTATGGCATTGCAGGTAATCAAAACTTGACCTAGGGCTTCATTTTAAACACATTTGAGAATTGGAATTGGATCGAGATTTTTTTTCAATGTAATTTGTGTTTAAGGCTTAATGAGTTTTGGGCTTTGAGGAAGTTGAAGTTTCTTTTCATTTTTTCAAAAAGCTTAAGCTTCTTTGTGACTTTTTTTGTGTTTCTTGTTTCTTCAAGCTTTCATGTTGAAGAAAGGTTGTGAGTTTTTCAAGTTTTCTTTGAAAATCTCATGCTAAGAAATAATTTTTCAAAAAGCTTCAATCTCAAAAAAGTTTCACATTTTAAGTTGCATTTTTTTTGGGCACCTCTTCAAGTTCCTAGCATTGACTTAAGGTAAGTTTTGTACTTAACTTGCAACTATTGTGCTGCTCATCTTCTTCATGGTCCTCTTGGTGCGTATTGTCTCCATAGTCCTATTGTTGTTCATTGTATCTCAAGTTGTCTTCCTATTGTTCATTGTCTTCACCGTCTCCTTGGTTATCTTACTATTGTTCATTATCTCCTTGGCCTCCTTAGTCATTCTTTTGTTGTTCATCGCCTTCCTAATCCTCTTCTTGCTAATCATAGACTAACTATTACAACAATTCCAAGAGGAAGAAATGATCATTGTCTTTGGCCCTCATGTTTGTTTCTATTTAAGGGTTTAGGTTTATGGAAGGTTTAAGGCAGCTTCCAATATAATGGATGTTTTTGATTGAGTGTTATGAGTTTGCTTCTATTTCTAAAACCCATGCATCACCAATAACACTTGCTAAAAATTCTACAACCACAAACCGAGGTGATCAATGGGCTTTAGAATGTTTAAACTGGAATCAAAGGTTTCTTGGAACCAAAGGTTCTTTAACGAACAATCAAAACAAATCTAACTTGAATTTTTTTATAAAATTGCAACCAAAATCACTTCCCTAATTCAAAAATCAAAATTAAGTCCCATATTTGAAAAAAATTCAAACTCAAATCATAATCAATCCTTTCAGAAATGCGAAGAACCAAAATTAAAGAGTTCATGGGGCCATATATAATTTACAAAACATGTGAGTAAAAATATAAGGTGCCATATATAGGTTGTTAGGTAAAAGTTATAATTTAATTGGTTTTAAAATATGGGTATGTATGCATTAATCTCAAGAAAATATATAATTAATATAAGGTGATTTAAATATGTGCATATTTTTAAAATAGATAATAATACAGCAAGGGAAAATAAGGTGAAAAATGATCTAATACCCATTGGACAATACTTGGTTGATGCAGTGGTTTTAAATTTCAACATTTAGTGTCACCTTGGCTAAAAGGTCCCCTTGAATTAAGGAACTAGTTGACATTGCTATGTATGTAACATGAAGACAACATTGATTTTCATGCATGTGATGTGTTTCATATGCACTTTTGACTCCCCAAAATAATTGGAGAAGATGCAAGCACCTCTAGTTTTAGCCATTAATGTTACACATGCATTCATCATGTGTAACCATCTACTCCAATGGGAGCAAAACTTTTTTGAAGATCATCATGACTTATTTGAATTTAGATCTAGATTTTGTATGGCTATTATATAAAAGTTTTCAGTTGTAAACGTCAAATACACATTCACTTTTGGCTACCCCCAGGCTTATTCTTTTAGAACTTAAAAGTTAAAACCATCTTCCCAATTCAACCCATATGATAATCCTATTTTGACTATTCCAAATCATGGACCAACAAAAATATTTCTGTTTCTTTTTTCATTCTTTCAAACACCTAATGATGCCTAAAAGTAGATCATAATGAAGTTCCAAGAATGCAAATGCAATAGTCATTTGAACATCCTCATAACTTTAACAATACATTAGTTCTTTAGGATAAAATGAGTGTGGAACTCGAGATTCACAAACAAATCAAGTCTCCTTCACAACGTGGTTGCCATATGTGACAACTAACATAGTGTTAAACATTAAATGGTAATAGTCTTGGACATGTCCTTAAGTTTTGGACATGTAGATATTGCATTGTTTTGCATTCCTACACCTTTAGACCAATTGAAATGCATTGCCATTAAAGCAAAGAAAAATTGCCAATTATTTGGGCCAAATGTAATTGAGAGAACTTTATGATCATAGTGTGTTTGGTCAAAATGTGCAATTTTTACATCTTATTAACAAAACAATCATTTGGCAATTATATTAGGGATCATGTTAAGAACATGCACCACAAGCACACACATTTGAGCAACTTGTTGGTCACAAATGCATTGTAACCATAATGTGAAACTCATTCATGTTCTTAATGTCTCTTAAAGGATTTAAGCCATATGTGCATTTTTTAGAGATTATATTGGTAGAGTCTATTTCGAGTCCCATGTCCCATCCTTATTCCAGACATACATGTGATTGGAAATCTGACTCTGTGAAAACCTCACTCAAAGCCTAACTGAAATTGCTAGTACAGGGTGAAGACAGGTTGAATTTGCAGGTATCTCTATTGTCCAGCAGAATTTTTCCATAAACCAGCTATGAACCAGCAACTTTTAGAATCATCAGGTAGAGGGGTACATGTTTTTGGTGTCACCTATTGGAGGTAATTTGGAACAGTATTTTTTTGAAGCTTTAATTTACTTATCACTTAATCCTTACCAGATATAAAATACTTTCTGTTCAAAACTCATTTCATTCAGTGTTTGTTTTTTTGACAAATTCTTGAACTATAATGATCCGAAAAAAACACATGTGAATGTTACAAAGGGCTTTTTGGGAAATGTTTTTACAAAATTTGTCATTTATTGATGGGAGGTAATCAATAAAAAGTGGGATTTTAAGAATATATATACAACCCAACTCCAACAATTGCTATTTAAAGTTAATTAATGATGGGATCCTCAGCAATGCACCTACTTGAGGAATTCGAAAAAAGTAATTTGCAATTTCATTGAATTGATTAGGTGCATCTAAAAAATAATAATTCAAAATTCAATTATAAATTATATGTGTATAGTAGATCATAAGCTGGTTATTGAATCTTAGAATAACATCTCTAAATTTTTTACCTGAAAAATAAACCATGTTAAAATATTTAAATTTTGCTCCAACCCCCAAAAGTCGTGCAATTTTTTGTTTCCTTTGTGGACTTGCAAAAATTAAAACAACAATAATGAACATATCATAAATATGCAAGTTGAAACCATACAAATATGCAGAACAAACATTGAAGGGACTCAAAGTTCAAAGATTCAAACCTTTATAGAATCTATAGATTTAGACCACATGGAAGAACAATTTGATGAGGATTCAGATGATTAGAGAAAAACAAAAATCATTGGGGCTTATCAAACAATGGTATAAAAGCAACCTTAGAAAATCTAATGAGTCAATAGGTTATGAAATATTCACGAATTGTGATTATACAATTTCACAGTCATTGGATTATGGGTCAAATAAGTTTGTCACATTAGAACAAAACTTTGACGATTTAATGACTCAACACAAGCAATCTGTAGCTCATTAGATTTAGAGTTGTCGTTAAAAAAACCAAGTGTCACATCCACAAAGTTTCACTCTTTTCCTCTATCCACCAAGATGGATATGAAAAAACAAACTAACTCATGTCTTTTCATGTCCATGAAATGTATATTAATTTAAATTAAATTTTATATTGACATAAATAATGATGAATTATTGAAAACCATATGAAAACATAAGAAAAAGAAAATAGTTGATCATCATCGGTAGTGTGCAGCAGCATAGAGCTCAAATGAACAAGATAAGAGATGTGCTGTAGTGCATTTCCAAGTTGCTATTTGGGAACAAAAGTTCCCTGTGCATGCATTCTGCCATTCCCAATTGGTTTGACGTAATATTCCCCTTTCACTTCCCAAATGTTCTCAAACAGTTGTTTTGAATATGCCTCCAAGGGACCAGAGGTTCCTACTTTCTTTTCCTCAATTGTAGCCATTCACCTAGCTTAGCCAATGGCTTTTTGGATGGAGAAAGTGATGGAATTGTTTACAAAACTTGAAAACCCCTGTCCAGAAGTATCATAGGTGATATTTACTTGGCTCTCCGTCCATTACGGCAGGTGAAAGGGGGCATGCACCCTCTGCAACATAGGTACCCAATTGCGAACCTTTCCATTCCGGTTTCTGGGTGTTCCCAGCACCCAGTAGAGGAAGCACACGCAATTGGGTGCCCAGACCAATTTAAATGGTAGCATTTTCTGGCGCAGGATGTGGTAAGTTCTAAGATGCCATTTATTGACTTTATGGTACATTGTACATTTCCACATAGTTGAAATTGGCACATATTCACATTAGTTGGATTTTATGACTAAACCTAAGGCTCGAACCAAGGTGGGACCCAAAATAGACAACAGCAAAGCCCAACAACATGTATCAGGAATCTCTTGCATTTGGCCCCTGTTGGACAGATGCTGAAAGGTGGGACAGCTCCACGGGAATTCTTACCCACAAGGTATCAATTTCTTCATTGTTTCATCCTATAGTCAATTGCTTGATTGTGTAGATTGGATGAAGGCTAGCCTCTGAGCTTCCCATGTTCAGTTGATACTAATAAAACTTAGATTAGCAAGAACATTGATGAAGACCTACTATGGCCACAGAATTTCAAAGGCTCAAAGCCTAAACAGAAGTTCTCACTTTGGGCAAGGGCCTATCAAAGGTGACCATGGACACAAGAGATCTGAGCTATTTAAAAGAGATCTTGGAACTAGAAATGATCATGTTTGGGTTAAAGTGGAATTGGAACCAATATAGTCCATGGGTCTTTTTGAGCTAGACAATGTGTAAAGTTCACAACTGCATGCTTCTTTGGCCATGCAAAAACCAGGAAGCAGGCTTTACAATTTTGGTAAAGCCTGCAAAGATTAGGAATGATGTATGAAAATTGTAATGCCCATGCAGGAAACAGAAGAAAATTTTCATCCTGTAACCATATACTCTTTCAAAAAGCTATATCTTTACTTTACACCGAATTGGACTGTACCGTAATGCATATGTATGTATTTAAAAACGCTATAAAGGATAGTATATGTGTAAGGTAAAGCCCTAAGGAGGGGGCATTTTCAAAATAAGGGGCCTAGGACAAGGTGATAGCTGAGTTCAGCCCTGCATTTTGGGAATGTCTGCCACCCATGGGCTTTACCTATCACAAAGCACGAGGCAAAATTTATCATAAACCATAACTACAAAGATCACAAGGCATAGGTGTGGTAGGGATATTATGCCTACTCCTCAGTAGTGGAGGGAAATAATGCCTACTTGTAGGTGTAAGATCCCTCCCACTTTTGAGGAGTAGGCATACTATGCCTTCCAGTTTTTAGGAGCCAAATTGATACATATAAGGTGCCCTCCAAATACCCAATAGATTTTCTCCACTTTACCACAAAATGAAAATCCAGGGGTTGGGTTCGCAGTAATTAATCAGGAGCCGGTTGGAACTGTAAGTAGGGTGAGGATGAAATACATAGGAACCCCCCGCAAGTTGGAGCCTGTGCAACAGTTTGCAGGATTCGAAGCCCACCCAAGACCCACCTTGCACGCAACTATAATAATTTCTATTCAGGGCCCATTCTGGCCAGTTTCATTTTTCTTTCCTCGCTCTCTCTACGGTTTTCATTTCTCAACGCCCTTCACTTCCGAAGCTTGCCACGCTCATTGCAATTGTGACCTCAATACTGACTGATTAGCATTTCAGCTCTCCGTGTTCGACGCAAGGATCTTGGCTCGCGATGGCTGTAAACCGCCAAGTGGATTTGAAGCTCCTCGAAGCTGCGAAATCAGGGTCCATAGACGCAGTTCAGTTAGCGTTGAGTCGAGCTGTAGATAAGAACTGCCGTGAAGTTGGAGGATATCATTTTACGGCACTGCATCGGGCAATTCATTCAAACTTCAGCGTTGCATGGGTCTTGCTTGCCGATCCGCAAGTCGATCCGAATATCGAGGACACACTCGGTCACACGCCTTTGTTTTTAGGTCGGATTAGCTGTGTGCCTGCAATGGAGAAATCTGTACGGGTGGAGGATGTAATTTGGGATTTTCAAGACAAAATTGATCAAACCCCGCTACTTTACCATGCAAGGCTTGGGAATAAGACCAGTTTGGAAGACCTGCTCAGGCACAAATTAGAAGTAAGCATGTCCAATGTAACCATTGATAAGTTCACGGCATTGCATCAAGTGGTGGAACAAGATGAAGATTTTCTTCCACATTTTCGTCCGCTTCTATCTATACAGAGGAGGTGCGAGCTTGTTGGTATATTGTTGGAAGAGAAAAAGAAGAGAGCGGAAGAGGCTCAAGGTCAGAACCCGAACGACAAAGACGTAGAATCGGAAGTGCTAGAGTTCGTGAATGCAAAAGACATTCTGAACCGATCTGTGCTGCATTACATAGCAGAAGAAGGATGCGTTGCAATTTTGAATAAGCTGTTGAACTCGTTTCATGTTGAAGAGGTAAAGCGTCGTCTAGATATCAACGATGCTGACGTTCACGGTTGTGCACCGCTTCTTTTGGCTGTTCAAAGGGGACACAGAGACATGGTACGACGGCTTCTTGAACTTCCCCAGACGGAGATCAAATACGATGTCGGTGTTACTGTAAGCGCATCGCATCCGTCCGACCTCAAGGAATATGAGGAGAAACATAAGGAACTGTGTAGGCCAAATTTGTTCTCAAAAGCGCCTACTAAGCAATATTGTGGCACGAATCTCACACCTCTACATGTCGCGGTTAATGTGAATGGTCACTTCGGGGTGGCGGCTGCGTTGCTAATGGATCCTTTAGAAAGGGCGATGAAACTCATGAGCGACAATGAGCGATGGGAAATGTTCGATAAGGTGGGTGCAGTCATAATACAAGGAGCCAAGGATTGTGTTGAGTGCACTAAAATCTTATATTTTATTTTTATTTTTGAAAGTCATTGAAAAAGTTCTAATGATTGGAATGTAATGAAATCAAGTGCATACTATTTTCATATTTCTAATTTTTCATCTCAATTTTTTTAATGTAATTCTAACATGTTTCATTAGTCATAAGATGAATCGAAAGTAATGAACAATCAAATATTGAATAGGAACTCAAACTTTGAATTTTTTTGTCTTATGTAAATTTAAATCATTGATTCCAATTTTTTTTTTAAGGCTATATATTAACAATTACAAAGGCTGAGTAGTGATAAAATTTTGAATATATTTTCTAATATGGTTATCCATTATAGTTTTTTTTATAGTATTTGAACATGCTTTCCACCATTAAAATTACATAATTTGAAACACCTTTTCCAAGACAAAATGTATTTTTGTCATGTAAGCAGAGGCAAAGGTGCATTTTCATGAAGATTGGATGTATTAAGTGGGATTAATTATTTTATTGGTAAATATGAACTGTTATATTTAGAATGATGTTGAAAAAAATCATTCTTGATAAATTGGATGTATAATATATCATTATGGATTTTAAACATAAATATATTTTTTAAATGTTGAAATGTTTGCTTTTGTTGAAGTGCACACATTTGATTTATTTATACAATCATCATTCAATAAATGCATTTAATTAAGTTTGATTTGAGAATGTATGGAAACATATATGAATTAAACTTTTGAAGTTGATATTATCATCTTACAACAAGCCTCAATCAAAATATGTAAGCCATGTTCTCAATGTGATAAATCCTAGTCCTTTCAAAGCACTTGGGCCTTGTACTAAGTGTCTCCTTTGATTATGAATGTACCCAGGTGTTATGTTTGGCTGAAGGGCCTGATGATAAGACAACAGCCGTCGAGTTATTCACTAAGCTAGTGGATTCAGTAGAACGACCGGCGTTATGCACCGACTTTGGCCTTGGTCACGTCGAACTATTAATAACTGTAGCTGCAATGAAAAATCGCCACAACATCATTCGACACATTTTGAAGTGGAAACCAGAGGTTAATGCAGATTTTAAAAGCAAATGGCCAGACAAGCCTCGCCTACTAGCCACACCTCTTCATTTTGCTGTTTTGGGACAGCATCTGGATGCTGTAAGAGCACTTTTGACTCATCTTCCATTGGATGCCAATGTTGTAGATTCAAAATCTCGAACTCCACTTCAAATTGCTGCAGAATCCACCGAGGATGTGATGAGAGCGATCGAGAAGTTGCTGATGGAACGACCTGCGGTGAAAGAATTCGTTGACAGGTTGTACAGGGATAGGCAAGTATTCGTGGATGCTGCAAATGCTCTCCTCGTTGGTGCAGCATTAGTTGCAAGCGCAGCTTTTGCAAGTTGGTTACAACCCCCTCGAGGCTACACCCCAAAGGAATCCGTTGTTGCAGTCGAGGGACACCCAACTCTCAAAGCATTTGTTCAATTCAACGCCCTCTCTTTCTTTTCTGCAATAGCAACTGTATTGGCTTGCACACATGCAACCATACCAAGCCTCAAACAGCGTTTCATTGGAACAGTTGTCAAATCTGTGAGGAGAGCCCTCATTGTTGCTTCCATTTTATTTTCGTTCTCTATCGTTTGTGTGCTTGGGGCTTTTGCAACTGCTGGCTTTGCAGTGCTACCCAGTTCTATAGAATACACCTGGAGTTTGTGGGTCGGAACTATAATACTTGGATTTGGTTGCATTGTGTGGTTAGGAGCATTCATACTAAAATGATGGGCAGCATTTCACTTGCGATAAGTACCTTGAGCGATTCAAGATACTATGCAACTCTTTGTAGCCAAGCTGTAAGTTGGAAGTTGAAGGATTCTTCAAATTGATTAGGGTCAATTAATAAGTATTGCAAGTAAAAGTTTGGGTTTGTAGTCTCAGTTTTAAATCACACTTTTTAGCTTCAATTCTTTAATTATAGGATCATTGGAACTATTTTACTTTATTTCAACCTTCACCTATACCTATTGCTTTCTTATTTCTTTGTCATTATTCTTGCAAGAGACTGATTTTTTGTTGCAAATGTTCCATGCCTCTTTGACTCAATTTGTTGCTTTCTAATGAACTTATGGGCAGGTTGTTGAGGGAGTTTGGCAAATTGTGGGAAGGCATCATTTGAGAGCCTTGATTCATTCAAATTTTCAACTGAGTTTAGTGGGAATTTTTCAATGCCATGAGGTCAATATTATTCATACAATTAGTTGATTCTATTGAATTTGTTCCAAATCAATAAATAAAATTTCACACATTTGTCTTATGTGCATCTACAGTTCAAACTTGATGTACAATTTTATGATTATTTTTTCCTTTTGAAAAAATATTTGTGTCATATGTATAATTTTGACTATGCCATTTGATTTGCATCTGTTTAGTAGAATTGGGATGAAGGGGATCTTTATGAAAAACCTTAAGCAACCAACTTTACTCTTGACAATTTTTGTTGATGTTACACAACCTATATATGTAACACAACATTTTTCATGTGTGGGATGTGTCTCATGTGAACTTTTGGCTTCCCCAAAAAATTGGAAAAAGAAGGTGCAAGCACCTTCTAGTTTAGGCCACTAATGTTATAGATAGACGCATCATATGTACGCATTTACTTTGGAATGGGAGTAAAATTTGCTACTAATGAAAAGTGTTGAAAGTGCTAAAACAAGCAACAATTAATGGATTAGTCTAAAGGAATTGGAAAGATCAACATTTCTTAAGTTTTTATGTGGTTCGTTTGTCTTGTTTGCTTGCAACTAAATCCTTAGTGGGTTAATATTTGGAAAGGTATGAATGGTTTTGAATGGTTGTGAGTTATGTGGGAAGCCTCCATAATAGAATATGGTTATCAAGATTTCAACTTATGCTCATTGGACATTGGTGATGGCAAATGCAAGCGATGTTAAGTATTTCAATGTGAATCAATGAAATGCTGATGAAGAGATGGGATTAAAGGAAATTTGTGGTGAAAGATTTAACAAGTCTGAATGAATGCAACTACAAGATAAATGCCAAAAGCTTTCTTTGGGAAGGGGATTTTTGTGTGTTGGTGTGGTTAGAACTTGGAAGTTGCATGCATTTTTTGTGAACAATTTTGGGAAATGAATGTTTTAGACTATGTTTTTGGTTTTTGGTCACTTGTTTTGAAATTTTCATTACACCGGGTTTGATGATAGAAGATCAAAAGTGTAGACATAGATTAGGCATTAGGTGTGGAGATGATGGAAAACATAAGGGATTACTAAGTTGGTTTGGAGAAACATCATAATTTCATTAGTAACTATGCTTGAAAAGAATTTCATCTTCACAAAATAATGTGGGTTGTTGATATACACTAGGAATGGGGGTGAATATTTGTATTTACAAAAGCTCTAAATGAAAATTGTTGTATGAACGCATGGGCTATCTATTGTAATTATTTGGTAATTTAACTACTTGTCAAGACCTTTAGGAAATGAGAATGTTTAGGGTTCATTAAACAAATTGGTCTAGGATAAAATGGGAATATCTATAGGTTGAATATGTTCAGTGATGCATCTATGATCCCCACAAAGGACCATGATAGCTCATGAAAGGATTCAAAAAAAATTCATCCACATCAAATCCATGGATTAAAATAGGAATTGTGCTTGTACAACAACTTGCATCCAATTTGGCTAAAACCTATGTTGATTGTTGCATAAGTCTTTATGTGCAATTGTAAGTTTAATATGAAATTAACATAGTGTTGCTTATGTTGTACGTGAAATATACGATGTATTGCAATTAATCTATTATCCTTCATTTAGGCAACAATATTTTTATTATATTTTTCCTTCTATTAAACACTTAATGATCCCCCAAAATAGATCATAACAAAGTTTCAAGAAAGCAAAAGGCAAAGTGTCATTTGAACATCTTCATAACATGGACAACAAATTGGCTTTTAAAAATAAAATAAGTGACCTTCCCCACCAAAAGGTGCATGACAACCTTGTTGAAAAGGGAATAAATGTATTTGATTTTGATTTAAGAAACTCATTTTGTGTAGAAAACACTAGGTATGGGAGGTTTTCATGCCCTTCATTTCCTTTATGCATAGTGTTGATAAGAAAAAACGGCCACAATATGCTAGTTTTGCTATTGGATTCCAAATACAAAAATATGCACCTAGTAACAACTTATTTAGGCCATGAAAATGTTGTCACCTTGGTTGTAGATTATGATGAAAAATCATCATTGCTTTTGTTGTCGGAAGCTTTCAAGGGTTTAATGCCTAGTAAATCTACTTGTCTCCATGATGAATTTACTTCATTTGTGGTTTTTCATGATATTTTTCAACAAACTAATACAAGTGCAAACTCCTACAAGGACATTGTGATAAGGGAACTTGATCGATTTTGTCATTATCATATTGATGGAAAAACAATAAATGTGCTTTAAAATATGTGGTGAAAAGAATATCAAAAGTTCCCCACTATTGTAGCATTTGCATGACAAATCTTAGGAATCCCAATTAGTTAGATTGAGATTTCAATCTTCTCTCCCTTGCTAGAATCCTCACAAAACTTCAAAGATGTTGATTTCAAATTAAGAATTTGGATAAGCTAATTTTTATGTAAAACATTGGTCATTTGATCCTTGTGTTAATTGTTTGAAACCAAATGACATGATAATTGTATGTGAAATAGATTTTGATTTGATAGATGAGTTGGACATTGATTTTATGGATGAAGTGGAGCGTGAAAAATATCCATATGCAAATTTTAGCTTTCTACATATATATGGTAATAAGCCATATGTCTTTCCTTATATGTAACTAAATATTACGTGAGTCTAAAGATGATGAAATTATTCATATGCTAGGATTTTTGCATAGACAACTTTCTCATATTTTCATGTCTTCACAATCAAATTGCAAAATGGGCATGTTATCTTGGCTTTGAAGTTCAGTTTGTGACTTTGAAAGCTTTCTTTTATTTGATTTCAAAATCATTTTTTGTTTGTTTTCTTATGGTACATATATATATGTCTTGGGTTTTATTTTCTTATGTTTGTCTATTTTTTTAAGCTTATGTATGTTTGTGTCTATCTATGTCTTTGAACATCTATGTTTGTCTTTGAAGGTCTATGTTTGTATGTGTCTTTGAAAGTCTATGTGCGTTTATGTCTTTAAGGTATGCATGAATATGTTTGTGTCATTGAATCCAATTTCATTACATGCATGAGTTAAGTTAATATAATTGAAAGTACATATGCCAACAGGTTGGGAATGAAATTTGATGATATAGGATATAGGTTACTATTGGGAATGAAATTTGATGATATAGGATATAGGTTACTATTGAGAATGAAATTTGATGATATAGGATATAGGTTACTAACGTTGTGAAATTTGAAAACCATATTGGCATATGATAAGTTGTGACATGGACTTGTGTTAGAAGATTGACTTGTGTGACTTAGCCTTGATTTGATGAAACCCTAAAATGTTGGATGACTTGCTTCATCAAATGTGACTAGTAGAAAGTGCCAAAGGAAGGGATAGTTGGTATCATGGGAGTTAGAGGAGCCATTTTCCATTTCTTTATGTTTTGCAATGTTTTTGTGTGTTTTTGTTATTTGTAGCTTATGAGTTTTGGTTTGTATTCTTCATGGAATGTTGATGCCCTACTCATGAACTAGTGATGGAGCTTGGTTCCTCGGATTTTTTATTATTGTGAAGATGAAGATGAGGTGAAGAGGTTGGCAACGCACTTGGTGGTGGAAGAGGATAAATACCTGAAGGTGGAAAAGCTAACCACTCTTGGTTTTCAGACTTTTTCTTTGATTTTGTGTTGTTTTGCTTTGTTGTTGTGACTGTTGGGAAGAATGCCCAAACTCAATTAGGTAGTAGATATGCCTTTTAACTTCAAAAAACTCCACTATGTTGAGGTTAGTTGGTAGAACATTGTGTGTTCATGTGTCAGTGGAGATTCAAGACAAAGATGATGATGAAAGACTCAAGGGGGTCAGTGGGTTGGCCTGTTGTATGTCATATTATTCAAGTCTAGTGTGCTTAGTACTTCTATTAGAATTGGTGGAGAATCTAGAGCTTTTCTGTCTGAGGAATGACCAGAATTAGTTGCATGGGAATTTACAGGAGTGAAGATGGCGGTGGATGAGGTCCTTTACCCAATGCACCTGGTCCCACCAGATTTGGGTATTAGCTTTACATGAATTTACTTTGCTAGATCCCCCACAATCAGTAGGTCATGATAACCCACATAGAGAGGAGATCCAGAGAGAGCTGATCGGTTCGAAGGTCTAAGTCTTGTTCTTGTGTTATTTATGTGTTTGAGTTCATTTAGATGTGTGCTCACGTCTTGTAATCCTGATGAACTGGTGCTGAAATCTTCGTTTGATACAAGAGCATGGGTAACATTTTGGTATCACCCCTTTTTTGGTGACAAAGCCATATACTTGCCCAAATCTGGTTAGTAGTTAGTACGCATTTGAGAGAGGAAAAAAGAAATGACCATGTTGCCATATAGCATCACAACAGCCTCAGCACGTCAGATGCTTTTGAGGCCAGATCTGACATCTTAGAACTGGCCAACTCTCTGATCTCATCAAAACTCACTGTGTGTTATGGCAATTGATAGACTACACCAGTGTTTGTAAATCTTTTACCCTGATATATCCACAAATATATAGTACAGTAAATACACACCTTACCTGGTTTGTAAAATTATAGTTACTCTACTTGGTTAGTAAATATCCAAAGATCACCTTTTACCTGGTTCGTAAAAAGGTGAGATTTACTTTTACTTAGGAGAAGACAATTGTTTGAATGGGGTTAACAAAGGGCATATGCTAAATTCAATATATAGCATTTATGCATTTTCATATTTTACAATGTATGTGGTTCTGATGGAATTGTTCAAGTAATTATTGAAATTTTTATATAATATGTGTGTGTGTGTGTGTGTGTGTGTGTTTATTTATTTTTTAAATTTTATTTTTGAGCATTTATATTTTATTCATTACATCAATTACTGTGAACAAAATGCTTACAATATGTCTTTCGAACCCTTTTAGATTTTACTACCATGTGCCATTCTAAAAATGCTTTGAATGTTTGAAATTTCATGTCATGTTTTGCAATAAAAATTGCACACATAAAGTACCTTTGAAAGGTTCCATTCTTGTGTAAATATATTTTTATCACACATTTATCCACTTATACTCAATAATATTTATAAGATAAATGATGAAATGTTTACCCTTCCCTTACCCTATGAACCAGGCAATTGTTCATCATTTACCTTTACCCTTATCTGGCCTGATAACTTTGCAAAACCTTTACACCCTTACCCAGCTTGAAACTTTTTTGAGCCTATATACCTTTACCTGGATTATACATTTGTTGAAAATTTGAAGCTTGCCTTATCCAGCCAACATTTTGTAATCAATATACCCACCCAACACTAATCTCAAGGTACCACACACCAAATTCCTCATGTTTGCAACAACTGCTACTTTGAAACTATGTGTGAATGTACCATCTGCTTTCGAAGTCAGTAAATAGCATCTTCACACTTGTCACCACAATTTGTCCTAAAATGCCACTGTGTATAATGGACTCGGTACCCAGTTGTGCATGTTTTCCAACCAGACATGCAAGTGGGTGCAGGAACCATGTGGTACTAGTTGCCCATTTTGGGGAGGGTAGATAAACCCCTTCTGTCTGTCCTAATGTGCCAAGAGCCCAATAAACCATACAATCTATGATGCTTCAAGAAACAAGGGTCCTCCCCTTTGATCAACTAGTCCTTCAATTGCCCCATCTGAAAAGCCATTGATTAGGTTACATGAATGGCTAGGAATGGACCAATTTGGTGGCCTATGGTGGCTCCATAAGCATGATCAACACAGCTGTTGAGAACACTTGGGAACTCAATGGGGAATAAGTATGTTGAACAATTGGGAACGGCCCATTGCATAGAGAGAATTTCTGCTACAATACATCAACTTGGAAATAAGAGCAACATTCAACCCAAATTTTCAGAAGTTCAAGGTCTTTTTCTCTCTGGTCAATCAATAAAGCACATCCTCAGAGACCGTCTCAGTAGAGCACTTTCCTCATATAACCCACCTGAGGATCATATTGTGACTAGCTATCCAAGTTATACAAGCAAAGCTAACATTTTCAGTTTTTTTCCTCTTCTTTGAAGCATCTAATGACGCTGAAGTATGTTGTAATAAAGTTGCAAGAAAACAATGGCAAAGTATCATCTGAACCTCCTAATAACATCAACTACAAGTAAGGTCAGAGGTCTTGAGAATCTAATGAGTGGAACCGAGCTTCACAAACAGATCAAGTTCCTTTCACAATATGATTGCCTCTTGTGGCCACATTGTTAATATTAAATAATGTCATGAGCTAAGTCACAATGATTTTGGAAATGCCCTTAATTTCAATTTTACA
>Ga0209208_10005593_pt1 | contig 17495 bp, 12 predicted proteins | sample S1TSphfallax_3_FD_187694 | JGI IMG/M metagenome (GOLD analysis project Ga0209208, IMG submission 187694) | Host-associated microbial communities from peat moss isolated from Minnesota, USA - S1T2_Fd - Sphagnum fallax MG (SPAdes) (version 2) | ecosystem: Host-associated > Plants > Peat moss >... | reverse complement strand
ATGAATGTCACCAATTAATTTAATGTCAAAAACCTTTGTTAGTTCAATTGAATGTTGGCAACAAGTTCCAAATTGTTTCTTGCAATAATTGTGTCATCAACATAGACTATGATTTTAACAAAATCTTCGATTGTTCTTTTGATGCAAATATTATAACTACATTGACTTTGAAAATCAATTGCCTTGATACATAATTAAGGTGTTGATAGCATGCTCAACTTAATAATTAGCATAGTCTATAAAGAGACTTATAGAGTTTGAAAACAAGATTAGGGTTTTTGTTGTTTAAGTTCTTTTTGGAATTGCCAAATAAACCTCCTCATCCAAATTTTCATTTAAGAATGTTTTCTTGACATAGGCAATCAATGGACCTCTCAAATAAATGGGGCTATTAATGCCAATATGATTCAAATAAAATCTATTTGCACAAAAAATGAAAAAATATCCATATAGTCAACACCAACAACTTGGGAAAAATCTATGACCACCAATTTTGTTTTATATATCTAACATCATTTAAGCTAGGATCATTATCCAACATAAAGATAAGTGCCCCACCCATAAAAATGAAATTTGAAAAATATTTTATTGTGACACCATTTAAATATTGACCCATGGGCCAACCATTGTGACCACCCAATTAAAGGCAATCATTTGTTTGTACCACCCTTATGGAAGAACATAGTATTCAACACAAAAGTTTGGTGTCACTGTCAAATTCATACTATTGTACTATTATTATTCCAATTTAGTGATACACTCTATTGTTGGAGATGTTCTCATAGTGGTAAAGTTATTAAACCCCATGTCATTGATATTTATGGATTACATTTTTGATTAATTACAAGTTTCTTGAATCCTCAACATTTGATTTTGATAATGTTTCTTGTTATATGGTGAAAATGGCATTCAAGGTGGAGTGTGCCACCATTAATTTATGTTGCCTCAAGTTGCAAGTTATAGGTCTTGTGATTCCCATGTTGTTCCTATAGACATTTCAATGCGCATCATTATCAATCAACAAAGATGAACTAGTGGAATGCAACAAGCTTGTTGCTAGCTAATATGTTAGGTGTGTCATCATCTTGTATAACACATGTCTACACAAAAGAAGTAGTGTATCTAGCATAACCCCCCTTTAGACATGGCCTTCCTTTACATGTAAACAAACTCCATTATAATAAAAAATAATTAAATTTCAATGAATTGTATGTACAAAAAATCTTCCGCCACTACATTCAATATTCTATTTCTCCACCTCATTGAAATGGGTAGTGTAGAAAACAAAATGTACACTTAAAAATGATGATTATAATCATACCATCGACATGAAAAAATCCCATCCATGAATTGCAATCTATATTAAAAAAAAATTCTGAAATTTTATTGGGTATGAAAGAAATGTGGTGGTTTGGAAAGACTATTAAGTTGAAAATCATGTTTGAGTGAAAGCATGGTAAGATGAACTATTTTGATTGTCATAGTCGTAGTTCTTTTTTTATCGTAAATAAATTTTAAATGTAAAGTCAAGTTTGACATTAATATTGTCAATTTTCTAGTATCCGTGTTGCAATAGACTTTATGAGTAATCAAATTTGAAATTATGGATGAATTTTAAGAAAAGAGTGGACTTATAGTTGACTTTTGAACCAATGACACTCTCTTGGTCATAAAGTAAAAACTTGACACATGGACTCAAAAAGCATGCCATAGTAAGGTTTTTCTAATATAAAAAAAACAAACAACATCAAATGAGGTGTTGGAAAACAAGATGCATTAAAACTTTCCTATAATCCCCCCCTCCTCCCCCCACCCCTATTCCCCCAATTGTGGGTTTCCATTATTAAATTTTTTTAATATTCATTATTAAGTCTTATTATATGGTCCATTTCTCATTCAAAACTTCATGTTTTTACATGGATTTTTTGGCCAATTTTATGTTTAACCATGTATGTGGGATTACCCATATTTTTTAATGTAAACATAAGGAAATATGCGTTGGATGCATAAATTGCTAATGATCAAAAAAATTAAAAATTAGCTAGTGTTAAAATGAATTTTTAGAATGCCAAAAATGAACGACCCTACCATGTTTTTATATTTTCATTTTTTGTTTGTGTTAAAATATTATAAACTTAAGCATTCCCATTCCTAATGTCCTTGTCTTATTTTCAAATATAATAATTATTATAACCATTTCTTTATATTTTCAAATATTTTTTAATCATGACATATTTATGTGCAATTATTAAAAAAGTGAAACTTGAATTCCAACAATGATTTCATCCATTTCATTTATGTTCATTCAAATAAGTTGGGTATAAAATATTGTTGGTAGGTTCCCCAATTTGCAATGTTAAACTTGGGGGTTTAGGTTTTTGTGACCTAGACCTAATCCAACACCCTTTTGATGGAATCAATGTAAGAATCAAACTATGCAACTAGCCTTTTGCTAGAACCAAAACCATGAAAAAACAACTAGATTCAAGTTTTTTAAAGGAAGAAAATTGAAGTTTTTCAAAAAGTTAGCAAGTAAGTTGAATTTTCTAGGTTAGTGATCAATTTTAATTAATTTTAGAACGTGATACCTATACAATCCCCAATTTCAATTTGTTAAAAAATATGTATACATATATACAATCTCCAAACCTTGGAGACTATGTGGTGTGTAAATGGAACCAAACCCAATTTTGAATTGGGCTTTATGGTTCTTGAATTTGAAAATAAAATGGCAACCAAATCCACAAGTTTGGAAATTTGATTAACCAATTTTAACTTGCACCCAAAAAACCAAGTAAAAAAAGTTAAGGCTAAATGCCAAGATTAAAGATTTCACCAGTAGAAATCTTGTCGTTTACAACTAGTCACTATGCAGTTGTGTGTAACTAGATGTCATATGCAACTACATCAGTTGTGCGTGCAACTACAAAATTGGTATTGTATAATTTTTAGGTCATACGGTTATGTGTGCGACTAACATGCAATTAGTAATGTACAAAAATGAACACATGTCATAAAAATCGTGACCTAAACTAATACATACCTATGTTAATACGCTAAATATATCTACTTAAACCATGTATAGTAGATTAATAACTTCAATATTAAGGCTAAACCTATGTTAATTAATGCTACCCAGGGCAAAACATTGGCTAGACTTAGGTTAAACTCATATTAATCAAGGTCAAACTAACCATGGCAAAACTAACTATGAAGTTAACTAACTTTGGTTAAACTAATCATGACAAAACTAAATATGTGATGAAATTAACTTTGACTAAACTAACCATAATTAAATTAATTACAAAACTAAACTAAACATGTTCAGTTGAACCAAAATTCATTTTACCAGTTTAAATTTAACCTCTTAATTCTTTTTTAAAAATATATTTTAGCCACATATATATAATCATTATAGTTAATCATATATAATGATTTTTGAAATAATAATTATACATATTATTAATATTATTATTACTTACAATGACTTGATAATTATTATTCCATAATTATCATCATTAATATTACTTTAAATAATAATATCATTTTTTATTCTTCAATAAATATTATTTTAGTTTTATTATAGTGTTATTAATTATGATAATATACCTATGTCTAGTAAGTTGCACATGTTACCCTACAAATACCTTAACCTAGGCCATATAATAATAGTATAGTATTATTAATTATTAATAAAGATTAAATTTGATATTATTAATGAATATTAAATTTTATTATTGGTAATATTATCATTTTTTTTCATTATAGTTATTTATCAATATTATAACTAATTTTAAATATGATTATATTGTTATTGTTATTATTATTATTATATATCTAATTATGGTATTATATTTGTGGTTAATAGGTTACATCAGTTAACCTATGATTACTTATTATTATTTATTGGTAGAGATTTATATTATTATTATTATCATCCTTATTTGTTAATAATAATAATATTCTTCTTCAATAACTATAATTTTAATTTTAACTATAACATTAATTATGATTATATATTTATGGTTAATAGGTTACATTAGTTTGCCTATAAGTACCCTAGCCTAGGCTAGTCACTAACCTAAGTTAACTATTATATTAAATTAAGTAATAATAATATAATATTATTGATCAGTAATTATTATAGGTAATCGTAACTATTAAAATGTTATTGTAATTATAATTAGTGATATTATATTGATTAATCAATTAATAATACTATTTTTATACTATATTATTATTACCTACTAAAATTTCTACTTATAATATAATTAATTTAGCTAGTAGGTAAACTAGGTGAATATGGCATAAGTAGCATGTAATATTTGCATGTAGGTTGCAACTACATTGGTTGCACTTGCAACTAAAGTTTTTATACCATATTTTTTGCCTTGGATTCCAACTGTGCACAATATATAAATAAGTGCATTCGTTTTTTCACAAACCAAGTACCAAATGCCATTTGGGATGGACCAATGAAAGAGGTTCAACCCTAAAGATTAAACCCAAACACAAAATTGGATTATTTTAAACCTACCTACCTAGTTTAACCCTACCATATTACATACCTATAACCTACCTATGACCTACCTACCTATGACCATGCAAAATGTATTAACAAACCAAAATGAAATGCCTGAAAAGAAGTTAGCTCAAACACAAAATGTGCATGGAGTTAATGCAAGCCAAGTAGTGGGAGCTATAGAATTGATTATGAATTTGAAATTTGAAATAGAGTTGGGATAATTCACAACGCCAAAATGTGGTTTTTATGATTATGACATTTTCCAACCAATGTCCAAACATAGTCATGTAATCATACGTGGTCTTTAGTCACTACCATCTCAGTGACCTTGGTCAAAATTATGAATACATAACTATACATACGACTATAATTAGGACTAAAAATACGACTACACAATTAATGTATTCATATTAAAACAATATTTGAATTTTAAATAATATAACCAAATTCAATTTAGTTTGGAATGGACAAACAAATGCTTAAATAGTCTAGTTTTGTTTACCATAACTTAGATTGATCTACTTTAACACAATTTAACTTACTTTAATTTAATTTAACATTAATAATTTAGTCTAATTTAGCTTAATGTAGCCCAATTTTAACATAATTTAATATAATTTAAATTTATTTATCTTAGTTTAAATATCTTAATTTTAACCTAGCAAAATATAAATAACTTAGTTTAGCTTGGTTTAGCCCATTTTAGTGAGTTTTTTAAAAACCAAATTAACCAAATTGAAACAAATTTAAGTAAAATTGACCTTAATTTAGCCTAAATAGCCATGTTTAACCAAATTTAACCAAGTTTAATGTCAATGCCCTATTTTAGCTTAATTTATCTAAATTTTGATAAGTCTAGCCAAGTTTCATTTTTAAATAGTCATGTTTAGCCAAATATAACCTCAATACCCTACTTTAGTTTAATGGGTGAAAGCATGTCAAGGCATTGCAATTCTGGACATATTGGCAATACTAAAAGTCCCTTGCACCAATGTGATTTTGCTTTCAAATTAAACGATTAAGATGTTATAACACATCCATGTTGAGTTTAACTTCATTTAGTACCATGTTGCTTTGGATTACAATGAAATTTACATTGAATTACCTAAATTTCAAGTTATTAATTTGGAGCTCCAAAGCAAATTCATTCTGAAAATTTCAAGTTATTAATTTGTCCATTGTACTTATGCATCATTTTCAATGAATCTAGATACATCTTTTTGTACGTGATTGTTTTGGATCATGACTTAAGGCATGTCAAAATTTGGGTTAATTTGGTGTAAGTGTCAAGACACGTGAATTCTTTTAAATGATTAGTCCATTATGTTTATGAATTGAAAATGTCATTTCCACCAATGGATTTGAAGTTTGTAAAAATCCAACAACATGATACCCTCAAACATAGTTATAAAAACATTTCATCTTCAAACTTCTAATTGAAAATATTGATTTTTTATGTACTCCTTTCAATGGACATTTTTTAAAATACTTGATTTTTTTTCCAAACTATCTCAAATTAATATGATGTTTCATATGCATGTTTTAAAAGTTTTTTCACACATTAAAATGTTTTAGTTAGTGGAAAATATTAGTTTCCTAAAATTATTAATTTTTTATAGTACTAACTCCATGTGATGTGGTAAGTTATATTTTGGGACATTTGTTAATAACAAAAAGACAATCAAAGTACAATGTGATTGTATCCAAATTCAAAATGTTTTTAAAAATAGAAAAGTATGTTCATAACCATTATGATTTTATAATTTAATTTACATTATATTCTTATATCATTGTGGCATTGAGTATTTTGTTAATGATAGTATGGAAAATTGCCATTTGGGACAATACTTTGCCTCCCCCAATCATGGGTTCACCCTAATTTTTCCAAGTTTTGTCAAGCTTAGTCAATTTAAAACTATGTAGCCATGTTTAGCCAAGTTTTTCCTCAATACCCTAATTTGGTTTAATTTATTTAAGTTTTGCCAAGTTTAGCAATTTAAAACTACATAGCCATGTTTAGCCAAGTTTTGCCTCAATACCCTAATTTAGCCTAATTTATTTAATTTTTGCCAAGTTTTACCTAAGTAGCCATGTTTAGTTAGGTTTAACCACAATACCCTAGTTTAGCCCAATTCATCTAATTTTTCCAAATCTAGTTAAGTTTAACCTAAGTAACCATGTTTAACCAAGTTTTGCCTCAATACCCTAATTTACTTTTAATTTATCCTAAATAACCATGTTTAGCCAAGTTTTGTCAAGTTTTGTTATGTTTTGCCTTGTTTTGTGAAGTTTAATCAAAATACCCATGTTTTTCTAAATTTAGCCAAGTTTAACTTAAATAACCACTTTTTGCCATGTTTTGCCAAGTTTTTCCAAGTTTTGCCTAAATAATCATGTTTTGCCAAGTTTTTCCAAGTTTTGCCTAAATAATCATGTTTTGCCAAGTTTTTCCAAGTTTTGCCTAAATAATCATGTTTTGCCAAGTTTTTCCAAATTTTGCCTAAATAATCATGTTTTGCCAAGTTTTTCCAAGTTTTGCTTAAATAATCATGTTTTGCCAAGTTTTTCAAAGTTTTGCTTAAATAATCATGTTTCGGCATGTTTCGCCAAGTTTTGCTTCAATACCCTATTTTAGTTTAACTTATCTAGGTTTTATTAAATTTTGCTTCAATATCCTAATTTAACCTTATTTATTTATGTTTTGCCAAGTTTAACTTAAATAGTCATGTTTTGTCATGTTTCACCAAGTTTTGTTTAAATACCCTATTTTAGTCAAATTTATTTAAGTTTTTTCTAGGTTTTGCCTCAATACCCTATTTTAGCCCAATTTATTTAAGTTTTGCTAGGTTTAACCTAAATAACAAAATTTTGCCAAGTTTAACTTAAAATAGCCAAATTTTGTTGAATTTTGCCAAGGTTAACCAAATTTAACCTAAATAGCCATGTTTAGCCAAATTTTGCCAAGTTTTGCCTCAATATCCTATTTTAGCCTAATTTATTTAAGTTTTGTCAAGTTTTGTTAAATTTTTCCAAGTTTTGTCAAGTTTAACATAAATAGCCATGTTTAGCAAAGTTTTGCCAAGTTTAACCTAAATAACCGTGTTTTGCCAAGTTTTGTTAAGTTTATCTTCAATATTTTAATTTAGCCAAAATTTATCCAAGTTTATCGTCAATATTTTAGTTTAGCTAAATTTGTCCAAGTTTAACCTATTTTACACTAGTCTAATTCTATGTTAGTTCATGGTAAGTAGGCCTACATTCAGGTTAAGAATGCTTAAGTTAGTCTAGGTTAACCTATGTTAGCCAAGGCTAGGCCTAAGTTAGCCTAGGTCAACTTAGGGTGAGTTAGGTTAACTTGAACTATTTACATTAATGGTAAGTAAATTTGTCATAAATAAATAATGTGGTGCAATGGTTAAGGACTCAGTCCCCAAAGTGGAAGTGGAGAGTTCAAATCCTCCCACTTACAAATCTTGACACCTAGACACTTAGACACCTAAACAGTTAGATGCTTAAGATACCTCGGTGGTGGCTTGCCTAGCCTATGAAGCTTTTTTTAACACCTAAGCTAGGCAAGCCTCGGGTTTGATAACACTTATATTATTACCTCCGGAGATGAATTGTGACATTAAGTACAATAAAACGTATTAATCTTAATTCATCATTACGGCCAAGTAATTTGGATGATGAGTTCAACTGGGAAAAAAGGTTATCAAAACAAGAAAAGGAACAACTATATAATTTACAATGCCAGAATTATGGCATATAGGAGAAATAGCACCTAAAGAATTTTAAAAATTAATATTAAAATTGTGGTATGTTATAACCAAAAGACAAGGTTGATTACCTTGTGTGTTTGTATGAACATCAACCAAGGGAGGATTTAATATTGGATGAAGCTACTGATATTATTATCAAGGATAAAAAGATTGTTAGTTGGATAGTGACAACTAAAAACCAATTGAAAAAAACTCAATTTGGGAAATGAAGAAAAACATAAAGAGGTATTAATTAATGCAATACTACCAAGTATATTTCAAGCACAAATTTAAAAAATGTTAATGAAATACAAAGATGTTTTTGCATGGAGTTATAAAGGATTAAAGGGAATTCCAAAAGAAATATGTGAACATCAAATCGAACTTAATTATGGTGGATGTTCAACCTATTAAGCAAAAATATATAGATGAATCCAAATTATGCATTGAAGGTTAGGGAAGACCTTGATAAATTATTAGATGTTGGATTATATATCCTATTGAAACTACTCAATGGTTATCCCTTCTGGTAATTGTGCCAAAGAAAAATGACAAATTAGATATATGTCTTGATCATAAAAAATAAATGCCCAAATGAAGAAACAGTCATTTCTATTACCCTTCTTGGATTCAATTTTGGATTTAGTGGTTGGGCATGAAATGTATTCATTTATGGATGGTTACAATGGCGATAACCAAGTTAAAATGGCGGAAGAAGACAATCAAAATACAACATTCATTTTAAAATGTTGATATGCCATTTGGATTATGTAATGCTCTTGCCACATTCCAAAAAGTGGTGATTAAAATTTTTAAAGAATATTTAAACAAGTTTATGCAAGTATTCCTTGACAATTTTAGTGTGTATGGGAATAAGAAAGACCATCTAGGTCAATTACAAAAATGTTTGGAGGAATGTAAGCAAAATGGTATGAGTTTTAACCAATAAAAATGTGCATTTTGTGTTAATTATGGTCTTCTACTTGGACACATTGTTTGTAGTGATGGGTTATTAATGGATCCCAAAAAAACTACTACAATGTCAGTATCAACTAATGTTATAAAAATAAGAAGATTTTTGGGAGTAGTTGGTTTTTACCAATGTTATTTTTGGGACTTTGCCAACAAAGCAGCACCCATGTGCCAATTATTGAAGAAGGATGAAGAATTCAAATGGACTAAAGCTTGCAATAAATCTTGGGAATGGATGAAAACATATGACATGTTTGCTAGTGTTAATGGTGCCAAATTGAAATTTTGAATTCCATTTGCATACTAATACATCAAATTTTGCTCTTGGGGTTATGTTAGGTCAAAACCCAAGTAATATTATTGATAGACCAATATACTATGTAAGTAAACTTATGAATAGTGCATAAAAGAATTATATAATAACTGAAAATGAAGTCTTGGCAGTGATTTATGTTGTGAAGAAATTCAAACATTATTATCTATTAAAAAATGGTTTTATTTTCTTTGTAGACCATCAAGCATCATTCTATATGGTAAACAAACCCACAATTAAAGGTCAAATTACCAAATGGTTTTTACTATTACAAAAACTTGGGCTTTGCGTTGCTTTGCATTACCAATGACAATAAATTGACATAAGGTCAAAATATTAGTATATTTAAATTTTATTTAAAAATTAATTAGTTATCAACATTAATAATACATGATCATATATATTATCCATGAAATCATTTCCACCTCCATTGATTCTAAAATATGAGATTTAATTTTCACCTACTGAAACATAAATATTTCTAACACCCATGATATCTTTTTGGGGAAGCCTTATTGGATCAAAAACAAATTTTTGGGGCCTTTTCAACATCCCCCAATGTCTTTCCTACCACGTTTCCCAACAACCCTTGGTTTGAAATATATATGAATATAAAATATTTTCAACCCCTACGTGCTTTTCAATGTCCTATGACATTGTATACAACACCTTTAACCTTTAACCTCTTGGTGCTTCCTATTGCTTGAAAAGAAAAATTTCAATGGAAATTTTTTATTCAATATATTGAATAGAATTTGAATTCAACTAAATTCAAATTCAATCAAAGACAAATGGGATGAAAATTGTTGGAAAAATCTTCTTGTGAATATGGTGGTTGAAAAAAAATTTATTAAAAAACATGAATATGAAAAGACACCTTTCCATGCCTTTTCACTTGGAAATGGTCTAAATAAATTCTAGTCTGGAATTGTCATGTGTATGACAACTTATGGAACTTAAAGTTGTCCTACCTAAACCAATTCTAATGAATCATCATCATTGGAATTTGATTTTTAAGTTGTGTACCAATTGGGTAGAGTACATTTCTTACTTGACCACTTGTGAAGAATTAGTCATGGAGAACCAGTTGAAGGAGTAGATGATCACTTACTTGATGCCCATCTATTTAATGTAGGAATCAATTGGTACGACCCAATGATAAAATATCTTAAGAAGGGATATTTTGATAACAATGTACCTAAAAAAAAAAAGTCAATTTGTCAAAAGAGCTAGACCATACACATTGTATGATAGACAACTTTATAAATTGGGACTAAATGGGGTCCTATGACAATGCCTATTTCTAGAAGAAACATCTAAGGTACTTGAAGACTTCCACGAAGAGCTCGTTCGAAGGCTTTTTGCCATGAACACTATTGTCAAAAAGGTGTTGTCTTCAAGAGATTGGTGACCCGTTATGCACAAAGATGTTGTCAACTTGTGTTAAAATTGTGACATATGCTAGCAATTATAGCCCATTTGATGAAATGGTAAGGGACCATTCAAACTAGTTATGGCTTTTGAACCTTTTATGAAACGGGGTCTTGATTTCATGGGACCAGTCAAACCGGCAACAAAATATAAAGGAAACTAATATATCATAATGGCCACCGATTATACCACCAAATGGGTATAAATAAAGGCACTTTGAGACAATATGACTAAAAGCACGACTAAACTTATTTACAAACAAATTATTACTCGATTTGGCTACCTCACCCATCTTATAAGTGACAACAACAATCATTTCATAACTTAAATTATTGAAATATTTGTGGAGGAGTTTATGATTACACATCACAAGTTAACTACCTATTATCCACAAGGGAATGGGTAAGCCGAATTGATTAATAAAACATTGGGTAAAATATTATCAAAGTTCATAAATGTAAATTGAATGGATTGGGATGTAATGTTATTTATAGTTTTGTGGGCATATTGGATGGCTTATAAAGTGACAACTCAATATACACCTTTTGAATTGGTTTACAACACTCAACTAGTTATGTCGACGAACTTTGTAATACCAATAGAATTTGCGACATACTTCAAGAAGACATGGACAAAGCTATTCATGTAAGGATGTAAGATTTTTTAAGATTAGATGAAAATCACTAGCAAACTAGAAAAAATATTAACCACATTCAATTGTTGTACAAAAAACAACAAGATGATAAAAGGAAGATAAAAAGTTTTGAAAAAGGAGAGTTAGTATTGTGGATGCCTAAAGCTAAAATGATAAAAAGGGGTAAATTTAGATTACCTTGCAAAGGTCCTTTTAAAGTGTAAAAAATGTTTGATAGTTCAACATTGTGGAGTTGTCAACCATAAGTAATGGTGGGCTAGAGAGAATAAAAATAATAAATAAAGGCCTATCATCATAATAACATACCAACCAATGTAATAATAACGGCTATTACAATTAATGTAAGAGATTATAGCATAGTTGAAGTACGCATACGAAGAAACCCAAACCAAATTATTTGCCTTGGTTAAATCCCAAACCAAGGAATTTGCCTTGGACTAACCCAAAACCTATAAAAACATTTGATGAAGATGACAAAGAATGGATCAAAGAGGAAGATTCAAGAAGTTTCATACCAAGAACACTTAATAACAACAAAACAAGAAAAATTAGTTAAAGAAGAAAGAAAAGAAAACAACGCCATTGTACTTGAAAGAAGTATGTAAAGGAAGAAAAAAACTATAAAATTAAAAAAAATTGTCAAGAGCCTCTATTAGCACATGAAAGACAAGTGGTGCACGACATGCTCAATGTGCCCATGAATGAACAATGTCTTGTATGGTTTATAAAATGATTGTGTGTCCTCAGGAATTAACATCATTGAAAGGAATTAACATATATACCATTTGTGGAAAGACTATTCAAGGAGAGACAATGAATGCATTATTGAGTGGACTGCAAGAGTAAGAGAGGTGTGTGAGAGAGAAATTCATAGTAGAACAAAAGTTGCAAAGCAAGGAATGCCAAATGATTTTTGGTTCAAACTAATCACAAGAGAGTCTAATGGGGAGGTGTCTATTGAAGAACATGCATGGAGATGACACACTTCTCCATCTGTAACTCTAAACAAGCATAGAACCTTATATTAATAGTCAAAGCAAAGAACTAGGAAAACTAGGAAATAAGAAACAAAAAATGAAAAAAATAGTTCAACAACCAGAAGAAGGTGAGCAAAAAGAATAAATTCAATAAGAAAAAAATGCAATAAAGAAAAGAAGCATTACATTTATTAAATACATGAACATTGGTGTTGGTAAACCAACAATGGCAAGGAGTTGCAAGTGATATGGCAAAGTAGTTAATTGTGGTTAAGAATAATACACCCACCAAAGGGGATTTAAACAATGTGGTTGAAAAAATGGAGATGTCAGCACAAAAGATTTGGAAGAAAAGTTGTGAAATACTAGAGTTGCAAAAGGACAATGAGCTGGAGATGGTAAAGCAATTGGAAGAAACAAAGGAACAATTGGCAAATCAAGTGGAAAAAATGTTTTATGAAGAATGCCAAAAGATTTCAACGAAAGAATTATCTCAGCTGATGGCAAGAGGGAAAAAATTGGAAGATGAAAAGGAAACGTGTGAAGTCATAGTTGAATTGCATAAGAAAAATTCCATATTGAAGCCCACACAAGGCAAGTCAACTCATGAAAAGGTGTTAAAATAAGCCAAAAAAATAAAATCAAACAATTACATCAATAACTTTTTGGGTTGAAGGTCTTCAATGGGAGATAGTCATGAAGGAAATGGAGATGGTTAAAAAAGCTATGGAGATAGAAAAAAGGGAAGGAATGAAGCATCATTAAGAGCTTATCATGAAAGCCGATGTAGAAATTGAACATAGGAAATCAAAATGTTCAAAATTGAACAGCTAAACATGTTTGAGGAGTTAGAAGGGAATGGAAGAAGTTTTGCAACAACAACAAGAAGATCTAAACATTCAGTAGGCAATTGTGAAACACATTCAAGATGTTCATCATTGAAATCTACATTTCTTGGTGGCAAAGGAAAAGAAGCTATGGAGAAAGCTACAAGTTGCACAAGGTAAAGTAGAAATACTTATCTTGCAAATTGTGACTGGTTAGCCACTAACAACAAAACCAAAACAATTTTATATGATTAGCTTGTAAGGCAATCTAAAGGGGAAATAGGTGAATTGCTAGAAGATGTTAGAGTTGAATTCAAAAGATGGCATTTTGAACAAATTGGGAAATACACTATACAAGCGCATTCATCAATTGGAAAGGGAAGATAATGAAAAAGGAAACATAGTGGAAGCTATGGGTGTTGAAGCAAATATGGAAAGAGCAAAACAAATATCCATATTAAAGGAGGATGAAGATGAAACATCACCTATCAAAAATCTAATAAGGAAATAAAAGGTAGTGATAGATTCAAAAAATAAGGCCAAAATAGAGGACTATAAAGTAGAAATCAAGGATCATACCATTAATATGGAAGGGGAATGCTTAGAAACAAAAGCGAGGAAATTGAGTTATGGAGTTGTTGCTCCTAGGCTGGTTGAACATCCCACTTTAGCAAAAAATGTAGGTGTTAAACCATACTCCAAAGTGATATGGAGCACACAATTTTAGAATTAAAGTATGTTGTGCCAATGTTACTTAACCCAAAGACATATTACTTGTTGCACCATTTCCAAGTTTGTTCGAAAATAAGAGTAACACCAATTCCTTATGAGCATGCAATTGTTAAAGTAAATGAATATGTTACTATTCATAACAAGCCCTTTCATCATTGCTAGTTTAGCAAGCAATCAAAAGGCGAAGATTTAACTTGGAATCTATGGTTCTTATAACATCTTCAACCAAAGTTGGCATGTGACCTTGCAACAATATTTTTCCCATTCAAGATTACTTTTTGGTGATTCCAAGCCCCATCCATATTCATAAACTTGAGATAGTAAAAGATCAGAACCTACTAATAGCAAACCACTAGGACAAATCACTACATATGGGCAATCAAGATTGTAGGTGTTAAATTATGTTAAATGGTTTTTGTTGGATTCAACATATTGAGCAAAACTACTAAGTCACAATCATTTTACTAAGCTTATTGAAAAAAATTATTAATTTCCATCCAAAACATGAAATCATAAGAATTTGTAAAATGATGGGTGGACAAGTTAAATATATATATAAGTATATGCATGTTTCTTCAATTACAATTTCACTAGTTATCTATGACTTCCATATTAAATTGATTCGTGCATGTTACATATATTGTTGGTGTTGCATAGGTGTTTAAAAAATTTTAGTAGTGTATTTTTCGTGTCATAAAACACTTACATGAATATATTTCATTGGTGAAGCTATGGATTAAATTGAATGTCTATTTGGCAATTGCATTTCTTGCAAATGCATTACAGTTTACATATTCTTTTAAGAAATGGGTACCCATACATGTTAGTGCTCTACTAATTTATTTTTTAATCTATTATTAATAAGATTCAATGATTGATCTACCACAATCTTGTTTAATTGTGATTGATCTAATGTGGTCTTCCTAAGTTTTTCAAGTTTGCATTTTTAAAAGGATTTTTGGTCACTATGGATTATTTTTTAACACTTGTGAAATTCTTTCTAAGGCATTACTAGTAGATATTCACAATCATTTTTATAGCAAAGGTTTAATGACAAAAATATTGAAATATCAATTACAATTCATTCTTTGTGGATGTGATTTTCTAGAAATTATAAAATGAACAAAAATGTTTGAGAATGATTATAATGAGGTTGCTTGGAGGTGCAAGGACATACAAAAACAAATTATTCTCACCTAAACAATGATGACAAGATCTTGGTGAATCTTTTGATTTCCCAATCTTCTTCACATATTTGTTGAATTTTTTTCAACTATAACAAGGGCTATAGAATATATGCATAAATTACAAAAAAAATTGGATGCAAAATGGTTGAAGGTCTAGATAGGGGTGATCTCCTTGGTGAAATGCAATTTTTTCTTTTCTAATTGAAGGTTTTGGACAATAGTTTTGATGATATTGCTATCATAACAAATGTTATACATAAGGAGGTAAATTTAATTACTTTTATTAACTTGGTCTTATGACCACAACATCCCAAAAACACTATTTAGTTTTAATACTTTAAGGACCTTGCAACTTCTCAAGGAACAAACAAAATGAAGGAGCACAAGGAACAAGAATGTTCAAGTAATGTAAGAACATTTATTGTTAAAGATATATTGTGATATGCCTCCTTTTTACCTCCTCTTGGATGGCAACCATATATTGATTGATGAGAGACCACATGCACATGGTTGGACTAGTGGGAGTCTATAATGATAAATTATGTCATGATTAGTACCAAAAATTACCACTTATTGACAACTACCTTTAATATTTGAATAATGCCAAGGCCATAACTCAAAGATTGATTTTTAAAAGCTCATCATAAACTTTATTTATGGTATCAAAGGACATTAGGCAAAGGGATCCAATTGGTAAGATTCACCAACCACACAAGTCAAGTTGAAGTTCTTATTGCACTTGCATTAAACAAATTTGTTAGGGCTTAGATTATGATTTTTTTTCATGAACTTATTTGAGCAATCATAATCAAGGGACCCAAAAGGAATGTCACATTATAAAGAACTAAAATTCACAAAATTCAACTATGGACTATGTTATTCTTTTGTATTGTGATTTTTTGTTTGGATTCATTCCACTGAGTTTTATAAATGAACCAATAAACACAAGGATGGTTCAATTTTTTAATTTGGTGCACATCTTAATGTCCTAAATATTCTTGAAACATAAAATTTAATTTTAATCACAACTATTGTAATATGGTAAAAGAATAAGTAGGACCTAGTAATATTATGCTAATTGCACAAAATTTGAACCATAAACAAAATGTTTTTTGTTAGGTATCATATGCCATGAAAATTATAGCATATGCTGACATACTCAAGTCTTCAATAAAGTATTTTGAAAAATGAAATTTCAAAAAAACATTTGGTTGTGCAAGCATAAGCCATTTTTAAACATGAAAATTATTTAGTATGTTATGAATCAAATAGAGAAAAATTAAATGTAAATCAATGCTAGATGCAAAAAAAAGTAACAAAATTCAATCTTTTCTAAAGTGCACATAATGCATGGTTCCCACACCCAATATTAATTAAACAACATTTTTGTCTTTTATTTTTAAGACTATTGAATCCTTAGTTTGAGTTTTTGCAAGATCCAACTTTGCACAAGCTATTAGGATCTTGGCAACTCTTGATATAGATTTGATGCATGATTATGTTACATTGAAAAACACATATTGACATTATTGAGTTGTATAATGGATAATAAAATAAGGTTATCATGTTTGATATTCTTTACATCAAAAGCTTTTTTGAAAAAAACTTGTTTTCCATTTTTCAAAGGTTGCCTAAACTAGGTGTCTTAATCATGGTCCATTTATGCCAATGATGAAACTTGATTTTAGCAAAACAATCAAATCCTTTTCACATGTTTTCTAAAGGGGCAAATTCATAGTCGTGGGAACAAAAAAAGACATAAAATCCTAGTGAAAATAGCAAAAACAATTGGATGTGTCCATGTGGTGCCATTTGAAACTAATGTAATCATGGCCCTAGTTGTGTTAAATAATTTTTATGAGTGTTGAAACTTTTAATTTGGAATCTACTATGGTAATACACGAGCTGATTCAACGATAACTAGTGGGTGCCCGTAACCTTCAGCCACTGTGAAGTCCCCCGGTTTCTTTAAACTTGGTTTCATCCATCCCCTTAATCGGGACGGACAGTAGCTAAAAGAAAAAAAGCTTCCCCAAAATCCGTCCCGTCATCAAGCCGGACGGACATTTCATCCATCCCCTTAATTGGGATGGACAGTAGCTAAAAGAAAAAAAAGGT
>Ga0209208_10005592_pt1 | contig 17496 bp, 19 predicted proteins | sample S1TSphfallax_3_FD_187694 | JGI IMG/M metagenome (GOLD analysis project Ga0209208, IMG submission 187694) | Host-associated microbial communities from peat moss isolated from Minnesota, USA - S1T2_Fd - Sphagnum fallax MG (SPAdes) (version 2) | ecosystem: Host-associated > Plants > Peat moss >... | reverse complement strand
AGAGGAGGCGGCGAATGCTGTAGAAGATCGTAGCCAGCAATGCATAGCTGCTGAAATCATCAGTGGATTGTTACGCTCAGACATGCCTTGTGTGGTGGAAGCTTGGCATAGCTGGTTACGTCCTCTATTATGGAAAGTGCTGCTGCACACGACAGTGGAATCAGCATGTGAGTGGGCTGCTTGCGTACGACTTGCAGTTGGAGGAAAAGGAAGAAGTGGGCGACATGTTCCAGTTTTGAGATCATGTGTTCTCGAGTGTATTGCTGAGCCTTTACTTCCAGGCAGCGCTACGAGTCTTGTTAGCAAGCGTCTCATGCTACTACAGGCATCACTTCTTGAGCTCGGACCTGACACAGAAATGGACTTCCAGATCAAACTTCTCGGTGAAGTCTTGGATTATATGAGTCATCCTGCACCCCAGGTACAGAAAAAACCCTGAATTTCTTTTTTTGTTTGTACAGCACTTTTTCTTGCATGCAATCCTCTATCTAACCTGCAAAAAAATTCATAAGCCCTCTTTGTTGCAATTTTTTCAAGTAAGTTGGATTTTTTGTTGTTGCACGGTTGAATGTGACATTGACATTATTGATACAGGTGAGAGATGCAGTGGGTGGTCTTATTTGTAAACTTGGTGCCAACATCTTGGGCTCAAGCCAAGTTAACCAAGGCCATATAATGGGAAGTAAGATTAAGGATTGGAGCACCATGTTAGTGGAGAGTGCAGAATCAGCAGTAATTGTTATTCAGAGCAAAGGCACAGCAGGTGTGAGCAAGATGTGTGTCGATGACACTTCCAGTGATTCCTCCAAAGAAGCTCTCAAGTGCATTGAAACTGTAATGATTACCTCCCCACCCCCTTCCTTCTCTGTCTCTGTCTCTCTTAATATATGGCTATTAGTTTCAAGATTTAGGATTTAGATTTCAGGATTCTTGGACATTAGGTTTTAGGGGTTAGGGTTCTCAACCTTAAACCAAAACCCTAAATCTTGAAACTAACAGCCATGTATTGTTGATTTCTACTTTCTTGTTGATGGATCTCATATTAAGTTCCAAGATTTGAGGGTTTGGGGTTAGTGTTCTTGGAAGTTTAGGATTTAGGGTTTTTTGATGCTGCTCAGGGTTCTTGTTGATGGATCTCAGATTTAGTTTGGAGATTCATGATTTGGGTTTTGGGCCTTAAAACTAGAAAATTCTTTTTCTTATTGGGATCGTCATCCAGGCATTGCATTTTGTGGTGGCGGCAATAAGATCGGGGAATGCAGCAGTGCTCATGCCAGTCCTTCTCAGGCTCCTCCAACCTGTACTTGCCTTGCAGGTAGTACTTCTTCTGTCAACCTGGATGTTATGGAATTGTTAAAAAAATTTATGGAGTTTTGAATTTGTTGAAGAGTTCTGAAATTTGCACTGGAGTTTTTGAAATTTGCTCTGGAGTTTTTAATTGCTGAAATTTTTTGGGAGTTTTTTCTCTGGATGCATTGTGCTATTCCTCTGGATTTTATTTGAAAGGTTGATGGTTCTCTTCGAGCAATTACAACATTTGCGTTATCACATTTTTCTAAACAACATTCTGACATTTGATTGATGGGGGCAATTTTACGGGTACCTACACAGGATACATGGGATAAGGATGTGCAAGCACTTGCAAAATCGACAATGCAGCTCTTAATGTGGCAAGCATTTTCCAAAGAGCAATTGGATGAAGTGGCAGAGGCAGTTTTATCTGCTGCTGATCAATCCAACTGGCACACCCGGGTCGCTGCTTTGACATTCTTGTCACCCCTTGTCTTTAGGTACACAAAACCCTAAACCCTAAGCCCATATGACTAACTAATGTTAAACAGCACAAATGAATGATTGACTGGGTTCCTTTTATTGTCTCAGCTTTTTTGCTCTTAGACTCAAAACTAACCCTATACCCTATACCCTATACCCTAAATCCAAAACGTTCTTTGTGTGAATCTGCGAGTTTCCTTTTTATGATGATGGTGTGTGTCTGTCCTCTGGTTCTGTAAGTGGAAGAAAACCCAAGATTGTGGAGTTTTTTGTAATAATCATAAAAAAAAAACAACCATAGCCCAGAAAAACCATGGTGGCGTTATTTTGATTGCCTTCTTTCTTGCTTTCTTTTGTTTTTTCAGACACACATTTGTCATGCCACCCTCGTATTTGGCTCGTCTATGGAGCAAAGTTCATCAGCTTCTTTTTGACCCGCAAGTTGAGGTAAGGCTTTGGGTCTTATTAATTGAACATGGTCTTGAAAACAGGAAATATTTTCTATTATAAATAAATTTATAAATATTTTAATGTAGTGAATTTTTTTGCGGATAAATTACTATTATAGTACATTTACTACTACACGTGGTGTTGGAGTATTGGAGATTCCTCAATACTCGCAAGAGTTTTATTATGTACACCTACTGTCGGGAGCTGATGAAATTCAATGCAATCAATGTATGATTTTGTAGGTGAGAGAGTTGGCGTCATCAACATTGGCAGGTCTAATGAAAGGAGCAGGGAGTAAGCTTGCAGAGGTTTTCCGTAAGGAATCTCTGGAGGCTGCTGTTTCCCTTCAAGCAGCTACTAAGCTCAAAACAAGGTTCATTATTATTATTATAATAAATAATAATAAATGATTAATATAATTTAAATAATTTATAGTACTAATTTATATTATTATTAAAGGTATTCTTTTCCATTTAAAGCCCATGGATTTCTTCCACCACTCTTAACAGTTAGAGAAGAAAACCAGCAATAAATCCCATATTCATTGTTGCATTTTAAATACTTGCTGATTTACAATCCCTTTGTTGTCCAAAGAGAATTCATAATAATAAGGTGAAATTGGGTCTAAGCAAATAGGAGATTTTTTCTAGCAAATTTTGGAAATGAAGTGATTTTGTGAACCAAACTAGTTATAAGAAAGAAAATTTGATATTTTCTATTTTGGTTGTGGCAGGAGAGAACCCTCAAGTCTGTCTACTATGCCCCAAAGACATGGAGTGATATTGGGTGTAGCAGCTTGTGTGCTTTCAGTGCCATATGACATGCCTGGGTACAGAAAAAAAAGACAAACCTGCCCACTATTTTCAGTTGTTCTCTAGATGGGTACTGTTGAAATTACGCACAAGTTAACCCAGAAACTAGAGAAACACCAAGGGAACCAAAAGATAATGAGATGTGTTCCATCTTTTACGGTCATAAATTTTGTAGTCTATCAAAGCATTTTGACTTTGGAAAGTGCTTCTAGGTTGAACTGTGATGTTCCACTGAAAAAGCATCAAGAAAAAGGGGAATGATTTAGATGGGATATGCTAAGAGGTTTAGGTGAATGATACAGGTGGTTGCCAGAGATGGTTACAGTGCTTGCACGATTCCATCAAGAGTCATGGCCAATTAGAGGAACTGTCACGAAGACAGTTTCAGAATTCAGACGCACCCATTTGGATACATGGGAATTTCAGCAGGACTCTTTCACTGAAGAGCAATTAGAGGTGAATTTTCTCCCCATACATTATGGTCTTTTCCCACATGCCAATCATACAATTGTAGTAAATGAGAGCTTCATAAGAGAGCTTCATGTACTTGCAACTTTTGTGGGTTTATCTAAATATCAATTTTACTAGTTTGTTGAATGTGCAAGTATGAGAAGAAATATGTAGTTTTGCAGCTCATTGATTGTGGTCACTAAAACTGCACAATTGCAGGTTTGTTGTTCCCATGAAAGCGGCAAATTGTCTTAGGTTTTGGGTTTTGGGAATGACCTAAGTTACTCCTAATTTCAGTTGCAGGGACTAATCTGTTTCTGGGGTTAAATTTGTTATTCACTTCAATTCATGCATCTCCACTTGGGTTATGATTTTCTCACAACTAATTCTTTTCTTTTCTTTTCTTTTCTTTGGTGTTTTATTTTTTGTTCTCTCTACAGGTATTGTCGGACTTGACATCAGCAGCATCTTACTTTGCTTAAATCTCTTAATTATTATAAATTCTAGTCTAAACCCAGTTCAATTGCCACCAGTTAAAATTGTTTGTCTACTGGAGGCACACAAAAGATTTGATTATTGATCATAGCAGGAAAAGTTTAACAGGAGGGGCAGCTGAATCATCTCTTAGACTACATAAATTCCCCTGTTTTCATCTAGCACATTGTAAAACCCCAATTTCTCTCTTGCAGATGTTGCCCTGAAGCTGATAGATTAATTAGTGCTTTGAATTAATTAGTGGTTTTCCTCAACCATCATGCTACTAATGGATTTCACTGAATGGGTTGTAAAAGTGCAAGCTAGAGATTTTGCACTGAAGATTTGCAATGTTTATTGCCACCTGCTAGGATTTGATTACACACAGCTTCTCTTCCTATATTTCTTCAGGAAGAGAAAAACAATTTGTAAAGTATATGGAGTTTGGGAAGAAGTTTAGATGTTCTGAAATTGTTCTCCTTGCCTCATATCAAGCATTGATTATGTCCAAATTTGAAGGTTTAGGGTTTAGACTATGTTTGAGAATTAGTTCCTTAATAAGAAGGTTTAGGGTGTAGACTCTGTGTTTGAGAAACTAGTTGCGTAATACAAAGGTTTAGGTGAAGACTATGTTTGATAAGTAGCTCCTTAAATTAGACACCAAGGGTTTATACTGTTTCAAAACTAGCACCTTATTTTGAAATGGTTTTGGGTTTTAGACCATGTTTAAGAACTAGTGCCTTGATTTGAAGGTTTAGGGTTTAGATGATGTTTGAAACTGGTGCCTTAATTTGAAGGTTTAGGATTAAAGACAATGCCAGAGAAGTTTGCATCAAAATTGTTTGAAGTTTGTAAAGTTTGTTGGGAGAGAAAACTCAGCAAGTAAGTTGCCAGATAACAAGCTTTCCAAACAAGTGATTTGTAAGGGTTTATGTTCAATATTTTTACCACCTCATCCAAACAAGGCATTGGATATGTATCCACTCCACTACTTTTTTTCTCCAATAAGGTTGGGAGGAATGATGATGGAACAGGCTTGTTAGAGGGAAGCATTGGTCTGTAGGTAGGTATAACCACTTCTTACAGACATCATTATCTTTACAATACTATACAAATGTTTGATATTAAATAAATCCCAAAATGTTGCATCAAACAAGTGGGTATTTGAAGCAAGCTCAACATCCATGTTTTCTGCTTATGAAATCAATGGTTATGACTACGATATAGGGCTTTGATATGAACACATACTTCCCACTGGGCACAAGTTTCTCTTCAAATAAATTTTCTGCTCTGCACTATCATCACTACTGAATGAACTCCCTTGCAAAACAACAAACCTGGGACAAGTTAGTGATGGAACTAATAAAACACTCAACACGCTTAGTAATGTTTCACATATAAGATCTAGATGCCACACAAATAATTAAACCATTTATTGTTTTGCCTTCTCCTCCAGTGTACAAGCAAAATCCCTCTACTGCTGCCTCTTGCTCTGGAGCCAGTCAATCATTGGCAGTGCAAGGTGTATGTTTTACAACCATAACAAATCAAATCAAAAGGCAGTCGGTGAAAATCAAGGATAAAAAACTAATTGAAACCTTTTGTTTGCATCATCACCAATGAGATGACGACACAGTAACACAATCACACCATGCATTTCTTGGTACGATTGTGCAAAGAAACAATGAATATGCTGCTGCAAGCATCATCCCTGCCAGAATAAAAAAACTGTAGATCCAATATCTGTTGCTGGTTTGGTTGTTGGTCCAAAGCCATGGGGCTCACTCAATACACCAACCATAACTGTGCTTAAACTGTTCAACCCTCTCCACAGGATTCAGCACTTTTACATGCACCACCACCACTTTGACATTGATGCTTGGCTCCAACTGTGAAGGATAACTGTGGCTGCAATTCTGAAAAGAAAGCATCTGGTCAAATACCCCACATTAAGAGAGTTTTCTATTTGCTGCTGGTCATGGGGAGGTTCCAGGATTTCCTTGTGTTGTGCATTTTCACATTTATTTCAGAAGACTGGCTCATACATGGAACCCCTTTTGTTCTGCAGAATCAAAAGGGGAAGTCCAGGAAGGAAAGTCACATTTTCACATTTCTTTTAAAAAACTGGCTCATACATTAAACCCCTTTTGTTTCTGATGAACTAAAGGGAGTACACTAGGAAGGAAAGCCATGTTTTCACATTTCTTTTGGAAAACTGGCTCACAAAAACCCTTTTTGTTCATCCATGAGAATCAAAAGGGGAAGACAACTAGGAAGGAAACCCCAAGGTTTGGGAAGGTTGCTTGTGCTGCTTACCATTTCAGATGGTTTGCAAAGTCTTGGCTTTGTGTGCATTCAGAAGCGCACTCCAGAATGCTGGAATGGCTTCCACATCTGGAACATCTCGGAAAGATGGGAAGAAATTCACATCCACCATCACATGATCCAATGTTCCCACTTGCACCACAATGTCAAAGCCAATGATAGTGAGCCCAAGTTTGGTGCGCAACCAAGCTGCCGCAGCTTCCACTGCCTCCACATCCAAAGATCCATCTCCCTCAACCACTTGATTTGCTGCTGCTGTTGCTTGTGGGTTTTTGTTACTCTCCCCTGCTGCTGTGAAGCTCACAGGAAGGGATTTGAGGCTATCAAAGACAAGGGCTGACATCTCAGAGTTGGAAGAACCCGAGGAGACAGCAAGGGAAGCAGCATTGGGCATGGATCTTCGACAAGAATGCATGACCTTGTTACCCAACACATAGAACTTGTACACACAGGAGCCATGATCCACATACTCTTGGATGACAGCTGGCATGGGCACTTGCAGACCTTCATAGCCTTCTTTCTTGAACACAACAGCCATGGTGTGAGCTTCAGAGGCACCACAAGCCATGAGGGGCTTCACAATGGTGGGAAAACTCACATGGAGAAGAGCTTCCTCCAGCTGCTGTGGGTGCTCCAGATTCTTGACTTCCACAGACCGAGGAGCTCGCACCAAAGTGCGGCTGCTCACTCTCGCATTACCCAAATCCTCCAGAAGGTTTCTGGTCGCAGCTCTGTCGAGAAGCGGCATGATGTTCTTGATCGGATCCACTACAGGCAACTGCGGATTTGCCTCCAGATACCGCTGCAGTTTCTGTACTCCCTCTGAGAATGTGATGCGCTCTGCAACCGTCGCTGTTGGGTCTTGTGCAATGCTCACGATCTCGTCAGTCGGTTTATGGAGGACTAGATCCACTGCTGCTAGCTGCGGCTCCACAGGACGATCTAGCTGAATGGGTATGAAGCTCAAGGAGGCGTGGTTGGCAGTGATGGTTTGTTGCGGCAGCGGTACAAACGGTAGTGCTCCTCTCTTCAGGAAGTCCTTCTCTCGGCTCCATTTCATAGAGTGCCCGACGACGACAAGCTTGTCTCTTCCATCACCCAGCGCCTTCTTGTTCAATCTCGCTAATGCTAGGAAAATATCTTCCAGCTGCAGCAGAACATCTTCCCCCGCAGAAGAGGAAGAAGAAGAGCCGCCGAGCACCACCAGGCTTCTCCATCCCTTCTCCTTCAGCTTATCTTCCAGCAGCAGCTTGTCCTCTTCTGACGCTCCTCCCGCTGCTGCTGCTGTGGTCACGAAAACGGACGAAGATGCAGGCACTTCCCACTGCCGTTGTATTGCCTCCAGAGCTTCCTCATTCTCTCCCACCCCCACCAATTTCACCCCGTCCCACAAACCCCAGCCCTCCTTCGTCTTCTGCACTTGCGCTTCCGCCTGCAACACACCGAGCTGGAGGTTGGAGAAGCGCAGACGGTACAGCAGCTTCTCATCCGCCACCGCTCCCCGCAGAACCGCCGCATCCAACAACACACCCTTCACCGCCGAAGACGACGACATCGCGACTGCCCTCCCTCTCTCTCGCTGTCTCTGTCTCTCTGTCTGTGCCTCTCTCAAGCTTGCTTGCATACAAAGGGAGAAATTTTGCACCACCGTCTGTCTGTTTGTCTGTCTGTCTCTAGATCGATAGATTTATTGCAGGATCTGGTTGGGAAGCTCTTGCTTGCATTCTTTCTTTCTTTCTTTCTTATGGTGCTGAAAAAAGAAAACCCTCTTGCACAAGAGCTACAGTACTGGATTCTCACGCGGCTTTATTTGTCAACCCTTGGCTTGTCGTTTCCATGGCACGGGCTTCTTGGTCAACCACTGGGAATCCCGGAAAAACATTACCCAAAAGTCCTTTCTAAGATTCCGAATCCCAACAGTCAATCCCTCTCTCTCTCTCTCTCTCTCTCATGGGTGCTGGAGAAAAGACAATGGTGTGAAGAAGCTTCTTCTTCTTGCGTCCTCCTCCTCCTCCTGTCCATGTAGCAAACCATCTCTAAGTTCTCCCTGCAAGCAAGCAAGCAAGCTCTGGACCAAAAAAGACATTTCTGTATTCATTCTTGCCATCTGCTTGGTTTCGTAAGATCTTGGAGATGCAGTGCCAAGGTGCTGCAGCGGATAGAAAAGATTCATGGAGAGAGAATGCGGAGGATGTCCTCTTCTTCTTCAGCATGCTGCTCCATCTTCTGGCGAAGTCGACTCCATTTTTGCAAACAGGATGCAGATGGCTGGTATCACGCCTCACGACCGCATCGGTAAAAACTCTGCACAAGCTCTGGTACAAGAAGAAAGAAGAAGAAGAAGAAGCTTGTTGTTACTTGTGTTTGGATGCTTGCAAACAAAGAGAAACTCCTCCTCTCTAGGAACCCCAGGAAACAAACCCTAGATGTGATTGCATCTGCAAAGCAAGCTCAGACTTCTCTCACAGAACCTCTTCTATCTCTCTTCTCTGTTTTAAGTTGGTTCTCTAGTTGAACTGAGAGTGAGAAAAATGTGTTTTTTTTCTGTTTTGCGTTTTTTGCAGCAATTGCAGTGTCAGGAGGCCCAGACAGCATGGCCCTCTGCATCCTTACAGCAAGATGGTGGCAACAGCAGCAACAAGAGAAAGGACTTTCTCACAGTGTCATCAAAGAAGCTGCTGCTGGCATGATGATGCCCCTGCTCTCAAACCATGTTGTTGGCATGGTGGTTGACCATGGACTGCGTCCTGAGAGTGCGATGGAGGCACTCTCTGTGCAACACTGGCTTGCAAGATTAGGTGAATTTTTTTCTCTTTTTGCACCCTGAACTCTTCCCCTCCCTCTGCTGCACACTTTTCTTCTTGTTGTTCTTCTTCATCTTCTTCCATACATTATCATCATCTCTCACAACAAAGCAGTGGCCCACTTGACAAAGTTTTGTCGTGTTAACTTGAGAAGCAAGAGAATGGGTCAGTTGTGTGACTGAAAAAGCAGTACATATTTGCAGTTGGGTGATGTTGTGTTCATCAGTATGGGCAACTTGGGGGTTTGCCTGAAAGGTATGGAATGTCAGGTGCTCAAATGCAATTGGGTGGAGGGTGTACCTGCATCTGGTCATCTGCAAGAAGCTGCTCGCAATGCAAGGTATGTCTGTCTTCATTTCTCTCTCAAGTAATGGATTGCTGCACATAAATAAATGGGTGTGTGGCTTATCTTCACTCAATGCCCATTTAGAACTCCTCCAATGTATCATCAAGTTCTCTGGATTCTAAATCCTTTGTGTTCAGATCATCAAGCATAAGAAGAAGGCAGTTACTTATTTATGGTTCAGTAAAAGGCAGAAGTGGTTGTCTTTTGGATGTGAAGCAAGCAGAAAGTGTTTGCTGTAATACTTTAGGTACAATCTCATGGAGCAGGCATGCAGAAGACACAGCATCAGCATTCTGCTCATGGCCCACCATGCTGATGATCAGGTGTGGGGCAGGAATTTCTTAAACCATTGTAGGATGAGTAGTTCCAGGATGACAAGCAGATGAGGTCATGAAATGATGCTTGTGCTTCTTGATGTAGATGCATGACTTGGAGATGTGCTTGGAGAACAGGTCATTGTTGTTTCAGATGTCGTTGCAGGGAGTAGACAAATGCACTGTAGGGTTGTTGATACAACAAGGGGTCAATAAGATGGACAGTTTTTGGTGCCTTATTGGTGATCAGGCAGAACTGTTCATGATGAGGATGGCACGAGGCAGTGGCATTATTGGACTTGCTGGAATGGCCTTCATCTCTTCCATCTTCCCCCGAAAACCTCTTTTGGATGGAACTTGTGACCTGCTTTTGATCAGGCCTTTGTTGGAACTTACAAAGCACGACCTCTACAGAGTAAGAGCCCCTCAACAACACCTTATATCCTCGTTGGAATCCATTCCATTCCAGTCTTAATGTTGCACCAAGGCTATGAACTGGGGGGAACCCAACACAGACAAGGACAGTTTGCTAATGTGGTAAAGACTTCTGTCAGGTGTGTGAGAAAGCAGGCCAAGAGTGGATTGAAGACCCAACCAATCGCAAACAGATTTTTGCACGTAACTGCATCCGACAGGCTCTGGAAGAGCCCCCTTTTGGTAGATCAAATCACCTTCTAGTAATTCAATATCAATTTCGACTCTTCAACAATCAATGCCACTTTTGTCTTGATTTTGAGCCTTGAAAGCCAACTTGAGTTGGAGAGAGATTTCTATGGTCTTCTGTATGCACTTTCCTGACCCAACTTACTGCAGATGAACTCAGGGTACAAATCCAACATTTGATTGCTGCTTGTCGAAAGACACGTGCATTGCTCGACAAAGAGAGGGACAAGTTGCTTCAAGACATTGTCTCTGTTTCTCAGGTAATTGTCTCACAATGCTTTCACACAGCTTAGTTCAACTCATATTGTTGTCAGTTGAAAGCAGTCTCCAAAGCTGCCAGACTAAAGGGCTTGCTTATGGGTGTCTTGTGAAGAGATTGAACATTATCACAAAGTCTCTTGTATCATAGATGATGTTTTGTTTCCCGGATGTTGTCATCTAGTTTTTCACTGCAGCTGCAGAGTGGAAATATCTTATTGAATCTGTGAGCTTTCCTTTTGGTCATGTCACATTATTCAGGACTTTGCATTTGCGACCATCAACTTGGGAAGGATGTCTTCCAGTCATGCAAGTGATGCTGTGCTCAGAAGAGTCTTAGTGGCAGTCTTGCAGGCCAGTGCTCTTGAACTCCCAACCCACATGATGCATTTTTTTCTTCACTGCCAACAACTGCTGCAAGGAAATATGAGCAATGTGCAAGGTGAGAATAATGTTGACTAGATTTCATAGGATAGAATGGAACCTCTTTTCTCTTCCTTTGCAGAAAATTGACTTGCTAGCAGTGTTCTGCAGTAGAGCAATGAAATTTGAACTTGCTTATGGAGGTTTTGGGATTGAATCTGATTGCAATAGATTGTTGACATACTTTCTCTCTTGGGGTTTTTGCTTCAGTTTATTGCCCAAAGGGAAAAGCCACCTCGTGGGAGAGCTCTGCAAAAGTTGATGGACCAAATTCAGCTACAGCCATTGCAGGCACCTATTCTCTCGCTTTGAATCTTTTCAGACCAACCATGTTTTCATGAGTTTGTTATTTTCTCTTTCCATGTGACTTGGAAAGCCCTTAACATTCAGTCTGGCAGAGGAGCTTCTTTTTCTTGGCAGTTCTCTCCCCTGCATGAGAAAACTATATGAGTCCATGCATAGCTTTGCCTATTCTTCACCCATGAAAAGTAAAGTGGCTTTTGTCTCAGGGTGCATACACTTTAGGGGGCTGCCATGTTGCACCAACACCAGGATCCAAAGGCTCCAAGATTATGGTGTGCTTCTCACCCGATTCACCATCACCTGCCATGCCCTCAGAAATGAGCTTGCTGCCCTCATCTTGTCCAGAATCAAGAGGGTGGTCCTCTGAAGTTCTTCAGATTCCAACATCAAACAGCCTTGAGAGAAAATGTCATTCACCCAGAGTCTTTGAGATTCCAGGGTCCAATTCTCAGGATTGCCATGTGCCAGTTATGGAGGTAAAAGATGGGTCACCAAGTGTGTTGGAGCAAGGGAAGGCTTTTGGACTCATATCAGAGGCAGGCATGTCCCTGTTGCAATCACTGAGAATGCGAATTTCACAGACTATGATGAAAGCTCCTAAAGCAGAAGATGCACTTGAAGAAGCAGAGGGAAGGCAAGTAAGAGATCTTAGAGCAGGTAGTAGGAATCATCAGCTCCTTCCTTTTGGAGAGTCTTGCTACTTCATGAATCGGTTCTTTGTCTCATGGTCACCAGCAGCAGCAGCAGCAGCAGATATTCAGACTGACATTGCAAGTGGCTTAAGCTTGAATCAGAATCAAAGAAGCCAATGCTGTCTACTGGCAGAAAAGCCAAATGTATGGGTTCGGTATTTTGGGGAAGAAGACTGGCAGTATCTTTCAGGGACTGCAAAAAGTGCTGGTGCATCAAGACTCAGTATTGATCAAAGACAAAAAGTGCCATTGTGCACAATACATTTGGACTCTGAACAATGGGTGGCATCTTCAGTTATGTCAGCAGGTGAAGGAGCCAATTGTGGGAAGCACTTGGCAGCCAAGGCACAAGCAGCTCTTAGAATCCTTAGGTGCATTCCCACACCTGTAAGAAGAGGATTGCCAGTTCTGGTCAATGCTCAAGGCTTGCTTCTTGCCATACCAGTAAGAATCCTCTCCTCAATTCAGTTTGACACAGTGTTAACAAAGGGAGTGCAAAAGTAGTAAGACCACTAGCTGAAAATCTATTGCCAAAGTGTGGTAAGAATGACCTCCATTGACATATTCTACCTTTCATAGACAGGGACATACATCAACTTGGGGTTTGGGGCCAATTTCTGACTGAAAGGGAGGTATGGGTTTTCTGCAGAGTCTTGGTTTCCAGCGGTGTCCTTGGGTATCATTCTTGGCCATCTTCCATCCGCGGGTTCCCCTTGGTGGTGGTTGTGCATCATGGGTGTGAGGCTCAAACTTGTAGATGGATGCCTCTGCAGCCACTTGTGGATGTCTACTTTCAAATGTTGGGCATCCTTGCTACAAACATGGGGTAGCTGACAAACCCATCCCATGATGAAGCTATCCAAGTATATGGGTGGAGAGAATAAGCAGGTAAAGAAGGTAGTATGGTGGTGCAAACAGGGAATCCTGTGAAACACAACCACATATTCACAATACATTGAAAAGAAAATTTAGTATATTTGGATGGCATATTCTACACCAAAATTTGAATTCTGAGAAATCACAGGGTCTTTACATGGGTAAGACTCTTGGTCAAGGGCATTACCAGTATCACCCCATGTGACTCCTTCTGGTGATGCCCTTGACTTACCCTCCACTAAGATGTCTACTTGTGTATTTGACTGTGGGGCAGGACTTGGGTGATCACTTCATTTCTGGTTTTATCATGATGTTTGACAAAAGGGAAAATGTGAAAGGCTGTACTTGATGGAATGACTTTTTATTGGCAATTTTATGTGTCTTAATATCAGTACTTTACATGCACTTTATGTTGATTGTTTCGTTTTAAGTTGTTGGCCAAATTGATACACCAAGTGAAACATGAGGAACGATACCTATTGACAGATCTGAATCAATTGCAGAGATGAAATGCAACTGCATGGTGCAACAAGAGCAAATCCACCATCATTTTTGCTCCAACTTGTGACAAAGAAGAGGTTCACCTAAAGTCACATTTAAAGGCGTGTTGAAGTCGTTTCTTGGCTCAAGGCCATGGAGCACCAACAGGTATGAGTTAAAAATCCAAGGAGCATATTTGTCAACCAATAATTGTTCAGAAATGCATTTCTGTAGCAAGTCTGACACACACATGCATATCATAGATTACAAGGTTTTCTTAATTGTATTAATCTTGATCAAATTGTTGTTGTAATGTGTTCTACTTTCACTGAATGTACACTTTTGAGATGAAATATTTGCAAACTGCAGAAAGATCTCGGGCATTTTCCCATGCTTTTTCAAACATAGCATGTGGCAATTGAAACAACTCATTCTCTTGCTGAGATTTGCAAGGTTTTACATGTGAATGGAAGTTCTGTTCCTTCTGGAAGTTTGCAATCTCTACAGGACAAAGCTCTTCATGCTTCTAGAGGACTTGTGTGTAGACAACCCCCCACACTTGGCTGGTACAGAGTTGAGGAACATTCTTGGGTCATCCTGCAACAGAACAGATACATAGAATTCATTGTGGAGTTCACAATGTTTTTTCACTTATTTCATTGAAAGAAACACAATGTGCACTCTCTATTAAATTACCATTGTTCCAAATTCACAGCTATGCTGCATACAGCCTGGTAACACAAATCAACATGGTTTTTGAGGAAGGGAATTACATTGAGCAAGAGCATATAACAATTTGCAGCTGCTCGCAATCCAGTTCCAGTGCTTTTAAGATACATATTTTCTCACAATGACTTTTTAGTGCTGAACGGCAGCTCTTAAAAGCACATAATTTAGAACATGCTACTGATCTAAAATGAAAGGCAACTCCATGCTGCCATTCACAAATTCAAGAACACATCCACATAAATCAAAAACAATTCAAGCTAATATATCAGGTTTCATGAGTAGCACCCTCCACTCTCCTAGAATCACTCACCTCTAATCTGAGTCTTCAACTGCACATTATTAAGAGTGATCCTGGAGTGCATTGCAGAGTGGAAGGATCATCTCCCACAACCAAAGCATCACCAAGACTCTCAATCAGTCATTAGTCATGGAAACTACACATAAGTCTATAGTCTATACATCATCACACACTTAAATCATCAAGCAGAATTATATGATGCGTGTGGTGGCACTCTTGTTCGATGAAGTGTCTTTTGGCACTATCCCTGTTGAAAGAAGGTCAATTGTGCAAGAGCTGAAAGATCTACTACTCCACCATGGGTAGAACCATGTGCTGCTCCATAGGAGGTGCCTGGGGCAAGTATGCAGGCCGACTGAAGGCAGGGTGCGGGAGTCTGCGGCGAAGTTCACGGCTCTCTTGGCAGAGTGCACATGGGTGACACAGAACGTGGACTGCACAGTCCAAGACTGACTCACAACACTCACGACTTTCATCATCATCGATGACACTGCCACAGCATCCAAAAGTGTTGGCAATTTGCTCACCAGTACCCTGGTACACACACATCACAAGCCAAAAGCAGCATAATAAGAATTGGCTTTGTCACTTTGAACAACAATATTATGCCAATTCTAGCAACTAAAATAAACAGAGGATTTGCAAAATCTCCCCTTTCTCTCTTCTTCTAGACTTCATTGAAGAAAGTGAAGTATTTACTCCCGGCAAGGGACAAAAAAACCAATAATGTTCACACCCAACAATATGACCCCAATACTATTTGAATACAATACAGCAAAGTTAGAATATATTCATAACTCTTATGAGTTGGTCTCAAGAACTCTCTACACTCAGAACTAATAGTGACCAGTACAGGGCAAACAACAAATCCTTGAAAGTGAAAGGAGAAACTGCTGTTGATTACAGCTGAAAAAAAAGCATACCTCCAGGTTGAACTTGCGACGGAGTGCAGTGCGGGAAGGGTAAGAAAAGCAAGGTGCTAAGCTATTCATGTTGAAAAGACAGTTTCCCAGAAAATAGAGACTGCTATAGCTCAGACAATGAATGCCGAATGAGGATCGTCTTGGTAATATGCGCTCCATATTGCCCCCATACAACACACACGGTATAAATGTGCCCACAATACCTGCAAGCAAAGACCATCCTCCCCAGAACTCTCAGTAACATAAACAAAATCTTCAAACCCATATGTCATCATACTAACACTGCAAAGCAAAAATCTTCAATACACCCCATCATTCATGGTTACTGCAGAGTTTTAGACAAACTGAGATGGGAAATCCCATCAACTATTGTCCACAAACCACTGTAGCAATAGATAACAATCCAAGAGAGTAACGAAGAAGACACAAACAAAGACTTTTGTGTCCTCTAAATATATCTTCCAACCAAGGAATTATGAGATCACCAGTATGCATTTTGTGTCATCTAGAGACAGAGGAATGGTTATCTAACTATGATACCATTGTCCATGTAGCTTTTTATAGGTTGAATGAGAAGAGTGGATAGCCTAAAAGGATCTAAATAAACTACCAGAAGCATATGAATTATGCTACAACAAAGAGCTAAGAGAGAATATCTGTGGAATTGCAGAGAAACACTGCAACAACAATTGGAAGGCAACATGAAAATGATTGCAGTTATCACCACCTTATGAGCATCACTCACATAGTGTCAGCCTATCAACCTTCATCACTGAATATAGCAGTGACGAGCTGCCACAACTAATATCCACTTGACTTCATCAGCAGCTCCCAATGGTGTGTGGAGACAATCATAACTTAATGCACCCAAAATTTTGGGCAAACCATCATACAAAATCTGCATAGTGAGTTTCTATCTCATTTTGGGAAGCAATGGGAAGACTTGATAATGATGTTGGCTAGCACTCTAAGAAACTACCAGAAGCATAGGGATTTTGCTACAACAAAACCTAACAGAGCAGTTCAGTTTGCAGAAGTAGTAGTGGACAGCACACACCAATCCTCCAAGAAAGACCTCAAGATATGTGAACTTGTAATCAAACTAAGGAGAAGAAGGAAGGACAGTTTTGAAAGGCTGCAGAATGTAAAGCAAAACTTACAAACTTCAAGATCACTGCTGCAAAATTCATCCTGGCTTCCCAAGCATGAGAACAGTCCAGTCGACCAGGCACTTCGGGAAACTGGAGCACCCATGACTGGGCCACCGGGACCTGCAGGCACTCCATTTGCTACTTCAATATATTCTGGAGTCTTAGGTGGTTCCACAGTCTTAGTCTCAGGCTCCATCTCTCCAGTGTACATATTTGCAGATTCCTCAAGCAATGCCTGCTGTTCCTCAATCACCTGCTCCTGCTCTGGAGTCATCTTGTCTATGCCGACAAACCTGCATAAAAACGAGCTACAACCAATCACAATCCAGGCTCCTAGATATTATACCCAGAACCAATATAGCCTACACATAGAAACACACCCCAAATATAAAATATAAAAAAGGAATCAAAAAAGAAAAAGAAAACGGAGTCCTTTCTCATAAAACCACCAATTACAGTCATATCACATCATATCAATCCTGTTTACTTCACAGAAAGCAACAAAACAATAGACAAAAAATGCACAAATGTGACCCAGATACAAGAGAAAAGCCCTAAACCATGAAATTTCTCATAAAACCACCAATTACCATCATATCACATCATATCAGCCCTGTTCACTTCACAGAAAGCAACAAAACAATACACAAAAAATTGCACAAACGTGCCCCAGATACAAGAAAAAAGCCCTAAACCATGAAATCTAGCAGAAAAGCACCTGGCAACAAACATGAGAAGGGCAAAAAAACCTTTCAAAGATATCACTGCACAGATCCTCTTGAATTCTCAAATCAAAACCATACATCAAGTTCACAACGCAGAAATTCGAAATTCAAAGAAAGCAACCATGCAATACACTGAACTGAACCCCAACAAATAACGACGAGAAGAGGCGGCCAATAACAACGACAACAAAGACCCTAAATAGCCGGGGGGGGGGGGAAAAAAAAAA